>NHCFC04200__coassemble_359_pt1 | contig 103734 bp, 74 predicted proteins | sample NHCFC04200__metabat2_low_PE_055 | metagenome-assembled genome bin NHCFC04200
GGAAAATGGAATACTATCATGCGTAATAATACTTTTACTCGAGTTTTGGATAGCAACCTTGAAGATTTTCACTTTCTTCCTGAAAAATCAAAAAAAATATTTTTTTCCATATTGCAGCGAAAAAGCTATAAACAGGACATGCAGAAATCTTCTTCAATAAAATTTCTTACAAAGAGAAATGAAGAAATAGTATACTCCGCAAAAAGTGTCCACATTTCTCCGTCATTTATTCTCGCGGTGTTCAGTCCCCAAAAATACATAGAGCAGATTTAGAGAATTTTCGACATGCGTTTTGTTATGAAATCATGAATATTCCTTAAAATATAAGGTGAATAATTTTTCAACAATTTCCGTCAGTATCCAACAAGGATTTTCTCAACGCCATGGGCAAATAAGCCTTTTGCCGCCCTTTCCGACATTCTCGCACGCACAGGCGTCTCCGGGCAGCCCGCCGCACCTTTTCCGGCGAGCGCGTCCCGGAGACTGTTTTTTTGTCCGCGGAGTTTCCGCCTGGCCGCGCGGCATCGGGCCGGATTGACAAACGCCCGCCGCTGCCGGCAATATGGCATGAAAAGGAGACCGCCGTGTCCACAGTCGCAGAAACGTGCAGCCTTCAAGCAATTGCCTATATCAAGCAATGCCTTCTGGACGGCAAACTTTCACCGGGCGATCCCATCAAGGAAGTCAGCATAGCCACGGAACTGGGCATCAGTCGCGGCCCCGTGCGCGAAGCCCTGCAAACCCTCCTGCAGGAAGGACTCGTTACCGGCTTGCCGCAGAAAGCCAAGCACATCCGCCGGCTCTCCGCGCAGGAAGTGGTGGACAGCTACTGTCTTGGCGGCACCCTGGAAGGGGCCTGCATCGTCCAGTCCCTGCCGCGACTGGATCAGGCCGTTTTGCTGAAGGCCCGCCATGTCTGGGAGGAAATGCGGCGTAGAAGCGGCGAAGTCCGCGGACTGGTGGAGCTTGCCCCGCTGGATGATGCCTTTCATACCACGCTCATGTCCCGCTGCCGCAATCAATTGATGCGGGATACCGCCCGCAAGGCCTGCGCCAACATTTCCAAGTTCCTCTACTTCAAATGCTGGAACGAGCTGTACAGCCCGGACGAATTTGTCCGACGCCATGAGGATGTGCTGAAGGCCGTGGAAAGCCGCGATCCGCGCCATATCGAGCGAACCGTTCTCGAACACTACCGGGAAACCGGTCGCCGTCTTGCGGGCATTTGCAGCAAGCACAGCCAGCAACGCTGCTGTGACGAGGAATTTATTATGGATTAGGGCACGCTGACACAAATTGTAGCATGATTTCAAGTAAGTAACGTCATTGCCGCACCGGCCCGGCAGCCTTCGCGGCAAAAGGTGCCCCGCATGTCCCTGCCTTTCCGGCAAAAGCGCGCTGGGGAAGGGATGAGGGGCCGGGGACAGTCCCCCAAAAGCGTCATGCGTCCGGCCCTAACGGAAGAGGATGACCGTCGCCAGCCCCAGAAAGATGAAGAAGCCCGCGCCGTCGGTGATGGTGGTGAGAAAGATGCTGGAGGCCTGCGCCGGGTCGCGCCCCATGGCCCGGAAAATGAGCGGAATGGAACCGCCGGCCACAGCGCCCAGTATCATGTCGCAGAGCAGCGCCCCGGCCATGACCATGCCCACCTTGATGTGACCGGTGAAGACCCAGGCCCCGCAAAAGGCCAGCAGGGCCATGATGACCCCGGTAAACAGGCCGATCTTGGCCTCGCGCAGCACGGCCAGCCAGGCCTTCTTCTGCTCGAAGCGATCCGTGGCCAGCTGGCGGATCATGACCGCCAGCGCCTGCTGCCCGGTGTTGCCCGCCTGATTGGCCACCATGGGCATGAGCACGGCCAGGGCGGCCATCTGGGCGATGGTGCCCTCGAACATGTAGACCACCGAGGCCGAGAGCGCGGAATTGACCATGTTCACCACGAGCCAGGGCAGGCGCTTGGCCACGCTTTCCAGCCACGGCGTATCCACGCTTTCGCCGGGGTCGGCGCCCACCATGCCCTGCATGTCGGCGCTGGCTTCCTCGTGCATGATGTCCATGATGTCGTCATACGTGACGACGCCCATGATATGGCCTTCGTGATCCACCACGGGCATGGCCAGAAAATTGTAGTGCGACAGCAGGCTGGCCACCTCGCCCTTGTCCATGTCGTAGGGCACGCTGACCACGCTCTGCCCCCGCACGGCATCCCCCACCACGGTGCCGGGCCGGGCCAGCATGATGTCGCGCAGGGAGAGCACGCCCAGCAAAATGTCCGTGGCGTCCACCACATAGCCGTAATAGGGGCTTTCCTTGTCCTCCATTTCGCTGCGGATATGGGCAATGGCCTCATCCACGGTCATGGTTTCCTCAAGGAGGATCAGCTCAGTATTCATGACCCCGGCGGCGGAATCGGGATCAAAGTTGAGCAGGTTGCGCAGCTCTTCGGAATCTTCCTTGTTCAGCTTGCCCAGCAGGACGTCGCGATGATCCTCGTCCAGCTCGTCCAGCACGTCGGCGGCGTCGTCCGGCTCCATCTCGGCGATGATCTGGGCCGCCACGTCGGCGTCGAGGTTTTCCAGCACGTCCACGGCCACGTTGCCGTCCAGCTCGGCCAGGGCCTCGGCGGCATCCTCGGTGGCCATGTGGCGCAGGGCGCAGACCTGCTTTTCGAGAGTCAGATTCTGCAGGTGATCGGCAAGGTCGGCGGGGTGGACAAATTCGGCATCCATTTCCTCGTCGTCATCAAGGCAGGAATCCGGCATGGCGTAGCGGTGCGGCTCATCTCCGGCGCCGCCTTGCCCGTCAGCCAGCGGAGGCGGCGTGGCGGAAAAATTCGCCACATCCTTTTCTTCAGGAATATCAATAAATTCAGGGTGAATGACGGCATCTTCCCGCAGCTCGTCCCGCCCGCTGGGCGAAGCGGGGACGTTCCGGCTGTCGCAAGTCCGCCCGTCGTCATGCTTGTGCATTGCGTCCCACCCCTGATGTCTGCAACTGTTGTGAAAATCGTCCCAATACCGTTCTTGCCTTGACGCAGGCGGACAGGAACTTTATCAAGAAAGCACCATGCGGATGCCGCCTTCGGGCCGAAGCCGCCGGCTCTTTGCGCGGCCCGCCTTCCCGCCGGCGGTCGTGACCGCAAGGCTTGCGCGACCGTGGGCATGACTTAGCACGCACCTATGACAGGGACAAGCAAATGTTGACGCCTTGGGCTACTTTTTTCTCCGGTCGTGGAGAGATTTTTTTGCGCCGCTCCGTGGAACTGGCGCTGGACGAGGACGGGCCAGACCTCACGGCCGAGGGCCTTTTTGCCCCTGACGCGCCCATGCGCGCCGTCATCCGCGCCAAGGAGGATACCCTTGTGGCGGGCCTGCCCATCATGGCGGAGGTATTTGCCGCCATGCGGGCGGATACCGTGCGGCATGCAGCGCTGGTCGAGGAGGGACAGCGCGTCCCGGCCATGACCGAAGTGGCCCGCATGGAAGGCCCGGCCGTGATCCTGCTCAAGGCCGAGCGCGTGATCCTCAACTATGTGACCCACCTTTCCGGCATTGCCAACCTGACGGCCCGCTATGTACGGGAACTCGAAGGCACGGGCGTGCGCCTGCTGGATACCCGCAAGACCACCCCCTGCCTGCGCTGGCCCGAAAAATATGCCGTGCTCGTGGGCGGCGGCTGCAATCACCGTCGCGATCTGACGGAAATGCTCATGCTCAAGGACAATCACATTGATGCCGCCGGCTCCATCGAGGCCGCGGTGCGCAAACTGCGCGCCGTCCATGCGCCCTGTCCGCCCATCGAGGTGGAATGCCGCACCCTTGATCATGTGCGGCAGGCCGTGGCCGCCCGCGCCGACCGCATCATGATGGACAATATGCGCCCGCCGCTGCTGGGCGAGGCCCTGGCCCTCGTGCCCGCAGACATCGAAACCGAGGTCAGCGGCGGCGTGACCCTGGACAATATCGGCGAACTGGCCCGCTGTTCCCGGCGCGCCCCGGACTTCATCTCCGTGGGCCGCCTGACCCATTCCGCCGTCGCGGCGGATTTCAGCATGACCCTGCAACAGGGCTAGCCCCTCTCCCCACAAGGAACGACATCCATGCACGATACCGCCGCCGCCATCACGGCTCTCAAGGCCAAACTCGGTTCCCGGCTCTGCATCATGGGCCACCACTACGAAAACGATGCCGTGGTGCGCCATTGCGACATCACCGGCGATTCGCTGGAGCTGGCCCGCCGCGTCCCGGACATTACCGCCGAACATATCGTCTTCTGCGGCGTCTATTTCATGGGCGAATCCGCCGTACTGCTGGCCAAGGACGGCCAGCAGGTGCATCTGCCCGCGCCCGACGCCGATTGCGCCATGTCCCTCATGTCTCCGGCGGATCGCGCCCGCAAGGTGCTGCGCCAGCTCCACGAGGGCGGCCGCAAGGTCGTCCCGGTGGCCTACGTCAATACCACATTGGCCCTCAAGGCCGTGGTGGGCGAATTTGGCGGCGCGGTCTGCACCTCGGCCAATGCCCGCACCGTGCTGCAATGGGCGCTGGATCAGGGCCGGGGCGTCCTCTTCCTGCCGGATCGGCATCTGGGCCGCAATACGGGCCGCCAGCTCGGCCTTGGCCTGGATGACTGGCATCTGCTGGAACTGGGGCCGGACGGCCTCTCCCCGGACGAAGCCGCGCCCGCGCACCGTCTCTGGTCGGCACAGCTCCTGCTCTGGCCCGGCTGCTGCCCCATTCACGACGAACTGACGGTCGCCCAGATCGCCGCCGCCCGCGCGGCCCATCCCGGCTGTCTGGTCATGGCCCATCCCGAATGCCGGCCCGAGGTCATCGAACAATGCGACGGCGCCGGCTCCACCTCCTTCCTTATCCGTGAGGCCGCGCGTCTGGCCACGGAACAACCCGGCGGCACCCTCATCGTGGGCACGGAAATCAATCTGGTGGAGCGCCTCGGCAAGCGCCATGCCGGACAATGCACCGTCCTGCCGCTCGGCCCGGCCATGTGCCCGGACATGGCCAAGATTACGGAAGACAACCTGCTTTCCACCCTGCGGGCCATTGACGACGGCACGGCCACGCCCCTGACCGTGGATGCCGCCCTCTGCCCGCCGGCCCGGGAAAGCCTGACCCGGATGCTGGACATCTGCGCCGCGCAATAGCGCAAGGCCGCCCTGACGCGCCCGCCCGGAAGACGGGCGCTTCGCCCATACGTTTGTCGCCGCGACCGCCGCGCGGTCGTTCCGGCCCGAGTTTGTAACCGCCTGTAGGCATCGAGGCAAAATCATGAGTCACACCCGCTGTCATGTGCCCGTGTTGATCATCGGCTCCGGCATTGCCGGCTGCACGGCCGCCCTCACGCTGGCCGACGCCGGACAGGAAGTCCTGCTCATCAGCGCCGGGGAAAACCTCGGGCAGGGCAATTCCGAACTGGCGCAGGGCGGCATCATCTACCGGGCCGCCACCAGCGACACGGATGCCGAAGCCCGCGCGCTGGAACACGACATCATGGTGGCCGGGCATCGCTACAATTCCCGCTCGGCCGTGCGGCAGCTTTGCAGGCAAGGCCCCGGCTGCGTGGAACGCATGCTGCTCGAACGCGCCGGCGTGCAATTCGATCAGAATGCGGACGGCAGCTTCAACCTCACCCGCGAGGGCGGACACGGCGCGCCGCGCATCCTGCACCGGGCCGACTATTCGGGCAAGGCCATCATGGACGGCCTGACCGCGCAGGTGGCCGCCCATCCGCGCATCACCCGCCTGTTCCGGCGCGCGGCCATCGACCTGTTGACCAGCCGCCACCACGACCGCATCACCCAATACCGTTACAGCATCACCAACCGCTGCCTCGGGGCCTATGTGCTCAATGAGGAAAGCGGCGAACCGGAAACCATCCTTGCCGACTGGACGGTGCTGGCCACCGGCGGCGTGGGGCAGGTGTTTCTGCATTCCACCAATGCCCCGGATTGCGTGGGCGCGGGCATCTCCATGGCCGCCCGCGCCGGCGTGGCCCTGGCCAATCTGGAATTTATGCAGTTCCATCCCACGGCCCTCTATGAGGAACGCAGCAACCGCCGCCCCCTCATCACCGAAGCCATGCGCGGCGAGGGCGCGCGCCTGCTGGACGAGAAGGGGCAGGCCTTCATGCTGCGCCATGACCGGCGCGGCGATCTGGCCCCGCGCGACATCGTGGCCCAGGCCATGATGGAGGAAATGCTGCACAGCGGCTCGCCCTGTCTTTTCCTCGACGTGAGCGGCGTCAAGCAGGACTTGCCCACCCGTTTCCCCACGGTCTTCAACCAGTGCCTCGAGGTCGGCATCGACATCCGCACCGAACCCATCCCGGTGGTGCCCGCCGCGCACTATTTCTGCGGCGGCGTGCTGGCCGATGCCTGCGGCCGCACCTCCATGCCCAACCTCTATGCCATCGGCGAATGCGCCTGCACGGGCCTGCACGGGGCCAACCGTCTGGCCAGCACCTCCCTGCTGGAAGGGGTGGTCTGGGGCATGACCTGCGGCCGGGATCTGGCCCGCCAGATGAGCCGCAAACACGGCGTGATCCCCCGGGGGCTGGCCGATGCCATTCCGGACTGGCAGCACGAGGGCGACGAACAGCGCGACGACCCGGCGCTGGTGGCGCAGGACTGGTTCAACATCCGCAGCACCATGTGGAACTATGTGGGCATTTCCCGCTCCGAACCGCGCCTGCGCCGGGCGTTTGAGGACATGCGCGATCTGGTGCGCCACATTCACGATTTCTACAAGACCACGCGCATTTCCCGGCGGCTGGTCGATCTGTTCCACGGCTCGCAGACGGCCTATGTCATCACGCAGGCCGCCATGCGCAACCCGCACAGCCTCGGCTGCCATCATCGCATCGACTGACACGGGGCGGCGCAGGCCGCCCCACCCCTGCCCCTGCCTCCCATGAAAAAGGTTTTTCTTGCCCTGCTTGTCCTGCTCTGCCTGCTCTGCCTGGCGGCCTACGCTCTGTTGCGTCATGCGGAACAGCGCATGGAGCAATCCCTGCTGGAGGGCCTGCCCCGGCTCTTTGCCCGGCAGGGGCAGGCGGCTGAGGTCAGCGGCAGCGTTGACGTATCCCTTGTGGCCGGGCGGATCACCCTGCGCGATCTGAGTATCCGCCAGCCCGGGGACGGTTTTCGCCTGCAGGTCGGCGAGCTGTCCGTCGCCCTGGACACGGATCACCTCAGGGCCAGCCTGCAGGCCCTGCAGACGGGACAAATCGCCACGGGCCATGAGCGCACCCCCCTTGTGCTGGATGACGTGCATTTGCGCGGCACGCGCCTGCAAACGGCGGACGGCGTCTGGAGCGCCCAGCGCCAGCAAATCGCCCATCTCGAGCTTTCCCCCTCCCTGCTCTGGGCGCTGGAACGGGGATCCGCCACCGTGGAAAGTTTCCGGGTGGGCGTCCGCCTTTCCGATTATTCGGCCCGCTACTGCGAGTACGACTTTCCGTCCCTGATCGATCCCCTGCACCTGAGCCTGCGGGAGTTGCGCGCCGATACGCTCGCGGGCGGCAGGCTGCTCCGCCTCGAGGCCAGCGGCATCAGTCTCGCCCGTCCGCCCTACACCGTGGAATGCCGCCTGCTGCGCCATGCCGTCCTGCCGCTGGCGGACATGCTGGACGCCCCGGATCTGCTGACCATGCTGACCTTCAGTCTGGTGCCCGCTTCAGTCTCCTCACGCGAACTGCCGCCCGGCCACCGGGGCGACAACGGCTGGAGCCTTGAGGAGCTGCGCTGCCGTCTGGACGACGCGCCCCTGCTGAACGTCCGTCGCCTCTCCTGGGAAAAGGACGCCGATCTGGACGGCAAGGATTCCCGCCGCCGGCTGGAAGAGGCCCAAATCTGCGCAGGCCCCCTGTATCAGGCACTGGGCCTTGCCCTGCCCCCCGGCCTGCCCGGAGACACCATCTGGCAAGCGGATATGGAGGCCCGCAGCCGCGTCACCGGCGAGGGCACGGCAGAGGAGGTCTCCTGGCGAACCAGCCTGACGGACGGGCATATTGCCGTCAGCCTGTCCAAAGAGCTGGACAGGGTATGGGATCTGTCCTTCCGCTATACGGACAAGGGACTGCTGGCCCTTGTGGCCGTGAACCGGCCCGAGGCCCTGCGCGATCCCCTGTCCCTGCTGGACAGCCGGCTGCCTCCTCTGTCGCCCGACCTGCGCACGGCCCTGACGCGCCTCTGGCAGCAACCCGGCAGCCTGAGCATCCGCACGCGGGAAGGAGCCGTCTGGCAACCCCACGTTCCTCCGGCGGCAACACCCGGCGACGACGCCCCCCTGATCATCGAGGTGGAACCCGGCCCTGAGCCGCTGCGCGCCCAAATTGACAGATTGCGAAAAAAACAGAAATAAAGGAAAATGTTGGTCGGGCATGACCGCCCTGTCAAACATTCCGGGAGAATACCATGAAACGCGCCGTGATTTTTCTGCTTGTTCTGCTGCTTGTCGTGGGCGGCCTGTGCTACGGGCTGGACGCGACGACCCGGACAATGCTTGCCGACACCATGCGCCAGATGCAGGACGACAAACGCATCAGCCTCGCTTCCTGGGAATACGACTCCCTTTCCCGCTGTCTTCTGCTGCATGATGTGCGGATCGAGACTTCCTCCGCCGACGGGCGGACGATCAGCGCCACGGCGCGGGAAGTCCGGGTCGGTCTCAGCCTGCGTGCCATCCTGCACGGCATTCCGGCGCTGGATTTTCTGCTGTCGCCGCAGGGCTACCTGACCCTGCTGGACGACTGGCAGCTCACGGAATTTGCCCTGCGTCAGACCCTGCCCACCGGCGGGGAGGACGACTTTGCCGCCCCCCTGGTGACAGGCGAGGCCCTGGCCGTCACCACGGAACAGTTCAAAAAGCTGCGCGCGGGCGACACGGAATCGTCGCTCACCCTGTCCCAGTACGCCTTCCGCGCGCTCAGGCTGGAAAAACCGACCCTGAGCCAGCGGCAGCCGCATCAGAGTCGCCCCCATAAACTGGAGGCCGAGGCGCTGGAGCTGGAAAAGGGCGACATCCGGCAGGATCGCATTGGCGGCATCCTGCTGCAGGGCTTTTCCAGCACTGCCGGCGCTGACGCGCTGCGGCTGAAGGAAATGCGCCTGACGGATCTGCGCCCCGCCACCCTGTTGAAGGCCGTCAGCGCCGCCTCGTTTGAAGCCATCTGGGATGCCATCAGCAAGGATGTGCCCTGCACCACCCTCCGCATCAGCGGTTCGGAACTGTTCGTACCTGACGAAAATGGCCAGCCCTTCTCCATCTGTGGCTTCGACAGCCTCGAGCTGACGCGCGGCGAAGACGGCCATATCCTCAAACAGGCGGCGATCAATCAGGTTCGGCTGGCGCTCCCGCCAACGCCCTCCACGCCGCAGGTGTCTCTGAGCTTTGCCCGCTCGGAAGTCAATGATCTCGACCTTGTCGGGGCGACCCCCCTCCTCAGGGAGGGCCTCTTGGCCTGGCCGGCCTCGCTCGATGCCGGGAATCCGGCGGCGCGGGAAAGCAAACTTGTCGACATGGCCTTTGCCCGCCCGCTGTTCTCCCGCTATCTGGCCCGGGATATCCGTCTGAGCCTCGACAACCTTTCGGCCTCAGCTGAGCAGATAGGCATGACCTGGACCATGCAGGGCGACACGCAGCGTACCGACAACACCATCACCAATCTTGTCATCCCCACCGCAGCGGTGAATGCCCTGCTGCCGACACTGACCTTCCCCGGCCTGCGGGAGCTGCGCTTCACCTTCACGGATCAGCAAAGCCTCACCGACGGCATCTCGACCGTCAGCGGCAAGACGATCCTGGACGGCCTGTGCGAACTGACCTACAGCTGCGAGGGCAAGGCGCGCAATCTTCTCACCCCGCCGCCTGTCTTCCGTCACCTTGATCTGCGCCTGACGGACAAGGGACTCATGGCCATTGTGGCCCTGAATATCGACAAGGATCCGGCTGTGGCCCGCATGACCCTGGAAAGCCTGATCCAGATTGTCGCCTCCGGCCTGCCGCAGGGGCAGACCCATCTGCCCGCCCTCACGGCCTTCATCGACAGGCCCGGCGAACTGAACCTGCGCATCACCGGCGACGACTGGATCGCCCAGCCCGACAAGGCCCCGCACGTTCTGGATCAGATCATCAGCCGCCTGCAATTGACGGCCACTCCGGGCAATGCCCCGCTGGCCGATGCCGTCAAGGCGCAGCTGGAAAAGGCGCAAGCGGAAAAGGCGGGGCAGTAGCCCATGCAAACGCTCTGGCTCAACAAGGGAGAGGATCGCCGCCTGCGCGCCGGGCATCTCTGGGTGTTCGGAAACGAGGTGGACGGCGGCAAAAGCCCCCTTGCCGCCTTTGCGCCCGGCGAGGCCGTCAGCGTGCGGGACGCGCGCGGCGGCTTCATCGGCAGCGCCTTCGTCAATCCGCATTCGCTCATCTGCGCCCGCCTCTACAGCCGCAGCCCGGACAGGCCGCTGGATGCCGATCTGTTGCGGCAGCGCCTGCGGGCGGCGCTGGAGCTGCGTACGCGCCTTTTCGACCAGCCCTTCCATCGCCTCTGCCACGGCGAGGGCGACCTTCTGCCCGGCCTGATCATCGACCGCTTCGGCGATCATCTGACCCTGCAACTGGGCACGGCGGGCATGGATGTCCGGCGCGAGGACATTCTCGCCTGTCTGGACGAGCTGCTGCATCCGGCCTCCCTCCTGCTGGACAATGATCTGGCCGCCCGCGCGCTGGAAGGCCTGCCGCGCGAGAACGTCCTGATCGGCCCGGTGCCGCAACGACTGGAACTGCCGGAAAACGGCTGCATCTTCGCCGCCCCTCTGCTGGACGGCCAGAAAACCGGCTGGTTCTACGATCAGCGTACCAACCGCCGCGAGGCCGCCCGTTATGCCGGGGGAGCGGACGTGCTGGACATCTTCTGCTATGCCGGCGGCTTCGGCGCGACGGCTGCCGCCAACGGCGCGCGTTCCGTCACCTTCATCGACGCCTCGCCGCAGGCCGTGGAGCTGGCGGGCAGCAATGCCGCCCGCAATGCGCCCCGGCTGGCCGAAGCGGATGCCATTCATACGCTCTGCGGCGACGCCTTTGATCTGCTGCGCGAGCTGCACGAGGCAGGCCAACGCTTCGGCCTCATCTGCCTTGACCCGCCCGCCTTCATCAAGCGCCGCAAGGATGCGGCCCAAGGTCTGGCCGCCTACCGCAAGATCAATGCCCTGGCCCTGCAACTGCTCGCGCCGGGCGGCGTCATCGCCAGTTGTTCCTGCTCGCACCATTTGCCCGCCGACGAGCTGCGCCATTGCCTGAGTCAGGCGGCGGCCCGGCAAAGGGCGGCCCTGCGGCTGCTCCATGCCGGAGGGCAGGGGCCGGATCATCCCGTGCATGCGGCCATGCCGGAAACGGCCTACCTCAAATGCTTCATCGCCCAGCGCGCCGACTGAGCCGGTCGCGCGCAAACGCCCGACGCCTGCCGGGCCTCTGAAGGAAACGCCATGCTGAACAAACATCGTCTGCTGACCCCCGGCCCCACCCCGCTGCCGGAACAGGTGCGCCTTGCGCTGGCGCAGGACATGATTCACCACCGCAAAGCCGCCTTCAAGGACATCATGCAGCGGGTGCAGGGCAGGCTGCGCCTGCTTTTCGGCACCGAGCAGCCCGTCCTGCCCCTGTCCTGTTCCGGCACGGGCGCCATGACCGCCGCGGTACATGCCCTCTTTGCGCCCGGCGAAAAGGTGCTGGTGGTCAATGGCGGCAAATTCGGCGAGCGCTGGGCCGAGATTGCCCTGACGCGCGGTCTGGAATGCGTCCGCCTCGACGTGCCGTGGGGACAGGCCGTGGATCCCGCCGCCGTGGCGCAGGCGCTGGAGGCGGATCCGCACATTCGCGGCGTGCTCATGCAGCTTTCCGAAACCTCCACGGGCGTGCTGCATCCGGTGCAAGAAGTGGCGACCATGACCCGCGCGCGCGACGTGCTGCTGGTGGCCGACGGCATTTCCGCCGTGGGCCTCTCCCCCTGCCCCATGGACGAATGGGGCATCGACTGCCTGCTCACCGGTTCGCAAAAAGGCCTCATGCTGCCGCCCGGTCTGGCCCTGCTGGCCCTTTCCGCGCGGGCCTGGCAAAAGGCCGAGGCCAATCCCTCGGGCTGCTTCTATTTCAATCTGCCCAAGGAGCGCGACAACGTGCTCAAGGGCCAGACCCTCTTCACCTCGCCGGTCAATCTCATCGTGGGGCTGGACGTCAGCCTGGATATGCTGCTCAAGGACGGGCTGGACGCCCTCTACCGCAAGCAATGGGCACTGACCATGCTGACCCGCACCGCCGTCAGCGTCATGGGCCTGGAACTTTTCGCTCCCGCCCACTATGCCTGGGGCATCACCAGCGTGCAGCTGCCTGCGGGCATCGACGGCGTGGAAGTGCTGCGGCTGGCGCAGGAACATTACGGCGTCATCATGGCCGGCGGGCAGGATCAGCTCAAGGGACGCATCGTGCGCATCGGCCACATGGGCTGGGTGGACTGGGCCGATGTGACGGCCGGTCTGTATGCGCTCAATCGCTGCCTCTTTGCCGTGGGCGGCTACAGCGGCGCGCGTGACTATCTGGAACAGGGCCTTGCCGCCTACGAGACGGCCCTTGCCGTGCCCCCCGGCACGCCGGTGGAACGCCGCCACAGCTAAGGGAAAGGCCGCTCGTGCCTGCCGGCGCGATTGGCCACCGAATACAGGGAGACCCCATGAGCCAGAACAACGACAGCTCCGCACGCACCGCCCTGCCGGAAGTGACCTTTTCCACCTTTGTCATGTCGCTGGCCTCGGCGGCGCTGGTGCAACTGGGCGAGGTGCCCAATCCCGAAACCGGCGCCCAGGCCGTCCATCCCCATCTTGCCCGGCACAGCATCGACATGCTGGAAATGCTGCACCGCAAAACCACGCAGGGACTGGACGAACAGGAACGCAAGCTGCTGGAAAGCCTGCTCTATGAATTGCGCATGAAGTACGTCATGAAATGCGGTTCCGCTCCCGGGCAGGGAGCCTAGGCCGCCGGCGAACCGCCTGTCCGCACCCGGGGACAGCACGCATCAACCTTCTACCCAAGAGGAAACTGTCATGCCTGACATGATTCGCGCCGGTCTTGTGGGCATTACCGGCTACACCGGAATGGAACTGGCCCGCCTGCTGGCGAACCATCCCTGCATGCGCCTCAACATGGCCTGCTCGCGTGCCGAAGCCGGCCGCCGGCTGGGGGAATTTTACCCCTTTCTGGAACATCAGTCCGGGGCGGAAGTGGTCATCAGCGAATACGAACCCCGGCGCATGGCCCGCGAGTGCAACGTGGTCTTTCTGGCCGTGCCGCACGGCAAGGCCATGGAAATGGCCGCGGATCTCGTCAACGAGGGCACCAAGGTGGTCGATCTGTCCGCCGACTTCCGCCTGCGCGACGTGAACATCTATGAACAGTGGTATGTGCCGCATACCCGCCGCGAATTCCTGCCGCAGGCCGTCTACGGCCTGCCGGAACTCTATGCCGCCGAGGCGGCGCGCACCTATCTGGTGGCCAATCCGGGCTGCTATCCCACCTCGGCCATTCTGGGCCTCTACGCGGCCTTCAAAAACCATTTCATCGAGGCCGAGGACATCGTCATCGACGCCAAGTCCGGCACCACCGGGGCCGGGCGCAAGGGCGTGGTGCCCTCCCTGTTCTGCGAAGTGGCGGACACCTTCCGGGCCTACGGTCTGGGCAAGCACCGCCATACGCCGGAAATCGAGCAGGAAATCTCCCTGCTGGCGGGCAAGCCGGTGACGGTATCCTTCAATCCGCACCTCGTGCCCATGAATCGCGGCATCCTGTCCACCATTTACACCAAGCTCGCCAACCCGCAAACCACGCTGGACGACGTCCATGCCGCCTATGTGCGCACCTGGGCAGGCAGCCGCTGGGTGCGCGTGCTGCCCAAGGGCAGCCTGCCCGAAACCCGCAACGTGCGCGGCACCATGTTCTGCGACATCGGTCTCGTGGTGGATCCGCGCACCTCGCGCCTGATCATCGTGTCGGCCATTGACAACCTGTGTCGCGGCGCGTCCGGGCAGGCCATTGCCAATGCCAACCTCATGTGCGGCCTGCCCGTGGAGACCGGGCTGCAGCTGGCCCCGCTCATGCCCTGACCGCAACGTCATCCCGCCGGCGGGGAGGCTCCTTCCCGCCGGCATATCCGTCTCCGCGGCCGCCGCAGCCGGCACGACGGAGCCGCCCCCACGCCGTACCCCAGCCGCCAAGGATACCCGCATGGCAGAACAAAGCCCGTCCGCTCCCCTGACCGCCCGACTCACCGCCTCCCTGCACGACCCGCAGCTCTGCCGCCAGCTGCTCGACCGGCTGCAAACGGCCCTTGACGGCCGCAGCCTGCGCTTCATGGAAGTCTGCGGCACGCATACCGTCTCCATTTTCCAGAGCGGACTGCGCTCGCTGTTGCCGGACAATGTGCGCCACCTTTCCGGGCCGGGCTGTCCGGTCTGCGTGACCCATGATGCGGAAGTGGCCGCCTTTCTCGATCTGGCCGGGCGCGACGGCGTGATCCTCGCCACCTTCGGCGATCTGTTGCGCGTGCCCGGGCCGGGCGGCAAAAGCCTCAAACACGCCCAGGCGCAGGGCGCACGGGTGGAAATCGTCTATTCCCCGCTGGACGCCCTGAGCCTTGCCGCCGCTCATCCCGGCGACACCGTGGTTTTTCTGGGCATCGGCTTTGAAACCACGGCTCCCACGGTGGCGGCCACCCTTCTGACGGCCCGGCAGCGCGGCCTGCGCAATTTTGCCGTCCTTTCCCTGCACAAGCTCGTGCCGCCCGCCCTGCGCGCCCTGCTCGACGATCCCGAGCAGCGGGAACAGCCCATTGACGCCTTTCTGCTGCCGGGGCACGTTTCCACCATCCTCGGTCTGGCCCCGTATGCCTTTCTGGCCGACGACTACCATGTGCCCGCCGTGGTGGGCGGCTTTGAACCGGCGGACATCCTGCTGGCCCTCTGTCTCATGGCCGAGCAGCGCCGCGACGGCAGAGCCGCCGTGGTCAATGCCTACGTCCGCGCCGTGGACAATGACGGCAACCCTCGCGCCCGCGCCCTGCTGGAACAATGCTTTCAGCCCGCCGATGCCCTCTGGCGCGGCATTGGCCGCATCCCGCAAAGCGGCCTCGCCCTGCGCGACGAATTTGCCGATTTCGACGCCATGCGCCGTCTGGGTCTCAGCCTGCCCGAGGTGCCGCCCCTGCCCGGTTGCCGTTGCGGGCAGGTGCTCAAGGGCCGCATCAGCCCGCCGCAATGTCCCCTCTTTGGCAAGGCCTGCACCCCGGCCAGCCCGGTCGGCCCCTGCATGGTCTCCACCGAGGGCAGTTGCGCGGCCTATTTCAAGTACGCCCAGAACTGACGGGGCATCGCCCCGCCATGCCGGAGTAAGAATCTATGGAAGACTGTATCCTGCTGGATGCCGGAAGCGGCGGACGCGCCTCACAGCGCCTCATCAGCCAGTGCTTCCTGCGGCATTTCAGCAATCCGCTGCTGAACCGCATGGACGATGCCGCCCTTTTGCCCGTGTCCCCGGCCCATGACAAGCCGCTGGCCATGAGTACGGACTCCTATACCGTGACGCCCCTTTTCTTCCCCGGCGGCAGCATCGGCACCCTTGCCGTCCACGGCACGGTCAACGACGTGAGCATGCTCGGCGGCGATGTGCGCTACCTGAGCTGCGCCTTCATCCTCGAGGAGGGCCTTTCCCTCGCCACGCTGGATCGGGTGGCCGCCGACATGGCCGCCGCCGCCCGCGAAGCCGGCGTGCAGATCGTCACCGGCGACACCAAGGTCGTGCCGCGCGGGGCCTGCGATCAGCTCTTCATCAATACCACGGGCATCGGCCATCTGCTCGTGCAGCCCGAACCCTCCGGCCACCGCGCCCGCCCCGGCGACGTGGTGCTGGTGAGCGGGGCAATGGGCGATCACGGCCTGACCATCATGGGCAGCCGCGAGGGCCTTTCCTTCCTGACCGATGTGCGCTCCGATTCCGCCCCCCTCAACGGCCTTGTGCGCGCCGTGCTGGCCGCCGCCGAACAGGCGGGCATGGCCGGGGAAATCCATGTGCTGCGCGACCCCACGCGCGGCGGTCTGGCCACCACCCTCAACGAGATTGCCGAGCAGTCCGGCGTGAGCATCGAACTGGAGGAAAACGCCATTCCCGTGCACGAGGCCGTGCGCAACGGCTGCTCCTTCCTTGGTCTGGATCCGCTCTATCTGGCCAATGAGGGCAAATGTCTCTGCATCGTGCCCGAGGCGCTGGCCGAGACCGTGCTGACCGCCATGCGCGCCACCCCGCAAGGGCGAGAGGCCGCCCGCATCGGCGTCGTGAACGCGGAACGCCCCGGACAGGTCGTGCTGCGCACGCCCATCGGCGGTCAGCGCCTGCTCGGCATGCTCGAAGGCGCGCAATTGCCGCGAATCTGCTGACTGCAGGGGAAGCGGCGCACGGCCCGTACCGTTACCGCTTTCCCCTTTCTTCCCCTTTCCCTGCTCCGCCGCGCTCCCGTCCCCTACCGAACACCCAGTTCACTCAGGGCGCGGCGGGCGGCCTCGGCAATCAGGGCCTCCTTGCGGGGCATGGTTGCCGTGTCCGGCGACTGCGTAAAAACGACAAGAATCACCTGCCGCCCATCGGGCGACTCAGCCAGCCCCACGTCATGGGCCAGACCGCCGCCGGAGCCGGTCTTGTGGGCCAGTTTCCAGTCCGGAGGCAGGGCCGCACGGATGCGCCCCGCGCCCGTGGCGCAGGCGGCCAGCCAGTCCACGAGCTGCCGTCGCTGCGCGGAAGGCAGCGCCTCGCCCGCGAGGAGCCGTTGCAGCGTGCGGGCAAAGGCCAGCGGCGTGGTGGTATCCCGCATATCGCCGGGAGCCGCTTCATTGAGTTCCGGCTCCATCCGATCCAGCCGGAAGGTTTCGTCGCCCAGCGCGCGGGCATAGGCGGTCACGGCCTGCGGGCCGCCAAGGCGCGCCAGCAACAGATTGGTTGCGGTATTGTCGCTGGCGGCAAGGGCGGCGGCACAGCATTCGGCCACGCTCATGCCCCTGCCGCCGCGCCCTGCGGTCACGGGCGACCACTCCAGCTCATCGGAGGCGCGCCAGTGCAACCGCTCATCCAGAAGATGCGGCTCCGTCAGCGAGCGCTGCAGGACGCAGGCGGCCAGCAGCGCCTTGAAGGTGCTGCAAAAGGCGAAGCGTTCTTCAGCCCGCCAGAGCACGGATCGTCCTGTGCGGATGTCCACGGCGGCAAGGCCGATGCGGGCCTGAAAGCGTTGTTCCAGTTGACGGAAGGCGTGCTCATCCGCCGCAGCCGCACAGGAGGCGGCAAGAACAAGCGACAGGCAGAGCCAGCAGGCGAGCAGACGCGACATGAAACCTCCCCGCGCGGACGGAAACGGAAGCCGCCCGCGGGCCGAAAAAAAAGGGGGGCGCGGCGGCCCCCCGGCACGGTGCGGAAAGACGATCAATAACGGTTGTAGACAAAGGCGTCCGGCACATCGGCCAGCGTGGCCACCATGACGGCCTTGATGGTATGCATGCGGTTTTCGGCCTCCTGAAAGACATAGCTGTTGGGGCCTTCAAAAACCTCGTCGCTGACTTCCATGTATTCAAGGCCGAAACGCTGATAGATCTTTTCGCCGATGGTGGTTTCCCGATTGTGGAAACTGGGCAGGCAATGCAGGAAGCCGCACTGCGGGTTGCCGGTCAGCCGCATGACGTCGGCGGTCACGCTGTAGGGGGTGAGCAGGTTGATGCGCTCCTGCCAGACCTCGTCCGGCTCGCCCATGGACACCCAGACGTCGGAATAGAGGAAATCGCAGCCCTTGACGCCCTCTTCCACGCATTCCGTGCGGGTGATGCGCGCGCCGGTCTTTTCGGCAATGGCGCAGGCGGTGTGATAGACCTCGTCAGACGTCCAGAGCGCCCGGGGCGCCACGGAACGGAAGTCCAGACCCAGCATGGCGCTGCAGACCATGAGGGAATTGCCCATATTGTAGCGGGCATCGCCCAGATAGGCGAGGCTCTGGGCGTTCAGGGGCTTGGTGCAGCATTCGCGCATGGTCAGCATGTCGGCCAGCATCTGGGTGGGATGCCATTCATTGGTCAGGCCGTTCCAGACCGGCACGGAAGCGTAACCGGCCAGCCGTTCCACGATCTCCTGCCCGAAGCCGCGATATTCGATGCCGTCATAAAAACCGGAAAGCACCCGCGCCGTGTCGGCCATGGATTCCTTTTTTCCCATCTGGGAGCCGGAAGGGCCGAGATAGGTTGTGGAAGCGCCCTGATCGTGCGCGCCCACCTCAAAGGAGCAGCGGGTGCGCGTGGAGTCCTTTTCAAAGAGAAGGACAATATTTTTGCCCTCCAAAAAGCGCGGTTCGCGGCGCTCCTTCTTGGCTTTTTTCAGGGCTGCCGCCAAATCCAGCAGATAGAGAAACTCCTCGGGAGTAAAATCCGTTTCCTTCAAGAAATGACGTCCGGTCAGTCTGCTCATGCCGTCTCCGCCCCTGCGGGGCCGCTCTGTTCCCAAATCTCCGGCGCATGGCCGTCATGAAACTCCAGTCGAAAAGCTGACAATAGCACGGGACAGAGCACTTGTCCATGCGGGCCGGGCGACTGGCGGCGACGGGGCAGCAGCGAAACAGACGGGGAAAAGGGCAGGAAAACGCTGTCCGCATATCGGCATTGCCCCTTGGCCGCTTTGCCGCTATAGTTCGCGCAAGGAGATGTGCACATGCCAAGAGCCTGCTCTGCCCGCGCCCTGTTGCTTGCGCTTTTTTTCTGCCTGCCGGTTCTGCCCGGCCTGACCGCCGGGGCAGCGGCAGCGGAAGCCGACGCCGTCCCCCGCCTGCTCAAGGTGGTGGCGCTGGCCAGTTCCGGCCTTCATGCCCCCGTTCAGAGCGGCGAACTGCTGGACGCCTGGACGGAACGCACCTGGCCGCAATGGCCCGCCGAACGCGGCAAACTTACCCGCCGCGGGGCGGAACTGGAGACGGAAATCTGGAGCGAGCTGCGCAAGCGGTATCTGGCCCTGGGCCTGCTGCCCACCCATGCCTCGCCGGCGGCGGTCTATGTGCGCGCCGACAACAAGCAGCGCACCCGGGCCACAGCCACGGCCCTGCTGGGCGCCCTGCTGCCGCAGGGCAGCAACGGCTATGCCATCAGCCCCCTGAAACCCGATCCGCTTTTCCACCCTGTGGAAAACGGCATGTGCGTCTTCAATCTGGCAGCCACGGCCAAGGATGTGCTGCGCAACATGCCGGACGGCCTGCCCGGCCTCAATGCGGAATACGCCGATCAGCTGGCGCTGGTGGACAGGATTGTGGGCCAGGCCGATCCCGAACTCTGCACCCGCTATTCCCTGCCGCCCAATTGCCGCCTGTCCGCCATTCCGTCATCGGTGGCCATTACCCGTCAGGGTACGCGGGCGCTGGTTCAGGGCGGCCTCGGCATTGCCGCCAGCCTGACCCACATCTTCCTGGCCGAGTTCAGCCAGTGGCCCAGCGAACCCGCCGCCTGGGGGCAGGCGGATACCGCCACCATGCGTCAGATCCTGAGCCTGCAGAGCGCCGTCTTCAATGTGGTGCAGCGAACCCGCTCCGTGGCCGGCGCGCAGGGCAGCGCCCTGCTCAACGCCCTTGTGGCCGCCCTGCAGGGACAGCTGACCGACAGCCGGGGCAATCGCTCCCCGGTGCTGATCTTCGTGGGCGACGACATCAACATTGCCAATGTGGCCGGTCTGCTGGATATCCACTGGCAGGCCTCGGGCTATCCCGTGGACGCCATTCCGCCGGGCGGCGTGCTGGCCTTCGAGCTATGGCAGGAAGGCCCGCAGCAGACGGTTCGCATCAAGTTTTTCGCCCATGCGCTGGAAACCCTGCACAGCAGCACGCCGTTCGAGGACGAGGAAAGCCTTGCCGCCTTTACCGTGCGGCTCGGCAAGCACGGATCGTCCACTGTGCCCGTGTCCGCCTTCCTCGACCGGGCACGCGCAGCCATTCGCAAGGAATGCCTCTCCACCAGCAAAATTCTGCCGCAATTTGTGGACATTGCTTCTGAAGGCCCGCTGGAGGAAACGACCGGCGACGGTCTGGATGATGACGGCTTCGGCCACGACGAGATGCGCCCCTCGGGGGAATAGGCATTGCTGCCCGCTTTTTTCGGATGACAAGAGGCCCGCGTTCGGCGGGCCTCTTGTGTATTCGGGACAGGGGGAGAGCGCCGGCCGGGCGCTCCGCCGCAATCAGTCGCGCGGATTGTCGCGTGGCAGCAGGAGATTGAGCAGCACGCCCGTCACGGCGGCCAGACCGATGCCCGCCAGCGTGAAGGAGCCGAAGTCGAACTGCATGCCGCCCACCCCGAAAATGATGATCAGGGCCACGATGACCATATTGCGCGGCTCGAGCAGGTCATGCCCGGCCCGCACCAGGGTGTTCAGGCCCACCACCATGATGGCCCCGAACAGGAGAATCATGATGCCGCCCATGACCGGCGAGGGAATGCAGTTCAGAAAGGCCCCGACCTTGGCCACAAAGGACAGGAGAATGGCGCAGATCGCCGCCCAGGTCATGACCGCCGGATTGAAGGCCCGGGTCAGGGCCACCGCCCCGGTCACCTCGGAATAGGTGGTGTTGGGCGGGCCGCCCAGGGCGCAGGCGGTCATGGTGGCCAGCCCGTCGCCGAGCATGGTGTTCTTGATGCCGGGTTCGCGCAAAAAATCCTTTCCCGTCACCGAGCTGATGGCGATGATGTCGCCAAAGTGCTCAATGGCCGGCGCCACGGTGACGGGAATGATGAACAGCATGGGCTCCCAGGAAAATTGCGGCAACACAAAGCCGGGCACGGCAAACCACGGCGTGTTGTGTACGGCCTCCCAATTGCCCACGCCCAGCCCCACAGCCACCAGCAGGCCCACGCCGATGCCGCAGAGAATGGGCACCAGCCGCAGCAGACCGCGCCCCAACAGGGAAACGGCAATGGTCGTCAGCAGGGCCGACATGGAAAGCGTCAGGGCCGTGGAGCGGGGCATGAGCTGTTGCGCGCCGTCGCCGGACAGGCCCAGCGCCATCCTGACCGCCACCGGGGCCAGCACAAGACCGATGACCATGATCACCGGCCCGGTCACAATAGGCGGCAGCAGGCGCAGGATGATGCCCGTCCCGCGAAAGCGGATGAGCGTGCTCAGGGCCACATAGAGCAGGCCGGAAAAGATGAGCGCCCCCATGGTCAGGGGAACGCCCCAGGTTTTCACGCCGTACATGATGGGCGCGATGAAGGCAAAGGAGGATGCCAGAAAGATGGGCACCCTGCCGCGCGTCACCAGCTGGAAGACAAGGGTGCCGAGCCCGGCGGTAAAGAAGGCCACATTGCTGTCGAGGCCGGTCAGCAGCGGCACCAGCACCAGCGCGCCGAAGGCCACAAAGAGCATCTGCGCCCCGAGCAGGACATCGCGCAGGCGCAGGACATACCGGCAGGGATCATGGGCTGTCGCGGTGTTCATATGCACTTTCACCCCTTACTTGGTGCCGAAAATGCGGTCGCCCGCGTCGCCCAGTCCGGGAATGATATACCCGTTTTCGTTCAGATGACTGTCCACCGCGGCGGTGTAGACATCCACATCCGGGTGCGCCTGCTGCAGCTTGGCAATGCCTTCCGGGGCGCAGACGAGATTGATGCTGCACATCTGGCGGCAGCCGTGCTTCTTCAGCAGATCAATGGCGGCAATGAGCGAGCCGCCCGTGGCCAGCATGGGGTCAAGAATGATGGCAAAGCGCTTTTCCAGATTGCTCGCCAGCTTGACATAATATTCCACCGGTTCCAGACTTTCCTCGTTGCGGTAGAGGCCCACCACGCTGATCTTGGCCCCCGGCACCATATCCAGCACCCCGTCCATGAGGCCGAGACCCGCCCGCAAAATGGGAACCACGGTCACCGTCTTGCCAGTGATGGTATCCACCTCCACCGGCCCGGCCCAGCCCTGCACGGTGATTTTTTCGGTGGGGAAATGCTTGGTGGCCTCATAGCTCAGCAGGCGCGCCAGTTCATTGGCAATGCTGCGAAAGGCGCCGGTTCCCGTGGATTCCTGACGCAACAGCCCGAGCTTGTGCCGCACCAGCGGATGATCAACCACATGCACAGCCATAGAGACCTCCTTACCCAGAGCAAGAGTGTTCACATAAATTCCGGGAAGCATAGAAAGAGCCTCCCGGCGCTGTCAAGCCGGACACTCGCCCGCCATGTTTACAGTCCGGCCATTTTGGCGTAGCACGGGCCGAGGATTGACCGCCATGCCCGTATGCCACTCCATAGAAACCTTCCTGCGCCTGCGTGATGCGGGCCTTCCCCTGCTGGATGTCCGCTCCCCGTCCGAATACCGCACGGCGCACATGGCGGGCGCGCACAATCTGCCCCTGTTTTCGGACGAGGAGCGCGCACAGGTGGGCACGGTCTACGCCCGGCAAGGACAGGAGGCAGCCGCCCTGCTGGCCCTGCGCCTCGTGGGAGGACGGCTGGCCGACATGGCGGAAACGGCCCGCGTCCTGTGTCCGCCGATGCCCCTGCCGGCAGATGCGCTCCTGACCCTCACGACCGACCGGCCCGACGCGGCGGCATCCTCCCCGTCCCCTGCCTCCGGGATCGGCTCTGCGCTTCCCGACGGCGGGCCGCCCCGCCGCCATGTGCTGCTGCATTGCTGGCGCGGCGGCCTGCGCAGCCGCAGCATGGCCTGGCTTCTGGAGGCCTGCGGCTTTGCCGTGCACCTGCTGCGCGGCGGCTACCGGGCCTTTCGCGCCCATGTCCGGCAGGAACTGGCCCGGCCCCGGCCCGTGCTGGTGCTGGGCGGCTTTACCGGTTGCGGCAAGACGGACATGCTCCACGCCCTGGCCGACATGGGACAGCAGGTCGTCGATCTGGAAGGACTGGCCCGTCATCGCGGTTCGGCCTTCGGGGCCGTGACCCTGTCCGGGGAGCAACCCGGCAATGAGACCTTTGAAAATCAGCTGTTCGAGCAATGGCGCAACCTTGATCCGCAGCGCCCCGTCTGGCTGGAGGACGAAAGCCGCCGTATCGGACACGTCACGCTTTGCGAGGAATTTTTCCGGCATATCGACAACGCCCCGCTTGTGGTGGTGGATCTGCCCCTGCCCCTGCGCCTGCGCCGTCTGGTGCGCATCTATGGCAGCGCCGACGGCGCGGCCCCGCCGCCTGAGGTGGTCGATGCCCTGTGCACGGCCCTGGAAAAGCTGCGCCGCCGCCTGGGCAGTGCGGACTGCAGCCGCTGCTGCGAACTCGTGCGGGCCGGCAGACTTGACGAAGCCGCCGCTCGCGTGCTCCACTATTACGACAAGTGCTACCGCCACCAGCAGGAACGGCGCGGCGGCCCCGTGCTGGCCAGCCTGACCTGCGCTGAGGATGACCCGCCGGCCACGGCCCGGCGTCTGACGACGCTGGCTGCCGCGTATTCCTGCCCCGGGGGCAGCCGGCTCTTGCCGTCCTGACCCGCAACCGCAGCGAGGAAATTTCATGGCCCCGGAAACCGTTGCAACGGACGCCCTTACCCCGGACATGCCGTCCCTGCCCACGCCGTGCCTGCTGCTGGACGAAACGCGCATGGCGGCCAATATTGCCCGTTTCAACCGGCGGCTGGCCCGTCAGGGACTGCTGTCCCGACCGCATCTGAAAACCTGCAAGAGCATGGCCGTGGCACAGCGCATGCTGCATTCTCCCACCGGCCCGGCCACGGTCTCCACCCTGGCCGAAGCGGAATATTTTGCCGCGCATGGCGTGACGGACATCTGCTACGCCGTGGGCCTTGCGCCCGGCAAGCTGGATCGGGTACTGGCCCTGCGCCGCACCGGCGCTGACCTTTCCGTGGTGCTGGACGCCGCCCGGACGGTGACCCTGCTGGACATGGCGGCCGCGTCCCTTGTCGGGGCAGACGACGCCCCCGTGCCCGTGCTGCTGGAAGTGGATTGCGACGGTCATCGCGGCGGCCTGTCCCCGGAGGATGACGAGCTGCTGGCCACGGCCCGGGCCGTGCAGGCATCGCCCTTCTTTCAGCTGCGCGGCGTTCTGACCCATGCCGGAGGCGCCTATGCGCGGGCCGATACGGCCCATATCGCCCGTCTGGCCCGTGAGGAAGGCGAAGCCGTGCTGCGGGCCGCCCGCCGCCTGCGGGAAGCGGACTTTGACTGCCCGGTGATCAGCGTCGGCTCCACGCCCACGGCCCTGCTGGGCGAGTATCCGCAGGGCGTGACCGAGGTGCGGGCGGGCGTGTATCCCTTCATGGATCTGACCATGCACGCCCTGGGCGTCTGCGCGCTGGCCGATCTGGCCCTCAGCGTCCTGACCACGGTCATCGGGCATCGCCGCAGCGACGGAGCACTGCTGGTGGATGCCGGCTGGATGGCCCTTTCGCTGGATCGCGGACTGGAAGAGCGTTTTCCCCAGTGGGGCTTCGGACTGGTCTGCACGGCAGACGGAACGCTGCTGCCGGGCTTCCGTGTCAGCGAATGCCATCAGGAGCACGGCGTCATCCGCGCCCTCGCACCGGACGGGACGCCCGATCCCCGAGCCTGTGCCCAATTTTCGCCGGGCAGTCGGCTGCGCATCCTGCCCAACCATGCCTGCGCCACGGCATCCCGGCATGATGTCTGCCATGTTCTGCGTCAGGGCCGCATCACGGCCTGCTGGGAGCGCATGCGGGGCTGGTAGCATCAAACCTTCATCCTTGCCCAAGGAGGCATATCTATGGCTGCAACCGTGTATTTTACCGACATGCACACCCGCTCGCACGAGGACAGCAAGCTGGCCAAGCTGGCGCGCCTCTGCGATGCCGTGGGCCTCAAGCGGGTCGTCCGCAAAAATGATCTGACCGCCATCAAGCTGCACTTTGGCGAATACGGCAACGACACCCACCTGAACCCCACCCTCGTGCGGCAGGTGGTGGACAAGGTGCGCGCCGCGGGCGGCAAGCCCTTCCTGACCGATACCACCACCCTGTATTCCGGCACGCGCCACAATGCCGTGGATCATCTGCAAACGGCCTACGCCCACGGCTTTGCCCCCTCGGTGGTGCAGGCTCCGGTCGTCATTGCCGACGGTCTCTACGGGGAAAATGACGTGCCCGTGCGCATCAACGGCAAGCACTTCAAGGAGGTGCACATTGCCACGGAAATCCGCCGTGCGCCCGCGCTGGTGGTGCTTTCCCACTTCAAGGGCCACGAAATGGCGGGCTTTGGCGGGGCCATCAAGAATCTGGCCATGGGCGGCGCGTCCGTGCGCGGCAAGCGCGACCAGCACAATACCCATGTGAGCGTGGATCATGCCACCTGTATCGGCTGCGGGAAGTGCGTCCGCAACTGCCCGCAGCAGGCCCTGAGCCTCAAGGACAAGAAAAGTCATGTGGACATTACGCGCTGCATCGGCTGCTTTGAATGCATCACGGTCTGTCCCACCAAGGCCGTCAGCATCGACTGGGCCACGGAAATGACCCCCTTCGTGGAGCGCCTGACCGAATACGCTTACGGCGCGGTCAAGGGCAAGCGCCATGTCTGCTACATCAACTTCGTCATGAACGTCACCCCGGACTGCGACTGCGTGGCCTGGAGCGATATGCCCCTTGTGCCGGACATCGGCCTGCTGGCCTCCACCGATCCGGTGGCGCTCGATCAGGCCTGCTTTGATCTGGTCAACAAGGCCCCCTGCCTTGACACCTCCCTCAAGGTGGCCCCGGGCGACGACAAGTTCACGGCCCGCTGGCCCAATACCTGCGGCTTTCTCCAGCTCAGCTACGGCGAGGAAATCGGCCTCGGCAGCCGCAGCTACACCCTGGAAAAGATCTAGCCCCTTCGCCGTCTGACGCATGGCTGGCCCCGGCGCTTCACGCCGGGGCTTTTTTTTTCGCAGTAATCCCGCGCCATTGTGAATATTGTAACAAAAAGAAATTTTTTTGACGATGCCTCTGCCCTAACCAATGGAAAAGCTGGCGTTTTTTTATTCCGCCATGCGCATAACCATGAGTCACGACAAACAATTTTGTTCGAAAAGACGCCAAGTTGTTGCCTTTTCCCCTGCCTCATGGCAATATTCCCCATCGACTCCGTATTCCTGTCGGCAACGTAGGGAGGTTGGTTTTGCCAAGCCATATCTTGCTGCTGGTTCTTGGAGCCGCCCTCCTGCACGCCACATGGAACATCATCGTGAAAGGGGGCGACAACAAGCTCTTCGAGTCAGCCCTCAACGCTCTGGGAGGTGGCCTCGGCGCCCTCTTCATCCTGCCGTTCCTCCCGCCGTTGCCTTCCGTCTGCTGGCCGTACCTGGCCCTTTCCTGCTGCTGTCACCTGACGTATTACATCTGCATCTCCGCCGCCTATCGGGAGGTGGATCTCTCCCTCGGCTACACCATCATGCGCGGCTGCGCGCCCCTGATCACATCCATCGTCATGCTCTGCCTGGGGCAGCCCCTCAGCCTCGCAAGCTGGGGCGGCGTGGCCATCCTCTGCGGCGGCATCCTGACCCTTTCCCTGGACAATCTGAAACGCCATGCCAGCCTGCGCGGCATCCTCATTTCGCTGCGCACCTCCTTCATCATTGCCGGCTACACCCTGGCCGACGGCTTCGGCGCCTCGAAGGGCGGGGATGGCGTGGCCTATGCCTGCTGGATTTTCTTTCTCAACATTTTTCCCCTGCACATCTATGTCTTTGTGCGCCACGGCCGCGCCTACCTGCCCTATCTGCGCCAGCGCGGCGTCATCGGCATCTTCGGCGGGCTGTGCGGCCTCGGTTCCTACGGCATCGCCATCTGGGCCATGACGCATGCGCCCATTGCCATGGTGGCCGCCCTGCGCGAAACGTCGGTGATCTTCGGCATGCTCATGGCCGTCGTCTTTCTGGGGGAAAAGCTGACCCTTAGCCGCGTTGCGGCTGTGCTGCTGGTATGCTGCGGCACCATGGTTCTCAAGTATGGCTAGCCTCGGGCAGCCGCACGGTGAAATCAGCTGTTTGACCTTGACGGGCAAGGCCGCAGCCTTTAGTGTGTCCAATGTTCTTTTTTGAACAAGTTACTGTTTGGAGGTTCTCATGGGGGAAATAACGGAAAAGATTGAGCACGAGGTGCGCGAGGAGCTTGCCAAGACCCTCGGCCCGACCGAAGTGCTGGCGCTTGCTCTGGGCGCCATCGTGGGCTGGGGCTGCTTCATGCTGCCCGGCATCACCTTTCTGCCCAACGCCGGGCCGATGGGCACCATCATTGCCTTCTTTGTGGGGGCGCTCTTTCAGTGCATCGTGGCGTTGAGCTACAGCTTCCTGATCAAACCCTATCCCGTGGCCGGCGGCGCCTTTGCCTACGCCTATGCGGGCTTCGGCTCCAAGGGCGCCTTCATCTGCGGCTGGGCCCTGGTGCTAAGCTATGTCTGCGTCATTGCGGCCAATGCGACGGCCATCATCCTGCTGGTGCGCTTCCTGTTCGGCTCCAGCATCCAGTTCGGCTATCTGTATACCGTTCTGGACTGGGACATTTATCTTAGTGAAGTAGGCTACATCACGGTCATCCTGATCGCCTTCGGCTTCATGAACTTCCGCGGCGTGGACGCCGCCAGCGTCATTCAGGTCTTTCTGGCCTTTGCCCTGACCATCGGCGTGCTTGTCCTCACCGTGGGCACCGCCACCGCGGAAACCGCCAGCCTGGACAACCTCTATCCCCTCTTCGCCGAAAACCGTTCGGCCATCGCCAGCGTGATGATGATACTGGCCCTCACACCCTGGCTCTATGTGGGTTTTGACACCATCCCGCAAACCGCAGAAGAATTTGCCTTTTCGCCCAGCAAAGCGCGCGATCTCATGCTGCTGTCCATCATCTGCGGCGCCATCATCTACGCGCTGGTGACCCTCTGCGTGGCCGGCCTCATTCCCTACAAGGAACTGCTCGCCGCCAATCACGCCTGGGCTACCGGCTGGGTGGCCGACCAGGTCTTCGGGCGCTGGGGCGGCGTGGCCCTGGCCGTGCCGGTGCTGGCCGGCATCCTGACCGGCATGAACGGCTTTTTCATGGCCACCACCCGTCTGCTCTTCAGTATGGGGCGCAGCAAGTTCCTGCCCAACTTCTTCTCTGAAGTGCATCCCAAGTACAATACCGCCTGGAAGAGCGTGGTCTTCATCACGGCCCTGACGCTGATCGTGCCGTGGTTCGGCCGCCCCGCCCTGGACTGGATTGTGGCCATGTCCTCCATCGGTACGGCCCTGGCCTATCTCTTCACCTGTCTGACGGCCCGCAAGTACCTCATCGCTCACCCCGAACTGCGTGAATCCACCTGGGGCAAGCCCGTCTGCATCATGGGCGCCATCACGTCCATCATCTGCATCGGCCTGCTCATGATTCCCAGCTCGCCCGTGGCCATCAACGTGCCCAACTGGGGCATGCTGTTCGCCTGGGTGGCGCTGGGAGCCATCTTCTTCCTGGGCAAGCAGCAGGAACTGCTCTCCATTCCGCATTCGACCATGCGCTACCTCCTCTTCGGCAAGATTGATCAGGAAGTGCTGTTCGACACGATGGAAGACGACGAGGACATCGTCTAGCGATTGACGGCAGCGAAAAACAGAGAGTCTGACCATGCCGACGAGAAGCGCCGCCCATATTCGCCCGGGGAACCTGCCCCGCCGCACGGCATCGCGCTATCCGCTTCGCGCTCGGCCCGCTCCCCTTCGCCTGCCGCACGGAAGCCCTGTCCGTCGCATCCCTGCCGCCGGCGCCGCAAGCCATGAGGCCCCCTGCGCCGATCCGGCAGTGTCGCAGACGTTGCGAGAAAGCCAGTCATCTTCAACCCGCATTCGGTTGAAGCCCATAGTGGAGTAATATCATGCGTTTGTTCCTTTCCATTCTCCTTGCCCTGCTCCTGACCATCGTTCAGGTGTACATCGGCCTGGAAACCTTCTTCCCCAGCGTGTTTCAGGAAAAAACGCGCGTCGTGGATGACCTGATTGAAGACAAGAAACCCATCATCAACAAGCTCTCGCCCGAAGAACAGGCGTGGATCACCAGCCACGGCACTGTGACCGTGGGCGTGGACCCCAACTTCTACCCCATCGAAACCTTTGACGGCCGCGGCCAATACTCCGGCCTCGGCGGCGATTACATGAAGCTGCTCCACCACCTCACCGGCATCGAATTCCTGCCGCTGCGCCTTGGCGACTGGGCCGCCACCGAGCACAGTGCCCAGGCCCGCGAAGTGGACATCTACATGGCCGCCGCCCAGACAGCCCGTCGCAGCGAGTACATGCTCTTCACCGAGCCGTACATCAATGAGCCTGGCGTCATCATGTCCCGCCGCGATTCCGGCCTGCACGACATCTCCGTGGCCGATCTCCACAACAAGCGCGTGGCCGTGGTCGCCGCCTATTCCTGGCACGACTTCCTGCTTGAGCATCATCCCGAAGTCAAAATCGTGCCCTGCCCCACCACTGTCGATGCCCTCAAGGCCGTGGTCAACGGCGAGGCCGATGCCATCATCGACTACGAGTTCAACCTGAAGGAAAAGATCCATACCGCCGGCATCCTCCAGATGGAAACCGTCGGCAGCGTGGAATCCTCTTACGGACACGCCATTGCCGTGCGCAAGGACTGGCCCGTTCTCCTCAGCATCCTCAAGAAGGGCATGGACAGCATCAGCCCCCAGGAAAAGCAGGCACTTGCCAATTACTGGCTCGCCCAGGACACCGCTCCCGAACCGGCTGACCGGCACCTGCAATGGCTGTTCTTCTTCTTCACCGAAATCGTGATGCTCGGCTTCGGCTTCAACGTCTGGTGGCAAATCTCGGTCACCAAGGCCACCCGCGCCCGCATCAAGGATATTCGCGAAACCAACCGCGCCAAGGCTGCCGCCCAGCAGGCATAAGCTCTTGATCGCAACCATGTAACACAGCGGGCCGCCCCGGAAGGGACGGCCCGCCGTGTTTTCAATTATTCAAGAAATGGCGCTTGTTATGCGCGGGGGAGAGGGAAAGCGTTTTGAAAAAACGCTTTCCCTCTCCCCCGCGCGCTCCCCCCTCCCTTCCCAAAACGTTTGCTTGGGTCACTGCCACAGTGACGTGGCCCGGCAAGGTGTCGCGCGCCTGTCCCGTCCCCCGGCGGCATGACCAAACAACAGGCCGGACAGCCTCTGCCGTCCGGCCTCGCCTTGTGACACGGTTCGGCTGGGGTGGAGTCGGGCGTCGCCTCACGGGCCGCGACGACCGGTGTCCAGACAATAACGTTTTTTTGTGGGGGGCGGAGAAAGGCCCCTTAGGATCAGTTGATACAAATTTTACAAATGATTTCAAATAGAATACAAGCAGACCGTACACGCTCAGCTTGCCTTTGGAGGCAGGGTTGCCTCATAGCCCTGTCTCTTCCCCGATAAATGCGTGCTGGGGAAGGGGGGCTTGGGGGGAAGGGGAACCCCTCCAGCGCCGGCAGCGACCGAAAGGCGGCCCGCAAGGGCCGTGCCCCTCAGGCGACGCAGGAGCCTTGCGGGCATCGACAGCAGAGCGAGGGCTTCCCCTTCCCCCAAAGCAAGCAGCGAAGAGTGGCCACAGCCCCTGGTTCACAAATGGCCTCTTCCCCCGCAAAAAACCTCCCGCAAACGCAAGAAGCCCGCTTCGCGCGGGCGAAGGGGCTTCCACATTTTCGGCAGGCCGGCGCTTATTTCTTGCGCTTGGGGCGAGCCTCGTCGGACTTGGCGGCGTTATGGGCGCGATCGTCCTTGCGGCTTTCGGGTTTCTTGTCGAGGGCAGCACGCAGGGCGTCGCGATAGCAGCGGAGCACTTCGAGGCGGGCGAATTTCTTGTTCTCGGCGGGAATGATGTGCCACGGCGCGTAGGCCGTACTGGTGCGGAGGAACATTTCATCGGCGGCGACGCTGTAGTCGTCCCGCTTTTCGCGGTTGCGCCAGTCCTCGTCAGTAATCTTGTATTGCTTCCAGGGCGTTTGCTGCCGCTCTTCAAAGCGGCGGAGCTGTTCTTCGGGCGAGATGTGAAGCCAGAATTTCAGGAGGATGTTGCCCGTCTCGGTGAGCTGTTCCTCGAAATGATTGATTTCGGCATAAGCCCGGCTCCAATCTTCGCGGGGGGTGAGCTTTTCCACGCGTTCCACCAGTACGCGCCCGTACCATGAGCGATCATAGACGGTAATGAAGCCTGCGCGGGGGATGTGCCGCCAGAAGCGCCAGAGATAATGATGGGCAAGCTCTTCATCCGAGGGGGCGCTGATGGGGATGACCTGGGTGATGCGCACATCCGCGCCGCCGATGACGCGGCGAATGGCCCCGCCCTTGCCCGAGGCGTCCCAGCCCTCGAAAATGAGGGTACTGGATATGCCGCGCCGGTAGGCGTGATAGGTGAGACCGAAAATTTCCTCCTGCAACTTTTTCAGTTCCTTGCGGTAGTGTTCCGGCTCTCTGGAGCGGCCGAGATCAATGGCTTCCAGGCTGGAGACAAGGCCTTCGTGCATCGGCAGCTGACCGGCTTGCTGCTCCTGCTCCCTTTCGAGGGCGGTACGGCTCGCCTTGGCATCCTGGGCGCGCATGGCGCGTTCCATGCCGGCAATGATGGCCTGCGCCACGGAAAGGTTGCGATAATTGGCGTCGGCGGCATCCACGATGGTCCAGGGGGCTTCGGGGCGGTCGGTCAGGCGAATGGCCGTGGAAATGCCCTCCACCACGCCATCGTAATTGGCGGAAGTTTTCTTGTCATAGGGGGTGAAGTGGAAGACTTCCTGATGGGCAAGGCGGTGCTTGAGACGCTGCTGAAAGGTCTTCTTGTCCAGATGCAGCCACAGCTTGATAATGGCCATGCCCGAGGCGGCGAGGCTGTTTTCCAGCCCCCGCAGGCGGTGCAGGCGCCCGGTAAAGGCCTCCTCGGAAATTTCATGACAGGCATAGAGACGCACGGCCGGGCCATACCAGCCGCCAAGAAAGACGCCGACTTCACCCGCGGCAGGCAGTTGCCGCCAGTAACGCCAGAAGGGAGGACGTTCGCGTTCTTCATCGGTTTCAAACCAGAAGGCATGGTGGCGCAGGTGCTTGCCGTCCATCCATTCGGACAGCAGGTTGGCCACGGCTCCCCGACCCGCGCCGCTCAGGCCGGCAATGGTGATAAGTACCGGAATCTTGCGGGCCATGCATTGGCGCTGGGCCTCAAACAGGCGCAGACGCAGCTGCTGCATGGCGACTTCGTATTCCTTGTCGGCGCATTTGCGCCCCAATGCGGCTGACTCGAACATGCCGACCTCCCCTGGGGTTGGTGTAAGTTTGCCGGTGTGGCATTTGGCGAACAGGGCCGTAGCGGACGGCCATCCTTCTTGTCAGTGTAGCCCCACGCCCTTTTGACCACAAGCGAAAAGGGCACGGGAGCACTGGCGGCAGCGGCGGCTTGCCCGTCATAACGGAACATGCTATCCCTTGGGGGCTTGCTCTGCCGAATGTTTTTTGCCTGCGCGGAAGCGTCAGTTCCGGCATTCATCCGCACGGGGCCGTCGCTGCACAGGGGCTGCGCCCCTGTGCCATGCCGCAGGGACGGCATGCAGCCGGCGGATTTCCGCAGCGTGGGGAAATGGGCGGGGCGGGGACGACCTTGTCCCGGAATCGAGGAGACACATGCTTTCATTTGATGCGCTTTTGAAGAAGGAATCTTCCGTTGCCGTGGTGGGCCTCGGTTATGTGGGTCTGCCGCTGGCCGTTGCCCTTTCCCGGCGGTTTGCCGTCATCGGCTTTGACGTCAACAGCGCGCGCGTGGCCGCCTTGCGCGGGGGGCACGACGCCACCCGGGAAGTGGACGATGCCGAGCTTGGCCGTTGCACGGCCGTCTTTACCGATGATCCCGAGAGCCTGCGTCAGGCCGGGGTAATCATTGTGGCGGTGCCCACGCCGGTGGACGATCACCGGCGACCGGATCTCTCGCCCGTGGAGGCCGCCAGCCGCACGGTGGGACGGCATATGGCGCGAGGCTGCGTGGTTTGCTATGAATCCACGGTTTATCCCGGCGTGACCGAGGAAGTCTGCCTGCCCATCCTGGAGCGGGAATCCGGCCTGCGCCACGGCGAAGGCTTCACCCTGGGCTATTCGCCCGAGCGCATCAACCCCGGCGACAAGGTGCACCGGCTGGAAAGCATCCGCAAGATCGTTTCGGGTTCTGACGAAGCCACGGCGGATCTGCTGGAACAGGTCTACGGCAGCGTGGTGACGGCGGGCATTCATCGCGCCTCGTCCATCAAGGTGGCCGAAGCCGCCAAGGTTATTGAAAATACGCAACGCGACATCAACATCGCGCTGATGAACGAGCTGGCCATCATCTTCAGCAAGCTGCACATCGATACCCTGGAAGTGCTGGAGGCTGCCGGCAGCAAATGGAATTTCCTGCCTTTCCGTCCGGGGCTGGTGGGGGGCCACTGCATCGGCGTCGATCCCTATTACCTGACCTACAAGGCCGAGGAAATCGGCTGCCACCCGGAAGTCATCCTCTCCGGGCGGCGCATCAATGACGGCATGGGCAAATTCGTGGCCGAAACCTGCGTCAAGCGGCTCATCGAGTCCGACCGCCGGGTCAAGGGCGCGCGGGTCGGCATTCTGGGCTTCACCTTCAAGGAAAACGTGCCGGACATCCGCAACACGCGCGTGGTGGACATCATCGCCGAGCTGAAGGAATACGGCGTCACGCCCCTTGTGCATGATCCCGAGGCCGATCCTGCCGAGGCCCTGCAGGAATACGGACAGGAACTCCTGCCTCTTGAGGCTCTGAGCGGACTGGATGCCCTGATTCTGGCCGTGGCGCACGAAAGTTTCCGCTGTCTGGACAAAAATGCCATTGCTGCCATGTTCGGCGACGGGCGCGTCAGCCTCATGGACATCAAGGGCTTCTGGGACAAACAGGCCCTGCGCGCGGCAGGCTTTGATCTTTGGCGTCTGTAATCTGAGCGGAACCGTTTACGGCGCCGCAGGCCTTGCCGCCTGCGGCGTCATCCCCTTCTTCCTGCCGCAACGTCCCAGCCCCATGCGGCGTGCCCCTTGCCTATGAAGTATCTGCCGTCCCAACTCATGTCCTTTCTGCGCGAAAGGGGGGCAAAGCACAATGTCGCCATTCTGCGCCGCTTCAGTTTGACGCTTTTCTGCATGATTGCCATATACAGCGTGCTCTTTCACCTGATCATGGAGTACGAAGGGCAATATCATTCCTGGATCACCGGCGTTTACTGGACGCTCACCGTCATGTCCACCCTGGGCTTCGGCGACATCACCTTCACTTCCGATCTCGGGCGCGTCTTTTCCATTGTGGTGCTCATGTCCGGGGTCATCTTCTTTCTGATCATGCTGCCGTTCACCTTCATCCAGCATTTTTACATGCCCTGGCTGGAAAGCCAGAAGAAGGACATGGTGCCCCGGCAGCTGCCGTCCGGCACGCACGGCCATGTGATCATTGCGGGCAGCGGCCCCATCACCCTCAACCTGGCCGATGATCTGACCCGTTACGGGGTGCGCAACATCCTCCTCTGCCATGATCCGCAAAGCGGACTGGAATTGCTGGAACAGGGCTATGAAGTGGTGGCCGGGGATCACGACGATGTCCGAACCTACAAACAGTTGCGCGCCGATGCCGCCGCCATGCTGGTGGTGCTGGATACGGACATCCGCTGCACCAATATCGTCTTTTCCGCACGGGAGGCCGCGCCGCGCCTGACCATTGCCGCCGGCGTGGAAAATCCCGACGCCGGGGACATCTTGCGCCTGGCGGGCTGCACGCGCGTTTTCCAGTTTCACAATGTTCTCGGCAAGGCGCTGGCCCGGCGCGTGCTCAATACGGCCCAGCGGGTCAGCATCATGGGCCGTTTCGGCAATCTGGTGGTGGCCGAGGCGCCGGTCATGCACAGCCCGCTGTCCGGCATGACCCTGCTGGAGTGCGGCCTGCGCGAGAGCACGGGGGTCAACGTGGTGGGCGTCTGGGATCGCGGCGTCTTTCAGCTGCCGCAGCTGGCCACGGTCTTCACCGACAGCTGCGTGCTGGTGGTGGCCGGTACGGAAGCCCAGATCCGCGCGCTGGACAGGCTCATCAGCGAACCGCGCCACGAGGGGCAGCAGCAGCCGCCCGCCGTCATTCTGGGCGGCGGCCGGGTGGGCCTTTCCGTGGCGGCCCATTTGCAGCGGCGGCACATCCCCGCCGTCGTCGTCGATCGACAGGCGCACATCAATCTCGAAGGAACGCCGCACATTCGCGGCGACGCCTCGGATCTGGCGGTGCTGGAAAAGGCCGGCATCCGCACCACGCCCTCCATCATCATCACCACCCATGACGATGACGCCAACATATACCTGAGCATCTACTGCCGCCGCCTGCGCCCGGATGCGCAGATCCTCTGCCGGGCTTCGCTGGATCGCAACGTTTCCGGCCTGCACGGCGCGGGAGCGGATCAGGTGCTTTCGCTGGCTTCGCTGGTGAGCAGCAGCATCTTCAACATGCTGTCGCCTGACAAGCTGCTCATGATCAACGAACGGCTTTCCATCTTCCGCTACACCATTCGCGGGCCGCTGGCGGGCAAGAGCCTCAAGGACTGCGGCATCCGCAACAAGACGCAATGCAGCGTATTGGCCATACGCGGGGCCGACGGGGCCATGCACGTCAACCCCGCGCCGACCCATGTCTTTGTGCTGGGGGATGCCCTCTATCTCATCGGGGATTCGGAAGCGGAGGACAAGTTCCGCGCCCATTACGGCATCGACGAGGATCCGGGCACCCACGAGGTCGATCTGAGCTGATCGCCCGGGCCGCCCGGCTCCTGTCCCGTGTTTTTTACCATCCGGGGGAAGTATGTCATTTGCCTTTCAAAAACGACTGCAGGACGGCATCAGGGAGCGTCTGTCCTCCCGGAAATACCGCTATGTGGACAACAGCCTGGCCTATTATAGTCGTCCCTGCGAGGAAAACATGCGCGCGGACAAGGAATGGTTCGCCCATTTTCGCCATCTGGATGCCCGGGACTTCATGGCCGCCAATGCCCGCGACATCGCCCTGCAGATCACGACCAAGGGCACGCTGTACGGGCTGCTGGCCGACAGGCACTCCCGCGATACCCTGCTGCTGGTGACGCTGTATGCCCTGCTGGGGCATCGCTTTGTCCGCTTTCCCTACTACGGGCCGGACACCCTGGCCCGTCGCGCCGAACTGCGCAGCCAATGCCTTGTCGAGGAAGAGAATGCCGCCATGCGGGAAGCGCTGGCCGCGGACGCCTTTGGCGTGGGATGCGCCCTGCAGCGTTACCGCACGCGCATGGCCGGGGAGGACGTCGATTTTTACGGCACCGCTGAGTTTCTCTACCAGGTGGACGCCTTTCCGCCCTATCGCTATGCCGCCGACGGAGCCGTGGTGGAAGCGCGCCCGGGGGATCATGTCATCGACTGCGGGGCCTGCTACGGCGATACCGCCCTGTTCTTTGCCGCCAGTGTGGGCGCAGACGGGCAGGTGCTCTCTTTCGAGCCGCATCCGACCATCAGCCGTCTCTACCTCCGCAATCGGGATCTCAATCCGCAGCTTGCCGGGCGCATGACCCTCGTGCCCGCCGCCACCGGCAACACGGCAGGCGGCACGCTGCCCTTCAGCCTTTGCGGGCCGGGCAGCCACCTGGAACACACCAAGCCCGGCCTGCGGCGGGTCGATATCCCCATCACGACCATTGACGCCGAAATGGAGCGCCGCAACTGGTCACGGGTGGATTTCATCAAGATGGATGTGGAGGGCGCCGAGCTGAGCACCCTGCAGGGGGCCGTGCAAACCCTGCGGCGCTTCCGGCCCCGGCTGGCCGTCTGCCTCTACCACAAGCCTGAGGATTTTTTCCTCATTCCGCGCTTTCTGGTGGAATGCGATCTCGGTTATCGCTTCTATCTGGAACATCACTTCATGAACAATTGGGAGACAGTGCTCTACGCGGAACCGCAATAGCGGCGGACAACGGCAAATGGCGGCGGGCGGCGGGGCGTCGCCCGCTGTTTTGCCGTCGGGCGGCAGGGCAGGACTCAGGCCAGACGGGCCTGTTCCAGAAAGGCGCGCACTTCGGCCTCGTCGTCCACCACGGCAAAATCGCGGCGCAGATCGTCCGGCACCCGAATGGCGCCGCCCGTCTTCATGTCAATATACACCCAGGCCGTTTCGGCATCAGCGAGCAGCGCGCCGTCCGCCTGCCGCAGGAAGCGGTAACGGCGCAGACATTGACGCGAGGCGTATTCCGCCACCCAGGTGGCGGCCAGAATGCCGTCCCCGACCACGGCGGGCCGCTTGTAGGTGATGGTATGCCGGTACACCACCCAGCCCTGTCCGGCGGCGGCATAGCGCTCCATGCTCCAGCCCTGCGCCGTGGAATGGGCCACGGCAAGATCCTGCATCCATTCCACATAGCGGATGTTGCTCACCCGTTGCTGCATGTCCACATCCCGCTCGTCCACCACCAGCCGTTGCGTGAAAATCCGCATGACCCGTCTCCTAGGCGTCGTGATCCGGCACCTGTGCGGCGCTGCCGTCCTCGCACACGGCAGGCTCGCCCCGCAGGGGCAGACGCCCGCCGCGAATGAAGGCATCCACCAGGCCGAAAACCGTCTCATTGCCGCAGAAGCGCCCGCGAGCAATGTTGGCCCGGAAACGCGGCAGATTGTCCTCGAATGTGCGCAGCAGATCCGGTTCCAGCCGGAGCATGTCGGCCTGCATGCCGTAGCCCAGCCGCTCGATGTAGAGGGCATTGAAGCGCTGCTCCACCATCGCCTTGAGCGGCAGGGTCAGGATGGGCTTGCCGAGGTGCAGGGCCTCGGTCATCAGGGTGTGACCGCCGCCCTGAATGACGTAGGAACAGCCTTCCAGCAGCTTGAGGAAGCCTTCTTCGCTTTTTTGCATGAACACCACGTTGCCCTCGCGGCCTTCGGTGCGATCATAGCCATAGACGTAGCAGGTGCGCGTGGTGGAACGCAGCAGAAAATCGATGAGCGCGCGATGGGTGGAATTGCTCTGGTAGACAAGCACATGGCCGTCGTCACGCGGAGCAAGCCGCAGCACCTGATCCCGCAGGATGGGCGGCACCACGCGCGCCCGGTAGCGCGGCAGAACAGGCGGCTGATAGAAGGAGACAATGAGATTATCGTTCGTGGGCCGGAACAGATAGCGCGGCGTCAGCCCCTGCAGGAAGGCGTCCCACCACATGCCGGCGGGCAAATCATGCCGGCAGCAGGTGATGACGTGCTGATGATCCAGGGTCAGGCAGGGCAGTCCGGCCCGTTCCGCCGCCCGGGGCACGAAATATTCCAGATCGGTCATGCAGACATCGGGACGAAATTCGTCCATGATCCGCAGGACATCGTCCACATGCCGCTGCCGGTGCAGCAGGAGCGGCACGGCACGACCGATGGTGGCCGCCAGATCCACCTTGTAGTTGCGAAAGACCGTCCCCAGATTGGGAATGCGCCGCACGGGAAATTCCGGCTCCAGCACGCGCGGCGCATCATCGTTGGCCACAAAGAGAAATTCATGCCCCCGCAGCCGCCGGGCAATGGTCAGGCCGCGCATGGCGTGCCCATGCCCCGTGCCGTGAATGCCGTACAAAATGCGGGCCATGCCGCCTCCTTTTTTTGCGTCCTGACCCTAGCAGCGGGGCGTGGCTTCCGTCAACACGCGCTTGCCCTCGGCGCGTGAATTGGGCATACTGCCGTACATCAGGAGTCGCCCAATGAATGTCCGCAAGATTCGTGAAGACCTCGGTCGCGCCCGCGCCTGCCTCAAGCGCAACGAAATTCCGCGTGCGCTGTATCTGACCATCACCGCCTTCAAGGAAAGCGGTCACACGCCGCCCATGGATTTGCGCGGCGATTTTCGGGAAACTATCCAGGCCTTCAACAAGGATGAGGCATTCCACAAGGAATATCCCGTGCCGCTGACCTACCAGCCCGGCAATGAGCGCGATCTCTGCAATCAGCTCATCCAGATCTACAAGGCCCTGCAGGGACAGGAAAAGCAGGAAGACTACGAAACCACCCTGCAACGCAAGCTCGGGCTGGATCACTGCCTCAAGGAAGGCCGCGTGCTGCTGGCGCAGGGCAAGGCCTCCGAAGCCGATGCCGTCTTCATGGACGGCCTCAAGAATTTCCGCAACGAGCAGGCCATCTTCAGCCTCATGGCCAAGGCCCATATGGAAGCGGGCGAGTATGTGCGGGCGCTGGGCTACATCAAGAAGGGCCTGCAATATGTGAAGGACGACCCCGTTCTCCGGGAACTCGGCCAGATCTGCCTGCGCAAGCGTGAAGAAATGAAGCGCTGAACCGCCCCCAAGCGCCTTTCCCGGCTTGTCAGCCGTCTGGAAAAAGTCTAGAGTTTTGCCTCTCCCTCCATCCCATTCCTGCGAGGCAAAGCATGGACATCGTGCGGTACATTCACGCGGCTGACCTGCATCTGGACACCCCCTTTCAGGGGCTGGCCCGGGAGACCGCCCAAAACGGGCATCTCTCGCGGCTCATGCAGGAGGCCACCTTCACCGCCCTTGAGCGCCTTTTTCGTTTCTGTGAGGAAAAACGCCCCGACTTCCTCGTGCTGGCGGGCGACATCTACAATCAGGAAAACTACAGCGCCAAGGCCCAGCTTGCCCTGCGGGACGGCTGCCGCCGCCTGCAGGCCCTCGGCATCCGGGTCTTCATGGCCCACGGCAATCACGATCCGCTTTCCTCCCGTTTCACGGCCATACACTGGCCGGACAACATGACCGTCTTCGGCCCGGATGTGGAGAGCCATGTGCTGGAACGGGACGGGCAGCCCATTGCCGTGATCCACGGCATCAGCCATGCCGGTTCCCGCGAAGGCCGCAATCTGGCCCAGCTCTTCCGGCGCGACGATGCGCAGGAGGTCTTTCAGCTGGGCGTCCTGCACTGTACCGTGGAAGGCGAACACGCGACCGACCGCTATGCCCCCTGCTCGCTCGACGATTTGCGCCGCAGCCGGCTTGACGCCTGGGCGCTGGGCCATATTCATCAACGCCGCCAGTGGGAGGGGGACAGCTTCATTGCCTACAGCGGCAACGCCCAGGGCCTGCACATCAACGAAACCGGCCCGCGCGGCTGCCTGCTGGTCACGGCCCGCCCCGACGGCGGGCGCTGGCAATGCACAAGCGAATTTCTGCGCCTCGGGCCTGTGGAATGGCAACGCTACGATCTGCCTCTCGACGGCGTGGACAGCCTTGATCAGCTGGAAGAAAACCTCACCCGCCTGCTGGAGGACAAGGCCGGCCAGCTGGACGCCGGCTGCGAAGCCCTTGTGGCCCGCGTGTGCCTCTGCGGGCGCACCGTGCTGGATGAACCATTGCGCAATCCCTCCGTCCGCGCCGACCTGCAGGAGCGCCTGCTCCATCTCGGCGCCAATTCGCCGCGCATCTGGATCAAGGATCTGCCGCTGGATACCCGCCCGCTCACGGATGAGGCCGAATACCGCCGCCGCGAGGATCTGCTCGGTGAAACCATGCGCCTTGTGGAAAGCATGCGGCAGAATCCCGAGCAGTTCGCCGCCCTGGGCGAGGCCGCCCTGGATCCGCTGTTCAAACACAGCCGCATGAGCAAGGCCCTTGTCCCGCCGGACGAGGAGGAACGCCAACGCCTGCTTGATGCGGCCCAACGCCTGTGCATTGATTTGCTGGAGGCCCGCTGATGTATATCCAGTCCTTTCATATCGACGGCTTCGGCATCTTTGCGGATGTGCAGGTGGACAACCTGCCCCCGGGCCTTACGGTCTTTCTGGGCGAAAACGAGGCCGGCAAATCCACCTGTCTGGAATTTCTCCGCACCATGCTCGTGGGCTATCCCGGCAACCGCAAGACGGAGGCCCGGAGCATCCCGCCGCTGTTGCGCGGCGGTCGCCCCGGCGGCAGCCTGCATCTTGTCAGCGAGGAACAGGGCGAAATCCACCTGACCCGCCGCCCCGGACAGGACGGCGGCGTGCTGACCCTCAGCAATGGGGCGGGCGAAACGCTGGAAAGCACGGTACTGCAGCAGCTGCTGTTCGGCATCAATCGCGATGTCTACCGCAACGTGTTCGGCTTCAGCCTCAACGAGCTGCAGAACTTCGAGAGCCTGTCCGGCGACGGCGTGCGCAACGCCCTCTACGGGGCCAGCTTCGGCGCGGGTCTGCGCTCGCCCGTGGAGGCCCTCAAGGAGCTGGACAAGCGCAAGGATGCCCTGTTCCGCCCCGGGGCCAGCAAGCCGCGCCTCAATGAGGAACTGGGCGAGCTGGAGAAGCTGCGCGGCGAAATCAGCACCGTGCGCGAGGAGTCGGCGGGCTATGATCAGCTTGCCGGCAGCCTGAACGACAAGAAGGAAGATCTGGCCGCCCTGCGTCAGCGCCGGGAACGCCTGGACGACGAGCGTCGCCGTCTGGAGCGGCGGCTCAATGTCTGGCAGCAGTGGGACGAATGGCGCAAATGCGGTCTGCGGCTGGAATCCTATCCCGTCCTCAGCGCCGCCTTTCCCGAGGACGGCCCGGCCCGTCTTGCGCGCGCACAGGAAGCGCGCGAAACCTGCGAACGCCAGATGGCCGCCCAGCAGGAAAAGATGGATCGCCTGCGCGAGCGCCGTGCGGCCCTGACGGAACAGCCCGCCCTGCTGGAAGCCCTGCCCCGCCTGAAAACCCTGGCCGAGCGCAAAAGCGGCTACCGGCAGGCCCAGCTGGCCCTGCCCCGCCTGCGGGCCGAAAAGGAACGCGCCGACGCCGATCTGGCCCGCGAACTGGAGCGCCTCGGCCCGGACTGGAATTGCGAGCGCATCCGGCAGACGGATCGCGGCATCTTTGCCGACAAGGATCTGGAACGGCAGGCCCGCGAACTCAATGCCGCCGATTCCTCCCATCAGGCAGCCGTGGACGGCCTTGCCCGGCTCAACCGCGATGTGGAGATGTGCGGACGCGACATCGCCTCGGCGGCGGCGGCGCTGGAGCTTCTGCCTGACCCCGTGGCCGCGCTGAATGAGGCCGACCGGGACAGGCTGCGCCAGACCCTTGTCCTGCTGGAGGAGGGGCGGCAGCGCCTGCCCGCGCGCGAACGCGCCCTGCAGCAGGCCCGGCACGGCTTTGAACGCGCACAGGAGCGGCTGCGCCTTGCGGCGGACGATCCCCGCGCCGCCCTGGACAATCTGCTGGCCAAGCGCGAGGAGGCCCTCAACCTGGCCCGGGAGGTGCAGGAGAGCATCAACAACACCGCCGAAGCGGTGCGGGCCGTGCAGCAGGCCGAGGAACAGGCCGAACTGCTGCGCACGCGCCTTGAGCAGTTGCGCGAGGAACAGCGCGGCAGCAACAGCCCCACGCGCGAGGCCCTCGACAATCGCGCCGCCGCCCTGCGCTCCCTGCGCGCCCTTTCCTCCTCGCTGGACACCGAACAGGAACGTCTCAAGGAATTGAGCGATCGCCTCAGCGCCGACAAGGAACCCGCCGCCGTCAAGAATCTTGCCCTGCTTGTCATCGGCGGCCTGTTCGTGCTGCTGGGGCTGATCATCCTCGTGGGCCAGTGGAAGTTCGGGCTGGAATATTTCGCCATTACCGGAAATCTGCATCTGCCCACCACCCTGTGGTCGGGCTATCTGGTGCTTGTCTGCGGTGCGCTGGCCCTGTGCGGCGGCCTGCCCCGGCGCAGCGGGCCGGAGGCCAAACGCTACCGGCAGGAGCGCCTGCAACTGGAAAGCCGGCGTGAAACCTGCGCCCTGCATGTGGCCGAACTGGGCGACAAGGCCCGCAAGCTCTGTCAGGAAGCGGGCGTGGACAGCATGGATCCCGAAACCCTCGAGGCCGTGGAAGTCATGCTTGAACGCAAGCGGGAACAGTGCGTCAATCAGGAGCGCAACCACAAGGACGCCGAGGATCTGCAACGGGAAATCGCCGCGACCCGCACGCGCATCGCCGAGCTGCAGAGCCGCGCGCATGAGATGCAGGCCGTGGTGCAGCGCATCCGCCGCCGCTGGCAGGACTTCATGAGCATGTTGCGCGTGGCCAATGTGCCCGCGCCCGAAAGTGCCGAGAGCTTCTTTGCCCGTGCCGAATCGGCCCGCGCCGCCTGGGACGGCGTGGAAAACGCCCAGGCCGATCTGGCGGGCCTGCATGCCGACCTTGCCCAGTATGAAGCGACGCTGCGCGGCTTTGAACCTGTGCGGGAAGCCCTGCACGAACCGGGCGATCTGCCCGCCCTGTTGGAGGCCGCGCGGCAGGTGCTGGAATCCTGCCGCGAAGCCGATGCCGCCCGCGAACAGCGCATCAAGGCGGCGGCCACGCTCCAACATCACAAGGACGAGCTGGAACGCCTGCAAAGCCGCCAGCACGAGGCCTCAACCGCGCTGGAACAGGCCCAGACCCGTCTGGAAAGCGCCCGCCGCGACTGGGGCCAGTGTCTGGCCGGTCTGGGACTGGGCGAGGATCTGGATCCCGAAACCGTGCGCAAGGCCCTGCAGTGCATGGACACCTGCCTGGCCCTGGATGTCGCCTGTCAGCGGCTGGCCGCCGAGCTGGCCCAGAACGAACAGGAAATGGCGGGCCTGCGCCAGCCGCTGGAAAGCCTGCTGGCCGAACTCTCCCGTACCCTGCCGCGTAACGAGGATGGCAGCATCCACTGGCTGGCCGCCCTGGACGAAGCGCTGGAAGCTGCCGAACAGGCCGCCGAAATCAACGCCGAAGCCCGCCGTCTGGACAGCCTGCTGACCGAACAGGACACCGAACTGCGGGCCGCCTCGGCCGCGCTGGAAGAAGCCCGCCACGCCGAAGCCACCCTCCTGCACATGGCCGAAGCCGCCGATGCCGACGAATTTCTGCGCCTGGCCGATATTCTTGCCCAAAGCCGGGAAACGCAGCGCCTGCGCGACAGTCTGCAGGAAAGTCTGCGCGTGGCCGCCGGCACGCAGCCCTTTGCGGAATTTCTGGCTTCCTTCGAGGAACAGGATCAGGCCACGCAGGAAAGTCGCTGCGCGGCGCTGACGGCCGAGCTGCGGGAAATTCAGGAACAGGAGGAACGCCTTGCCGACGAGGTGGGCAGCCTCACGGCCCGGGTCAACGGTCTGGTCGGTACGGATACTCTGGCCGGGCTGCGGCAGCAGGAAGCCCTGCGGCTGGAAAGCATGCGCCGGCTGGGCCTGCAGTGGAGCGCCTGCGCCCTGGCCCGCGAACTCCTCATGCGGGCCAAGAATACCTTTGAACGCGAGCGTCAGCCGCAGGTCATCCGGCTGGCGTCCACCATCTTCGCATCCATCACCGGCGGCAGCTGGCGCGGCATCAGCGCCTCGCTGGACGACACCAGCCTGCAGATCCTGCCCCATTACGGCGAGGCCCTCAGCCCCGAGGCCCTCAGCCGCGGCACGCAGGAGCAGGCCTACCTCGCCCTGCGGCTGGCCTACATCCAGAACCATGCCGAACGGGGAACCCCCCTGCCGGTCATCATGGACGATGTGCTGGTCAATTTCGATCCGCAACGCGCGGCCCGCGCGGCCCGTACCTTCATCGAACTGTCCGAGGGCCGCCACGGTCGCCCGCATCAGCTGCTCTACTTCACCTGCCACCCGCATATGGCGGCCCTGCTGCGTGAAGCCCAGCCCCATTGCGCCGTCTTCCGGGTGGAAAACGGCAGCATTGTCCGTCAATAGCCGCATCGGGGGGAATCATGTGCCCAGCCCGCCCTGCCGGGGACAGCCCCCCCGCCGACCCTCTGGCCCAAGCTGCCCGCCGCCGCCCCGGGCCGCTGCAACGCCTGCGGGAATACTGCACGGGCGACCGGCGGCCTCTGCAGCATATTCAGGTGGAGGTGACCTCCCACTGTCCCGGGGCCTGCATCTACTGTCCGCGTGCCATCCATGCCGGCACCTGGCGGGCGCGTCACATGGCCGATGCCACCTTCGCGGCGCTCTGGCCCCTCATGCGCCGCAGCCGGCGCGTTCATTTGCAGGGCTGGGGCGAACCGCTCCTGCATCCGCGCTTTCTGGACTATGTGGCCCTGGCGCGGGCCGCGGGCTGCGCCGTTTCCAGCACCACCTGCGGCTTGCGCATGAATGAGGCGCTGGCCGACGGCCTTGTGCGCAGCGGCATGGATGTGCTGGCCTTTTCCCTGACCGGCACCGATGCCGTCGCCAATGCGGCCCGGCGGAACGTTCCCTTCGAGCGCGTGGCCGAGGCCGTGGCCTGCCTGCACGCGGCCAGACGCCGCCGGCGCAGCGCCACGCCGCGCCTGCATCTGGCCTATCTGCTGCTGGCGGGCCATGAGGAAAGCGCCCGCCGCCTGCCGGAACTCATGCGGGAATGGGATGTGGCGGCCTGCGTGGTCAGCACCCTCGATCTGCCCGTTCTCCCCGAGCACTGGCATCTCGCCTTTGCCCCGCACGAAAACGAAAAGATCGCCGCCGCCCGCGCCCTGCTGGAGGAGACCAGCGCCCGCGCCGCCCGTGAGGGCCGTTCCATCCGCTACGGCCTGCCGCAGGCCCGTCCCATTCATGCCTGCCGCGAGGACATCGACAGGAGCTGCTACATTGACGCGGACGGGGCCATTTCCCCCTGCATTTACGTCAATGTTCCCTGCGGCCGCCCCCCGGAAGACGGCTCAGCGCCCCGGGTTTTCGGACGGGTTCCCGCCGACGATCCGTGGGAGGTCTGGAACCGGCAAGCCTTTGCCGACTTTCGCGGCGATCTCGCCCATGATGTGCCGCCCCGGCCCTGCGTGCGCTGCCCCAAGCGCTTTGAAACCTTCGTCTAGGCGCAGACGAACCGAACGCCCCGGAATGCTCGGAAAAATCCCCTTGCCCCTCCCCGCCTCCTGTGTCATGCATGACAAAAACGCGCGTCGGCGGCCCATCGTGCCGGCGGCAAGGAGTCATCATGGCCTCACAGCCCAGAAAACCCGGTTTTCTCTTTGCCCTTGTTTCATTGCTGCTCATCATCGGCCTCATTGCCGGCGGCATCATCTTCTTCAAACTGCAACTGCAATTGCTCATGCTCAGCGGCTGGGTGGTCTGCGCCATTCTCGGCAAGCTGCTCGGCTACAGTTATGAAGAACTGGAAGCCGGAGCCTTTGAACTCATCCAGAAGGCCATGGGGGCCTGTCTCATCCTTGTCTGCGTGGGCGCGCTCATCGGGGCCTGGATCTCCTCGGGCACCGTGCCCATCATGATCTACGCGGGCCTGAAAATCATTTCCCCCAGCCTGTTCCTCGTGACAAGCCTCATTGTCTGCTCGCTGACCTCCATCTTTACCGGGACTTCCTGGGGCACCATCGGCACGGAGGGCGTGGCCCTCATGGCATCGGCTCGGGTCTGGGCTTTGATCCCGGCCTCACGGCGGCCACCATCATTTGCGGCGCCTTCTTCGGCGACAAGATGTCTCCCCTTTCCGACACCACCAACATGGCCGCCGCCGTCTGCGGCACGCCCCTGTTCCGCCATATCCGGCACATGTGGTTCACCATCACCCCGGCCTACATCATCACCTTCTGCATCTATCTCATCATGGGCTTCCGGCAGACGCCCGACGCCATGTCCCCCGAGCAGATCGACATCATCCTCAGCGGCCTGTCCCATCATTTCCATCTCGGCGTCGGGGCCGTGCTGCCCATGCTGCTTGTCCTTGTCATGCTGCTCAGGCGCTGCAGCCCCATTCTCGCCATCACCTGCGGCGCGCTCTGCGGGGTGCTGGTGGCCGTGGTCTGCAACGGCATGGATGTTTCGGCGGCTTTCAACAGCATGTGGAAGGGCTTTCATGCCGACTTCGGCGATTCCCCCATGCTTGACAAGCTCCTCAATCGCGGCGGCGTCACCAGCATGCTGAACATCATGTGCCTCGTGGTGCTGGCCTGCGGTCTGGGCGGCATGCTGCGGCGCATGGGCGTCATTGACGTGGCGCTGGAGCCGCTAGCCCGACGCGCCAATACCGGTTTCCGACTGGTGCTCTCCACCCTTGTGGTGGGTTATGGCACCCTCATGCTTACGGCGGCCATCTATTTCAGCATAGTCATGACCGGCACGCTCATGGCGCCGGTCTTCCGGCGGCACGGCTTCCGCACGGAAAACTGCTCCCGCGTGGTGGAGGACGCCAGCACCCTCGGCGGGCCGCTTGTGCCCTGGGCCAACAATGCCCTGTTCCCCATGGCGACTCTGAGCGTGGCCTATCTGGACTACATCCCCTATGTCTACCTCCTGTTCCTTACCCCCTGCTTTTCCATCCTCTATTCCCTGTGCAACATCACCATGACGCGCCTGACGCCCGAAGAAATGGCGGCGGAACAGCGGGAAGCGCAAAATGCCTGATCCTTCCGGGGAACGCCCCTTGGGGGCATTCCCCGGTTTCATTGCTGCCACGAGAGAACATGCCATGAACATCGCCATTATTCGCAACGCGGACATTCATGCCCCCGCCCCCCTCGGGCGGGCCAATATCCTGATCGTCAACGACCGCATTGCCGCCATCGGCCCGCACGTCGAGCTGCCGCCGTGGGCCGGGGACGCCGCCGACCCCGTGGACGTGGACGCCGCCGGCTGCCTCACCACCCCGGGCCTCATGGATGCCCATGTGCATATCACCGGCGGCGGCGGCGAGGCGGGCTTTCATACCCAGGTGCCGCCCCTGCCGCTTTCCGTACCGGTAACGGGCGGCGTCACCACCATCGGCGGTCTGCTGGGTACGGACGGCATTACCCGGCATGTGGACAACGTGCTGGCCAAGGCCTGCTCGCTGGAAGAGGAAGGCCTTTCCACCTTCATCATGACCGGAGGCTATCCCCTCCCCTCTCCCACCATCACCGGCAGCGTGCAGCGGGACTTTGCCTGCGTTCACAAGGTGCGCGGGGCCAAGGTGGCCATTGCTGATCATCGCGTGGCCCCGGTCAGCGCCCAACAGCTGGCCGCGTTGGCCACCGATGCGCGCGTGGGCGGCATGCTGCGCGGCATCGTGGGCATGCTGATCATCCACATCGGCGCGGCTCCTGAAGGGCTGGCCCGCATTTTTGAGGTCGTGGACAGCTGTCCCTATCTGGCCCGGCACCTCATCGCCACCCATATCAACCGCTCGCCGTCCGTCTTTGAGCAGGCCGAAGCCCTGGCGCGGCGCGGCGGCTACATGGACATTTCCTCGGGACTCAATGCCCGAACCCTCGGCCCGGACTGTCTCAAGCCCTCGACGGCCATTGCCCGCGCCCTGCGCGACGGGGTTCCGGCGGAACATATCCTCATGAGTTCCGACGGCTACGGCAGCGCCGCCCGCTACGATGATGCGGGGCATGTGGAAGGGCTTGTCGCCTCGGATCTGCATACTCTGGCCGCCGAATTTCGCGATTGTGTCCGGGAGGAGGGCATTCCGCTCTCCACGGCCCTGTTGCCCGTTACCGGCAACGTGGCCCGCGCCTTTTCCCTGCATCCGGCCAAGGGCGAACTCGCCCCCGGCAGCGACGCGGATATTCTCATCTGGAACGACGACCTGCGGCCGCAAACCCTCTTTGCCCGCGGCCGCCTCATGCTGCGCGACGGCGTGCCGCTGGTGCGCGGCACCTTTGAAAACTGAGCGTCCGCCGTCGGTCGTGCGGGTGCAAACCCGCGCCGGAAGCCGTGTCCCTGTCAGAGGAACACGGCTTTTGTTGCACCGCTGCCCCGCGGCGGGGGAAGCGGCGACTGAGTGCGGGCGTTTCGGACAATGGCAAAAGGGGCGGGGCGGCGTTGGCTCTAGGCCTTGCCCAGCAGACGGGCCAGCAGGGAAGGACGGCGGGCGGGCGCAATGTCCCAGGCGCATTCCACCTGCGGCAGCCACGGTTCCGCCCCCCACTTGCGCTTGAAGAAGCGGATGCCGGGATGCACGCCCAACCCCAGATTGCAGCGGCGCTGCCCGCGCCGGGCGGCCTCTTCCATGAGGGCGTGCAGGAGGGCGTCGGCCGTGCCGGGCGGAGCCTCGGGGCTGCGGAAGGCAAAGAGGTAGAAGGCCGTGGCATAGGCGGCATGATCGCCCACGGCCAGCGCGCAGAGGCGGTCGTCGCGGACAAGGCGGGCCGCATAGCAGCGGGCGCGATCCCCGGCCTGCCGCAGGTAGGCGCCGATGCCCCCGAAGAGCTGGGCCGAGGCTTCGGACAGGGCGCGATCCCCCGGGGCCGCCTCCAGACGTTGGACGGCCTCCCGCACAAGGCGTTCGTGTTCGTCTGTCCAGCCCTCGGCCCCGTGCTGCTCGATACGCACATCACGCCGGGCGCGACGCAGCAGATTGCCCAGCTTGCCGCGCGGGGTCGGCACAGGCAGGGGCACGCTCCACCAGGCATCTTCATGGCAATGGGCCGTGGGCGGGACAGCGGCGGGCCGGAAGGGCGCGAGCACGACCAGATGGCGCACGCCGGGCAGACTGACGGCCCGGGCGGCGGCCTCTTCCACCACGGCCTCTTCCGCCGGGCCGAAGGGCGGCTCCGTGAGCGGAAAGGCCGCCAGCACAAGACGGCTGCCGTACTGCCAGCCCAGGCAGTCGCCCGCCCGCACAGGCCGCATGGCGCTCAGGCTTCCCACATAGTGCGTGAGCTGCTCGGGCACAAGGGCCGAAAGGCTGAACGTCTGCCAATCCGTTGTCATCAGTCGTCCTCCCTGCCGACGAGACACTGCCGCAGGCGGAACAGCGGGCCGCGCCCTTCGGGGGTCACGGTGAAGCCGTCCTCCCGCAGCATATGCCGCAGATTGAGCAGATGGGCCGATCCCACCAGCGCACAGCAGCGCCCGCGCTCCAGATAGGGGCGCATACGCTCGCGGAAGCGCTGATCCCGCTCGGCAATGACCTGCCCGGTACGGGTGGGGAATTCGGTGCTCGTGCCCATCATGCCCAGCAGATCGCCGCGCAGGTAGGTGCGCACATTGGCCCGCAGATAGGCCCCCCACTGACGGCAGGCCCGGAAATGGGCCACAGCCCGGGCGGGCGGCACGCTCTCCAGCGCGGCCAGCTGTTCCGCCATGTCTTCCAGGGCCAGCACGCGCCTGCCCATGTCGTGGGCCGTGCGCCAGGCTTCCAGATCCACGGAATAGCGCCAGCCCCGCCGCTCCAGATAGGCGCACCAGAGGGAAAAGAAGGCATACCACGGCCGGGTGCGGCGCAAAAACCAGTCCACGTCGGCCTTTTCCGGGGCTTCCATATTGAGCGCCCGCCAGAAAGGCCCTTCCGGGCCGCGCACCACGCGGGCCAGTTCGGCCCGTTCGTGCGGGGTCAGCAAATCGTACAGGCAGGCTTCCGGCGCGGGCGGACGCTTCCCGGCCCGAGCCACGCTCTCGAGGCTGTCCTCGTCCAGATGACCTTCAAAGAGCACGGTATCCACCTGCCTGAACAGGCGCTTGAAAGCGCTTTCAAAGGAATAGGGGAAAAAGTGGGCCGTGCCGCCGATCCAGGAAGTGCGGCCGTTTTTCTCCACCCGCCAGAGCATGCGGAAGGGCCGCTGCACCTGCGCGTGCTCCATCTCCCGCTGGGCCTCGCGCCATGCGGCATCAGGATCGGCGCGCAGCCCGGCCAGCAGGGCTTCCATGAAGGCCTCGCCCCCCTGCCGCTCCTCCCAGTCGGCCCGCACATAGCGCAGGGCCGGACGCCCGCCCCACTTGCGCTTGAAGCGCGCTATGCCCTCATTGACGCCCAGCCCCAGATGCAGGAAACGCTTGCCGCGCTGCCGGGCGCGTTCCAGCATGAGGGCAAAGAGGGCGTCAGCGGCATGGGGCGTGTAATATTCCCGCGAATGCGCGCCCAGCAGATAGGCATCAAAATGCGCGGGGGCCTCGTCCATGAGCAGGCAGGCGGCCAGATGCCCGCCGCCATCAAAGGCGTTGAGCAGGCTGACGCGGCAGGACGGGTCGCGCAACAGATCCTCCACCCGGCCATACAGGGCGCGCACGGACGGAGGCAGGGCGGCCCGGCCCAGAAATTCCCCCCAGAGGCGGCGATGCGCGGGCGTGAACTCCCGCCCGGCCTCCAGCCGCAGCGCGGCCCGGGCACGGGCCACGGGCGCGCGCAGGCGGGACGGCACCTGTGCCTGCGTCGGCAGGACATAATAGCGATCCGTTTCCGTCACATGCGCCCGCCATTCCGCAGGCAGGCGCGGGGCCATGAGATGGAAGCGCACGGCTCCCGTCTGCCGCCGGGCCTCGCGGAAGGCCGCCGCGAAGGCGGCGGGCGAGGAACCGCCCGTGAGGGCGTAGCCGATGCCGATGAGCTGATCCCCGCTGTGGAAGAAAAGATAATCGCCCACGCGCAGCGGTCTGCCGCCCGAGGCCACGGCCATGAGGGCCGGGGAATGTTCGGGAATGCGGGCCGGAAAATCGGATGGCCCGGCGACGGATGAGACGCAATCAGGGGCGGTGGTCACGGGGGGCTGCGGCATGGGCTTTCTCCTGCGGCTTGCCGGCATGATAGCCGCCGCAGACGCCTCCCGCCAAGAAAAAAGATGGACAGGGGCCGGACGGCTGCCCGCCGCTACGGGAAGCGCTCCTGCCCGCCCCGCGGCCCCAGGATGGCGGGACGATCAGGGGCCGGTATCGTGAACGATGGTTCCCCAGAAGTACATGTCGCCGGGCTGGATGATGCGGGGAATGGGATTGTCCGGCTTTTCCCTGCCCATGAAGGGCCGGTAGGACTCGATGCACAATTCCGTGCAGTAGTAGCGTTCCCGTGTGCCCAGCCCCACCAGCCCGGTAAAATCGTAGGATTTGCCGAGCAGGACTCTGGCCCGCTCCACGGCGACGCGCCTGCTGGTTTCGTCCGCCCACAAGGGCCGGATGACGAGCATGCGCTGCGAGCGGCCCACGAGGTCTTCCAGGGAGGAACGGTGCACGCCGTTGGCCGTAGCCTCAATGACGCTGTCATATTCCGCATCGTAGAGCGCGGCATGGGAAAAGGGCTTTTGCGTGACCGAGGCCACCAGATTGCCGCCGGTACGGATGGTGCGCGCCACGATCCAGTCGCCGTGCCGCAGCACGCCGCGCAGGGCCGGGGCATGCGTTTCCGGCGCAAGGGCGTCCTCCGGCCCCATGACGGGTTTGACGGCGCAACCGGCAAGCGTCAGACTGGCCCAGACAAGCAGCCATGCCGCAAGGCGACCGGGGCGCGACAGGAGGCCGCCCCTTTCCCGGCAAGGCCCCTTGAGGGGAAGCGCTGCCGGACGCGCCGATACGACGGGACAGGGCGGACGCTGCTTCAGAAAAAAGGATAAGGACGGGAAATGCGGCATGGGCGTCTCCTGCTGTCTGATCCATGATAGCCGCCTCTGGCGCCTCCCGCCAAGAAAAAATCACGGGGCGGACAGGTCGCGCCGCCGGAAAGGCCAGCTCTGCCGCGTCCTTGCTCCCTATCTCCGTCCGTGCTAGCGTGGAAAAGGATTCATCTTTTGCCGGAAAAGGAGCGCCGCCATGACCGTGCCCGCCAAGCCTTCTCGTGACCGGGAACGTCCTGCTCCCGACACGACGCGGGACGGGATGGCGGGGGCGGGCCGTCTCACCCGGCTGATCCTCATCGGCTATCTTCTGCCGCTGCTCACCTTTGCGGTGCTGCTGGCGCTCCATTCCCTTCCGGCTTCGGCCCATGCGCGCCTTGCTGCGAACATCGACATCTCTCGCGTGACCCTGCGGATGCTGGTGGTGCTTGTCTGCTTTGGCCCGGCCTCCATCCTGGCCCTGTGGGGACTGCGGAGCGCCCGCCGGGAGAACCATGCCGACGCGGCAGCCCATGCCAGCGCCCTGCTGACAAGCCTGCTGTACGGCGCCGACGCCTGCCTGCTGCGGATCTTCTCCGTGGAAGTTGATCCGGGGCCACCCGTGTACTACGGGGATCTCTTCCAAGTGCTCGACTTCCTCTTCCTGGCCCCGGCCCGCCTGTTCTCCCGGCTTTGCCAGTGGGGGGCGATCCTGCTGGGAGGCTGGGCCGTTGTGCGCGTTGTCATGGGCTGCACGACCCTGTTGCGGCAAAAAGCTCCCGGTTGGCTCGCCCGGCGCGTCATGGCGTCTTTCCTGTCAGGGGTATGGCTGCTTGGCATTTCCCTCGGTCTGCTCTGGGCCGTCTCATGAGCGACCGACACGCCGAAAGCTCATCCGCCGGGAAATCCTCCGCCGCCGCACACGGTGCGGAGGGCAGCTCTGCTCCCGGGAGCATCCTTCCCTTCCACTCGTTGCCAGCACCTTGCGTTCGTGCTAGCCTCAAAAAGCATGTTTCTCCGTCTGTGGCAAAAGGAGCGCCGCCATGTCCCTGCCCGACACGCCTGCCCATGACCGGAAAAGCCCTGCTTCCGGCACAACGCCGCCGGGCGGAGAAGCGAAGCCTCGCGCCCGTTCTTCCGGCGAAAAAGAAAACGCTTCCCGCAGCACGCCCCTGCGGAACGGCAAAAAAGTGTCCAGCATCGGCAAATTTGACTGGGACAGCCTTGTCTTTGGCACAAAACCCTCGGGCCGCTCCGACTGGGCAGAGCTGGTCAGCGGCGAGACGCCCCCGCCGACGGGGGGCGCGGGCCGTCTCACCCGGCGGCTCCTGATCGGCTACCTCCTGCCGCTGCTCACCTGCGGGGCGCTGACGGGCATCGACACCTCCCGCGTGACCCCGCAGATGCTGCCTGTCTGCTTTGGCCCGGCCATCATCCTGGCCCTGTGGGGGCTGTGGAGCGCCCGCCGGGAGGACAATGCCGGCGCGGCGGCCCATGCCCGTGCCCTGCTGACAAGCCTGCTCTACGGCGTCGACGCCTGCCTGCTGTGGTTCCTCTCCGTGGAAGCCGACCCGGGGCCTGCGGGGCCTGTGGAAAGCGCGGGCTTCCTCCAGGTGCTCATGTTCATCATCGAGTTCCCGGCCCGCCTGTTTTCCTGGCTTTGCGAGTACACGGCGTTCATGCTGGGCTGCTGGGCCGTCCTGCGCGTTGTCATGGGCTGCACGACCCTGCTGCAGCAAAAAGATCCCGGCTGGCTCGTCCGACACGTCATGGCGTCTTTCATGGCAGCGGTATGGCTGCTTGTCTTTTCCGTCGGCCTGCACTGGAGCATCCCATGACCGACCGCCACGCCGACAGCCCGTCCACCGGGAATCCCCCTGCCGCCGGACACGATACGGAGGGCGTTTCCCGCCTGCTGACGGCGGCCTATGCCCTTGTGCTGTGCGACGGCCTTCTTTTACTCGGCGGCCTTGTTCTGCATCTGTCCGTCACCCGCAATCCCCTGCTTCCTGCCGCTCTCCGCATCCCCGACGACATGGCGGCGCGGATGGCGGATCTCTTTGCCCGGCATGCCCTCGGCAGCTCATGCCTTGTTCTTGCGGCGGCCCTTGCGCTGACGCTGGCGGCCCTGTGGCAGGCCCGACGAAGGGAGCGCCCCCGGCAGGAAGCACAGGCCCGTTTTCTGCGGCTGACCCTGCTGATCAGCCCTGCCGCCCCGCTGCTGAACCTTGTTCGACCGGAAATGCCCAACGCGAGCGACCGCATATGGGAGGCGTTGTTTCAGCTCCACCTGTACGCGGGGGATTTGCTCATCCGGGTCATGCAATGCCTTCTTGCCCTTCTGGTCTTCGAGCGCATACTCTGGGGCGGCTTCAACCTGCTGACCCGGCGACCGCTCACGGACTTTCGGAAATTCCGGCAGACCGTCGAGCGGGCGCTTTTCTGGCTCATCATGCTGCCCGTTCTGCTCATTGCGGGCAGTTGCATGCTCTTGTGCATCCCGTAACCATGAACACCGGAGAATACATGGCGGCCATTTACCGACATTTCAAAGGCAACTATTATCAGGTGGTGGGCGAGGGGCTGGATACCCGCGACGACTCGCCCATCATCATTTATCGCACGCTTTACCCCTCGGATTACGCCCTCTTTTCCCGACCGAAAGCGGAGTTTCTCGGTCTGGCCCGCCTGCCGGACGGGCGCGAGGTACGGCGCTTCACGCCGGTGCATGAAACGGAACTGCCCGGGGAGGCCCGCGCCCTGCTGCGCGACAGCCTGCCCCTGCCCGCGCATCACCTGCCTCCTGCGGACTGAGGGCCGACGCCTGCCCGGCCTTTTCCCGCGCGGGCTTTTGCCGTACAAGAAAACAAACAGACCGGCCGCGGCCGCGCACACGGATGCACGGGCGCACGCCCTTTCCCTTCCCCTCATTCCAAGGAGGCCGCTATGGCAACGGCAACAGGCAAATATCTCGGCGATCTGCGTGTGGAACTGCGCCATGAGCAGAGCGGGGCCACCATCGTGACCGACGCCCCGGTGGACAATCACGGCAAGGGCGAGGCCTTTTCGCCCACGGACATGGTGGGCGCGGCGCTTGGGGCCTGCGCCATGACCATCATCGGCATCTATGCCCAGACCCACGGCGTGGACGTCAGCGGCATGGAAATGGCGGTCAACAAAACCATGAGCGCCGACCCGCGCCGCATCGGCAAGCTGGAAGTGACCTTCACCATGCCCAAACGGGCCTATTCGGACAAGGAAAAGGCCTCCATCGAACGGGCCGCCCATACCTGCCCCGTGCGCATGAGCCTGCATCCCGATACGGAGCAGGTCTTTACCTTCGTCTGGCAGGACTAGGGCCAGTCACCCCCCTTCCTTTCCGGCGCGCATTTGCCAGAGAAAGCGACAGGGGCACGAGGCAATGCCGCATAACGCAAAAACGGAAGCCCGCCTGATGCGGGCTTCCGTTCTTTCCTTCGCGTTTTCCCCGGCAAGCGGACACACCCACGCGCCTGGCTGGAGCGTTTTGCCAGTGAAAAAGGCAACACACGAGGCGGCAGCACAGCGCCGCCCGGCCCAAGGTGAATGGAAAACCGCGTTTTTCCGCGAAATGACAGGCCGCACGGCTTGCAACGCAAGGCGTTTCAAACGGATAACGCTCCCGCTACAGCACAATTTTACAAATAATTTCAACAAATAAAACAAAAAACTGTACACACTCAGCTTGCCTTTGAGGGCAAGGTGGCCTCGTGCCCTGCCGCTTCCCCCAAGAAAAGCGCGCTGGGGAAGGGATGGGGGGATTGGGGGGAAGGATGACGGGAACGCCTTTTCTCGCTCCGCTGCGAAAAGGCTGGGCCATCCCGCGCGAGGCGAGGGATTCCCCTTCCCCCCAAACACATGCTGATAGTGTTGACAGCCCCTAGAAGGAACGCAGGCGTTCGATGGCTTCCGTGGTATCGTCCGGCGAGCCAAAGGCGGTCAGACGCACATAGCCTTCGCCGTTCAGGCCGAAACCCGCACCGGGCGTGCAGACAAGGGCCGCCTTTTGCAGCAGATGATCAAAGAAGCCCCAGGAGGTCATGCCGCCGGGCACCCGCACCCAGAGGTAGGGCGCGTTCATGCCGCCGTAGACCTCCAGCCCCATGCCGCGCACGGCCTCGGCGATGCGCGCCCCGTTGGCCAGATAGGCGTCGATGGTTTCGCGGGCCTCGCGGCGGCCCTGCTCGCTGTGGGTGGCCTCGGCGGCGCGCTGCACGATATAGGGGCAGCCGTTGTACTTGGTGCACTGGCGGCGGTTCCAGAGGGCATTGAGACTCAGGCTGCCGCCCCGGCCGTCCGGTATGCGTACGTCCCTGGGCACCACGGTATAGGCGCAGCGCAGGCCCGTGAAGCCCGCCGTCTTGGAATAACTGCGAAATTCCACGGCCACTTCCCGCGCGCCATCGATCTCATAGATGCTGTGGGGCACATTCTCCTCGCGGATGAAGGCCTCATAAGCCGAATCGTAGAGGATGAGGCAGCCCTCGCGCCGGGCATAGGCCACCCACTCCGCCAGCGCCTCGCGCCCGAGCACCGTCCCGGTGGGATTGTTGGGATAACAGAGGTAGATGATGTCCGGTCGGACAGCGGGAAAATCGGGTACGAAATCGTTGTCCCGCGTGCAGGGCAGATAGACGAGGCCGCTCCAGCCCCTGTCGGTCATTTCTCCGGCGCGACCGGCCATGACGTTGGAATCCACATAGACCGGATAGACGGGATCCATGACCGCCACCACACATTCCCGGGCAAGGAGTTCCTGAAAATTGCCCACGTCGCATTTGGCGCCGTCGCTGATGAAAATTTCGTCGGCATCCAGATGCACGCCGCGCGTGGCGTAGTCCTGCGCGGCAATGGCCTCGCGCAGGAAGGCATAGCCCTGTTCCGGCCCGTAGCCGTGAAAGCCGGCCGCCGTGCCCATTTCGTCCACGGCCTTGTGCAGGGCCGTGATGACGGCGGGCGACAGCGGACGGCTCACGTCCCCGATGCCCAGGCTGATGACGCGCCGATCCGGGTGCGCCTCGCGGAAGGCCGCCACCTTGCGGGCAATGTCGGCAAAAAGATAATTGCTCTGCAGGAGATTGAAGGACGGATTGACGGACAGCATGCGCCTACTCCTTCCAGGCCGACAGCGCGCCGTCAAACACCTTGCTGGCCGGGCCGCTCATATAGACGTGATTGTCCGCCTTGTCCCAGACGATGCGCAGCACCCCGCCGGGCAGTTCCACGTCCACACTGCGTTCGGTCAGTTCATTGAGCACGCAGGCAACCGCCACGGCGCAGGCCCCGGTACCGCAGGCCAGGGTCTCGCCGGTGCCGCGCTCCCAGACGCGCATGCGCACGCGGCTGCGGGAGACCACCTCCACAAATTCGGTGTTGGTACGCTGCGGAAAGAGCGGATGATGCTCGAATTTCGGGCCGAGATCGGGCAAATTCAGACTGTCGATGCCCCGCAGAAAGATCACGGCATGGGGATTGCCCATGGAGACGGCGGTTACCTCATAGGTCACGCCGTCCACCATCACCGGACAGTTGACAAAGGGCTTTCCCTCCATGCCTTCGGGCAGGTTGGCGGGAATATCCGCCGGATTCAGGACGGGTGCGCCCATGTCCACGGTGGCGCCGGTAATCTCGCCGCCGTCCTTGAGCAGACGTACGATACGAATGCCCGCCGCCGTTTCCACCTGCACGGTGTCCTTGGTGCACAGACCATTGTCAAAGACGAACTTGCCCACGCAGCGGATGGCGTTGCCGCACATTTCCGCCTCGCTGCCGTCAGGGTTGAACATGCGCATGCGCACATCGGCCTTGTTGGAGGGCAGAATGAGCACCAGACCGTCGGAACCGATGCCGAAATGGCGGTCGCTCACCCGTTTGGCCAACGCGCTCGGATCGGGCACATGCTCCTCGAAGCCGTTGATATAGACGTAATCGTTGCCCAAACCCTGCATCTTGGTAAACTTGATGGCTTTCATTCCCTTTGTCCTTTGGCAGCTTGCGACCCCTGCCGTCATGCGGCTTCCGACGTTTTCCAATCAAAAAAAGTATAGGCACTCACTTCGGGAAAGTAAAGAAAGCCCGCGATCTCCCCTTGCCGGAACGCAAAAATGCCGGAAGCAGAGCGATGCATCTTCCCCCCCGGGATAACACCACTCCGCTTCCAGCAATTTCTGACGAGCCAACGGCCCGATATTCGCATGGTCGGCGGGCTGAAGCCCGCATTGTCTGTCTGTTAAAATCAGACAAAAATTCACTATGTTAAAAACCGGCAAAAAGCAAGTGTTTTTTTGCGCGCTCCCTTCCCCCATGCGCCCCGCAGCCCGCGCAGGCGGGACGGATGCCCGCGCTCGTCTGATGTTCTCAGTCCACGGGGCGGGAGAGCGGCCCGCCGGTATATTTGACGATGGTGGCCGCCCCCTCGGGATGAGCGCGGAAGTAGAGACGCAGGTTTTGCGCCTCGTCCAGTTCGCAGCGGCTTTCCTCCAACAGGCCGTTGACCGTGGCCGTGAGCAGGGCCGTGCGCACGGCTTTCACGTTCAGCGCCCGAAAGGAACCGTATGCCGGGCGCAACGCGGCCACCACCTCCTCGGCGCAGGCTTCGGGCACGGTGGTCATGTAATCCAGAATGGCAAAATTGAGCGGCTTCATGGGCCTACCTCCCTTCCCCTTCGCGGCGGAACAGCTGCAACGGATTCACGGCAATGAGGAAAATGCCGCAGACCATGACCAGCGAGGCCAGCCAGGCGATGGGCGGCATGTTCTTGCCTTCCATGCCGTAGCCCACCCCCAGCACCAGCCAGATGAAGAACGGCCCCCAGAAGGAGAAGGCCCCGTTGCAGGCCATGCCCAGCGCGGCCCCGCACATGGCGTTGCCCTGATACCAGAGCATGAAGGCAAAATAGGCGCAAAAACCGGCCAGAACGAACCAGCCTATGGAATGGCCGTCCGCAAAGGCGGCGCAGGCCATGTTCAGCGCATCCGCCCCGCCGATCCAGCCGAAAAGCGGCACCAGCAGGATGAGATTGGACAGGCCGGAGGTGATCTGCCGGATGGTGATGCCCACCTCGGGATCAATGAGCGCCGTGCCGTAGCCGCAAACGCAGCCCTCTATGCCCCAGCCCAGAGCGGCCAGCAGGCCGAAGGCCAGCCCCAGATACAGATTGGCGGGCGCTTCCCCGGTGAGTCCCGTGCTGCCGATCATGAAGCTGGCGGCAAAGCAGATGAGAATGCCCGCCATGATCCGCACATTGAGCATCTGCCTGAACACCACCCGGCCCAGAATGGCCCCGATGGCCGGACACAGGGCGCTCAGGGGCACCACCACCGAGCCGGCGTTCTGCAGGCCCAGCACATAGCAGGTGCTGGCCAGCGGCCCGCCGATGAAGGCGGCCACGGTCATGATCAGGCCGGGCCGTGTTTTCCAGCTGCGCGGCACGTCGCCGAGCTTGCCCTTGAGCGCGGCCAGCAGGACGGCCCAGACCGCACTGCAGCAGTCCGTCACCGCCGCCCCCAGCGCGCTCAGCAGAAAGAGCGTCGCAAAGGCCGAGAGGCCGGAAGCCTCCCCGTACCAGCCTTTCCAGACGCCGAGGCCCATGCCCAGAGTCATGAAGGCCGAATACAGGCCATAGGACATGCCGGAAAGCACGGCTACCGTAATGCCCCAGGCCCGATACCGGCGAAAGAGCCGGTTGCGGGCGGTCGTCGCGGCCGGATGGCCCGTCATTGCTGTCAATGCTTCCATATGGTTCCCCCGGGATGTGCATCGCCCCTTGTGGCGGTTTCTTGCGGCGCGGACGGCAGGCAGCCCCGTGTTGCCGACGGCATGAGCGCTTCGGCGGGGCAGGCCAGCCCCTGTCTAATCATAATCCCCGTCATAGGTGTTTTTGGCCGGATCAAAGAGCGTCCCCTCCAGCCGGTGCTGCTCATAGATATAGGCCTTTTCGCCGTGTTCGCTCCAGCGCGCCCCGCCCCGGGCATGGGTGAGGACGCGCGGCTTCGGCGCGCGGGCCGGATCGTAGAGTTCGAACTCGTCGCAGGCGCCGATGCCCTTGAGGGCCAGCAGCGGCACGTCGGCGCTGGACATGAAGGCCTCATTGATGCGCAACGGGCCGCGCGCGCCCGGCTCCTTGACCATGAGCAGGGCATGGGGCCGTCCCGGCGCGTACCGACCGCTGCCGTAGGGTACGCCGTCGGCAAATTCCCGGCCTTCGTTGTAGGCGCGGGCCACCATCTGACTGTCGCGTTCGCCGTGATCGGAGACAAGGATGATGCGCGAATTGTCGTACACGCCCGCTTCCTTGAGCTGCCGGAAAAAAATCAGGAGATAGCGCATGAGGTGGCGTTCCGCATAATAGTGTTCCGGCAGGACGCCGCCCTTGTGGATGAGCTGGCCTTCGGTCTCCGGGCAGGGATCGGCCACGATGCGGGGCGCGCCGTCCGCGAGATCCGGCGCATAGTGCCACATGTAATGCGACAGCATGGTATAGAAGATCTTGGCCGTGCCGCGCGGGGCATCCGCCGTGATGCCGGAGGTGAAGACATAGCGGAACCAGGCGTCCTCCTCCTTGTAATAATCCATGCTGGCGGCCAGGATGCCGTCCCCGGCATTCTTCCAGTTGCCGTCATCGTAGAGCTTTTGCCGGAACATGTCCGGCACGGTCTGGAACAGGCCCAGCATGGCAAAGAAGCTGCTGAAGTCCCGCAGGCTCACGTCGTCGTAATACTTGCGCAGGAAGGTGCGGCGCACGCGCGGCACGGTGAGGATGTTGTCGGCCGCGCCGCCGTGGCGGGCGTACAGCTCCTCATTGAAGTAGTCCAGACCGTTGACGATGGTCACATCGTAGTCATGGGCCGCGAAATTGCGCGGCATGAGGGCAAAGGCCTTGTTGATGTTCTCTTCCAGGGTCAGGGAACGGCGTGCATTGGTGGCTGCCGGGCTGTAGCCGTGCCCGCCGTAGATGCTGGGCAGGCTCAGCACCGTGGCGTCGGCCATGGATACCGTATCGGGATACCAGACAAAACCGTCCATGCCGGCACGGAAATCCTCGAACCACGGATCATCCAGCATCTTTTCCACATGGCCGCCGGTGAACATGTCCATGATGACCACGATGACGTTTTCATCATGGCGGGAATAGGACTGCATGGCCCGCGCATAGGGCGGCGGTGTGAAGGCGCTCTCCTCCTTGACCGCGCCCGGCGCGGTCAGCCCCGCGTAGCCCGACAGCACCAGCAGGGAAAAGAGCGCGATGGCGAGCGCCTGCGGCAGCACGCGGCGCACCCGCACAAGGGCGAAGCACAGCGAGGCCACGGCCATGCCGCCGATGACAGGCAGCAGGGCGTCGCTCAAAAGCCGCATGGGCCGCCCGATGCGGGCCTCATCCAGAAAACGGGTGCCGTCCAGCGCGCCGAAATCCGCCGGCAGGACAAAGACGTTCACAAAGGCCACGCAGAGGGCGCAGAAGGCCACAAAGGCCGGGATGACCTTGCCCCGCGCCGGAAACCAGAGCCAGAGCACAAAGACGATGAAGAAGGTCAGCGAGAGATAGCGCACCATGCCCAGCAGCACGTCCAGCGCCCCGCTGGCGAAGAAGGCCGGATCCGAGGCATAGGCCTGAAAGGGCACATAGAGAAAGAGCAGGGCCGCAAGACCCGCGCAGGACAGGGCATAGACGGAGCGCAACAGGCTGCCCGTGGCCGTGCTCATGGCGCCCTGGGCAAAGACGGGCTTGCGGAAGCGCGGCAGCTTCACCGGCAGGCGCAGATTCTGGAGCAGGAAGAAGACGTTGTTCATGGTCCAGAAGATGAGCAGGGCCGAGGCCGCGCCGTAGAGCAGGAGCAGGAAGAAGAAGGCGATGATCACGGCCTGCAGTCTGTCCTTGCGGCTCAAGCCCGGCGTGGTGAAGGTGGCGGTGATGTTCACCACGGTCATGAGAATGGGCAGGAAATTCACGCCCCACAGCAGGCCGTCGGGCCGCGAGAGATCGGCAATGCAGAGGAAGGACTGGCCCTGCAGCTGATCCAGGCTCAGAATCATGTAGTAGGCCCCGGTCAGGAAGGGAATCTGCAGGGCAACGCCAAAGGCCGAGCGAATGGCCAGCAGCGGGTGATAGGCATAACGCCGGTAGAGCTTGTTGATGCGGCGCTGACGCTCAGCCCCCCTGGACTCGCTGCGGATGCGGGCCAGCTGCGGGGCCATGATCTGCTGCACCTTCTTTTCCCCGGCCTGCATGCCCACGGCCAGACGGCCCAGCGGTATGAAGGCCACGGCGCTGACCGCGGACAGCACAAGGATGCTCAGGCCGTAATTGCCGGTGAGCTGCACGCTGCCGAGGTAAATGGCGCGATAGATGATTTCGATGGGCAGGATGAATATTTCGTACAGTAGCGACATCATGGACGTCTTGTCTCCAAAGGGCGCGGCGCGTCAGGCCGCGAAGCTGTGCGGCGGCTTGCGGCCCGCGCAGGGGTCGCGCCGACGCGGAATGCTTTTCAGCACGGGAGCGCGACAGGCCGAAAAGCCCGTGTCCTCCCGCGCCCGCCGCAGGGTCTAGCGTTGCGCCGGGGCCGCGTCCGGCGCGGCGGCAGGGGCATCGCCCTCATCGCACGGCCCGCCGTCAGCCCGCAGCTTGTCCAGCGTCCATTGCGCAATGGCTTCCCCGCTGCGGCCCCAGCAGGCCACGCATTCGTCGCGAAAGGCGGCCAGCGCCGCTGGCGGCATGGTCAGCGCCCGTTCCACGGCGGGCAGAATACGGTCAAAGTGTTCCGGTGCGACCACCTCGCCCAGACGGGCGGCCACGGTATCTTCCCAGACCACGCCCAGATCCGCCACCTCGTAGAGTTCGGGATTGCGCACCGGGATGTCCAGGGTGATGACCGGCCGTTCGTAGAGAAAGGCGAAGTCGAAGCGCACGCAGGACTTGTCGGAAATCATCACGTCGGCCCGGCTCATGGAGGCCGTGGCATCCATGTCCGTATCAAAGGTCACATTGTCGAAGTCGCGCAACAGTTCGTGGATGGAGGCCAGCATCTCCGTTTCCACCCTGAGCGATTGCGGATGGGGCCGGAAAATGACCTCGTAGCCCGCCCTGGCCAGATCCACGAGAAATTGCGGCCCGCAGACGGAAAGGCAGCCCTTGTTGCCCCAGGACGGCGCCACCAGCACCACGGGCGGCGCGTTTCTCCCCTGCCGGGGGTGCGCCCGCGCGGCCAGCTCGTCCAGATAGGGCAGGCCGAGGGACACGCATTCCTTGGCGGGCAGGCCGCGCATTTCCTCCAGACGGCGAATGCTCGGCAGCATGAAATCCCCCACCATGAGCACGGCGTCGTAATGATCAAGCGATCCCTTCTGATACATGGCAATGTCTCCCACGCCGTGGCAGACATGGGCCAGACATTTCACCCGGCGCGGACGCGGCATGGGAAAGCCCGGCGTGCCGATGTTGGGCGTGGTGGAAAGCATGACGTCCGCCCGACGGCCTGCCGCGCGGGCATAGGCCGCCGCGCCGTTGCCGATGTAGCGGGAATCCATGAGATCGTTCTCGATGGTCAGGGCCGGATCCTCCATGTCCATCGTGATGTAGGAAAAGGGGATTTCCCGCCGCAAGAGGGCGTCGATGATGGGCTTGAAGGTATAAAAGTAGGAACGGCCCTCGGAAAAGATCAGGATGCGCTCATGATGCAGCTCCCGCCCCCCTGCCCGTTCGCCCCGGGCGCGCCCCATGAGGGCGTAGACCAGATTTTTCAGGAAATAGAGAACCGTCCCCACCAGACTGATGGCCACATAAACAAGGATGTTGCCCGTGCCGGGGTCAAGATAGGCGTGCGCGGGGGCGGGAAAGGCCGCCTCCAGCAGAAGGCAGAGGCACAGCCCCGTCAGGAGAAGGCGGGAGCGGCTCACAACGTGCCTCCGGCCTGATAGCGACGCAGATTGCGATCCATCTCCGCAATGCGGCCGCGCCCGTAGTCGATGCATTCGCGATAAAAGCCCCACAGGCCCCAGATATAGTCCACGATGATCACGGCCTTGAGCAGACGCCGCTCATCCAGCCCGCAGGTGCGGACAAAGGACGCCAGACGGTCGTCGGAAAGCCGCGTTTCCGTCACGAAGCTGGCGTAATCCCAGTAGCGGGAACAGAAGCAGGCATATTCAAAGTCGATGAGCTGCATGCTGTCCCCGCGCCGCAGGATATTTTCCAGCACGAAGTCACGATGACAGAAGCATTTTTCATCCCTGTCCATTTCGCGGGCAAAGTCGTAGAGCAGGTCGCGTTCCTCGTCGGCCAGCAGGTTGATGCCGCTTTGCCGCTCGTAGAGCTTGACCTCATTGAGGACGGACAGGGCCGCATTGGGGCCGTGGAGCGCGTCAAAGCCCGGCGGCATGGGAATGGCATGCAGCCGCCCCATGAGCCGCGCCACGCCGGCGATGGTCGCCTCATCCAGCGTCTCCGGGGTCAGGATGCCGTAGCCCCGCAAAAAGTCCGTGGTCTTGATGCCGCCGGAATAGAAGGTGCATTCCGGCGTGATGTCCATGTCGCGCAGCAGCTCCAGCATGGCCGATTCCAGACTGCGGTCGATGATCTGATCCGTGCCCCGGCCCGGGATGCGCAACACCACATCCCTGCCGTGCAGGCGGATGAGGTAGGTATCGTTGGTCAGGCTCTTGAGCTTTTCGGCCATGCTCGTTTCCGAGCATTGGTCGGCCAGTTCGTCCGCCGAAAGCAGGCCGAGGGAGAGCACATCCTCAAGGCTGTCGATCTCGCATTGCAGGAGTTTTGTCCGCACGGCGTAGACCGGCGTGCGATCAAGGATGCGGATGGCCGCATCTTCCCAGTAGTCGTCCGGGCCGCTGCGGGCCAGTTCCTCGCGCAGGAGCGCGGCGGCCTCTTCCGTCCAGTAGGAAATGCCGGACATGGCATAGCCGTCGGGCGAGTCCTTTTTCACGCCCACCACGCGATCCTGCGCATCCGTGAGCAGTTCCCATTCCGTGCCGCGCTGCGTCTTCTGGCAGATGAACTGCGAAACGCCGGGCCGCACCAGCGGCACAATGGGCCGCCGGATATAAAGATCGCCGTCAATGACCAGGCTGTCGCCCAGACGATCCGCCACCAGTTCCAGCGAGGAAAAGTTGTTGGCCGTGTCGTAGCGTTCGGAAACAATGAGCCGAACGCCATATTTTTCTTGCAGATAGTCGAAACATTCCCGCTTGTAGCCCACCACCAGCGCAATGTCGCTCACGCCGTCGGCGCGCAGCTGGCGAATGGTGCGCTCCACCAGCGGGAAGCCGCCGATGCTCAGCAGGGGCTTGGGTTTTATATAGGTAAGCGGACGCAGACGCGTCCCCAGACCGGCACACAGAATATTGGCGCGCAAGGCATCTCCCTCCCGGCTCTGCACTGTCGCGGCATGCTGTCCCGACGGAAATGCCGTACAGCGCCGCGGCAAAGCCGAATACGTTTTCCCTCTCTGCCCGCCTCAGCTTCCGCAGGCCGGCAGCGGGAAATATTTTGTTACAAAAGCACGGTATTCCGCCGCCATACCACCGCATGGCGACAGAAGGGACGTTTCGCCTCTTTCCCACATCTTGTGACGATTGTCCATCCTTGGCCGCCGAGGTCGGGCCAAGGCGTACCGCCTCCCGCAGGGCGTCACGGAGGGAAAAACGCGCTTCAGGGGGGCTGTCCCTTCGCCACGGGCGCTCCCGCACGGCCCCCACGCCCGCCGTCAGAATGCGGAATGTGCGCTTTTTCGGGGCATGGGCTTTTTTTTCCTTGCATTGACGCCGGGCCGAGGTTGACCTTCCGCCGTCCCGACCGTACCCTGCAACCACTGACGGAGACCACCCGTGACCATCAAGAAAAAAGCCCTGTTGGCAATCATTATCTGTAGTCTGTTTGTCCTGAGTCTGGCGGGAAGCCTGCTTGTGCTCAACAAACTGGAACTGCGGGAACGGCAGCACTGCTATGGCATGGCGCAATCCCAGCTGGGCTGTCTGACGCGCCAGATGGGAAACGCCTTCAATGCCGCGCGCATTCTCGCGGAACGCTGCGTTCTGCCCGACGGCGGCGTGACGGCCTTTCCCCAAACCGCCCGCAGCCTCATGATCCCGGACATCATCCGGGCCATGCAGCTGGCCCCGGACGGACGGATTGTCTATGTCTACCCGCCCCTGTCGCTCACCAAGCCGCCACGGGATCTTTTCACGGAAGCCGCCGAGAAGGAGGATGCCCTCAACTGCCGGGAAACGGGGCAGCCATTCATCATCGGCCCCATCGACCTGCGGCAGGGCGGCCGGGGCATCATCTATCGCCTGCCCATCTATCGGGGAAAGGAGTCGCGCACCTTCTGGGGCTTCAGCAGCGCCATCCTCGATCTGGACAGACTGCTTGCCCAGCTCCATGCCGCGTTCGGCAATCTGTCCGACCTCCGCTTTGCCCTTTACCGCCGGGGCAACAACGGCAAGCGCATCCGCCTTGCCGGTCTTGAGCGCGAGGCGCTTGCCGCGCCGCTGGAAATCAGCAGCATCATGCCCAACGGCCCCTGGTTTCTTGCCATTGAACCCAGTGGCGGCTGGAAACCCGCGTGGCTTACGGCGAGTCTGTGCGGTCTGAGCCTGCTGCTGAGCGGCCTGCTGAGTCTGCTGGTCTGCCGGTTTTTCGGCTGCCTGCCGCAGCTCGCCTCACCGATCATGGCGGACAATCGGGATCCGCTGACCCGCTGTCCGAACAGGAGCGCCCTGCTGCAGGATCTGTCCGACTGGATTGCCTCGCGAGACAAATTCTGCCTGATCAGCCTGAGCCTGGCGAACTTCAGCGCCCTGAACGGACGCTACGGCTATGATACGGGCGAAAGGCTGATCCTGGGCATGGCGCAACGCTTGCGCAGCATGATGCCGCGTTCGGCACGCCTGTACCGCACGGACACCTGCATCTTTGCCCTCCTGCTGGATCGCGAAACCACAGGCCCGCTCATGAAAACGCTCAATCTGCAATTTGCCCGTCCCCTGCGCCTCGGCTCACAGGAAATTGCCTGCCGGCCGGTGCTGGGCATTGCCCAGTTTCCGCTGGACGGGCATATTCCCGTGCGCCTGCTGGGCAAGGCCGAGGAACGCCGCGAACGTGACATGCGGGAACAGCCCGCCGACTGACTGTTCATCCCGCCGCGCAGGCCATGAGACCTTTGCGGACGGGCGAGGCAGCCGGAAAGGCGAGGGGGGGCCGCCCTTCTACAGGCTGGCCCGCTGCGCCAGAAATTCCTCAAATTCCGCGAGGGGCATGGGCCGGGCAATGAAATAGCCCTGCCCGTAATTGCAGCCGATGCTGGAGAGGAAGCGCAACTGCTTCAGCGTCTCGATGCCCTCGCAAAGCACCTTGAGGCCCAGCTTGCCGCCAAGATGCACGAGCGATTCCAGCATGGCCGGGCTGGAGCGATCCGAAAGGAACTCCTTGTCCAGCTTGAGCACGTCCACCGGGAAGAGCTGCAGGGCCGTCAGCGAGGAATAGCCCTTGCCGAAGTCATCCAGGGCCACCTTGATGCCCCAGGCCTTGAGCCGTTGCAGATTGGCCACCACCAGCCCCTCATTGAAGGCCGCCAGGGATTCCGTCACTTCCACCTCGATGAGGTCATGCGGCGTATTGTGCCGATCCAGCACGGCCAGGAAGGTGTCGCAATAGGACTCCGTCAGGAACAGGGCCTTGGATTGATTGATGCTGATGGGCACCACGCGCTTGCCCGCATCCAGCCGCTGGCGCAGCCAATGGCAGACCTGATCCAGCATATAGATGTCCAGTTCGCGGATGAAGCCATTTTTCTCGAAAAGCGGAATGAACTCGTCGGGATAAATCTTGCTGCCGTCCGGCGGCATCCAGCGCACCAGCGCCTCGCCGCCGCTGACGCTGCCGGAGGCCAGCTCGATCTGCGGCTGAATGTGCACCACGAATTCGCCGGCGTCCAGCGCCGCTTGCATGCGATTTTCCAGTGCGGCCATGCGCTGCACGATGGTGTCCAGTTCCGCGTCGTAGAAGGCATAGGACGACTTGTAGGTATTGTCGCCGATGCTGGCCTGTGCGGTTTCCGCCGCCGCCACGAAGGGTTCCACCTTGCCGTCAAACTGACGGATGCGGGCCACGCCGCAAGCCAGCACCAGGGTGTGCCGCAGTTCCCCGCCCAGGACGGTGGCGGCATGGAAAAGCTGGGACATCCGCCTTTCCACATCGCTGTCGTCCGGACATTGCCACAGGCAGAGAAAACGCCCGCCCCCCACATGCGCCACCAGTTCCCGACCGGATGTCAGGTTCTGCAACTCGGCGTAGCAGCGCCGGATGGTCCAGTCGCCGCTGCTGTAACCGCAGGAGCGATTGATCTGCGTGAGCTTGTGAATGTTGACGCTGACGACCACATGTTCCGCAGCCCCGTCCATGAGCAGGTCGTCGCCTTCGATAAGAAAGCGGGCGCGATTGATGCCGCCGGTCACGGAATCGGTATAGGCGGCCTTTTCCAGCACCTGCACGTTCCGGCGGTTGACCTGTCCCCTGCGCCAGTACAGCAGGGCCGCCAGCAGGATAATGCCCGCAATGACCCACAGAATATGGCGGGCCAGCATGTCGAACAGCATATCCTGGGCGGTGCGCGGCGTGTGATCCCGCATGAAGGTTTCCACCTGCCCACCGGACAGGGCCAGGATCTGCTTGTCAAAGATGGAAACGGCATAGGGCGAAACATGTGGCCCGAAGCCGAAGGCCATGGGATAAAAGGCCTGGGTTATGCTGAGATTGTAGGGCTGCGCACGGCTGAACAGCTCTGCCGATCCGGGATAGACAAGCAGCCAGGCGTCGGCCTCCCCTTTCTTGAAAGCCGCCTCGCATTCTTTTTCCGTCGGGTAGAAAACGATGTTGTCGGCGGGATATATCTGGCGATAGGCCTCGGCCACGCTGAGAAATTCGCGCGTGGCCGCGATGCGCAGGCCGCTGCCGGGCTGGACGTTCCTGGTGGAGGCCAGGGCAATGGGCGCATTGTAATGAACCTCTCCGGCAAACAGGCCGAAACGCCGGGTAAAGTCGGCCAGGGGCAGAAGGTCGCTGACAATGTCGGCCTCGCCCCGGCGGAGCATGGCAAGGGCTTCCTCATAGGACTCGGCGGGAACCATTGTCAGCCCGATGCCTGCCCGCTTGGCCAGTTCCTGCGCGAGCTTGGCAAACAGAGGCCCGCCCGCCGGATTCATGCTCTCCAGTTGCCGGCTGTAGGCCATGCGCAGCATGGGCTTTTGGGCCAGCCACGCTTCCTCCCCCCGGGAAAGCGTAATGGACACATTGCTGCCCACATTGAGAAAACTGTCAAAAAGCGCGGCGAAATAGCGCGGGCTGACCAGCTGCATCTGCCGCATGGCCTCGTCGATGCGCGGCATGAAGGTGGTATCTCCCTTGCGGGAGACAAAGTAGAATGGCTCAATGGCAAAGGTGCCCGCGACCTTGGTATCCACGCCGGACAGACAGCCGTCCACATAGCCGTCAACCTGGCCATCACGCACGGCCTGCAGCATGGGCAGGCTCTCGTCAAACTCGACGATATCGAAGGAAAAACCGAACTGCCTGCCCAGACGGCGAAAAATGTCCTGCTCGTACGCGCCCCGGAAAAAACCGAGCCGCAGTCCGTCAAAGTCCTTGAAATCCATGAAATGAATGGAACTCTGCATGGGCACATGCAGAGTGGTGATCTCAAAGCCTGCCTGCAGCTTGGAAAAGGTCATCTGCCGCGCACGCTCCGGCGTCCGGGAAATGCCGCAGGAAATGTCGATCTCGCCGTTATTGAGCTTGTCCGCCAGCTCCTCGAAGGGAATGGGGATCCATTCGATACGCCAGCCGGTATAGCGGGAAAGGGCTTCCAGCAGGGACGGCGCATAGCCGTAAACCCGACCCCCCTCCTCCATGAAAACGGCATGCTGGTCAAACCAGCCGACCCGCACCACCCGCTGCGCGGCATAATCCTGCCGCATGGTTTCCGGCAGAAAGAAATGAAAGGGGGCGGTCGCGGCGATCTCCTGTTGCGGGTTTTCGGCACGGGCTTCCCGGCAAAGGCAACACAGAACGAGCATCCCCGCAAGCAGGCCGAATTTCCAGTCAAAGCGAGCCATGATTTCCCCCCTACCGCAATGCGCACCAACGCAACGGACATATGCGATGCTCAATGTACGGGGAGGAACAGGGCATGGCAAGGGAAAATCCATCTCCCGTCCGGCCAGATCCGCCGCGGCGGCAGACGGGCTGAACGGCGCGGCATGACAGGCCGGGCATCTTGCGCTACTCTCCCCGCAACGGTGTATGTTCTCGCCAGAAGGCCGCAGGGACGGCAGGCCTTCTGGCCGCGGTACGCAAAAAAACGGCGCAGGAGGTGCCGCCATGCCCATGCAGGCTCTCGTTTATCACGCTACCGGCGACGCCCGGCTCGAGGAGCGGCCCCTGCCGCAACTGCAGGCCCCCACCGATGCGCTGGTGCGCGTGACCCTTTCCAGCATCTGCACAAGTGATTTGCACATCCTGAACGGCTCCGTGCCCCGCGCCCGGCCGGGCATCATCCTCGGGCACGAATTTGTCGGCGAGGTGGTGGAGACCGGCGCGGAAGTCCGGCGGGTACGACCGGGACAACGTGTGGCCGTCAATGTGGAAACCTTCTGCGGGCAGTGCTTTTTCTGCCGGCAGGGCTTCGTCAACAATTGCGAGCGGGGCGGCTGGGAACTGGGCTGCCGCATCGACGGCTGTCAGACGGAATATGTGCGCGTGCCCTTTGCCGACAACGGGCTGGATGCGCTGCCGGACAGCGTGGACGACCTCTCGGCCCTGCTGGTGGGGGACGTGCTGGCCAGCGGCTATTTCGGCGCGGAACTGGCGGCCATTCGTCCCGGCGACACGGTACTCGTCATCGGAGCCGGGCCGGTGGGCATCTGCGCCATGCTTTGCGCGCGCCTCTTCGGCCCGGCGCGCATCATTGCCGTGGACAGACGTGCCGACCGCCTGGAGCTGGCCCGCCGCATGAACGCGGCGGATACGCTCATCCGGGCGGCGGACGGCATGGGCACGGCCGACATGGCCGGACTGGTGCGCGAGCTGACGCAGGGGCGCGGGGCCGATGCGGTCATCGAATGCGCGGGCGAGGCCGCCACCTTTGAACTGGCCTGGCAGGCGGCCCGGCCCAATGCCTGCGTGGCGCTGGTGGCCCTGTATGAAGCGCCGCAGACCCTGCCCCTGCCGCACATGTACGGCAAGAATCTCATTTTCAAGACCGGCGGCGTGGATGCCGTGCACAGCGCCCGCCTCATCCGGCTCATCGAGCTGGGACGGCTTGACACCCGGCCCCTTATCACGCATACCTTTCCACTAGGAAATATCGCCGACGCCTATGATGTCTTTGCCCATCGTCGCGACGGCTGCATCAAGTGCGCCATTGTTCCCCAGCCGGGGGCGGCGCCTTCACGCTGATCCCATCGGTATGCCCATGCACGCTTCCGCCCCTGCCCCTTCCCTTGTCCCGGATGAATCCGCCAGACTGCAACTTCTCCAATCCATCGCGACCGTCATGGGCGCGTCGGCCCCTGTGCGCGAGGCCCTGGAACAGGTGCTGGAAGAGATGCGGCGCACCCTGCCCATCCTGCGCGGCAGCATCACCCTCATCTCGCCGGCCACCGGCGAAATCCGCATCGAGGCGTCCTGCGGCCTCAAGGATGCGGAACGCCTGCGCGGCCGCTACGCCCGGGGCGAAGGCGTGACCGGGCGCGTCATCCAGACCGGGCAAGCCATGTGCATCCCCGATGCCGCCGAGGAACCGCTCTTTCTCAACCGCACCGGCTCGCGGGATCTGGAACATGAGGCCATTGCCTTCCTCTGCGTGCCCATCCTGCTGGCCGGGCAGGCTGTGGGCGCGCTGGCCGTGGACAGGCAGCCCGCCGATGCCGCCACGCTCGGGGCCGATATGAACCTGCTGCGCATCATCGCCACCCTGCTGGGACATGCGGCCTTCGAGGGGCAGCGCTTCATGGACGATCGTTCCTCAGCCGCGCCCACCCTTGCCGATCGCTTTCACACCAGTTCGCCGGCCATGCGCCATGTGCTGGAGCAGATGGAGCATGTGGCCCATGCCGGAACCACCGTCTTTCTGCAGGGAGAATCGGGCACCGGCAAGGAAGTGGCCGCCCGGGCCATACACGCGGCCAGCCCCCGGGCCGCCGGGCCGTTCATTTCCCTCAATTGTGCCGCCCTGCCGGAAAATCTCATCGAAAGCGAAATGTTCGGTCACGAGCGCGGGGCCTTCACCGGCGCGAACAGCCTGCGCAAGGGGCGCTTTGAACTGGCCCACGGCGGCACGCTCTTTCTGGACGAGGTGGGGGAACTGAGCCTGCCCGTGCAGGCCAAGCTGTTGCGCGTCCTGCAGGAACGCTGCTTCGAGCGCCTCGGCGGTACGCAGACCCTGCATGTGGATGTGCGCATCATCGCGGCCACCAACCGCAATCTTGAGCGGATGGTGGAGGACGGCAGCTTTCGCCGCGATCTTTTCTATCGGCTCAATGTCTTTCCCATTCGCCTGCCGGCCCTGCGCGAACGCCGGGACGACATTTTGCCGCTGGCCAGCCGCTTTGCCCTGCGCTTTGCCCGCGCCAATGGCCGTGAGGATGCCCGCCTGTCCTCAGCGGTCATGGATATGCTGCAACGCCATGACTGGCCCGGCAATGTGCGCGAACTGGAAAACGTCATGGAACGCGCCGTCCTCCTGCTTGGCACCGAGGACATCATCCTGCCCCAGCATCTGCCGCTTTCCCTGCATGGCGAATACCGCGCCGCACAGGAAAGCCTGCCGGAGCAGTGCTGTCTCCTGCCCGCCCACGCCGCTACCCTGCCGCAACGCATCGCGGAGCTGGAACGCTCCTGCATTGCGGAAGCCCTGGCCGCCAGCAACGGACACATGGGCAAGGCGGCGCAGGCCCTCGGCCTCACCGAGCGCATCATGGGCCTGCGCATGCGCAAGTACGGCCTGCGCTATCAGTCCTACCGCCACCGCAAGACGAACGCCTGATTCCGCAGCCGGGCACAACGCCGCCCGGCCTGCCCGGTTCCCGCAGGCGGCGGGCATACGCCCGACCCGCGACCGCCCTTGCCCGCGGCCGGGCACGCGGCCCTGCCGCGCTGCAAGGACTCGCCTTCCGCGCCATGACTTTCGACAAAAACGTCGTTTTTTGTCTGTGCATGGCACAAAACGACATTTTTGCATTTTTCTGATTTTCCCCAGCGTTCCCCGGCTGCCGCCGAACTGCCGCCCGGCGGCCCCGGCCTGTTTGGCCGCATTCGGCCCATTTTCTACATAAATGAATCTTTCTGCCCGCCTACCGTGCCCAGTCCACCGCGCACGCGGATATCCGTCAAAAAAAATCCTATCATTTTTGCAAGATAAACAAAATTTTTTTATCTGGCACGTTTCCTGCCTTACGGGATGCAACGGCGCGCGCCTCCCGCGCGGGCCGCAGTTCACCCCGGAGGATTCCCGTGAAGCACCAACGCTCTTCCGCCCTGCAGGAAGCCCTGTCCACCGCCCCGCTGCGCCTGCCTGAAACACCCTGCCCCGCCTGCGCCGACGGCGCTGAGGCATTCGGCAGCCTTGTCTTCGGCCTTGACGCCATGCGCAAGCGCCTGCCCAAGGACGTCTACCGCCGCCTTGCCCGCATCATCAGCGAGGGCGGTCGTCTCGATCCCGCCATTGCCGATGTGGTGGCCAATGCCATGAAGGACTGGGCCATTGAAATGGGCGCGGATCATTATACCCACTGGTTCCAGCCCATGACCGGCCTCACGGCGGAAAAGCACGACGCCTTCCTGTCGCCCACGCCCGACGGCCACATGATCAACGAATTTTCCGGCAAGATGCTCATCTGCGGCGAGCCGGACGCCTCATCCTTCCCCTCGGGCGGCATCCGCTCCACCTTCGAGGCGCGCGGCTACACGGCCTGGGATCCTTCGGTGCCGGTCTTCATCATCCGCAACGACAACGGGGCAACCCTGCATATCCCCACCTTCTTCTATGCCTATTCCGGCGAGGCGCTGGATCGCAAGATCCCCCTGCTGCGCTCGCTGGACGCCCTGTCCACGCAGGCCCTGCGCATCCTGCGCCTGTTCGGCAATACCACGGCCCGGCGCGTGCGGGCCAGCGTCGGCCCCGAACAGGAATATTTCCTTGTGGATCGGCGGCTGGCGGCCCTGCGGCCCGACCTCCTGCTCACGGGCCGTACCCTGCTGGGCGCACCCTCGCCCAAGGGACAGGAAATGGAGGATCATTATTTCGGGGCCATTCCGGCCCGGGTCATGGCCTTCATGCAGGATGTGGAACGGGAACTGCAAAAGCTCGGCATCCCGGCCAAGACCCGCCACAACGAGGTGGCCCCGGGCCAGTTCGAGCTGGCCCCCATCTACGAGGAAGCCAATCTGGCCTGCGATCATAACATGCTGACCATGAACATGCTGCGCCATCTGGCCGCGCGGCACGGCTTCCTCTGCCTGCTGCACGAAAAGCCCTTTGCGGGCGTCAATGGCAGCGGCAAGCACAACAACTGGTCGCTCACCGATTCCGACGGCAACAATCTGCTCAATCCCGGCTCCACCCCGCAGGACAACGCCCAGTTCCTCGTCTTTCTGGCGGCGGTGCTGCGGGCCGTGCACCTGCACGGCGCGGCCCTGCGCCTCGGGGCCATCGGCGCGGGCAACGATCATCGCCTCGGGGCCAACGAGGCCCCGCCGGCCATCATTTCCGTCTTTCTCGGGCAGGAGCTGACCGGCGTCATCGAGGGCATCATCACGGGCACGCCCGCACCGCACACGGGCGACAGCGTCATGGAAATCGGCGTCTCCAGCCTGCCGCCCCTGCCCATCGACACCTCGGATCGCAATCGCACCAGCCCCTTTGCCTTCACGGGCAACAAGTTTGAATTTCGCGCCGTGGGTTCCTCCCAGTCCGTGGCCCCGGCCAACATCGCTCTCAATGCGGCCATGACCTGCGCCCTGCAGGACATTGCCGACGAGCTGGAAAGGGCGACGGCGGCAGGCCAATCCCTCAATGCGACCCTTCAGGATCTGCTGCCGCGCCTTTTCCGTCAACATGCCCCGGTGCTCTTCAACGGCAACGGCTACGCCCCCGCCTGGAAGGAGGAGGCCGCCCGGCGCGGCCTGCCCGATTACGCCGATACCGTCACCGCCGTGGAGCACTACAGCGACGCCGGGGTCATGCAGGTCTTCCTGCGCGCGGGCGTGCTCGGCGAGCGGGAAATGCTCGCCCGGCAGGAAATCCTTTTTGAGCATTATGCCAAGACCGTGCGCATCGAGGGCGACGTGCTGCTGCGGATGGTCAACCGGCAGATCCTGCCCGCCGTACGCCAAGCCGAGGATCGCGCCGCCCGCCTGCTGGCCCATGTGCGCGCCGTGAGCGATGCGGATGAGGCCGAGGCCGAACACTTCCTGCGTCTGCGCGGACATGCTGCGGGCCTGCAGGGAGCCGCCGCCGCGCTGGGCGAGGCCCTTGCCGCCTGCCGCGCCGCCGCGGATGCGCACGGCATGGCCCGCACGGCCCGCGACGCCGTGCTGCCCGCCATGCGGCTCTGCCGCGAACATGCCGACGCCCTGGAACTGCTGGTGGATGACGATCTCTGGCCCCTGCCCACCTATGCCGAATTGCTCTGGACGCATTAGCGGGATGATGCGGGGGGAAGGGGCCCCTCCCCCCAAACAACCTGACCATAGCCGACACACCAACAAACACCCTACAATACGCAGGCCCGCGTCCGTCTCCCCGAACTCGGCGGGCGCGGGCCGCCACAGGACAGAAATCATGTGCCGAATCGGATCCATCAAGAGCCTGACGCCCCTTGCGCCATCGGCGGCCCTGCAACTCATGCTGCCGCAGCAGGAAGGGCACGACAATTCAGGCTTTGCGCTGGTCATGCAGGATTTGGAGGGCGTCTTTGCCCATTACAAGGACAAGCCCCTGCTTTCGCTGGCCTGTACGCCGCAGGGCGTGCAGCTGGTCAACGACTACATGGAGCGCAAGGGCTTTGTGCAGGCGGCGCAATGGGTGCCGGACGTGGATCGGCGTCCGGGCCTGCGCATCGAGGCCATGCCGCGCTACATCTTCCGCAATTACGATTATCCGGAAGTCTACCATTATCGCAGCCGGGAGGAGCGCGAAGAACTGCTCGTGGACACCCGTCTGGCCCTGCGCCGTCTGCTGGAAGCCCATGATGCGGGCTATGTCTATTCCTTCTGGCCCGATGTGCTGACCCTCAAGGAAATCGGGGATCCGGCGGACATTGCCGCCTACTTCCGCCTGTGGGATGACGATTCCCGCCTGCTGGCCCGCAACATCGTGGCCCAGTGCCGCCAGAACACCAATTACGACATCGTGCGCTATGCGGCCCATCCCTTCTTTTTGCAGGGCTATACGCTTTGCGCCAATGGCGAAAACACCTTTTTCACCAAGAACACGGAATTTCAGAAAGCCCTGCACCGGGGCTATGTGGGCTTCGAGTCCGACTCGCAGAATTTCCTGTACACCCTGCACTATGTGCTGCACGAGCTGAAGTGGCCCCTGCGCTACTTCAAGCACGTCATCACGCCCCTGCCCTTTGCCGAAATGGCCAGCCGCCCGGATCGCGCGGTGCTGACCCGCATCCGCGAATCGCTGGCCCATCTGGAAATCAACGGCCCCAATGCCGTCATCGGCCTTTTGCCCGACGGCGGCATGCTCACCTGCTGCGACGCCAAGAAGCTGCGCCCCGTGGTGGTGGGCCGTGACGGCGGCATGGTGGCCATTGCCTCGGAAGTCTGCGGCCTCAATGCGATCATGCCCGACCGCGACGCCGCGCGGGACATCTATCCCAACGAACGGGAGCTTGTGCTCATCGACAACGATCTGGCGGTGCAAAGATGGAAGCAGTAAGAACTCAGGACATCGGGCGCAACGATCTGCGCTGGCGGATCGACTATGACGAGGCCAGCTGCACCCTCTGCGGCTCCTGCGTGGCGGCCTGCACCTTTGACGCCATTGCGGTGGACGTGCGGCGGCACAGCCTGCCCCTGTCCGACGGGCCCTTTCCCGCGCCCCGCACGGAACACCGTCCGCGTCCGGTCATCCGGCAGCGTGCCGACATGGCCCGGGCCTGCGTGGGCTGCGGCATGTGCGAAAAGATCTGTCCCAACGGGGCCATCCGGCCCGTGCGCAATGCCGACAACCGCTTTGCCCTGCTGGCCCGGGCGGGCGGCCCCCTCAAGCGCGGCGGGCGCACCAACCTCAATACGCAACGCACGCTGGATGCCATCGTGGTGGGCCGCATCAGCCAGATGACCGACCCGGCGCTGGATGCCGAGCGCCATACCTTCGACATGCGCGCCCCGCTGGGCCGCGTCATGCTCGCGCGCGATCTGCCCCTGCGCCGGGACGGGGACAATCTGCTGCTGGAGGGCCGCACCCCACCCGTCCACTGGATCTATCCCGTCATTTTCAGCGACATGAGCATCGGCGCGCTCTCCACCCGCGCCTGGGAAGCCATTGCCCTTGCTACGGCCTACCTCAACGAGGTCTGCGGCCTGCCCGTGCGCATGTGCTCCGGCGAAGGGGGCGTACCCGTGCGCCTGCTGGAATCCGATCAGCTCCGCTACCTGATCCTGCAAATCGCCTCCGGGCATTTCGGCTGGAATCGCATCCTGCGCGCCCTGCCCCGCATGAAGACCGACCCGGCGGGCGTGCTCATCAAGATCGGCCAGGGGGCCAAACCCGGCGACGGCGGCCTGCTGCCCGCGGCCAAGGTGGCCCCGCACATTCAGGCCATTCGCGGCGTGCCGCGCGCCACCCTGCACTCGCCGCCCAATCATCAGGGCCTCTACTCCATCGAGGAATCGGTGCAGAAGATGCACCTTTCGCTCAATGCGGCCTTCGGCTTCCGGGTGCCGGTGGCCATCAAGTGCGCGGCCTCGGCCACCTCGGTCTCGGTCTACAACAACCTGCTGCGCGATCCCTATCGCATCTGCGGCGGCTTCTTCATCGACGGCATACAGGGCGGCACCGGCGCGGCCAACGAGATTTCCCTCGATCACACCGGCCATCCCGTCGTCTCCAAGCTGCGGGACTGCTATCTGGCCGCCGTTTCGCAGGGTCTGCAGGGACAGATCCCCCTCTGGGCGGGCGGCGGCATGGGCATGACCGGCAACGCCGCCGCCGACGCCTTCAAGATGATCTGTCTGGGGGCCAACGGCATCATCATGGGCAAGCTGCTCATCCAGCTGCTGGGCTGCGTGGGCAACGAGCAGGGCCGCTGCAATGCCTGCGCCACCGGCAAATGCCCCACCGGCATCTGCACGCAGGATCCGCGCCTCGTGCGCCGTCTGGACGTGGACAGGGGCGCGCAGAACATCGTGGACTACATGCTGACCTTTGACGACGAGCTGCGGAAGCTGCTCGCCCCGGTGGGCAACAGCTCCCTGCCCGTGGGCCGCTCCGACGCGCTGGTTTCCACCAGCAGGGAGGTGGCCGATGCCCTGCACATCCCCTTTGCCTGCTGACGGAGGCCTGCCATGCTGCATCTGACGACCGTTCATGATCACCACCGCCTGTCCACACAGGATCTCCTCCTGCGCATCGAGGAGGCTGTGGAACGCGGCGAAACCGAATTTGTCATCGAGGCTTCGGGCCAGCACGACATCGGCGGCCCGCTCTGGAATCGCGAGGGCCGCCCCCTGCGCTTTACCGTCACCAATCCCGGGCAGCGCGTGGGCGGCATGTGCCTGCCGGACACCGAGGTCATTGTCAACGGCCCGGCCCCGGCGGACGTGGGCTGGCTCAATGCCGGGGGACGCATCGTGGTGCGCGGCGACGCCGGAGACACCGCCGGGCATTGCGCGGCGGCGGGACGCATCTACATCGGCGGCCGGGCCGGAACGCGATCCGGCTCGCTCATGAAGCACGACCCCCAATACGAGGCTCCGGAACTCTGGATTTTGCAGAGCGTGGGCAGCTTCTCCTTTGAATTCATGGGCGGCGGCAAGGCCGTGGTCTGCGGCTGGGACAGCCAGACCCTGCCCAGCGTGCTGGGCGAGCGGCCCTGCGTGGGCATGGTGGGCGGCGTCGTCTATGTGCGCGGCCCGCTGGGCGAACTGCCGCCGGACGTGGCCGCCCATCCGCTGGACGGGGACGACATCGCCTTTCTGGACAGCGGACTGGAAGGCTTCCTCGAGGCCGTGGAGCGCCCCCGCCTGCGGCGCGAACTGACCGTCTGGAAGCACTGGCGCAAGCTCTTGCCCGCCCCCCACGCCGCAGACAATCATCAGGGACTGCCGGACATGCGCGATTTTCGCCGCAACCGCTGGGTGACGGACGGCATCTTCGGCGATGTCTGCCCGGATGACTTCCGGGTCAATGCCCTGCTGGCGCACGCTGCGGATCGCCTGCGCCGCCCGCTCTGGGAAAACGCCCGCCATGCCGCCCCCTGCGAACACGCCTGCCCGGCGGACATTCCCTCCCAGCGCCGCTTCAACCTGCTGCGCGAAGGCCGCGTCGAAGAGGCCCTGCGCCTCGTGCTGGACTACAGCCCCTTCCCGGCCTCGGTCTGCGGGCATGTCTGCCCCAATCTCTGTGAGGGCGTCTGCAGCCGCAACCAGCTTGACGCCGCCGTGCAGATCGGCGCGCTGGGCCGTCTCTCGGCCGACATCGCACCGCCACCCGCCGCTCCGGCCAGCGGCAAAAGCGTGGGCATCATCGGCGGCGGCGTGGGCGGCCTCAGCGCGGCCTGGCAGCTCGCGCGCCTGGGCCATACAGTCACCGTCTACGAGGCCGACGAGGAGATTGGCGGCAAGCTCAGGCAGGTCATCCCCCATGCCCGCCTTGACGCAAGCGTGCTCCATGCCGAACTGCAACGCATCCGCGACGCGGGCGTGCACGTCCGCACCGGCTGCCGGGTGGATGCCGCACGTTTTGCCGCCCTGCGCAAGGAGCACGATGCCCTCATCATCGCCACCGGCGGCCACAGGGCGCGCCTCTTCCCGTGGCCGGGCAAGGAACGGCTGGTGGCGGGCATCGACTTCCTCAAGGCCGTGAACCGGAATGAAGCGCCTGCCGTGCCGGAACGGGTGGTGGTCATCGGCTGCGGCAATGCGGGCATGGACGTGGCCGCCGGGGCCTTTGCCCGCGGCGCGCGGGAAGTTACCTGCGTCGATGTGCAGAAGCCCGCCGCCTTCCCGCATGAAATGGCCCATATCGAAGCCCTCGGCGGCAGGATCGTCTGGCCGGTGCGCACGCGGGAGATCACGGAACAGGGTCTTGTGGACGAGGAAGGCCGCCTCTTCCCGGCGGATATGGTGATCATCAGCGTGGGCGAAACGCCCGAACTGGACTTCGTGCCCGAGACGGCCCCCCGCTTCCGCGACTGGCTGGCCCCGACCGCCGACGGCTCGGTACTGGACAATGTCTTTGCCGTGGGCGACGTGGTGCGGCCCGGCCTGCTGGTGGATGCCATCGGTTCCGGTCGGCGCGTGGCGCTTGCCGTGGACGCCCGCCTGCGCGGCGAAGCCCCGGAAGCCGTCCGGCCCGCGCCGCTTCCGTGCATCCCGGCCGACAGGCTGCACACGGCCTGGTTTGCGCCCTGCCCGGCGGATCAGCGCCCGGAAGCGGCACATGATCATCAACGCTGCATCAGTTGCGGCACCTGCCGCGACTGCCGCATGTGCCTCACCGCCTGTCCGCAGCAGGCCATTGCGCGCAAGGTGGCGGCCGACGGTTCCGTGAGCTACGATTCCGATCCCGCCCGCTGCGTGGGCTGCGGCATCTGCGCGGGCGTCTGCCCCTGCGGCATCTGGCGCATGGAGGACAATGCCCCCGCCGCCTGATTCCCTTCCGGCGGGGAGGAGCGACGTGATCCTCCCCGCCTTTCCGGCACCCGGCGCACGGCTTCCCCTATCGCGTTTTTTCCTGAAAAAAACAGAGCCAAAAGCTAATCTTTTCGAATAGCAAGCCGATACAGTAGGAAATCTTATCCGCAAGGGGAAATCCATATGACCATCTCGCGCTCGACCTCACTGCTCAATGGCGTCATGTTGGTTCTGCTCTGCTGTGTGGCCCTGCTCATCTTCAATCTTTACAATAACGTGGAAAGCAACATCCGCATGAACAAACAGAAGGATGTCGCCCTGGAGCTGGCCAACGAGCTTATGGAATCTTCCAAACAGCTTACAAACAATGTGCGGGAATATTCCGTCACCGGGGAAAGCGAGTACGAAAAAATCTATCTCAATATTGTGGATGAGCGGGCGGGCAAGATTCCCCGTTCGCAGAGCAAGAGCGTAGCCCCCGGGCGCACCGTCAGCCTGACGGATCTCATGCGCGAAAACGGCTTCACGGAAGAGGAATTCGCCCTGGTCAAGCGGGCCAATGACCTTTCCAACGAACTCGTCATCCTCGAAACCCGGGCCATGAATGCCGTCAAGGGCATCACGCCCACTCCCGACGGTCGCGTCATCACCGGCGAGCCCAATCTCGAGCTGGCCCGCTCCCTCGTCTTCGGCGATGCCTACAAGCAGCAGACCGACAAGATCATGGAGCCGCTGGCCGAGTTCTTCCAACGGCTGTCCACGCGCACGGCGGAGCAGGTGGAGGCCAGCCGCGCCCGCGTCATGCGGGGCATCCTGCTGCTGGGCCTGGCCCTCGTGGTGCTGGCGGGCACGCTTGTCTACTCCCTGATCTATGTTCAGCGCGGCATCTGCCGGCCGCTGGACGCCACATCGCGTTTTGCCCGGCGGGTTGTCGAGGGGGATCACTCCTCCCGCCTGCACAATACGCGTCAGAATGAAATAGGCGACCTGGCCCGCGTTCTGGACAACATGCTGGACAAGCTGGTGGCCCAGCTCAGCTTTTCCCGGGGCATCCTGAGTTCCATGCCCATCCCGGTCATGGTCTGCGACACGGAGGAAATCATCCGCTTCGTCAATACGCCCATGCTGAACCTCTTTGCCCATACCGGCGACCCGGAAAGCTATGTGGGCACCCATATGCGCACCTTCATCGGCGCCGATGACGACATTTGCCGCCGCTGCGTGGATGCCCGCACCATGCTGCGCGAAGACCGGCGGCTGGATGTCCCCGGCAAGGGGGAAGCCTTCGGCGCGGCCGTGGCCACGCCCATTTTCGACGATCAGCAAAATGTCCACGATACGCTGGTCGTCTGGCTGGATTACACGGAAATCACCCGCCAGCAGCGGCGCATGAAGGAAACGGCCGAACGCATCCACAGTGCCGCCAATGAAACCACCATGCGCATCAGCACCGCCAACACGGCCTGCGAAAGCGTGGGCCGGATCATCGCCAAGGCCGATGACTCCTCGCGCCTGACCTCGCAGCGCATGTCCGAAACCATGACCGCCATGGAACAGATGAACGCCGCGGTGCTCAATATCGCCAAGAACGCCGGGGACGCCGCCTCCCATTCGGCCACCATGCGCGACAAGGCCAGCGAAGGGCAGGATATCGTCAACGAAGTGGTGACGGCCATCAATGCCGTACAGGAAAAGTCCCTGCGCCTGCGCGCGGATATGGAACATCTGCACAATGAAGCCCAGAACATCACCCAGGTGATGACCGTCATTTCCGACATTGCCGATCAGACCAACCTGCTGGCCCTCAATGCGGCCATTGAGGCCGCCCGCGCCGGCGAGGCCGGACGCGGCTTTGCCGTGGTGGCCGACGAGGTGCGCAAGCTGGCTGAAAAGACCATGGCCGCCACCACCGAGGTGGATACGACCATGGGCAGCATCCAGCGCGATGCCGTGACCAACATGAAGAATGTGGACGAGGCGGTCAGCGGCATCAATCATGTGACGGAGCTGGCCCATGCCTCGGGCGAACATCTGGCCGACATCGTCAACCTTTCCACCGAGGCGGCGGACATGGTGCGCCTCATTGCGGCGGCCAGCGAGGAGCAATCCGCCACCTCGAGCCAGATCAACGCCGCCGTGGAGGATGTGAACAACATCAGTCAGGAGCTGGTCAACGACATGGCCCAGGCCACGGAATCCACCCAGGCCCTGACGCGCGAACTCGACGAGCTGCAGAAGGTCGCCGACAAGCTCGTGGAATAGCCCCGTATCCCGCACCCAACAAAAAGGCCCCGGCAACGGGGCTTTTTTTGTTGGCAGGCGCGCCGTCCGGCGGCAATCGGAACGGCGTTCGGGGACACACTGGCTGTCGCAAAAAAGCGCCCGACGGAACGAGCCGCCGGGCGCATCCATCGTCCGCCAAGGACGGAACTAGGCCTGTTCCAGCGCCTGCGCCAGATCGGCCAGCAGATCGTCGGGATGCTCCACCCCCACGGAGAGGCGCACCATGCCGGGCGTGATGCCCGCTTCCACCAGCTGCTCGTCGCTGAGCTGACGGTGGGTGGAGCTGGCCGGATGCAGCACGCAGGAGCGGATGTCGGCCACATGCACCTGCAGCGAAATCATCTTCAGGGCGTCGATGAAGCGCGCCCCGGCTTCGCGCCCGCCCTTGAGCGTGAAGGACACCACCCCGCTGCAGCCTTTGGGCAGGTACTTTTGCGCCAGCGCATGGCAGGGGCTGGAGGGCAGGCCGGGATAGCGCACCTCTTCCACCTTTGCGTGTCCGCTCAGCCACTGCGCCAGCAGAAGCGCATTGGCGCAGTGCTTTTCCATGCGCAGGGGCAGGGTTTCCAAGCCCAGATTGATGTAAAAGGCCCCCTGCGGCGTCTGACACACGCCCATGTCGCGCATGAGCTGCACCCGGGCCTTGACGATGTAGGCCGCCTTGCCGAAGGTTCGCGTATAGATCAGGCCGTGATAGGAGGCGTCCGGCTCCACGAATTCGGGAAAGCGCGGGCTGGCCGCCCAGTCGAAGCGCCCGCTGTCCACGATGACGCCGCCCATCTGCACGGCATGGCCGTCCAGATACTTGGTGGTGGAATGGGTCACGATGTCCGCGCCGAAGTCGATGGGGCGGCAAAGGATGGGCGTGGCAAAGGTATTGTCCACAATGAGGGGCAGGCCGTGGGCATGGGCCAGCCGGGCCAGACGCTCGATATCCAGCACATCCATGGAGGGGTTGGACAGGGTTTCCCCGAAAACGGCCTTTGTTTCGGGGCGAATGGCCGCGGCAATGGCCTCATCGGAGGCGTGCTGATCCACAAAGGTGACCTCGATGCCCATGCGCTTGAGCGTCACGGCAAACAGGTTGAACGTGCCGCCGTAAATGCTGGCCGTACTGACGATGTGATCGCCGCTGCGGGCCAGATTGAACACGGCCAGCATGTTGGCCGCCTGCCCCGACGCGGTGCACAACGCGCCCACGCCGCCCTCGAGGGCGGCGATCTTCTTCTCCACCGCGTCCACGGTGGGGTTGCCGAGCCGGGTATAAAAAAAGCCTTCGGCCTCGAGATCGAACAATTTGCTCACCTCGGCCGTGGAGGCATAGGTGAAGGTGGTGCTTTGGCTGATGGGCAGAACCCGCGGTTCCCCGTTGCCCGGCGTATATCCCGCGTAGAGGCAGAGAGACGCTTCTTTCATGCAAAACCTCGCTGAATGTGCTGAATGATCGGCGCCACCTTACGTCAGGGCGCGCCGCAAGGCAACCGGTCGCACCTGACATCTTTTTCACATCCTGCGCAAAATGCGGCTTCCTATTGACCTGCCATTGGCAAGGGAGTATCGTTCAGGTATCCAGACATGCAAACCCGCGGGCAACGCGTTGTTGCCTTGTTCGCGGGCAAGCGGGCAGCAGCCCGCCATTTCGCCTTGTGTTCACCTTCTTGCCAGGAGGCTCTTATGCGTATTGCCGTGGGACTGGGCAAACAAGATGCGGAACAGCGCCTTGACGGTGCCGGCGTCAGCCGCCGCGATTTCATGAAATTCTGCACGGCCGTGGCCGTGACCATGGGCATGGGCCCGGCCTTTGCGCCGCAGGTGGCCGCCGCCCTGACGGGCAAGCGTCCTTCCGTGGTCTATCTGCATTTCGCTGAATGCACCGGCTGTTCCGAAGCCGTGCTGCGCACCTACAAACCCTTCCTTGACACCCTGATCCTCGACACCATCTCCCTCGACTACCATGAAACCATCATGGCCGCCGCGGGCGAAGCCGCCGAGGACGCCCTGAACAAGGCCGTGGAAAGCCCCGACAGCTTCATCTGCATCGTGGAAGGCGCCATTCCCACCGCCGACATGGGCAAGTTCGGCTATGTGGCCGGCCATACCATGTACGACATCGGCAAGCGCATCCTGCCCAAGGCCAAGGCCGTCATCACCATGGGCACCTGTGCCGCCTTCGGCGGCGTGCAGGCCGCCAAACCCAATCCGACCCAGGCCAAGGGCGTCAACGACTGTTATGCCGATCTGGGCATCAAGGCCATCAACATTCCCGGCTGCCCCCCCAATCCGCTCAACCTCGTCGGCACCATCGTGGCCTTCCTGCAGGGCAAGGAAATCGAGCTGGACGACAATGGCCGTCCCACCATGTTCTACGGCCAGTCCGTGCACGATCAGTGCGAACGCCTGAAGCACTTTGAAGCCGGCGAATTCGCGCCCTCCTTCAATTCCGAGGAAGCGCGCAAGGGCTGGTGTCTCTACCAGCTGGGCTGCAAGGGCCCCAGCACCTTCAACAACTGCCCCAAGGCCCTGTTCAATGAAACCAACTGGCCCGTGCGTGCCGGTCACCCCTGCATCGGCTGCAGCGAACCCAACTTCTGGGACGATCTGTCGCCCTTCTACCAGAACTAGTTAGGGAGAACTCCACATGAGCGATAAGAAAACCCCCCAGAGCACCTACTCCGGCCCTGTTGTGGTGGACCCCCTGACCCGTATCGAGGGGCACCTCCGCATCGAAGTGGAAGTGGAAAACGGCAAAATCAAGGATGCTCGCAGCTGCGGCACCCTGTATCGCGGCCTGGAAAACATCCTCAAGGGACGTGACCCCCGCGATGCCCAGCACATCACCCAGCGCACCTGCGGCGTCTGTACCTATACTCACGCCCTGTGCTCCACCCGCGCCCTGGAAGACGCCATCAAGGTCAAGGTGCCGGCCAACGCCACCTATATCCGCAACCTCGTGCTCGGCGCGCAGTTCCTGCACGACCACCTCGTGCACTTCTACCATCTGCACGCCCTCGACTTCGTGGACGTGACCAGCGCCCTGCAGGCCGATCCGGCCAAGGCCGCCCAGCTGGCCTCCTCCATTTCGCCGCGCAAGGCCAAGGCCGAAGACTTCAAGGCCGTGCAGGACAAGCTCAAAGCCTTTGTGGCCTCCGGTCAGCTCGGGCCCTTCACCAACGCCTACTTCCTCGGCGGCCATGAAGCCTACTACCTGACCCCCGAAGAAAACCTCGTGGCCACGGCCCACTATCTGGAAGCCCTGCGCGTGCAGGTCAAGACGGCCCGCGCCATGGCCGCCTTCGGCGCCAAGAACCCGCATCCGCAGTTCCTCGTGGCCGGCGGCGTGACCTGCTATGAATCCCTGACGCCCGCGCGCATCAAGGAATTCACCGATCTCTACAAGGAAACCCGCGACTTCGTGGAACAGGTCTACATTCCCGACCTGCTCATGGTGGCCAGCAAATACAAGGACTGGGCGGGCTTCGGCGGTACCGAAAACTTCATGACCTTCGGCGAATTCCCGGCTCCGGGCGGCGAACGCGATCTGGAAAGCCGCTGGCTCAAGCCCGGCGTCATCTATAAGCGCAAGCTCGATGACCTTCAGAAATTCGACCCGGCCAAGATTGCCGAACATGTCCGCCACAGCTGGTTTGAAGGCGACAAGGCCCTGCCGCCCTATGAGGGCGTGACCGTGCCCCACTTCACCAAACTGGGCGACACCGACCGTTACTCCTGGCTCAAGGCCCCGCGCTACAACGAAACCGCCGTGGAAACCGGCCCCCTGGCGCAGGTGCTCGTGAGCTACGCTCAGGGCCACAAGACCGTCAAACCGCTGGTGGATCATGTGCTCAAGGCCCTCAATGTCGGCCCCGAAGCCCTCTTCTCCACCCTCGGCCGCACGGCGGCCCGCGGCATCGAAACCCTGGCCATTGCCCAGCAGATGGATGCCTGGCTCAAGAGCTATCAGGACAATATCGCCAAGGATCAGCAGATCGTGGAAGACTGCGTGATTCCCAAGGAAGCGCGCGGCGCGGGCTTTGTGAACGCGCCCCGTGGCGGTCTCTCCCACTGGCTGCGCATCGAGGGCGGCAAGATCGGCAACTTCCAGCTGGTGGTGCCCACCACCTGGAACCTTGGCCCCCGCGACGCCAAGGACGTCATGGGCGCGGCCGAGCACGCCCTCATCGGCACCCCGGTGGCCGATCCCAAGCGTCCGGTGGAAATCCTGCGCACCATCCACTCCTTTGACCCCTGCATCGCCTGCGCCGTGCACGTCATTGACGGCGAAAGCAACGAAGTGCACAAGTTCAAGGTGCTGTAGGCAAAAACCTGTTACCCTGTCGGCGGGGGCTGCGGCCCCCGCCTTTTTTCGGACATCCGCATGACGCAGACTCCTGCTTCTTCCCTGCCCCGCATCCTGATCATGGGCGTCGGCAATGTGCTCCTTTGCGACGAAGGTTTCGGCGTGCGCGCCGTGGAATATCTGGAGGCACACTACCGCTGGCCGGACAATGTCAGCTTTCTGGCCGGCGAAACCGGCGGCATCATGCTCATGCCGGAAATTCAGGCCTGCGATCTGCTTGTGGTGCTGGACGTGGTGCTGGGCGGCGAAGCGCCGGGCACCGTCTATCTGCTGGAAAATGACGACTTGCGCAAAAGCCTCAGCTTCCGCGACTCCATGCACCAGACCGATCTGCTGGATACCCTCGCCACCTGCGAGCTGGCCGGTCATCGCCCGCAGGCCATTGCCTTCGGCCTGCAACCCTTCGACTATCACAGCATGATCATGCGTCTCAGCCCGCAGGCCGAAGCCATGCTGCCCGAATTCTGCCGCAAGGTCGTGGACGAGCTGGCCCGCCGCGGCATCATCGCCACGCAGCAGAAGGCCTGATCCAGCCGGTCGGCGCACGCTCCCCGGCGGTCAGCGCGGCTTGTGAAAAGCCGCCCTTGCACATCGCCAGAGTGAAAGCCCTTCTCCCCTTGCCGGCAGCCCTCAGCCTCGGCGCGCAACAGCGCGAGCCTTCATGCCGCGCCGCCCGAACAGGCGTTATCCGGGACTGGCGGAGAAGAGGCCTTTCTCCCTTCCCGGTCAGCCCCGGATTTGCCGCAGGCCGCCTCAGGCCAGCCACAGCTGCATGCTGTTGAGCAGCCAGCCCAGCAGGGTGAACAGCACGAGCAGCGTCGCCAGAAAGAGCAGCAGCAGCGGCGGGCGCATGACCTGCCGCAACATGAGGATTTCCGGCAGGCTGGCCCCGACGCTGCTCATGCAGAAGGCCAGCGTCGTTCCCACGGGCAGTCCCTTGAGCAGCAGGCTTTCCATGACGGGCACGATGCCGGTGACATTGGTATACAGCGGGATGCCCACGGTCACGGCAGCGGGCACGGACCACCATTGTCCGGCGCCCAGATGCCGGGCAAACCAGTCTTCCGGCACATAGCCGTGCAGCACGGCTCCCAGCCCCACCCCCAGAATGACCCAGCGCCAGACCCGGCGGAAAATGTCGCGCGTTTCCCGCAGGGCAAAGCAGTGACGCCCGTAGGCGGTGAGGCGCGGACTCAGCTCGCTCATGGCCCCCTGCGGCATACCGCGGCGGGCCGTTTCAAGCAGATAGGGCTGCAGCCAGCGTTCCGCATGCAGGCGATCCATGATCCAGCCGCCCGCCATGCCCGCGCCCAGTCCGGCCAGCACATAGATGATGGTCAGCTTTGCGCCCAACAGGCCCCAGAGCAGCACCACGGCGATTTCATTGATCAGCGGCGAGGTGATGAGAAAGGCCAGGGTGATGCCCAGCGGAATGCCCGCCGTGCTGAAGCCCAGAAAGAGCGGGATGCTCGAGCAGGAGCAGAAGGGCGTCACCGCGCCGAAGCCAGCGGCCAGGGCATAGCCCAGCAGACGTCGTCTGCCGGACAGATAGTCCCGCACCCGCTCCACGCGCAGCCCGGCCCGCAGCCAGCCGATGACGTAGACCATGAGAAGAAGCAGCAGCAGAATCTTGGCCGTGTCATACAAAAAAAATTCCAGCGCCGCCGCCGCGGGCGAGCCTGCGGCCAGTCCGGCTGCCTGATAGGTCAGCATGCGGGCCAGAGGCGCAATGCCCAGATAGAGAGCCGTCCAGAGCGCTGCCGCCGCCATGCCGACAAGCAGCATGCGCAGCGGCGTCGGACGATTCGTTGCGCGGCTCGCGCGGGCCGCATGACCATTGCAACAGCTTCCCATGTGTATTCCCCATTTTTTGCTTATTGGCAAAAAAGCCAAATAAATGCCGAAAAAAAATGCTCAGCGCTCCGCCAGCAAGTCCGCCTTTTCCCGGATGCGCCCCTCCACCAGCGAGCTGGTGCAGGCCAGAAAGGTGTCCAGACAGCACATGGCCAGCGTATAATAGATATTGACGCCGCGCTTTTCGCTCTTTACCACCCCGGCCTCGCGCAGGACGGCCAGATGCCGGGACACGGTGGACATGTCCGCCCCGATGAGGGACTGCAGGTCACAGACGCACTTTTCCCCTTCGCGCAGGGCGTGCACCATGAGCAGCCGGCTGGGATGCCCCAGGGCCTTGAAGATCTTTGCCTGCTCGGCAAGTAGCTGGTGATGACGAAGCATGATTGCCCTCATTGTCTTTTTGGCAAAATAGCCATAGCAAGGCCCGCTGTCAAGGCTGGCGCAACCGCCATGCCGGGCCGCAAAACGAAACGACAAGGCGGCTCCTCCCCCGTGCCGCGCTGCGGCATGGCGTCGCCAATCGCTGACCGCAAGAAAATCCTTCAGCGCTTCTGCCACGGCGGCACAGGCTGTTCCCGTCGGGGCCTGCGCAGGTGGGAAAGCGCCTTTGCCCGCCGCAGGAGCCGGCGGTTGGTGTACCGCATGATCTGATGGCTGTGGGTGAGAATGTAAATGCCGGCCAGCATGCCCACGGCCCCGAAGCATTGCTGCCAGACAAAGGGTTCATCCAGCAGCACAACCCCGGCGGTCACCCCCGCCAGCGGCATGAGGTTCAGAAAGATGGCCGCCCTGCCCGCGCCGACGGCCTTGAGGGAAAGATTCCAGGCCAGCATGGCAAAGATGCCGCCCAAAAAAACCACATAGCCCAGGGCCAGCCAGCAGGTTGTCGAGGCCGGCACAAGGCGCAATTCCCCACTGGTGAGACCGTAGAGCACCGTCCAGCCCACCCCGAACACTCCCGCCCAGGTTGTGGCCGTGAGCGCCGACAGACGGGTCATGACCCGCACGCCGATGAGGGAATAAATGGCCCAGCCCTGCTGGCAGGCAAAAAAAAGCAGATCCCCCCGGTTGAAGGAGAGGGAAAGAATCATGTCCAGCGAACCATGTGAGACGAGAAAGAGCGTGCCCAGCAGGGAGGAGAGGATGCCCAGCCATTCGATGGGCATCAGCTTTTCGCGCAGAAAGACGGCGGCCAGCAGAGCCGTGGAGGCAGGCGTCGTTGAGCCGATGAGGGTGGCATTGCCCACGCTGGAATATTGCAGGCCCGAAAACTGGGCAATATTGTTGAAGGCCACGCCCGTCAGCCCCATGCAGATCAGGGGCAGCAGGCAATCCCGGCGCGGCAGCACGGGAGCGCCCCGCCAAAAAACGATGACGAAAAAAAACACGACAATGATCGCATAACGGACGGCGGTCAGCGTGGTCGGCGTCAGTTCGGCCACCACCAGCTTGATGAAAAGGGGCTGCAAGCCCCAGATGGCCGCCGTCAGTGCCAGCAGTCCGTAAAAATGCCTGTTGTCCGTGCGTGTCATGCTTCACTCCGTATCGCCGTTCCCCGTTTGTCTGCGGGCATTGCTGTAGCGCAGGATGCGGGACGCGTCAATTTCCGCCGCTCCCGAAAAAAGAAATTGAAAATAATTTTCATTTCTGTTGACTTTCACGGCGCACTGCCGTAGAAAGGTTCCACCGCCTCGCCACGGACGCCACGACAGGCAAGGGCAAGCGCCGCTGCCCGGGCAGGCCCTTGGCACCATCACCTCAGTCACTGGATGGCATCATGTATTCGGTTTGCCGCATGCACAGACTCCTCCCCGCCCGATGTATCAGTCGGCAGCGCCCTTTCCGGCACTGCCGGCGCAGACGACAAGGAGCCAGCCATGCATACGCATCCTGCACCCCCCCCGCAGCTCAACTGCCGGGAAAGCGCCCATAATCTTCACATTTCCGTCGGACAAACGTTGGACATGCCGCAAGCGGAAGGCATCATGCAGCTTCTGCATGCGCGCAAGGACAGCTGCAAACGCTTTTTCATTGACGTGCGTCAGGTGACGCGCCTCGAGCAGGAGGCCGCAGCAAGTCTGCGCGCGTCGCTGCCCCTCAGCCAGATAGGCATGCAGCGCATTGCCTTCAAGGGCAGGCTGGGCTTTGAACTGGCCGTGGGCGGCAACAAGGTGCTCATTGTGCCCGAAAACGCCAAGCATGTCTGCCGGGGAACCTGCCCGGACTGCAAGTGCCGGCACAAGAAGGCCCGCGCCAGGGCGCGGAACGAGGCCAGGGAATCAGCCGCCGCTCATGGGGCGAGCGGCAGGCAGCACAACCCGTAACCATCTGTTGAGAGTAAAGGAGAATTGTCATGAAACGCATCATGACGCTGGCGCTGGCCGCCGGCATGCTTTTCGGCGCCGCCACCGGCGCCCGGGCCATTGACTTCAGGGCTTCGGGCGAATGGCTGTTCGGCTTCGGCGCGGGCGAAGGCTCGCTGCTGCAGTCCTACCGCGACGGCAACGGCAACAGGATCAAGGATACCGAAGATATTTTCAACGCGGGCCAGCGCATTCGCCTGCAGCTGGATGCCGTGGCCTCCGAGTCCCTGTCCGGCACGGTATTCTTTGAAATCGGCGACCAGTTCTGGGGGCGGAATGCCGAAGGGGCGGCCCTCGGCGCGGACGGCAACAACGTCATCAAGGTGAAGAATGCCTATCTTGACTGGCTCGTGCCCAATACCGATCTGCGCTTCCGCATGGGCCTGCAGGGCATTACCCTGCCCAACGCGGCGGGCGGCTCGGCCATTATGGACGGCGATGCCGCCGGTGTGGTGGCCTCCTATCAGTTCAACGAGAACGTGGGTCTGACCGCCCTCTGGATGCGCCCGCTGAACGACAATTACAACGGCGTCGATGCCGACGGCCAGCCCTACGGAAACGGCTACACCAATTATCTGGACAATATGGATCTCTTTGCCCTCACGCTGCCCCTGACCTTTGACGGCGTGGAGCTGACCCCGTGGGTCATGCTGGGCTTCCAGGGCCGGAACACGCGCTTCAATGAAGGCGGCGTGGAGACGGCTGACGGCGCCCTGGGCTTCACCCTGCCCGGCTACTATCCCGACTTCAACGGCCTTGCCCTGGGCGAAACCTCCAAGGCCTACGGCAGCATGTTCTGGGCCGGACTGCCCGTGACCCTTAGCCTCTGGGATCCGCTGAACATCGAATTCGACATCAATTATGGCTATGTGGAAGCCATGGGACGCTATGACGTGATCAAGCGCGGCGTTGATCTGCGGCGCGGCAGCAGCCAGCGTCAGGGCTGGCTGGTCAAGGCGCTTGTGGAATACAAGATGGACTGGGGCACGCCCGGCATCTTCGGCTGGTACGCCTCGGGCGACGACGGCAGCGTGAAGAACGGCTCCGAGCGCCTGCCCTCCATTGCGGGCGCGGGCAATTTCACCTCCTTCATCGGTGACGGCAATCTGGCCTGGGGCACACTCAGCACCGGCGGCTACGACATGAACCTGACCTATGCCGGCACCTGGGGCGTCGGTCTGCAGCTGGCTGACATGAGCTTTGTGGAAGATCTCAAGCACACCTTCCGCATTGCCTACTGGGGCGGCACCAACAGTCCGTCCATGGTCAAGTACATGAACAACGCAGCCTCGTGGAATACGGGCGCCTACAATCAGGACGGCCCCTACCTGACCACCAACGACGGCCTGCTGGAATTCAATCTCGTGAACAGCTACCAGATTTACGAAAATCTGGAAGCCAACCTCGAGCTGGGCTACATCGTCAACATGATTGACAGGGACACCTGGCGGCACAGCACCTACAATACCGGCTACTACAGCAAGCAGGATGCCTGGAAAGCCCAGCTCATCCTTGCCTACACCTTCTAACACTCTCAGAAGGCGGGGCGGCCCCGCAACCGTCCCGCCTTCACTGCCGTAGCGTGCGGGCGCTTTTCCCCACGCCCGCGCCAAGAAATTTCCTCCTTGCGGCCACAAGACATGAGGGGCGCACCCGTTTTCCTTCCTGCGGCTGCGCCCCTCTCCTTGTTGCCGGGCCAGCCCGGCATGATCTTGCATCCATGCGCGCAAACGCGCGTCGGTTCAGGCATCCTCAGTATCGCGCACCGCCTCGAGAATGAGCGGCAGCTTGCGGATGGCCTCAATGAGTTCATAGAGCTGGCTGGCGTCCTTGACCTCTACGGTCACATGGATTTCGGAACGGCCGTCCAGCAGGCTCACGGCGGTCAGGCTCATGATATTGATGTCGGCCCCGGCCAGGGTGCGGGTCACGTCGGCCAGCACCCCGCGTTCGTTCTTCGCCAGGATGAAGATGCCCGCCTCATAGGGCTTCTGCTGTTCTTCCGCGCCGTCCCAGTGCACGGAAATGAGGCGCTCCGGCTCCATGTTGGCCACATTGGCGCAGTCTGAACGATGCACGGTCACCCCCATGCCTCGGCTGATGTAGCCGATGATGGGATCGCCGGGCACGGGATTGCAGCACTTGGCAAAGCGCATGAGCACCCCATCCACGCCGGAAATGCCCACGCCCTCGCTCTTGCGCTTGGCGGTTTCCTTGCTTTCCTTGATGCTGGGGGCGGCGGGCTGTTCGGCGGCGGCCGCAGCCTCGGGATGCATGACCGCATAGAGCTTGTTGAGCACGCGACGGGGCGTGATGTGGGCATATCCCACGGCGGCGGTCAGCTCGTCCGCATTCTCGAAATTCATGTCCTGCGCCACAATGGCCAGATGGCCGTCCTTGGTGGCGCGGCTGACATTGAGATTCATCTTGCGGCCTTCCTTCTCCAGCATGTCCCGACCAAGGGTGATGGCATGGGCGCGCTCCTCGGTGCGCAGATAGCGCTGAATGCGGGTACGGGCGCGGGCCGTCTTGACCATCTTGAGCCAGTCGCGATTGGGATTGCGCGCGGGGTCGGTGATGATCTCCACGGTATCGCCGTTCTTGAGCGGCGTGCTCAGGGGCATGAGGCGGCCGTTGATCTTGGCCCCGGCGCAGTGGTGCCCCACCTTGGTGTGGATAAGGAAGGCAAAGTCCAGCGGGGTGGCCCCTTCGGGCAATTCCTTGACCTGTCCGGCGGGCGTGTAGACGTAGACTTCGTCCTTGAAGAGGTCGAGCTTGAGCGAGTGCATGAACTCGCGGGAGTCGGCCTCATCGCCCTGACGCTCGAAAATTTCCCGCAGCCAGGAGAACTGTTCCAGATCGCGGGGATTGACCCGCCCCTTTTCCTTGTAGAGCCAGTGCGCGGCCACGCCGTGCTCGGCCTGCCGGTGCATGTCCTCGGTGCGGATCTGGATTTCGATGCGCTCGCCCTCCGGCCCGATGACCGTGGTATGCAGGCTCTGGTAGCCGTTGGACTTGGGCATGGATATGTAATCCTTGAAGCGCCCGTGTACCGGCTTCCACTGGGAATGGACAAGTCCCAGCACGGCATAGCAATCCTTGATGTCCTTGACCAGCACGCGGAAGGCCATGATGTCGTGCATTTCGTCAAGGGTCAGATTCTGGGACTGCATCTTTTTCCAGATGCTGTACTTGTGCTTTATGCGCCCGTAGACCTGCCCGTTGACCTTGTTGGAATCCAGCAGATCGCGAATGAGGGAGACCACCTTTTCGATGATCTTCTTTTCCACCACCTGATGCTTGTCCAGCCAATGATCGATCTGATTGTAAATGTCCGGCTGGAGATATTTGAAGCTCAGGTCTTCGAGATCGCGCTTGAGCAGATAGAGGCCCAGACGGTTGGCCAGCGGCGCGTAGATATCCATGGTTTCCTGCGCAATGCGCCGCTGCTTGTACGCCTTCTGGAAATCCAGCGTGCGCATGTTGTGCAGGCGGTCGGCCAGCTTGACCATGAGCACGCGCATGTCGTGACTCATGGCCAGGATCATCTTGCGGATATTCTCGGCTTGCGCCTCTTCCTTGTTGTCAAAGGGGATGAGACTGATTTTCGTCACCCCGTCCACGATATCGGCCACTTCCTCGCCGAAGTTTTCGTCAAGTTCCTCAATGGTGGCCTTGGTGTCCTCCACCGTATCATGCAGCAGCCCGGCGGCCACCGTCGGCTCGTCAAAGCCCATTTCCGCCAGCGTATAGGCCACGGCCAGCGGATGCGAGAGGTACGGCTCGCCGGAAAGGCGCGTCTGCCCCGCGTGTGCCGTTGCGGCAAACACATAGGCCCGCTGTATAAGCTCCAGATCGGCGTCGGGATTGCCCGCAGCCACCTTGTCGAGAATTTCCTGAATACGGATCATGACCGCCTCATGAGGGATAGGACGTTGGCGCGGCCCGACATCCGCAAGGGATGACAGCGCGCACGCTTGCATCTTTTGACTGTCCGTCAAGATCCGCCGCTTGTCAACGGGTTGCGCCGCCCCGGCCGTCTTGCCCGCGGAAAAACATGGATCCATTATTGCATGATGCTGAGACGGCAATTCTTGCCGGAGGCTCGCCATGAACACCCCTTCGCTCCTTTCCGCGGATACGCCGCAACAGAACTCGCCCCTGTCCGGGATCCTGCGGACGCAGAAGACCTCGCGGGTCGGAAATCAGGGAAATTCCTTCTCCAGCGTACTGGCCGCCGCCCGTCAGCGCGGCGATACGGTGACCATCTCCGAGGAGGGCCGGGCGCTGGCCGAGGCCATGCTGAGCGGCCGGAAGCAGGCGGCGACGGCGTCCGCCCTCCGGCAGGATACGCTTGCCGTCGGTACGACGGGCGCCGCCGCATCGGCACGCGACCTTGCCGCTGAATACCGCGCCGCCCTCGGCATGAATGAGGACGGCAGCTACGAGGTCAACCGCGCCGCCGGCGAGGCGGATCCCGAGGCGCTGGAAGCCATGCAGAAGGAGCTGGAAAGCCTTGTGCAGCAAATGGCCGAACTTTCCGCCCAGGCCGGGCAGAATCCCGAAGCCCGGCAGGCTGTGGCCGAAATAAAGCAGCTCATCAATGAACTGCAAAAGCAGATGAAGAGCGGCGGGGCCAAGGCCGCCTGATTGCCCCTTTTCCCGCTTCCCGCCGTCTTTTTTGCGGAGGAGGGCCTTTCCCCTCCTCCGTTTGTCTTTTCCACACGCAGCCTGCTGCCGCACAGGCGCACGAAGGCCCCTCTCCCCTCCTCCATCCTGCGGGGGGGACGGGCAGACGAAGAGCGGACGTGCGGGGCGAGACGCTCTTTCCTCCTCCCCCGGAGAATCCCTGCACGCAACGACCGCCTACGGCATCACCGTATGGCGTTGCAGCTCGCGCGGCACCCACCAATCCTCGAAATTGTACATGATGCCCGCCAGCGCGGGTTTGATGCCCCTGAAGCGCTTTTGCACCACGGGCAGGGAATATGGCACATACAGGAAGCAATAGGGCTGATCGTCGGCCAGCACTTCCTGCACGCGCCAGTAGAGGCGCTTGCGCGTTTCCTGATCCGGCGTGGTGCGGGCCTCTTCCAGCAGGCGATCCAGTTCGGGATTCTTGTAGCGCGTGAAGTTCAGGCCGCCGTCCACGGCCTGCGAACTGTGCCAGACCTGATAGATGTCCGGGTCGGACGTGATGGTCCAGCCCAGCATGACCGCGTCGAAGCGCCCCTTGTTCACGAATTCGCGGATGAAGGCCGCCCATTCCACCACCCGGATTTCCACGGCCACGCCGATCTCCCTGAGCTGGCCCTGAATGAGGGTGGCCGTGAGGATGCGCTCCTCATTGCCCTGATTGGTGAGGATGGTGAAGGCGAGGGGCTTGCCGTCCCTGTCCAGCACGCCGTCGCCGTCCGTATCGCGGAAACCGGCCTCCTCCAGCAGGGCGCGGGCGGCGGCGGGATCGCATGCCACGGGCTTGAGGGTGGGATGGTAGGGCCAGGTGCCGGGCTTGTAGGGGCCAAAGGCCGGTTCGCCCTCGCCCAGCAGCACCACCCGCACGATGCGCTGCCGGTCAATGGCCTGCGAAATGGCCCGGCGCACCCGCGCATCCGCGAAGAAGGGATGCTGGAGATTGAAGCCCAGAAAGACATACAACCCGCCAAGGTAGCGGTATTTATTGAAATTCCGACTCCATTCCGGGCCGGATGTCTGCCGCAGGTACTGCAGCGGACTCAGGTTCATGACATCCAGCTGCCCGGCCCGGGTTTCCAGAAACATGGTGGCCATGTCGGGAATGATGCGATAGACCACCTCGTCGATGTGCGGGCGTCCGGCAAAATAGGTGGGCGAAGCCGACAGCGTGATGCGGGAGCCGGCCTCCCAGCTTTTGAGGCGGTACGGCCCCGCGCCCACGGGCTTGCGGGCAAAGGATGTCGTGCGGATATCCTGTCCTTCCAGAATGTGCTTGGGCAGGATGGGATTCATCCAGGTGAAGATGCCCCGGGCGAAGAACTGATCGTAATGCACCTCAAAGGTGTAGCGGTCAATGACCTTCAGCTCCTTCACCCGCAAAAAGTCGTCGGCATAGGGGCTGGCCGTGGCCGGATCGCAGACCAGCTTCCAGGTGAAGGCCACATCCTCGGTGGTGAGTTCCTGCCCGTCCTCCCAGAGAATGCCCTTGCGCAGGGTGAAGCGGTAGCGCCTGCCGCCGTCCTCCACGCGGTAACTTTCCGCGGCCCAGACTTCGGGATTGAGATTCTTGTCCATGCGCAGGGGCGCCACATAGAGCATGTCCGCCACATCGTGCGAGGCGGAATCCGAGGAGAGGTAGGGAATGAGATTGGAGGCTTCCCCGATGCTGCCGAAGATGATGCGGTCGCCGTCCACCGGCGCAGAGAGGCTTTGCGCCGCCCGGTCTCCCGGGGAAGCGGAAGCATCCGTGCCGGCCGCCGGCGCAAGCAGCGACAGCACGAACACGAGGATGCCCGGGATCAGGCCCGACGCCCGGCGGCCATGCGGCCCCCGAGACGGGCAAGGCCTTGCCTGCCTGTCGTTGCGCGCTTTTTGATAACGATTGTACATAGCTTGGAATCTTTTGTTGCCTTAAGGGTTTGGTTTGTGGTACTGTCCCAAAATTGCCGCAGTGCCCTTGTTGCTTGCGCTGGGTGGGAGAATTATGAGCAGATCCGAACAGATTGTCATCACGGAAATGTGCGAGGCCTTTCTGCACGATTCCGTGCCCGAGTATATCCGTGACACGGCCTACCCTATCCTCTCCGAAGGCGGTGTGCAAAAAATAAATATTCAGGAAGGCGATCCCTGGGAAGTGCAAGGCGTCATTCAGGGGGAGGATCTTCAGGTCTACACGCCCAGCCTCCTCTTCAGCCTTGCCGACCGCAGCACGCGCCACCAGTGCAACTGTTCCGACGCCTTCACCGGCATCTGCCGCCATGTGGCGGCGCTGGCCCTGCGTCTGCTGGAAGAGCTGCGCAAGGAACAGGGCCAGGACAAGGCCATGCCCACGCCGGCTTCGGACTGGAAGGAAAGTTTCCGCTCCTTCTTTTCCACGGACATGGAGCCTGAACCGGGGCGGCATTACCTCATTTTCCGCTTCGAGCCGGAACCCGGCCGCCTGCTGGTTTCCTTTTTCCGGGGGCGGCAGAACAAGTCCGGCCTTTCCAGCGTGCACAACGAGGTGACCCTCGATCAGATCATCCACAATACCGACTGGTGCGAATTTTCGCCGCAACTGCCGCTGGTGGCGCGCCAGATCGGCCAGCATCTGGATTACTACGGCCATCGGGTGGAAATTCCCGACGGCCTGACCTCGTGGTTCTTCTGGGCCGTGCGCCGGGAATACTACCTGCTCTGGAAGGATACGGACAAGCCCTGCCGCATCGAAAGCACCCCCTTTGCCCTCAAGCTCAAACCCCATCTGGATGATGCGGGCTTCCGCTTTGACGTGCTGCTCAAGCGCGAAGGGCGTCAGCCCCTGCCCATCGTGAGCCAGGACGGCGAAAGCGAGGACGAGACCAAGCCGGAAGCCGCGCCCATCACCTTTCACGGGCAAATGCCGCTCTGGGTCTGCTATCAGCATAACTTCTACCCCGTGCAGACGGGCCTTGCCCCCTCGCTGGTGCGTCGCCTCATCTATGAGCGCCCGGTGGTGCCGCACGAGGAGATTTCCGAATTTCTCGACCGGGTCTGGACGCGCCTGCCCGCCTCGGAACTCTACGAACCGCAGCAGTTTCTGCGCCAGATGGAACCGGTGTTCCAGCCGGCCACCTACAATCCCAAGCTCTTTCTGGATGAGGAAGGCAGCCTGCTCACCCTGGAAATCGACAATATCTACGAAACCAAGCACGGCGAATTCACGCTCAACGGGCCGAACCCCGACTTCCAGACCGGCAGCTATACCTATGAGGGGCATACCTATCTGGTGCGCCGTCATCAGGAGGAGGAGGCCCAGCTCATGAGCGAGCTGGCGGCCATGGATTTTCAGGCCCGCTCCAACCGCCTCTGGTTTCTGGAGCCTGAGGAGGCCATTTCCTTCCTGCTCGATTCGTATCCCAAACTGGTGGATTATTATCGCGTTTACGGCGAAAAGGCCCTTTCCCGCTACAAGGTGCGCACGGCCAAGAGCACCATCAACGCCCAGGTGGTGAGCAACGAAAAGGAAAAGTGGTTCTCGCTGGAAATTTCCGTGGATTACGAGGGGCAGTCCCTGCCGCTGGAAAAGATCTGGAAGGCCTGGACGCGCGGCAAGCGTTATGTGCAGCTCAAGGACGGTTCCTATACCAGCCTGCCGCAGGAATGGCTGGAAAAGATCGCCCACAAGTTGACCGCCCTGGGCCTTGACGCCAGCAAGCCGCCGCAGACCCGCTTCAAGCAGTTCGAAGCCCCGGTACTGGACAGCCTGCTGGAGGATCTGCCCGGCGCCAGCACGGATTCCTTCTGGAACAATCTGCGCGAGAAAATCCGCTCCTTCCGCGAGGTACGCCCGGTTCCCGCGCCCCGCAACCTGCAGGCCACCCTGCGATCCTACCAGCTGCAGGGGCTTTCCTACCTCAATTTCCTGTCGGAATACGGCTTCGGCGGCATCCTGGCCGACGAAATGGGCCTCGGCAAGACCGTGCAGACCCTCGCCTTCATCGAGCATATGGTGGAACGCCATTATCAGGGGCCGAATCTCATCGTGGTGCCGACCTCCGTGCTGCCCAACTGGGAACGCGAAGCGGAAAAGTTCGTGCCGCATCTGCGCCGCCTGACCATTTACGGCACGCGACGCGAGGGCATGTTCCGGCGCATCGGCCAGTCGGATCTGGTCATCACCACCTATGCCCTGCTGCGGCGCGACCTCGAGGAAATGGAGAAGTACGAGTTCAACACCGTCATCCTCGACGAAGCCCAGAACATCAAGAACCCCAATACCATTACGGCCCGCGCCGTGCGGCGCATTAATGCGCGCATGCGGCTCTGCCTCTCGGGCACGCCCATCGAGAACAATCTCTTTGAACTCTGGAGTCTTTTCGAGTTCCTCATGCCGGGCTTCCTCGGTTCGCAGCATTCCTTTCAGCGCGGCATCGTCAAGCCCATCAAGGACGGCGACGCCGAAACCCTGGAATACCTGCGCACCCGCGTGCGTCCCTTCATCCTCCGGCGTACCAAGGCCGAAGTGGCCAAGGATCTGCCGCCCAAGGTGGAAAGCGTCACCTGCTGCGCCCTGGAAGAAACGCAAGCCGAACTCTATGCCGTGCTGGCCCGCAAGCTGCGGGCGCAGGTGCTGGCCGACGTGGACGAAAAGGGGCTGGCCCGCAGCCAGATGTCCATTCTGGATGCCCTGCTCAAGCTGCGGCAGATCTGCTGCCACCCGCGCCTGCTCAAGCTCGATCTGCCGGGCTTTTCCACCAACCTGCCGTCCGGCAAGTTCGACGCCTTCAAGGACATGGTGCAGGAAATCGTGGAAGGCGGCCACAAGGTGCTCGTATTCTCGCAGTTCGTGCAGATGCTGCACATCATCCGGCAGTGGCTGGAATTTTCGCAGCTGCCCTTCTGCTATCTGGACGGCGCGAGCAAGGATCGCTTCGAGCAGGTGGATCGCTTCAACAACAGCCCGGATATTCCCATCTTCCTGATCTCGCTCAAGGCGGGCGGCACGGGCCTCAACCTCACCAGCGCCGATTACGTCATCCACTACGATCCGTGGTGGAACCCCGCCGTGGAAAGTCAGGCCACCGACCGCACGCACCGCATCGGCCAGACCCGGCAGGTCTTTTCTTACAAGCTCATCTGCCAGAACACGGTGGAAGAAAAGATCCTCAAGCTGCAGGAGGCCAAGCGCGGCGTGGCCGAAGCCATCATTCCGGGACAGGACACCTGGAAGTCGCTTACCCGCGAGGATCTGGAAATGCTCTTCGAGGTGTAGCGCATCGCATCGCAACATTGCGGACGCCCTGTTGCGCCGCATGCCGGGCGAGGCCTGCCGTCGCCTGCTGAACGAGGCCCTGCGGGGCCTCGTTTTTTTTGCCGCACGCATCACCGACCATGCGGGCCTGCCCCGCCCGCCGGTCGGACAGTTTGCGCGTCGCCTTCCGTTCAGGCGACGCCCCGCCGGGCACGTCCGCCAGTGACGTCAGCCCGCTCATCCTTTCCGCCCTGACGTTTTTTCCGGCCAGGCCGGCAATTCCTGATTCTGGAATCACCTGCCCCCAGCATGATCGCTGACGCGCCGCCTCGACCGCTTGTCGAAATTCAGGCGACAGTCTATATTTAATTATGAATACTTATTTTCAACAGCTTCGGCAGCCGGCCCGACGCCTCCTGCTTGGCGTGATGTGCCTGCCTTGTCTGGCGCTGCTCTGCGGCTTCGGCGCCCTGACGGCACATGCCGCCGGGCAAGCACCTGTGCCCGGCAATGCCCGCTTCGAGAGCTTTGCCCAGGTCAAACGCCTGCTGCTGGAAAACGTCTATGCGGATCATCGGCTGACGCTCTATTGCCGCGCCCCCTTTCATTCTGATCGCCGTGTGGACGTGCCGCCGGGTTTTGTTGCGACCCATCACCGGGAACGCGCCACGCGCATGGAATGGGAACATGTGGTGCCGGCGGAAAACTTCGGGCGCTTTTTTCCGGCGTGGCGGGACGGCGACGCGCGTTGCGTGAACGGAAAGGGCCGCCCCTACCGGGGCCGCCGTTGCGCAGAAAAGGTCAGCCCGGTATTCCGCCGCATGCAGGCCGACATGCACAATCTCTTCCCGGCCATTGGCGCGGTCAACGCCGCCCGCTCCAACTACGCCATGCAGATGCTGCCGGATGTGCCGCCCACCTTCGGCACCTGCGCCGTCAGGATTACACGGCGCAAGGTGGAGCCGCCGGATGCGGCCAAGGGAACCGTGGCCCGCGCCTTGCTCTACATGGCAAGCCTATCCGATCTTCCGCCTCAGCGATTCTCAGCAAAAGCTGTTCCGGGCCTGGGACAGGCTCTTTCCGCCCGATGGCTGGGAATGCGAACGCGAACGCCGCATTGCGCGGCTGCAGGGCAATGACAACCCCTTTGTGCGCCAAGCCTGCGACGCTCAAGCCGCCCGCCAAGCCCGGAGCTTGCCCACCATCGCTCGCCGCTGACCGTTCTCACCGTCATTGGCCGCACGCACCCCGCGGTCACCCGCATGCCGGCCCGCGTTCAGCCTGAACGGGGTGCTGCGGCGGCACGACCGGCGGCGTCCCCAGCGGGGCGGCGACACGATCCCGTTACCGCAGGAATCATCGACAACATACCGGGAAAAAAGGATAAACAGGGATTGCTCCCCTATGGCCAGCCCGAGCAGGGAAATTTTTTTCCCAAAAAAGAGCCGCGAATGTGAAAAAAATTTTTTGAAAAATTTTTGCAAACAAAAACAACTTGTTACAATAAAATACATTTACCCCCACCGGAAGGCCTGCCATTTCAGAGCGTTTTACGGGGTTTCGCCACGCTTTGCAAAACTTCGTAACATTATGAAATAAAAGCAGAATCTGCCAAAAAAATACTCACATCCATCTAGAATCTTTTAATTTTATCCAAAACAAAGGGGAAGTCAATACTGGCTCGCTGTGATTTTTTTAACTATATTTTGCCATAGTTCACTCAATACCATCCTAACAAGGAGTAGACGGATGACATTCAAACGAGTTCTCACCCTCATGCTTGCGGCCCTGTTCCTCTGGAGCGCCACCGCTTCGGCGG
>NHCFC04200__coassemble_361_pt1 | contig 101984 bp, 91 predicted proteins | sample NHCFC04200__metabat2_low_PE_055 | metagenome-assembled genome bin NHCFC04200
AACCCCGCCCGCGCTAGGCGCGGGGTTCCCCTTCCCCCCTCAAGAAAAGCTACGGGCATCGACAGCAGAGCGCGGGGTTCCCCTTCCCCCCACAAGAAAAGCTGCAGGCATCGACAGCAGCGCGCGGGGTTCCCCTTCCCCCCACAAGAAAAGCTGCAGGCATCGACAGCAGCGCGCGAGCGAATGGCGGCCCGCCATGTGGTGAGAGCTAGCCGCCGAGGTAGGCTTCGCGGACGCTGGGGTCGGCCAGCAGGTTGGCGGCGGTATCGTGCATGACCACGTTGCCCACTTCGAGGACATAGCCGCGCGAAGCCAGCTTGAGGGCGGCGCGGGCGTTTTGTTCCACGAGGAGAACGGTCACGCCGCTGGCGCTGATATTGCGTACGGTTTCAAAGATGGAACGCACGAAGAGCGGGGCGAGGCCGAGGGAGGGTTCGTCCAGCAGGAGCAGGCGGGGCTGGGCCATGAGGGCACGACCGATGGCCAGCATTTGCTGCTCGCCGCCGGAGAGGGTGCCCGCCAGTTGTTCGCGGCGCTCGAAGAGGCGGGGAAAAAGGTCGAATATCCAGTCGAGGGTCTCGGCGGTTTTGGCCTTGTCGCGCACGGAGAAGGCGCCGAGGCGCAGATTTTCCACGACGGTCATGGTGCCGAAGACGCGGCGGCCTTCGGGCGACTGGGCAATCCCCTGCCGCACCACGTCATGGGCGGGTATCCGCAGGAGGGATTTGCCGTCAAAGAGCACCTCCCCGGCGCAGGGGCGCACCAGCCCGCTGATGGTCAGCAGGGTCGTGCTCTTGCCCGCGCCGTTGGCCCCGAGCAGGGTGACGATCTCGCCTTCCTCCACATGGATGTCGATGCCGTGCAGGGCTTCCACATTGCCGTAACGGACGCGAATTCCCTTCAGTTCCAGCAGGGCCATTTACCAGACCTCCGATTCCGCGCCCAGATAGGCTTCGATGACGGCGGGATTGGCCCGCACGGCTTCCGGTTCGCCCTGTGCGATGAGGCAGCCGTTTTCCAGCACCACCAGTTTCTCGCAGATGCGCATGACCAGCCGCATGTCGTGCTCGATCAGGAGGACGGTGATGCCCCGGTTGCGGATGGCCCCGATAAGATCGATAAGCGCCACGGTTTCCTGATCGTTCATGCCCCCGGCCGGCTCATCGAGGATGATGAGATGCGGATCGGAGGCCAGCGCGCGGGCGATTTCCAGCAGACGCTGATTGCCGTAGGAGAGGCTCCCGGCCTCTTCGGCGTGATGCGCGGCCAGGCCCACAAATTCCAGTTCTTCCATGCAGCGCCGCACGGCCTCGCGTTCCTCGCGGCGCTGGGCGGGCAGATGGAACATGGAGGCCAGCAGACCGGATTTCAGGCGGCAGTGACGGCCGGCCAGCACATTTTCCAGCACCGGCAGACGGCCGAAGAGGCGAATGCTCTGGAAGGTGCGGGCGATGCCCAGTTCCACCAGCCGGTGCGGCCGCAGGCCGGTCACATCCTGACCGGTAAAGCTGATGCGCCCGTGTTCCGGGCGGTAATTGCCGGTGATGCAGTTGAACACCGTGGTCTTGCCCGCGCCATTGGGGCCGATGAGGCCGACGATGCTGCCTTCCTCCACGGAAAAGGACAACTCGTTGACCGCAATGAGGCCGCCGAAGATCTTGCTGACATCGTGCAGTTCAAGCAGGCTCATGCCGTCCCTCCCGCATCGGTTCGGGCGCATCCGTGAGCGCCCTGCGCCGCGCCGGCATCATGTTCCACGCTGTAGGAGCGGGGGCGCGGGGGCAGCAGGCCCTGCGGCCGCCATATCATCATCAGCATCATGGCCAGACCGAAGATGAGCATGCGGGCATTGGAGAATTCACGCAGCAGTTCCGGCAGGCCGATGAACAAAAAGGCGCTGACCAGAACGCCCAGCATGCTGCCGCCGGACAGGATGACCACGGCAAAGATGATGACGGACTCCATGAAATTGAAGGATTCCGGGGTAATGGTCGTCATTTGCGCGGCATAGAGCGTGCCCGCCATACCGGCCCAGAAGGCCCCGAGCACAAAGGCCGAGAGCTTGAATCCCGTGACGTTCACGCCGCAGCCTTCGGCGGCCACATCATCTTCCTTGATGTAGTTGAGGGCGCGACCGTAGCGCGAGCGCCACAGCCCGTAGAACAGCAGGACGCTGACGCCCACCATGCCCCAGACCAGATAATAAAACTGCATGGTCTTGACGATCTTGAAGCCGAAGAAGTTGGGGCGCGCAATGCCGAAGATGCCGTTGGAACCGCCGGTATAGCCGCCCACGTCGTTGAGCAGGGCAATGCGCACGATTTCCACGATGCCGATGGTCACAATGAGCAGATAGTCGCCGCGCAGATGGATGATGGGCCGGGCCACGGCCAGGGCCACGAGGGCGGCGGCGGCTCCGGACACGGGCATGGCCGCGAAGATGGGCCATTGGAACAGGGTATTGAGGATGGCTGTCGTGTAGGCGCCCACGGCATAGAAGGCGGCATGGCCCATGTGGAAGATGCCCGCCTGGCCGAGGATGATGTTGAGCGAGAGGCCGAGCAGCGCATACAGCCCCACGCTGACGCAGACGGATATCCAGTAGGGGCCGGCGGCCAGCGGCAGCACGGCGATGCCCAGGGTCAGCAGAAGTCCGGCAAGGGTTCGCAGATTCATAGTTTGTCCGCCGTGCGTTCGCCCAGAATCCCCGTGGGCCGGATGATGAGAATGAGGATCAGCACCAGAAAGGCGATGGCATCCTTCCAGGCAATGGCGATGTAGCCCGCGGCCAGCGCCTCGATGACGCCGAGCAGCAGGCCGCCCAGCATGGCGCCCGGAATGTTGCCGATGCCGCCGAGAATGGCGGCGGTGAAGGCCTTGAGGCCGTATGACCAGCCCATGGTGAAGTCAATCTGCCCGTAGTAGATGCCCACCATGAGACCGGCCGCGCCGCCCAGACCGGGGCCGATGAAGAAGACCAGCGAGATGACGCGGTTGACGTTGATGCCCATGAGGCGCGCCGCGCCCTGATCGATGGCCACGGCCCGGATGGCCGCGCCGGTACGGGTGCGCTGGATGAAGGCCCAGAGCGCCAGCATGAGCAGGACGCTGGCCGCAATGACCAGCAGGCGCACGCCGGGCACGGCCATGCCGAGGACGTTGACCGTGAAGTCCGGGCGCAGATAGTCCGGGTAGACGTAGAAGCGCGCGCCATAGATGAGCATGACGGCGTTCTGGAAAAAGATGGAGGCCCCGAGGGCGGAGACCACTGCGGAGAGGCGGTTGGCCTTGCGCAGGGGCCGGTAGGCCGTGCGTTCCAGCAGACAGCCGAGAATGGCCACCAGCACCGCCACCATGACAAAGACCGCCAGCACGGCGGCGGCAGGCCCGAGGATGCCGGACAGATTGCAGCTGACCAGCAGGGTCAGGCCCAGATAGGCGCCGATGGTGAAAAGATCGCCGTGGGCGAAGTTGATGAGCTTGAGCACGCCATACACCATGGTGTAGCCAAGCGCCACCAGCGCGTAAATGCCGCCGACGGCAAGACCGTTGAGAAGTTGCTGAAAAAACTGTTCCATAGGGCACTGGTGCGCCGCGGCCCGTCACCGCCGGGGCGGTTCCGGGCGCGCGGCGCCATTACTGTCTGGAGTGAGGGGAGGGGCTGGACGTCCATCCCCCGAGCCGGAGCGTCAGCGTCCCGGCTCGCGCAAATAGCATTCGCTAGCGGGGCTGGAGGACGAACTTGCCGTCCTTGTCCACCACATAGGTGCGGTAGAATTCGCCCACGCGGTCGCCCTTTTCGTCAAAGCCGAGCTTGCCGGTCAGGCCGGGCATGTCCTTGAGCTGCTTGAGCCAGGCGGCCATGTCTTCGGCATCGGTCTTGCCCGCGGCAAGGGCGGCCTCAATGACCTTGTAGGCATCGCCGGCCACCACGGCCCAGACGGACACCGGGGCGCTCTTGTAGCGTTCCTTGAAAGCCGCAAGGAAATCGCGGGCTTCCTGCGTATCCATGTCCTGCGGCAGGGGCGGGCTGATGAAGAAGTAACCGGCAGCGGCCTCGTTGCCGGCGATCTTCACGAGATCCTGATGATTGGCCGCATCGCCGCCCATCATGGGCGCATCCCAGCCCATTTCCTTCTTCTGGCGCAGCAGCATGCCGGTTTCGGGATAGTAGCCGGTGAAGAAGATCAGGTCGGGGCTGGCGGCCTTGAGCTTGGTGAGGATAGCCGTGTAATCGCGCTCACCGGGCGTCAGCGCATCATAGAAGACGACCTCCACCCCGGCCTTTTCCAGGGCTTCACGGCTCTCGTCGGCCAGGCCCTTGGCGTAGGAGGACTTGTCGTGCAACAGGGCCACCTTCTTGTAGCCGCCCTTGACGATGGCCGCGGCAGCCGCCGCGCCCTGCGCATCGTCACGCGGGCAGGTGCGGAAGAAAAGCGGCAGGCCCTTTTCGGTCAGGCGCACGCTGGTGGAGCCCGTGCCCACATGCACAAGGCCGGCCTCGGCAATGATGTTCTGGCTGGCTTCGGTGACGGCTGAGCCGTAGGTGCCGATGACGGCGATGACGCCGGCCCCGGCCAGTTTCTGGGCGGCCAGCGCGGCCGTGCGCGGATCGCCGGCATCGTCTTCCACCACCAGTTCGACCTTCTTGCCGTTGATGCCGCCGCGGGCATTGGTTTCATCCACGAGCAGGCTGACGATATTCTTCATGTCCTGCCCTTCGGAAGCCCATTTGCCCGTCAGCGGACACATCAGACCCAGCTTGACGGTATCGGCCAGAGCCGGAGAGGCGAATCCAAGGGCGACGGCGCCGAGCGCCGCACAGGCCAGCACGCGTTTCCAGATGTTCATAGAACCCCCGATGCAGGATAAGAATTGGCAGGCAAGAAGCATATCCCAAAATGCCGCAAAGGGAAAGCCCCGTCCGGGCAGGCAAAGCGGCGGCCGGATCGCTGCCCCCGAGCCTGAGGCCGTTCAGAAGCACAGGCTTTCGGGCAGCAGGCAGAACGCTCCCGGCGCGCCCCGCTCCAGCCGTCCGGCCCGGGGCAGGCGCAGGGCCGCGGCCGCGTTGACCGTCAGCATGCGCAGGAGGGCTTCCGGCGGCGCATCGCAGCGCTCGCGCAAAAAGACGGCCTCCTGCCGCACGTCCAGATCCGTATTGGAGGTCAGGCCGTCCGTGCCCAGACAGCAGAGCACCCCGTTTTCCACGGCGGAGGAAAAGGGCGCGTCTCCCACCGCAAGGTGGGCATTGGAGCGCGGGCAGAGGCAGAGCGCCGCGCCGGAAGCGGCCAGTACGGCCATTTCCTGCGGGTCAAGCTGCACGCCGTGCACGGCCAGCGTCCCTTCGCCCACGAGGCCCAGCTTCATGGCCAGCGCCAGCGGCCGCAGACCGGGGTGACGCCAGTCATCCGGCAGCACAATGCCGTCATAGACCTCGAACAACGGGCCGCCGCCCTCCAGCAGCAGGCTGGTTTCCTCGGCGGATTCGGCCAGATGCAGGGCAAAGACCCGCCCCTGTTCGAGGCACCATTGCCGGGCCTCGCGCAGCACCTCCGGTGCGGTGGAATATAGGGCATGTCCGGCCGGCGCGCAGCGGGCCTCCAGCGGCACGGAAACATCCGTCACGGGCACGCTGCTCCGCTCCAGCGCCTCGCGGCAACGCGGCGGCCAGGGCCGCCCGCCGTCGATGAAGGGCGCGTCCATGCCGAACCATTCGCAAAAATGCGTGATGCCCAGCCCGGCCCGGCGGGCGGCGGCGTCGGTCAGGGCAAGCCCCTCTCCGGCAACATCCCCCACATGAGCCGTGCCGCGCGCGGCCATGTCCTCGCAGGCCCCGGCAACGGCCCCGGCGGAAAGCGGTTCCCGCAAAAGGGGAATGAGGCTTTCCAGCCAGACGCTGAAGCCGCCTCCCCAGCGGGTGCGCCCGGCCAGATGCGAGAGCTGCAGGTGGCAATGGGCATTGATGACGCCCGGCGCCAGACAGACCTCGCCCAGATCCCGCACTTCTGCTCCCGGCGGCGGCGAGCAGCGCTTCCAGCCTGTCGCCTCCTCCACCCTGCCGTTCACGAGGACAAGGGCGGCGTCGTCCAGCCGGCGCAGCGGGGCAAAGAGCTGTTCCCCGCGCGCCGGGCCTTCTCCGGCCAGGGTCACCATGCCGCGGGCGCGAATGACGGTTGCCTTGGTCATGCGAACTCCTGAAAGCGCCGGCCCCTGTGCGGCCTGCCGACGGCAGGGGCAGGGGCGCGGCGGGCGGCAGGCTAGCGGTCGCGCCGGGCAAACTGCCCGCCGGACACATAGAAGGTGTTTTCCACAATGAAGAGCGCGCCGGGATCAATGGTATAGACCAGATTTTCCAGCCGCTTGAGGGCCACGTTGTTGGTGACGGTCAGCAGAATTTCCTTGTCCGCGCCGGAATAGGCCCCCTTGCCGCGCATGAGGGTCACGCCGAAACGCTCGGTCAGCAGAATGGCCTCGCTGATTTCCTCGCCGCGTTCGGAAATGACGAGCACCAGCTTGCGGCGGTTGAACATGCCGAGCACATATTCCAGCGTATTGGCCGAGATGAACATCATGAGCACCGAGGCCACGATGAGATCCGGATCCAGACTGAAGGCCGCCAGCACATAGACCACCGCATTGACGCCGAAGGAGAACTGCCCGATGGGCACGTTCCAGCGTTGCTTGAGCGCCACGGCCACAATGTCCGTGCCGCCGCTGCTGCCCAGGGTGCGCAGCATGATGCCCATGCCCGCGCCGTGCAGCACGCCGGCGATGACCGAGGCATATACCTCGGTTTCCAGAGGAATCTGCACATTCACGAACATGCCGAAAACGGTCGTGCAGATGGTGCCGTACGCCGTATAGAGCAGGAAGCGCCGCCCCACGAAGAACCAGCCCCAGATCCAGATGGGTACCGACAGGATCAGGTACCAGTTGAGCAGATCCGACAGGCCCGTCCAGTGCCAGACCAGATAGGCCAGACCGAGGATGCCCCCGGCCACGAAGTTGTGCGGCGTGGCCACGGACTGGATGCAGATGGTGACGAGCAGCGCGCCCACCGTGAGCCAGAGCAGGTTCCACCACACGGCTTCGGCAAGTTTTCTATTGTATGTCTGAACAAGTTTCATTTTTTTCTCCACGGCGCGGCGGCATCGGCCCCCCCACAAACGGGGAATGCGCCCGCACGCCACCGGCACGCGGCCTGAACCTAGTAAAAGGCCGGGGCAGCGTCAACAGGGCATTTTCTCCTTTACAAAGCCGTCACGCCGGTCTAGCGTTGCGAAGGAAATGCCGCGTCCTGGCCGCGTTGCACCTGACGGCGCGACAGGGACGCTTGTTCCGTCTTCATCCGCCCGTGCCCGGTGGAGCCTTGCCGACCTCAGCCCCCGCTTGCCATGAACGATCATCCCTATCAATGGACGCACAAGGATCTGCTGGACATCTCCCAGCTCAGCCGGGAGGACGCCTGCCATATTCTGGATGTGGCCGCCAGCTTTCAGGAAATCAACCGCCGCCCGGTCAAGAAGGTGCCCACCCTCAAGGGCAAGACCGTGGTGCTCTTTTTTGTGGAAAACAGCACCCGCACCAAGACCTCCTTTGACGTGGCGGGCAAGCGTCTGTCCGCGGACACCTACTCGCTGGCCAAATCCGGTTCCAGCCTCAACAAGGGCGAAAGCCTCAAGGATACGGCGCTCACCCTGCAGGCCATGGGCCCGGATGTCATCGTCATTCGCCACCCCAGCAGCGGCGCGGCCCGCTTTCTGGCCGATCTGCTGCCCTGCGGCATTGTCAACGGCGGCGACGGCTGGCATGCCCATCCCACCCAGGCCCTGCTGGACAGCTTCACCCTGCGCCAGCAATGGGGCAACGATTTCAGCGGGCGCGTGGTGACCATTCTCGGCGACATTGCCCACAGCCGCGTGGCCCGCTCCAATGTGCAGCTGCTCACCCTGCTGGGGGCGCACGTCCGTCTCTGCGCGCCGCGCACCCTCCTGCCCGCCGGCGTCCACAACTGGCCGGCCGAGGTGTACGGCGATCCCGATGCCGCCGTACGCGACAGCGACGCCGTCATGTGCCTGCGCCTGCAGCTGGAACGCCAGCAGGCCGGGCTGCTGCCCGATCTTGCGGAATATTCCCGCCGCTTCTGCCTCACGCCCGCCCGCCTGGCCGGGGCCAAACCCGATGCGCTGGTGCTGCATCCCGGCCCCATGAATCGCGGGCTGGAAATTGCCGACGCCGTGGCCGACGGCCCGCACAGCCGCGTCCTTGATCAGGTCTCGGCCGGCGTGGCCACCCGCATGGCCGTGCTCTATCTTCTGGCCACCCGCAACGAAGGGGCGTCCGCCCCGCAGCAGGGAGAGTAGCCCATGACCCTTTGCCTCAAAAATGCCCGTCATCTGGATGCCCCGGTGGATCTCTTCATCCGCGACGGGCGCGTGCTCACCATGACTCCGGCCGGCCATCAGCCCCTGCCCGACGGCTGCGAGGTCTTTGAGGCTGACGGTCTGCGGCTCCTGCCCAGCCTCATTGACGTGCACGCCCATTTCCGCGATCCCGGCTACGAATACAAGGAAGATGTGGTCACCGGCCTCACGGCCGCCGCGCACGGCGGCTTCGGCGCGGTCATGTGCATGGCCAACACCAAACCGGTCAACGATGCCGCCGCCGTCACCCGCTACATGCTGGAAAAGGCCCGCGCCGCCTTTCCGCACGGCCCGCGCCTGCATCCCGTGGCCGCCGCCACCGTGGGGCTGGCCGGACAGGAGCTGGCCCCGCTCGCCGAACTGAAGGAGGCCGGCTGCGTGGCCGTCTCCAATGACGGCTGCCCGGTGAACAGCGCGGAAATGATGCGCCGCATCATGGAATACGCCGCCGATCTGAACATGGTGGTCATGGATCATTGCGAAGATCCGGATCTCGCGCGCGGCTGGGCCATGAACGAAGGGCCGCTCAGCGGCGAACTGGGCGTCAAGGGCCAGCCCGCCGCCGGTGAGGCCATACAGGTGGCCCGTGATGCCATGCTGTCGGAATATCTCGATATTCCCATTCATATTGCCCATGTTTCCTCGGCCCTGTCCGTGGATGTCATCCGCTGGGCCAAGGCGCGCGGGGTCAGGGTCACGGCCGAGACCTGCCCGCATTATCTCATGCTCGATGAAAGCGCCCTGCGCGGCTACAACGCGCAGGCCAAGGTCAGCCCGCCCCTGCGCCGCCCCGAGGATCGCGAGGCCCTGCGGCAGGCCGTCAAGGACGGCGTGCTGGAAGTGCTCAGCACCGATCACGCCCCCCATGCCCCGCACGAGAAGGAACGAACCCTGGACGAGGCCCCCAAGGGCTTCAGCGGGCTGGATCTGGCCCTGCCCCTCACCTGGCGGCTGGTGCGCGAGGGCATCTGGGACGAAAACCTGCTCCATCAGCGCTGGTGCTACGGCCCGGCCGCCATCTTCGGCCTGCCCTGCAATCGCTTTGAACCCGGCGATCCGGCGGACTTCCTGCTTTTTGACCCGGAAACGCGCTGGACGGTCGGCCCGGAAACGCTCTATTCCAAAAGCGCCAATACGCCCTTCCTCGGTCAGGAAATGCAGGGCCGCGTCCGGCACCACTGGTGCGGCGGCGTGCAGCTGTTCTAGGCCTGATCCGGCAGCAGACGAGTTGTTGGAAGAAGGGGAACCCCCTCTGCCGGCGCGGGCGGGGGTTCCCCTTCTTCCAGACTCCCCTTCCCCCAGCGCGCGTTTGCCAGGGAGTTACGGCGGAGTGCGACCGGTCGGCGGCCTGCCGGGCCCGTTGCGACGGAGGAAGCTGCGGGCAACGGCGGCAGGGCAGGGGCTGCCCCGGCGCAGGCGGCGCATGGCGTCGCCATGCGCCAGAATGCGGCCTGCCGTCCGGCCCCAAGCCTCAGCAGACACGGCGCGGCGGCGCTTGCGGAAGGCCGTACAGCTTTTTGCCGCACAGGCGGCACATCACATAAGGAGGCCATATGCCCAATCAACTGAACGATCCCGATCTGCTGCGTCATCAGGCCTACATCAACGGTCAGTGGCGGGACGCCGAAAACGGCGACACCCTGCCGGTCATCAATCCGGCCACCGGCGAGGAACTGGGCAGCGTGCCGCGCTGCACCGCCGCCGACGCCCGCGCGGCCATTGCCGCGGCCGAGGCCGCCTTTGCCGTCTGGCGCCATGTCCCCCTGCAGGAACGCGGGGCGCGCCTGCGCCGCTGGGGCGAACTCATTGAGGAACATATCGACGATCTCTGCCGCATCCTGACCCTTGAGCAGGGCAAACCGCTGGCCGAGGCCCGGGGCGAAATCCTGCAGGGAGCCACCTATTTTCCGTGGTTCGCCGAAGAAATCCGCCGCGCCTACGGCGACGTGGTGCCCGCCCCGCGCGCCGGCGTGCGGCCGCTGACCCAAAAGCAGCCCATCGGCGTGGTGGGCGTCATCACGCCGTGGAACTTCCCGTCCTCCATGCTGCCGCGCAAGGCCGCCCCGGCCATTGCCGCCGGTTGCACCCTGGTGGTCAAACCGGCCAGCGCCACCCCCTACTGCGCCCTTGCCCTGGCGGAACTGTCCCGGCGGGCGGGCATTCCGGCGGGCGTCATCAACATCGTCACCGGGGATGCCGCCACCATCGGCCGGGAAATCACGCAAAGCCCGGTGGTGCGCAAGCTGAGCTTTACCGGCTCCACCGCCGTGGGCAAGCAGCTGGCCGCCGACTGCGCGCCCACCCTCAAGCGCCTCTCGCTGGAACTGGGCGGCAATGCGCCCTTCATCGTTTTTGACGACGCGCAGCTGGAGGCCGCCGTCAACGGGGCCGTGGGCAGCAAGTTCCGCAATGCCGGGCAGACCTGCATCTGCGCCAACCGCTTCCTTGTCCAGCGCGGCATTCACGACGCCTTTGTGCGGGGACTGCGCGAAAAGGTGGAAGCCTTCCGCGTGGGCAACGGGCTGGAAGCGGGCGTCACCATCGGCCCGCTGATCAACGAGGAAGCCGTGCGGCGCGTGGACGGTCTGGTGCAGGACGCCCTGAGCAAGGGCGCCACCCTGCTCACGGGCGGCAAGCCGCACAGCATGGGGCCGCGCTTCTACGAACCGACCCTGCTCACGGGCCTGACCCGGGAGATGCGCATTTTCCGCGAGGAAATCTTCGGCCCCGTGGCCGCCGTCATGGCCTTCGACACGGAAGCCGAAGCCGTCGAGCTGGCCAACGACACCTGCTTCGGGCTGGCCTCCTACCTCTTTGCCCGCGATCTGGGCCGGATCTGGCGCGTGGCCGAAGGCCTGCATTACGGCATGGTGGGCATCAACGACGTGACCCTTGCCGCCGCCGAAACGCCCTTCGGCGGGGTGAAGCACAGCGGCATGGGCCGCGAGGGCAGCCGCGAGGGTCTCAACGACTATATGGAAACCCACCTCTTCCTCATGGGCGGCATCGACAGCTAGCCGCCCAGGGCCAACACACGCCGTTGCGGAGGAAGGCCTGTCCGGCCTTCTTCCGCGACGCTTCCCCCACGTCAACCCCGGAGGGAGGAATCATGCGCCTGCGCCAGCCGGTTGTCGCCGGACGTTTCTACCCGGAAGCCCCCGAAGATCTGCGACAGGAGATTCGCCATTTTCTGGACGAGGGCGCCCGCGCCCTGCCCGCTCCAACCAGCGACACGCCCGTGGGCCTCATGCTGCCCCATGCGGGCCATGTCTACTGCGGTCGGGTCATCGGGGCCACCCTGGCCCGCCTGCGCCTGCCGTCCACCCTGATCCTGCTTTGTCCCAATCATACCGGCCTGGGGCACCCCCTGTCCGTCTGGCCCGACGGCGCGTGGATCACGCCGCTGGGGCCGACCCTTGTGGATGCCGGGCTGACCGCCGCCCTCTGCAACGGGCCAACCCTGTTCGAGGCCGATACCCATGCCCATCTGCGGGAACACGCGCTGGAAGTGATCCTGCCCTTTTTGCAGGAGCAGCGGCCCGAACCCTTCCGCATCGTGCCCATTTGCGTGGGCACCCGGCAACGGGACCTCCTGCATCAGGCCGGGCGGGATCTGGCCGGCGTCCTGCGCGACCGCCTGCTGCCCGCCAGCGGCACGCCGGACGGCGATGCGCCGCAGGTGGCCCTGATCGTCAGTTCGGACATGAATCACTATGAGGATGAACACCGCACCCGGCAAAAGGACGACATGGCCCTGCGCCATGCGCTGGCCTGCGATCCCGACGGGCTTTTGCGCGTCACGGCGCGAGAATCCATCAGCATGTGCGGCGCGGCCCCGCTGGCCCTTGCCCTTTATGCCCTGCAGCATCTCACGGGCAAAACGCCGCCGCGGGTGGAACAGACCCTGCATGACACCTCGGGCAGCGTCTCCGGCGAGACCGACCATGTGGTGGGCTACGCCGGGCTGCGCATCTTCCTGCCCTGAACGACAAGGGGGGAGGGCCTGACGGCCTCCCCCCGCTTTTCCGTATTGTCCGGCCTGCCCTACAGATAGGGATCCGGCTGCGCCAGATAGTTTTGCACAAAATCCGTCACCCCGTCCTCCAGACTGGTCATGGCGAGCGGGCAGTTCGCCGCCGCCAGCCAACCCATGTCGGCCTGGGTGAAATTCTGGTACTTGCCGCGCAGGTGGCGCGGCATCTCCACATAGGTGATGCGGCAGGAACGCTGCATGGCGCTGAACACGGCCCGCCCCAGATCGTTGAAGCTGCGCGCCTGCCCCGTGCCCACGTTGTGGATGCCGTTGACCTCGCCGTGTTCCAGCAGCCAGGCCATGAGGGCCGTGCAATCCTTGACGTAGACAAAGTCCCGCTTCTGCTCGCCGTCGGACAGGTCGGGGCTGGTGGAGCGGAAGAGCTCCAGATCCCCCTGCTTCAGAATCTGCTTGTAGGCCTTGCAGACCACGCTGCGCATCTCGCCCTTGTGGTACTCGTTGGGGCCGTAGACGTTGAAGAACTTGAGGCTGGCCACTTCCCTGTCCAGTCCCTCGCGCAGCAGCCAGAGATCGAAGAGATGCTTGGAATAGGCATAGAGATTGAGCGGACGCAGACGCGGCAGCAGCCCGGGATCATCGCTGAAACCCAGGGAGCCGTCGCCGTAGGTGGCCGCCGAACTGGCATGAATGAGCCGTGCGCCCTTGTCCAACGCATAGCGGCAGACATCGCGGCTGAACTGGAAATTGTTCTCCATCAGGAAGTCGCCGTCGGCCTCGGTGGTGTCGGAGCAGGCCCCGAGATGAATGAGCGCCTCCACCTTCCACGGCAGGGCATCTCGCCGGATCAGATCCCGGAAGCGTTCCAGGGGGATGAAGTCGGCGTAGGTGAGCTTGACGAGATTGCGCCATTTGTCGTCCCTGCCCAGATGATCCACCAGCACCACGTCGTCAACGCCCTGCCGGTTGAGCTGCCAGAGCATGGCGCTGCCCATGAAGCCCGCGCCGCCGGTAATGATGTACATGCCGAACCTCCCTTTGACGTTCGGGAACATGGTATCCCCTTGTCCGGCCCGGCGCAAGGGCGCGCCGGCGCAACAGGCGGCGCGCAGCCGCTCCCGCCCGGGAAAAGCCCCGGGAGCGGGCTGGACAGCGCCGGGCAAGTCTGCGATTATGCGCCAGCCGGAAAGCCGCAGGCCGTCCGGCGTCCTCCTGTTCCGGCTGGGACAGGGGCAGACCCGTTTTCACGAGGTTTCCGGCCCGTGCGGCCCGGTCGCCTGGCAATCAACAGCGCCTGCGGGCGCCCGTTTTCATTTGAGGACACACATGCTCGAAATTCGTGATCTGCATGTTTCGGTGCGCGGTACGCCTGTCCTGCGGGGCATCGACCTGACCATCGAATCCGGCGAAACCTTTATCCTGTTCGGCCCCAACGGTTCGGGCAAGACCACTCTGCTCATGACGCTCATGGGCTTTTCCGGCTATGAAGTGACGCGGGGCAGCATCGTCTTCGGCGGCAGGGACATTACGCACGCGCCCATGCACGAACGGGCGCGGCTGGGCATCGGCATGTCCTTCCAGCGTCCGCCCACCATCCACGGCCTGCCCACCCGCCGCATGGTGGAGCTTTGTGCTCGGGGGCGGGAAATGGACATTGCGGAAATGGCCAAAAAGGTGCATTTTGACGCCTTTCTCGACCGCGACGTCAATGCCGGCTTTTCCGGCGGCGAGATCAAGCGCTCCGAATTGCTCCAGCTCATGGCCCAGCAGCCGCAACTGCTGCTCTTTGACGAGCCGGAATCCGGCGTGGATCTGGAAAACATGGCCCTTGTCGGCCATACCGTGCGCGAACTGCTGGACGGCGTGCCCGCCTGCTGTAGCGCGACGCTGCAGGAGCAGCGGCGCAACCGTACCACCAGCGGCCTGATCATTACCCACACCGGCCACATCCTGGAATATGTCAATGCCGACCGGGGACAGGTCATGTATCACGGCAAGCTCTGCTGTGAGGCCCGGCCGCGCGTCATCCTCGATCACATTGCCAATCACGGCTATCAGGAATGCCTGCGCTGCCTTGCCGGCGACAGCTACGGCAAGATCATGGAGGCTCCGCTCGTATGAGTGTCGATCTTACCCGCTTCAACTTCACCGGCGGCGAGAACGCCGCCCCCATTCAGGATCTGACCGCCCTGCCCGCCGCGGATCGCGAACGGCTGGTGCTGGCCGGCATCGACGTGCAGGACAGGAACGTCAGCGGCACCTTCATGCAGCTCAACCACGCGGACGTGCATTGCGGCACGCGCCACGAGGGCCTCGAGCTGCTGGACATCCGGGCCGCGCTCAAGAAGTATGACGGCCTGCCGCAGCACTACTGGCGTCTGCTGGATCCGGAAAAGGACGAAATCACCCGCATGACCCATGCCCATTGCAATGGCGGCTACTTCATGCGCGTGGCCAAGGGGGTCAAGCTCAGCGAACCCGTGCAATCCTGCATGTTCATCAAGGGGGAAAACGCGGGGCAGAGCATCCACAATATCGTCATCGTGGAGGAAGGCGCGGAACTGCATGTGCTGGGCGGCTGCGCCACGGCCCATGACGCCCGTCATTCCGCCCACCTCGGCATCACCGAATACTATGTGGAAAAGGGCGGCAAGCTCACCTTCACCATGATCCACAATTGGGGCGAGAGCACCACCGTGCGGCCCCGCTCCGCCGGACGGGTGGAGGCGGACGGCGTCTTTCAGAACAACTACATCCTGTTGAAGCCCGTGGGCGATCTGCAGATGTATCCCGGCATCACCCTGGCCGGCGACGGGGCCGTGGCCCGCTTTGATTCGGTCATCGTGGCCCCGGAAGGCTCGCATGTGGACAGCGGCAACCGCATCGAACTCAATGCCCCCCGCACGCGCGGCGAAATCATCTCCCGCGCGGTCACCACTGGCGGCACCATCATCAACCGCGGCTTCATCGGCGCGGGCGCCACCCCGGTCAAGGGCCATCTGGAATGCAAGGGCCTCATCCTCGGCAACGGGCGCATGCACGCCATCCCCGAACTGGACAGCAATCAGGACGGCGTGGAACTCTCCCACGAGGCGGCGGTGGGCAAGATCGCCCAGGAGGAAATCGAATACCTCATGGCGCGCGGTCTGGACGAGGATGAGGCCGCGGCCACCATTGTGCGCGGCTTCCTCAACGTGGACATCATGGGCCTGCCCGCCCCCCTCAAGCAGGCCATGGACGAGCAGATCCGCCTTTTGCAATGCCATAACGCCATGTAGGCGGCCTTGACCCCAGCCCGGGCTGCGGCTATAGTGCCTCTCGCGGGCCTATAGCTCAGTTGGTAGAGCCTCCGGCTCATAACCGGCAGGTCCCAGGTTCGAAGCCTGGTGGGCCCACCACCATCACATCAAGCGGTTAGCGGTAACACGCTGACCGCTTTCCATTTCCTGCGAATCCCGCGCCGCTTGCCGCCTGTCTTTCCGGTTGCCGCCTGTCAGGAGCCATTGCAGCCGGCGGAACCCGTTTCAGGGCGTCCGGCAAGGGAAATACGGGCGGGAATCTGCCGGAACAATCGCTTCTGCGGCCTGTTGCAGGCCGATGGGCGCGTTCATGGGTTCACCATCTCCCCTGCCCGAACGGAACGCTTCCGCCACCGCTCAGAGGACAGGTCATGAGGCGTGTCAGCGCATTTTCTGCGCATCAAGCCGTCGCAGCAGTCGGCGAAACAGGCCACCGTGCCGTACCTTTGGGCCAATAGCGCCATTGGCAAAGCCGATCCGGAGCCTGCTGCGGCCCTTGGACGCCATCACGCGGGCGCAATCTTGTTGATGACTGACGGCGTGGGGCTGGACTTTCCATGAAGGCGGGCGCGAGCGCCTGCTGACAGGGCCGCTTCTTGACCCGACAGGAAAGACGCCCACCCAGGCAGATAATCACCTGAATTAAATTATATAGTTCTTTTCTTGCGCAACTTTTTGTTTGATTGAATCAAACAAAAATATCTTTTTATTGAATTGAAAAAACAGACAGTTCCACATGATATTTTTTTCACATAATGACCGCGGGCAACGGTCACACGGAGCGTCCGGCAGGGATCATGGCGTGCGGACAGACATGCCCCTTCCGTATTGGATGACCGAACAAACATCCGCCTTTCCGGGCGGCATGCGATCTCTCAAGAAGGAATTTGACATGGCTGGAAAAGAATCCACCCCCAAGCGCTTCTCCGCGCCTGCCTATTATCTGCATACGGCGGTTTGCCTGCTCATCATGCTCGGCTTTGGCCAGCTCCCGCCCGTGGAACCGCTGACGCCGCTGAGGATGAACCTCATCGGCATCTTTCTGGGCGTGCTGTACGGCTGGATCTGCATCGAAATCGTCTGGCCCAGTCTGGCCGGTCTTCTGGCCCTCATGCTTGTCGGCGGCATGAAGCCCATGCTGCTGCTCAACAAGAGTTTTGGCGATCCCATCGTGCAGATGATGTTCTTCATCTTTGTCTTTTGCGCCACCATCAACCATTACGGGCTTTCCAAATTCATTTCCCTCTGGTTCATCACCCGCAAATTCGTGGCCGGACGCCCCTGGGTGTTTACCTATACCTTTCTGGGCTCCATCTTCATCCTGGGCGGCCTGACCAGCGCCTCACCGGCTGCCATCATCGGCTGGAGCATTCTCTATGGCGTTTGCGAAGTCTGCGGTTTCAAAAAAGGGGACGGCTATCCGACCATGATGGTCTTCGGCATCGTATTCGCCGCACAGGTCGGCATGTCGCTCATTCCGTTCAAGCAGGCGGCCCTGACGGTGTTCAGCGCCTACGAAACCATGTCCGGCGTGGGCATTGACTATGCGAAGTACATGCTCATCGCCCTGCTGATCTGCGCCTGCTGTTCCCTGCTGTTCATCATCATGGGCAAGTACATCTTCCGTCCCGACATGCAGAAGCTGATGCAGCTTGACGTGAGCAAGCTGGACAGCGACGGAACGCTGGCGCTCACCCGCGTGCAAAAGACCATTCTGGGCTTCCTGTTCCTGCTGGTCATCCTGCTGCTGGTGCCCAACTTCCTGCCCCGGGACTTTTTCCTGACGCGTTTTCTCAAGAGCATCGGCAACACCGGCATCGTGATTCTGCTGGTGACGGTCATGGCGGCCATCAAGGTGGACGGCAAGCCCCTGCTGAACTTCAAAATCATGGTCGATTCCGGTGTCACCTGGGGCATTGTGCTGCTGCTGGCCTTTGTGCAGCCGCTTTCTGGAGCCATGGCTGCCCCTGCCAGCGGCATCACCCCCTTCCTCATGCAGCTGCTGGAACCCGTATTCGGCGGCGGCACGCCCCTGACCTTTGCCCTGTTCATCGGCCTGGCGGCCACGCTGCTGACGCAGGTCATGAACAACGGCACCGTGGGCGTGGCCCTGATGCCCATCATTTACAGCTACTGCCAGGGGGCGGGCGCCAGCCCCGAATTGCCGCTGATCATGGTGGTGATGGGCGTGCATTTTGCCTTCCTCACGCCGGCGGCCAGCGCCAGCGCCGCCCTGCTGCACGGCAACGAATGGTCTGACGCCAAGGCCATCTGGAAGACCGCGCCCGCCGTCATCCTGATGGCCTTCGCGGTCACCGCCGTCATCACGATCATCGTGGGCGAGGCCATCTTCTAACCGCCCTTCGGGGACGAGGCCTTCCTGCGCGGGCGGGCAGCCTTGGGCTGTCCGCCCTTTTGCGTCGGGCAACTCGGAGGGGGAGAGGCATACGGCTGGGAGGCCAATTCCGTAAAGTGGCGACGCAAGGCATCCATCAGCGCCTGGGCCTGCGGACTGATGTGCTTGTGACGACGCACCAAAATGCCATACAGCACATTGGGCAGCAAATGATCAAGCGGACAGCTGACAATGGAACTCCAGTCGGCGCCGAACATCGTTGCCCGATAGCACAGTTCATCCATAATGGCCACGCCAGCGCCAAAGCGCACGAACTGCATGATGATATGATAATTATTGACGCTGATGACCGTTTTTTTCTGCAGCCGCTGTGCCGCATATTGCAGCGTCGGCGTTGGCCTCTCCTTGCCTTGTGAATTTTGGAACACAACAAAGGGCAAACGTTCCAGATCGGCCTCCGTGGGGATGGAGGGAATGTTCCAGGAACAGTCCTTGCGCATGACAAGCAGGGGGCGGGCTTTCAGCAGGATTTCCATGATGTCCTCCTGCGGCAGGGCCGTCATGCCCGTGAGGCCAAAATCCAGGCAGGATTCCTTGACCGCCTGCACGATTTCAGACGAAAGCGCTCGCTGGATACGTATATTTACTTGGGGATTGGCTGCCTGAAAGGCCGCAATGGCATCCACAGCCAGGGTGGCCACCGGCAGGGTCGCCCCCAGCTGGATGTCGCCCTGCAAGCGCCCGTCGCTGGTTCCCACCGCCGACCGCATGCTCTGCAGGGCCTCAAAGGTCGTGATGGTCCAGCCCAGAAGTTTCTTGCCTTCAGGCGTGATCCTGAGGCTTTTTTTGTACCTGTCGAACAGCACCGTATTCAGCTCGGTCTCCAACGATCGCAGCTGATAGCTGATCGTTGACGGATTGCGGTGCATCAACTCCGCGGCCCGCCGCACGCTGCCTGTCTTGGCTACATGATAAAATCCGCGTAACCATTGAAGAAAATCTCCATTCAGTTCCGGAATCATCCCGTTCTCCAATGTTTGATTTTATAAAACAATATTTTCTTTTTTTCGATTTGACAATACATGCATTTCGCATGATTTTTTATTCACAAAGGCTGGGTCAGCCCTTGCGGCATTGCCCAACGGCCCGGCAAGACTGTCCGCCAAAAAACAAACAGGATATCGCTATGAAGATGACCAAACACCCTCTCGGCACCCTGGTGGAAACCGATGTGCTCGTGATCGGCTCCGGAGCTTCGGGTTGCGGCGCGGCGCTCGGCGCGCACGACCAGGGCCTCGACGTCGTGCTGATGGACAAGGGCAAGCTGGAAAGTTCCGGCTGCATCGGTGGTGGCAATGACCATTATATGGCCGTTCTGGACGAGCCGGGCGAAGCCCACGACAGCGTGGAAGATCTTATCAAGTTCTATGCCAAGCCGCTTAACGGCTGGTCGCCCGCCATGCTGCAAAACGGCTGGTACGCCCACATGAGATACTTTCTGGATGTGCTGGGCAAGGCCGGCGTGCAGTTCAGCAAAAAGCCGGACGGCACCTACCTGCGCACCCAGGGCTTTGGCCAGCCCGGGCGCTGGTGGGTTCATATCGCCAACGGCATGACCATCAAGCGGGTCATGGCCCGCATCGTGCGCGAGGCCGGCATCAATACGCTCGACAACGTCATGGCGGTCAAGATCCTTACCGACGGCGGCAAGGCCTGCGGCGCGCTGGGCTGGAACGTGCGCACCGGCGAATTTGTGCTGGTTCGCGCCAAAACCGTTGTTTCCGCACAGGGACGTTCGGCCACCCGCGGCACGGACAATTCCACCCACAATCCGTTCAATGTCTGGATGTATCCGTACAACACCAGCGCCGGTGTGGTGCTGGGCTATGATGCCGGCGCCGCCGTGACCGAACTCGACACCTACCAGCGCGCCACCATGCTGCCCAAGGGCTACGGCTGCCCCGGCATGAACGGCATCAACAGCTCCGGCGCGCACGAAATCAACGCTCTCGGCGAACGTTTCATGGGCAAGTACGACCCCATGATGGAAAACGGCGTGCGCAACAACCAGATTCAGGGCACCTTCCAGGAACAGATGGAAGGCTCAGGCCCGCCCTTCTACATGGACATGCGCCATGTGGACAAGGATGTGGTGCACGAACTGCAGTATGTCCTCATGCCCGGCGACAAGGCCACCTTCGGCGACTGGGCCGACTGCACCGGTACCGACTTCCAGCACAAACTGCTGGAAGTGGAAATCGGCGAGCTGATCTTCGGCGGCACCATCGCGGTCAACGACACCTTTGAGACCTCGGTGCCCAACCTCTTCTGCGGCAGCATCTTCCTCTACTGCTCAGGCGCCATGTGCGGCGGCTACGAGGCCGGGCGACAGGCCGGCATGCGCGCCGCCGGCATCGCCGAAGCCGGCAGGCTCAACGAGGATCTGGCCGCCAGCGTCAAGAAGGAGGTGTTCGCGCCCATGCAGGTGCCCGCCGAAGATGGCGTCACCTACAAGGAGATTGAACAGGCCACCCGAAACGTCATGAACTACTACATGGGCTTCCGCCGCTCCATGGCCGGCATGGCCCGCGCCCTGGAAAAGATCCGCTTCCTGTCCGGTCAGGCCGGCCGCCTGCATGCCGGCAGCCTGCGCGACCTCATGCGCTGCCATGAATCCCGCGACATCCTGACCGTCTGCGAACTCGCCATTCAGGCCACCATGGAACGCAAGGAAAGCGGCCGTTGCGTCTACAAGCTGCGGGATTACCCCGATCTGAACCCCGACATGGCCAAGCCGCTGCTGCTGATCCGCGGCGAGGACGGCCCCCGCTTCCAGTGGGGCAAGGCGCCGCTGCTGTAATGCCTGTAGCATTCCTTATGCATTTCTCAAGGAGTTTCCATCATGCCCCCGAGATATAGCCGTGAAATAACGCGCCCCGTTGTGCTGGGCGCCCAGCTGAAAGAGCAGTTCCGCACTTCGCCCTGCGAAGCCTCCTGTCCCATCGGCAATTCCATCCAGAAGATGCATTCGCTCATCGAGAAGGGCCAGTTCACCGAAGCCCTGCGCTATTTGCGGGCCAAAAATCCCTTCCCGGGCATTACCGGTCGCGTCTGCCCCCACTTCTGCATGGATGCCTGCAACCGCAAGGAAATGGACGGCTGCCTGAACATCCGCGCCCTGGAACGGGCGGCCGAGACCTTTGCCGAACGCGGGCACGTCTTCTTCAAGCGCCGTCCCGCCACCGGCAAGAAGGCCGCCGTCATCGGCGGCGGCCCCGCCGGCCTGACGGCCGCCTACTTCCTGGCCCTGCTGGGCCATGAGGTCACCATCTACGAAGCCGAACCCCTGCTGGGCGGCGTGCCGCGCTACGGCGTGCCCAATTTCCGCCTGCCCCGCGATGTGGTGGATCGTGAAGTGGGTCTGGTGCTGGAAGCCGGCGTGCGCGCCTGCGTCAATACCCGCGTGGGCGTTGACATCAGCATGGACGAGATCGCCTCCCGCAGCGATGCCGTCATCGTGGCCACCGGCGTGCCCGCTGAAAACAGCCTGCCCATCCCCGGCGCCGAAAAAGCCGTCAAGGCCGTGGAGTTTTTGCGCGCCTCAGCTCTGGGCCAGAACACCGGCAAGATCGGCAAGAACGTCGTCATCATGGGCGGCGGCGGCGTGGCTTTCGACTGCGCCTTCACCGCCCGCCGTCTCGGCGCCGAGAATGTCCATATCCTCTGTCTGGAAAAGGCCGGCGAGATGCGCGCTCCCGCCGACGATCTGGTACTGGCCGCCAAGGAGGGCATCCATGTGCACAATGCCTGCACCATGTCCGCCATCCGTACCAATGGCGATCAGGTCAGCGGTGTGGATTACTTTGAGGTCAAGGACTGCCATTTTGACGAAAAGGGCAAGCTGACCCTGGAAGCCGTGCCCGGAGGCGAGCATGTGCTGGATTGCGATACCGTGATCTTTGCCGTGGGTATGAAAACGGATCTGTCTTTCCTGGGCGAACATGCCGGCGGTCTGGAGCTGACCCCCCGCAACTGGATCAAGGTGGACGACAGTCAGCGCACCTCCAAGGCGGGCGTCTTTGCCGCCGGCGACGTGTCGGCCGGCCCCGCTTCCATTGCCCGCGCCGTGGGCGACGGCCGCCGTGCCGCCTTTGCCGCGCATCAGATGCTGACCGGCACCAGCAGCCGCGTCTACGCCCTGAACGAAGAAAACATGATCGAAGACTGTGACGCCCTGGGCAGCGACGCCGCCCCCTATGTGGTGCAGTACGCCGACATCTACGGGATTGCGCAGTATGAGAGCGTGCCTTCCGAAAAGGAAGCCGAAAACGCCTGCACCAAGGCCTTTGCCGAACTCAACCTGGGCCTGACCGCGGAACAGGCCCGGAAGGAAGCCGCCCGCTGCTTCCACTGCGGTCACTGCAAGGCCTGCGGCACCTGCGTCGAGGACTGCCCCGGCTATGTGCTGGAAATGCGTCCCTGCCAGGAAGCGGAACGCCCTGAAATGGTGCATGGCGAAGAGTGCTGGCATTGCGCCAACTGCCGTACCAGCTGCCCCTGCAGCGCCATCGGCTTCACCTTCCCCCTGTTTATGCAAGTCTAGCATGATGGAAAGGGCGGATCGCACGATCCGCCCTTCTCCCACAACGGCATCATCCCCCCTGAGGCATCCTTTTGGCCTCCGGGTCTGTTTCTGTACCCAAAATTCAGGGCATCGGCCCCCAACATACTGTCTCTCTGGAGGAAGAACCATGAAAAAATCTGGTGCCTGCTGCTGGCAGCGGCCATGATGGCGGGAGCCGCCCGGCCAAGCCATGCGGTGGAATTCAAGGCCAAGGGGGTCTGGCTGACGAGTTTCCAGTATGGTCAGAACGGCAACTTCACCCATGGCGGCCATACCGGCTATGACCCGAGCGAGGATGAATTTGAAGCCCGCTCCCGCGTCCGTCTGCTCATCGACGCCGTGGCCGACGAGAACCTTTCCGGTCAGGTCTATTTTGAAATAGGCAAATCCATCTGGGGCAAGGACAACAATCCCCAGGGCGGCATGGCCCTCGGGGCTGATGCGTCCATCATCAAGCTCAAGAGGGCTTACATCGACTGGCGCATCCCCGACACGGACATGAAGCTGCGCATGGGCATTCAGGGTATCGGCCTGCCGTATATTGCCATGGACGGCCCCACGGTCTTCCAGTCCGACGTGGCCGCCATCACGGTCAGCCATGCGTTCAACGACAATGTGAGCCTCTCCGCATTCTGGGCACGTCCCTACAATGACAACTATGCGGGCGGCGCCAATGGCAGTCAGGCAAACTTCATGGACAACATGGACATGGCCGGTCTGGTGCTGCCGTTGCGGTTTGACGGCCTCAAGCTGACGCCCTGGGGCATGTTTGCCGCCATCGGCCCCAATACGTTCCGCAACAACAATGGCTATATCAACCAGCAGATCAACGGCGTCAACGGCAACTACATCCGCAGCGGCATGCTGCCACTGCGGGCCGACCTGCTGAGCCACGGGGAAAAACTGAATGCCTACGGCACGGCCTGGTGGGGCGGCATCAGCGGCGAGATAGCCGCATGGGAGGAACCCTTCCGCATCGCCTGGGATGCCATGTACGGCAGCGTGACCTATGGCGACAGCTCCCTGAACCGCGCCGGCTGGATGGCCGCCCTGCTGCTGGAATACAAGCTGGACTGGACGACCCTCGGCCTGTACGGCTGGTACAGCTCGGGCGATGACGACGACACGGGGAACGGTTCCGAGCGTCTGCCCACCATCAGCAACGACTATGGCGTCGCCAGCTTCTCCGGCACCTTCATCGGCCCGGATATCAACGGGGTGGAACGGGATCGCGTTATCGGCAACAACCTGGTGGGAACCTGGGGCGTGGGCTTTCGCCTGAAAGACATGAGCTTTTGGGACGACCTCAAGCACACCTTCCACATCAGCCTGCTGGGGGGCACCAATGCTCCCGGCATCCTGAAGAAATTTCATGAGAAGACCGGCTACTGGATGACGCCCAACAACCCCGAGGCGCAAGGGGTGAACGCCATAGGCCGTGAAAGCATGTATCTCACGACCAGGGACTATGCGGTGGAATTTGGCCTGCTCAATGAATACAAAATCTACGACAATCTTCAGCTCAATGTGGAAGCCTCCTATGTGGCCCCGTGTCTGGACATGTCCGACGATGTCTGGGGCCAGAGCCTGACGGGAGGCAATCATCGCGACCTCCGCGATGCCTGGAACGTGAGCATGCTCTTTATCTACGCTTTTTAGCCATTGCTCCCGAAGACGGGCACGGCCGGCTCCCCTGCGGCCGTGCCAAAGGAAAGACCATGATCGAAAGAATCGATGCTGCCCTCTGTACCGGCTGCGGCGCCTGTGTGCAAAAATGCCCTCTGGACGCCCTGCGTCTCAATGCGTACGGAAAGGCTTTCATCGCCTATGCCGACGACTGCATGACCTGCTATATTTGCGAACGGCTGTGTCCGTCAGGCGCCATTTTCGTGCACCCGTTCCGGGAAGAACTGCCGCCTGTTTTCCCCGACATCCCCAAGGCCCTGGGCGGAGGTTTGTAAGATGAACAGACATCATATCGCCACGGACGTCCTGATTGTGGGCGGCGGTTCTGCCGGACTGTGGGCCGCCTGCCGCTGTTCCGAACTGGCTCCTGAAGCCCGCATCTGCATCGTGGACAAAGGCCCCCGCGACTGGGGGCGGCCTGATGACAATGGCCGGAGGGGACTTTGAAGCCGTCCTGCCGCCCGATGATGTGGACGCCTGGGTTCAGGATTTCGTCTACTATTTTGACGGGCTTTGCGACCAGAACCTCATGGAGGAAATCCTGAAACGCTCCGCCGACCGGCTGCAGGACTACGAACGCTTCGGCTGCGAATTTTTCAGAAAGGAGGACGGCGGCAGGAAGTTCGTCCCCCAGCGGGGACTGGAGCATGTGAAGCTGTACCCCGCCCGGCTCAAGGGCCACGGCGGCGAACTGATGGTCAAAAACATCGTGCGGCAGCTCAAGGATCGCTCGGTGGAGCGGCTGGGACGCATCCTGCTGACCGAACTGCTGCAAAGGGACGGATGCGTGTGCGGCGCCCTGGGGTTTGATGCCCTCAACGGCGACCTGTACCGCTTTGACGCCCGCGTGGTCATCGCCGCCAGCGGCACGGGCGGCTGGAAGGCCTCCTACGGCAAGAACACGCCTACCGGCGAAACCATGCGGATGGCCTATGACGCCGGGGCCGTGCTGCAACATCTGGAATTTGCCCGCATCTGGAATATGCCCCGCCTCTTCGGCTGGGAAGGCCAGACCGTGCTGATGCCCCTGGGGGCGCGCTTCGTCAATGCCCGGGGAGAAGCCTTCATGGAGCGGTATTCGCCCGTGCTTGGCTCCAACACCGACCCGCACTATACCACCATAGCCATGGCCATGGAAATCCGGGCCGGACGGGGGCCTATCACCTTTGATCTGAGCCGCATCCGGCAAGAGGATCTCATCCTGCTGCGTCCCCAGAACGGCTGGCAGAAGCTGAACCATGACAAGCTGGCGGCCCTCGGGCTGGATCTGTTCCGCGACGCCACGGAATGGGTGCCCCAGATGACGGTCTCATACGGCGGCCTGCGGGCCGATGCCTGGGGCAATACCAATCTGAAGGGCCTGCTGGCCGCCGGCACCGCCCGTGCCACCGAACCCGGCGTCTACGCCGGCGGCTTCGCCCTGATGACCACTTCCGTGCTGGGGCATATGGCCGGAGAGAATGCGGCCCGCCTGCTCGGGACGCTGCCCGAGGTGAAGAGCGATCTCTCCGAAGCGGAGCTTGCCGCCCGGCAGCAGGCGCTGTTCGCCCCTCTGGGCAGGAGCGGCCCCAGCCCCAAGGAAGTGCTGACCGCCATCCAGAGAACGGTTTTTCCGTACGGCGTTTCCATTCTCAAGAACGAAACCGATCTGCGGGCCGCGCTCAGGGAGCTGGAGCGCATCAGGACAGAAGACCTGCCGCGCATGGCGGCCGCGGATCCCCATTGCCTGCTCAAGCTGCATGAGACCCGCGGCGTGGCCTTTGTCAGCGAAATGTATGTACGGGCTTCCCTGGAACGCCGGGAAACCCGCGCAGGCCACTACCGGGAAGATTGCCCCCAACGCGACGCGGCGTGGCTCGCCTGGCTCTGCCTGCGCAAGGACAGGGCCGGTTTGCCGGAATTTTTCCGCATCCCGGTGCCGCTGGAGCAGTACAAGCATCCCGTGGAGCGCTACTATCAGGACAACTTCGCATTCCCGGTCAGCACAGGCGCGCGGTGAGACAACGGACGCCGGGGCGGATCCCCCTCCCCCTGACCATCTCCGGCAGCCGGGAATCCCCCGGCTGCCGGCCGCCGCGGCGACAGGCACACTGTCCCGCGGCTTTTCGCAATCCGCGCCCTGTGCGGGAATATGGCCCCATCAGAAAGCCCGGCATCTGCCGTGAGAAGGGTCGGCAACATCCTTGCGGACGCCGCGCGCTCCCGGTCAGGATCCGCAGTGCCCTCGGCGCATCCTGCGCCAGACAACAGGGGCGACGGCGAGACCGCCGAACCGTCGGACAACGAATGCACAAGGGGGAAAGCGCCTTGCGGCGTTTTCCCCCTTTGCGGACGGACAACAGCACATGCCCGGACGGCATTCAGCTGTCGGCCTTCTCTCCCATCCATCTTTCCAGCGCATCAATGATCTTGCGGGCCTGATCGGCACTGGAAATGGTGAACTTGGACTGCATGCGGTATTCGCCGCCCACTTTCTTGTAACGGCGGATGGTGTACTTGTCCGGCCCGTAGCCATTCACCTGCGGTCGCCACTCCTGATAGCGGAACAGAATGGTCGTCCACGCACCCTTGCTCAGGATCACCTTGTCCAGTTCCTTGATGACGGTGGTGCCGTCCTCCTCATAATGGACTGTCAGATCATCAATGCTTTCGCTCAACGTCATACCCCCGGCGGGTGGAAAATCCGTGCACAGATTGAGGGGTCAAACCCCTGCGTAATTGGCCAGAACGCCCTTGACCGTCTCCGGCAGTTCGGGCTTTTCCAGCTGCATGTCGGCCGGCGTTGGGCCGTAGTCCTGACGCAGTTCCTTGGCCGATGCCGTCATGGCCATGAGGTTTTCAATGCCGGTCAGCTCCTGCCCGTTGTCGAGCTTGCGTCCCAGAAAACCAAGTATGGCCTGATTGGCGTCCACGACGGGAGTGGTCAATTCAGGAATCGCCATAGTCCCCTCCTTGTTTTCTCACCTATAGCCTTTTCATTCGGCCACTGCAACCGCACCCGGTTCAGCGCATGGCCCGCTGGGCCGCCAGCAGCATGAGGGCGTACCGCTCCACGGGCGCAAAGTCGTCCCGCAGCGGGGCAATGGCGGGATCGGGCCGCACGTCCATGCGTGCGGACAGCAGGGCCAGCGTCTCGGGCGGCGTCCGGCCCGTGTCCTCCAGCCAGTCCGAAGCACGCTTTTCCGGGAAGGCCAGCACCATGAGATTCTGCAGGCTTTCAGGCCGGTAGGGGCTGCCCACGCCGAAAACGTGCACCTCGGCAAAGGCGGTGAGCAGCGCCTTGTAGATGCTCTGAAAGAGCGCGGCATCCGGCCCCTGCGCCGCCCCGATGACATTCATGAGCAGCGCGCCGCCCGGCGCCACCGCCGCCCGCAGGCGGGCGGCAGCCTCCACGGTGCCCATGTGAAACGGTACGGTATAGCAGGAATTGAACACGTCCACAAAAACCAGATCAAATGGATCGTCCTGCCGCTCCAGAAAGGCGCGGGCATCGGCGTGAACGATGCGCAGACGCGGATCGTCCGCCGGCAGGGCGAAGTATTTGCGCGCCACCCGGGTCATGGCCGGGTCAAGCTCCACCACCGTGCAGTGCAAGGCCCTGTCCGGCAGCCCGGCGCGGCCGGAGAGCAGCCACTTGGGCACGGAATAGCCCCCGCCCCCCAGCATGAGAATGCGCTGTGCGCCGGGCGCCACATGCGGCCCCAGGGCATAGAAACGGGTATAGGGGAAATAGAGTTCGTCCGGGGCGTCGCGATACATGCCCGACTGACTGAAGCCGGGATCCGTGGCCATGAAGCGCACCGGACGCTCGCCGTCCTTGCCGTCCATGATGCGAATGCTGTTGTAGGGGCTTTCCACCAGACGCCACGCGCCGTCCTCTGCCCTGCCGCAATCCCAGACGGCCAGCGCCAGCAGGCCAAGCAGCAGGAGCAGACGTTTCCCCAACCGGCGAAGATCGGCCAGCAGCGCGAGCAGGGCCATGCCCAGGGCCACGCCCCAGAGGATCACGCTGCCCGGCAGCCATGAGATCAGGATGAAGCCGCCCAGAAAGGTTCCCGCGATGCTGCCCGCCGTGGACAGGGCATAGAGCCGTCCCACCGTGGCCCCGGCGGTGGCCAGCGAGGCCATGCGCAAGCGGATGATGTAGGGGCTTACCATGCCCAGACAAAAGCCCGGCAGGGCAAAGATGCCCAGAGCGGCGGCCACGGCGGCCCATTGCAGGCTGTGGATGCGGCGGCCCGCCGCCTCGCCCACGGCCTGATGAAAAAGGGCCGTCAGGGCGCAGCTCAGGGCGCAGCAGGCCAGCAGCCCGGCCAGCGCGCGCCGCGAAAGCCGCCTGTCGGCCAGCCGCCCGCCCATGTAGCCGCCCAGAGCCAGACAGGCCAGCACCACGCCGATGAGGCTTGTCCAGACCACGGCCGACGTGCCCACATGCGGGGCCAGCACCCGTGCGCCCACCATCTCCAGCACCATGACCAGCGTACCGGAGCAAAAGATGATCAGTTCAAGCATGGTCGTTTTTCCCGTCTCCCCGCAGCGGCGGAGAAGCGATGCGTGCGCGCCGCACGGCAAAGAAGTCGCGCAGGACGGCGGCGCAGTCCTCGGCGCAGATGCCGCCCATGTGCCAGACCCGATGCGGCAGGAAGGGGGCCTCCAGGGTTTCCGCACAGGAGGAGACCGCCCCGGCCAGCGCGTCGGCCGCCCCGTAGACCACGCCGGCCAGCCGGGCATGGGTCAGCGCTGCCGCGCACATGGCGCAGGGTTCCAGCGTCACCACCAGCACGCAGCCGCCCAGCCGGTAATTGCCCAGGGCCGCCCCGGCCCGGCGCAGGGCCAGCATTTCGGCATGGGCCGTGGGATCATGCCGGGCCAGCGGTTCATTGTGGGCCTCGGCCAGCAGTCGCCCGTCCGCCGCCGCCACTACCGCGCCCACGGGCACTTCGCCCGCTGCCGCCGCCAGCCGCGCCTGCCGCAGGGCCTGCTGCATGAGGCGCTCCCACGTCCAGCCCGGCGGCGGCGCGGGGCGCGGCCCGAGACAGGGCATGGGTCGCGCCCCGCACGCCATTTCGTCCGCCGCGCCGCTTACAGGATGATGATCTTGCACAGGTGGTTCACGACTTCTTCCGGCGAATTGCAGACCGTCACCAGCCTGTCCACTTCCTCGGGGGTGATGAAGCCGCCGTCGCTCATGGCCCCGCGCAGCCAGCTCAGCAGCCCGCCCCAATACTGCCCGTCATAGAGGATGATGGGGAAGGGCCGGATGCGCTGGGTCTGGGCCAGCACGAAGGCTTCGGACAATTCGTCGATGGTGCCCATGCCGCCGGGCATGACCACATAGGCCATGGCGTACTTGACGAACATGAGCTTGCGGATGAAGAAATAATTGAAATTGCAGCGCGTCTTGACGTAGGCATTGCAGCCCTGCTCGTGCGGCAATTCGATATGCAGGCCCACGGATTCGCCGCCCGCCTCGCTGGCCCCCTTGTTGGCGGCCTCCATGATGCCCGGGCCGCCGCCGGTAATGATGCCAAAGCCCTTCTGAGCCAGCAGGGAGGCGATGCGTTCCGCATCCTTGTACACCTGGGTATCCGGCGTGGAACGCGCCGAACCGAAAATGGAAATGCAGTTCATGGACAAATGGTTGAGCTTTTCCAGGGCGTCCACCATTTCGGCCATGATGCGGAACGTCCGCCAGGATTCGGAAGTGACGGAGGTCATGTCGTCAATGATGTTCTGTCGCACTTCGGGCATGGATGACTCCTTTGGCCGGCGGGATCTCCGCACCGGGTTTGCCGGAAGTATACGGGGCAAGCGGGCGTGCGTCAAAGTCTTCATCAGCGGCGGGGGAGCTTGCACTCCCGCCGGAAGCAGGGCATAGTGTGCAATGACCGCATGCGGCACGGGCCGGCATGTCCATTCCTACCAAGGAGCTTCCATGAAAGTGCAATTTCTGGGTGCGGCACAGACCGTCACCGGTTCCTGTTATGTCATCGAGGCCTGCGGCAAGCGCTTCTGCGTGGACTGCGGCATGCATCAGGGCAACAAGGCCATTGAGGAACGCAACCGCGACGCCTCGGTCTACCGGCCCGAAGCGCTGGATTTCGTTCTTGTGACCCATGCCCACATCGACCATTCCGGCCTGTTGCCCCTCATGGTCAAGGAGGGCTACGACAAGCCCATCTACTGCACCCGCGCCACGGGCGAACTGCTGGAACTCATGCTGCAGGACAGCGCCCACATTCAGGAAATGGAAGCCCAGTGGGAAGCCAAGAAATTCAGTCGGCGCGGGCTCAGCAATCCGCCCGAGGCCCTCTACACCACCGAGGACGCCCTCAAGGCCAACGAGCTCTTGCAGACCGTGGAATACCACAGCGAATTTGAGCCGGCCCCGGGCATCAAGGTCACCTATTATGATGCCGGGCATATTCTCGGTTCCGGCAGCCTGCGCATCGAGGCCAACGAGGGGGGCAAAACCACCAGCCTGATCTTCTCCGGCGACATCGGCCGCCCGCAGGCCCTCATCGTGCGCGATCCCGAAACGCCGCCCCAGGCCGATTACATCTTCATGGAATCCACCTACGGCGACCGCAACCACAAGAACGAAAGCAGCAGCGACGCCGAACTGGCCGACGCCATCGCCTACAGCTACGGCAAGGGCGAAAAGGTCATCATTCCGGCTTTTGCCGTGGAGCGCACGCAGGAGATCCTGTACTGCCTGCATGTGCTGCGCAATCAGGGCAAACTGCCGGACGACATGCCCGTCTTCGTGGACAGCCCGCTGGCCATCCGGGCCACGGAAGTCTTCAAGCGCAACCGCGACCTCTTTGACGAGGACGCCACCCGCCTGCTCAGCAAGGGCGAGGATCCCTTCGAGCTGCCCAACCTGCGCTATACCCTCAATGTGGCCGAATCCCAGGCCATCAACGACTACAAGGGGCCGGCCATCGTTATTTCGGCCAGCGGCATGTGCAATGCCGGCCGCATCAAGCATCATCTCAAGCACAATATCTGGCGGCCGGGCGCGAGTATCGTCTTTGTGGGCTATCAGGCCGTGGGCACCCCGGGCCGCAAGATCGTGGACAAGGCCAAGAGCATCACCCTCTTCGGCGAAGATATGGAAGTGGCGGCCCGCATCTATACCATCGGCGGCTTTTCCGCCCATGCCGGCCAGTCCCAGCTGCTGGACTGGCTCAGGCCGCTGGCGGTCAAGGGCAGTCAGGTGGTGCTCGTGCACGGCGAAGAGAAGGCGCAAGGCATTCTGGCCGGGCTTATCCGCGAACAGTTCGGCATTTCCCCGCACATCCCCGCCTATCTTGAGGAAATGACCCTGGAAGGCGGCGTGCTGCGCGAAACCGTGCTGCACGAGGCCAAGGCCCATCCCCGCGTGGACTGGGCCTTCCTCACCGGCGAGGTGGAACGCAAGTGGGGCATGTTCAAGGATCGCCTGGCCGATCTGGAGCAGCGTCCCTGGGTGGAGCAGACCGAATTGCAGGATGCCCTGGAAAAGATGGATTACGCGCTCACGCGCCTTATTTCGCGCATGTAGCGCCCTTTGCTGAATCGACACGCCCGGAGGGGGAGAGCCGTGGCTCTCCCCCGGCCCGCGTCCCCGGAGCCGCTGCGGCAGACCCGACGGCGCGGCGTTTCTTCCGGGCCGCTGCCGGGAACCCTGTGACATACCATGCGAATCATTGCCGGAACACTGGGCGGACGGCGCCTGAAAACCGTGGAAGGCGAAGGCTATCGCCCGGCCATGGGCAAGACGCGCGAGGCGCTCTTTTCCATGCTGGAGGCGCGCGGCCTTGTCTGGGACGGCCTGCGCGTGCTGGATCTCTTTGCGGGCAGCGGCAGCCTGGCCTTTGAATGTCTGAGTCGCGGCGCGGCCGAGGCCCTGCTCGTGGAGCAGGCCGCGCCCGCCGTCAAGTGCCTTGTCCGCAATATCGAGGATCTCGGCCTGACGGATCGGGCGCATCTGCTCAGGGAGGATGTGCGCAAGGCCCTGCTGCGGCCCCCGCGCCTGCCCTTCGGCCTTGTCTTTCTCGATCCGCCCTATCACAAGAATCTCTGCAACATGGCGCTGACCGGCCTTGTGGAACGCGACTGGCTGGCGCCCGACGCCCTTGTCGTGGCCGAGGTGGAACCCCGCGCCGACATCCGGGCGCCCTCCCGGCTGGAGCCGCTCGCCGAACGCCATTTCGGACAGACCCGCATCCTCATCTGGACGTACGCATGAAAACCGCCCTCTATCCCGGAACCTTCGATCCCCTGACCAACGGGCATGTCGCGCTCATCCGACGCGGTCTCGAAGTCTTTGACCGCATCATCGTCGCCGTGGCCGACAATACCCCCAAGAAGCCGCTTTTCTCGCAGGAAGAACGGGTGAACATGGCCCGCGAGGCCCTTGCCGACGAGGAGCGCGTGCTCGTGGAACCCTTTTCCGGACTCACGGTGGAATATGCCAGCAAGCGCGGCGCCTGCGCCCTGCTGCGCGGGCTGCGGGCCGTGAGCGACTTTGAATATGAATTTCAGCTGGCGCTCATGAACCGCCGCCTGCAGCGCCACATTCAGACCGTCTTTCTCATGACGGACTACCAGTGGCTGTTCATCAGCTCCACCATCGTCAAGGCCGCCGCCAGCCACGGCGCGGACATCGAGGGACTGGTGCCGGAAAACGTCCGCCTGCGCCTTGAGGAAAAATACGCCAACGGCGAAGTGCGGCAGGGCACGCCCTGCCTTTCCGCACCCTTCGGCGGCTTTCGCCCGCCGGACAAGGCATGAATGCGCCCCTGCCCGTCATCTGTCTGGCCGGGCCGACAGGCTGCGGCAAGACGGCCGTGGCCATAGCGCTAGCCCGCGAGCTGGGGGCGGAAATCATCAATGCCGATTCACGGCAGGTCTATGCCGACTTCCCCATCATCACGGCCCAGCCCACGGCTGAGGAACGCGCGGCCTGCCCCCATCACCTCTACGGCTTTTTGCCCACGGAGGCCAAAATCAGCGCGGGCCGCTGGGCCGATATGGCCGTGGCCGCCGCGCGCGATCTGCTGGCCCGGGGCAGGCGCGTTCTGCTGGTGGGCGGCACCGGTCTCTACTTTCAGACCCTTTTGCGGGGCATTGCCGCCATTCCGCCCGTGGATCCGGCCATCACCGCCCGTCGGGAGGCGCGCCTGGCCGCCGAAGGCCCCGCCGCCCTGCACGCCGAGCTGCACCGGGCAGACCCGGCCTATGCGGCCCGCATCCACCCCCATGACCGGCAACGCATCGTCCGCGCCCTCGACGTGCTGGAGGCCACGGGCAGGCCCTTCAGCTGGTGGCATGCGCACGCCATGAGCGCCCCGGCCTGCGCGGGGCCGCTCTACTATATGGCGCCGACGCTGGACTGGCTGGAACCGCGCCTGGCCGCCCGCATTGACGCCATGCTCGAGGCGGGCGCGCTGGACGAGGCCCGCGCGGCCCGGACGCGCAATGACGATCCCGCCGCCCCGGGCTGGTCGGGCATCGGCTGCGCCGAAGTGCTGGCCCATCTGCGCGGCGAGATCGCCCTCGATGCCTGCCGCGCCCTCTGGCTGCGCAACACCCGGGCCTACGCCAAGCGCCAGCTGACCTGGTTTCGCGGTCGTCCGCGGGCCGTGGCCGTGCCGCCCGCCGATGCCGACGCCCTGCGGGCGCGCCTGCGGGCCGACGGCCTCTGAAAAATGCCGCCCGGGCCTCCGCTCCACGGAGAATGGCAGGGGAACGTATCATGCCTTGACGCGTCCGCAAGCTGCGCGTACCTTAATAGGAGCAACTCTTATCGCAGGCGGGCGCCGTGACCGATGCCGACGCCCAAGGCGACAACGCTCAAGGAAATGTCTATGAGGCACGTTCTTCTTTCCCTGACAGGCTTGCTGCTGCTGACCTGCTGTCTCCGGCCCGCCGGTGCGCGGGCGGCTGCGGTTGACGAACTGGAAGCCACGGACAGCGGCGCGCCGACGGCCATCATGATGCTGCCCGCCGCCGACGGCAATGGGCGCGGCAGCATGAAACCCGTCGTCTTCAACCACCTCATCCACGAACGCAAGGTCGAGGACTGCACCGCCTGCCACCATACGGGCGATCCGCAGAAATGCAGCGATTGCCACACCCTTGGCGGCTCTGAGGAAGGCAAGTACATCACGCTGGAGCGAGCCATGCACGCGACCAACATCGCCCCGCGCGCCGACGGCGTGACGCCGCAGAGCTGCGTGAGCTGTCACGAACAGCAGCTCAAGCGGCGGGAATGCGCGGGTTGCCACAGCATCGTCAGGCCCGCGCGGGACGACAAGTGGTGCGCCGTCTGCCACAGCGTCAGCGACGGCATGAGCGCCGAACAGCTGCGTCAGGCCGCCTCGGGCAACCTGCCGGACGAAGAACGGGAAGAACTGGCCGCCAGAACCGTGCTTGAAAAGCGTTACGCCGAAGCCCTGCGGCCCGAACAGCTGCCCAGCCGCGTCCGCATCGACGGCCTGTCGGACAAGTTCGGCCCCAACCTTTTCAATCACCGGCGACATGTGGCCTCGCTCATGCGGCGCATTCAGGACGACAAGCTGGCCGCCGCCTTCCACAGCGATCCGGCCACGCTCTGTACGGCCTGCCACCACAACAGCCCGGCCTCGGCCACGCCGCCGCCCTGCTCCAGCTGTCACGCGACGCGCATTTCGCCCGAGCATCCCGGCAAGCCCGCCCTCAAGGCCGCCTACCATCTGCAATGCATGGGTTGCCATGACGGCATGCAGGTCGCCCGCCCGCTCAAGACCTCCTGCGCCAGCTGCCACAAGCCGCGCGCCGGAGAAGGGCAATAGGAGGAAGTCCGCATGAACCGCAGAAACTTTCTTGCGCTTCTCGGCACGGCAGGCGTTGCCGGCGCGGTGGCCGCACCGGGCATGCCCGCCGCCAAGGCCCACGTCTTTCCGGGCTTTGAAAACAGCTACGGCGTCCTGCATGACGTAACCCGCTGCATCGGCTGCCGCCAGTGCGAAGAAGCCTGCAACGCCGTCAATCATCTGCCCAAACCGAAGGAAGCCTTTGACGATCCCGATGTGCTGGGAGTGCGCCGCCGCACCTCGGCCTATCAGTGGACGGTGGTCAACAAGTATACCATTGACGACAAGCCCTTTTTCCGCAAGCTGCAATGCTTCCACTGCAACGAACCCGCCTGCGCCTCGGCCTGCTTTGCCAAGTGCTTCACCAAGAATCCCGACGGCAGCGTGACCTACAACGGCGATCAGTGCGTGGGCTGTCGTTACTGCATGATTGCCTGTCCCTTCTACATCCCGGGCTTCCAGTACGATGAACCCTTTGATCCGCTGGTGCAGAAATGCACCTTCTGCAAGCCGCGGCTGGACAAGGGCCTGCTGCCCGGCTGTGTGGAAGCCTGCCCCATGGATGCCCTGACCTTCGGCCGCCGCGGGGATCTCATCCGGCTGGCCCGCAAGCGCATCGAGGCCCAGCCCGATCGCTACACCGATTACATCTATGGCGAATGGGATGCCGGCGGCACGGCCTGGCTGGTGCTGGCTCCGGCCAGCAAGGCCACGGCGGGCAAAAGCGATGTCGGCCCCTACGGCGCCACTGAGGTCATGCACCAAATCGGTCTGGATACGCACCTCGGCTCCCAGCCCATGGGCGAGCTGACCTATGGCGCGCTGGGCACGGTGCCGCTCATCGTGGCCTTCTGGCCCATCCTTTTCGGCGGGCTGTACGGCATCAGCAAGAGCCGCGAGGCCCGCAACGCCATGCGCAACAAGATCATGCGTGCCGCCGAACGGCAGGATATGGCCGCCGCCATGGATGACGCCGTGCGCCGCATCGAACGTCTGCAGGGGCCGGAAGCCGCCGACGTGGCCCGGCAGGCCCTTGAGGATGCCGTGGAAGAACGCCGTCAGGCCGCACTGGACGCCAGCCGCCTTGTCGGCAAGGAGGATCGCTAATGGCGGAACATTATGACATCCCCATGCCCACGCGGGACAATATGCTCAACCTTTCCCCGTTCTTCCGACTGACGCCGGGGAATATCATCACTTACATCATTCTGGCCCTGGGGCTGGTGGTGACGGTCATGCGCTTCACCCTGGGCATCGGCGCGGTCTCCAACCTCAACGACAACTATCCGTGGGGCATCTGGATCGGCTTTGACCTGCTCTGCGGCGTGGCGCTGGCGGCCGGGGGCTACTTCACCACCGTGGCCTGCTATGTGGTGGGCCTCAAACGCTTCCATTCCGCCGTGCGTCCGGCCGTGACCACGGCCTTTCTGGGCTATTTCTTCGTGGTGGTCGCCCTGCACTATGACCTGGGTCACCCCCTGCGCCTGCCCTATGCCTTCTTCTATCCCGGCACGACCTCCGTGCTCTTTGAAGTGGGCCTGTGCGTGGCCACCTATGTGACCGTGCTGTTCTGCGAGTTCTCGGTCATGCCCATCGAATGGCTGGCCCATCGCTTCCCGGTGCTGCGCGTCTTCCACAAGCTCATCAACAAGACCGTCATCCTGCTGACCATCTTCGGGGTGACGCTCTCCACCCTGCACCAGTCCTCGCTGGGTTCGCTCTTCCTCATTGCGCCGGGCAAGCTGCATCCGCTCTGGTATTCGCCCTTCATGCCCATGTTCTTCTTTGTCAGTTCCATGGCCGCCGGGGCCTCCATGGTCATCTTTGAAGGCATGCTGACCCACAAGGGCCTGCAATTCTACATGGATACCAACCATGCCAAGGATGCCAAGCTCGTCACCCTGAGTTTCAGCCGGGCGGCCTCCTTCATCCTCATGGGCTATTTCATGCTCAAGCTCATCGACATGATCGTGCAGGACAACATTCCCTATCTCTTCACGGGATACGGGACGCTCTGGCTGGTGGAAATGCTGGGCTTCGTCCTGCTGCCCTCCCTGCTCTATGCGCAGGGGGCACGCCACGGCAACGAACATACCTGTCAGCTGGCCTCGGTCATCACGGTGCTGGGCATCATCTTCAACCGCTTCAACGTGAGCCTCATCGCCTTCAACTGGCACCTGCCCGCCGCGGAGCGCTACTTCCCCAGCTGGCATGAAATCACGGTATCGGTCTTCATCGTTACCCTGATCATCACGGTCTACCGCTTTATTGTCTACCACATGCCGGTGCTCTATGAGCATCCCAACTTCCGGCATCACGGCTAGGGGGCGCCCATGGAATTCCAGACCTTCTACCAATACTTTCTGCACACCAAGGAATGGGCCTATCTGCTCATGTTCGTGACCCTGCCGCTCTATGTGGTCTTCTGGAATCTCGTTCTCTACCGGCCCGGCGACAACGACCGGCGGCGGAGAAAGAAGTAAGCCTTGCGGGGGCGCGGGACAACCGCGCCTCCCCCAGAAGGAGAACACGAACATGTGTCTTGCCATTCCGGCCCAGATCGTGGAATTGCAGGAAGCCGGCATGGCCCGCGTGCGGGTCGGCTCCAGCGAAACCTATCTCACGGCATCCATGATGCTTTTGCCCGAGGAACCCCGCGTCGGGGATTATGTCATCGTGCACGCGGGCTTTGCCCTGCATGCTCTCACGCCCGAGGAAGCCGAGGAGAACCTCCGCGCCCTGCGCGAACTCGTGGAAGCCGACGAAGGCTGCCCGGCCCCCTTCTGAGGCTGTGCGCACAAATGGAGCGGCGCTTCCGGCAGGCCAGTCCCAAGGCCATGCCGACAGCCTGCCGGGCATGTCGTGAGCAGCCAACCATGCGAGGAACACACGGAGCAAACCCACGAGTTGCTGCAGCAGCAGAATGAACGCCTCAAACAACAAAACAAGATGCTGCGGGCAGGCTTTGAGGCGCTTCTTCCCGTCGTTATGACGACTCTGCCGTCAACGAAGCGCAAAACGGCCTATGAAGGGCTGGGAAAGTTCCGCAAGGAAACAGGGGAATAAGCGGCTGCGCCTGCTGTCCCGCAGGCCGCCTCGCGAACGCAAGGCGCCCGCCGAAAAACCGGCGGGCGCTTTTTTTCGTCCAGCCGCAGGCATTGCCCCGCCTGCGGCTTCCGCTTCATGCATCAGTGCCGCCGATCTCCCCAGGCCTTGCGCGACGCCTGCTCAGCCGGTGCGTGCCGTCCGCGGGGGCTGGTGAGCCGGCCGTTGGGCCGTTGCCCGCCGCGCTCGCGCTCCTGCCCTTCCGGGCAACGCGCTTGCCCACATTGTTCGCCGCGCGCTTGCCCGCGCCGTTCGCCACGCCGCCGGGAATCCCCGCCCGTTCGCTCCCCATCCCTGTCCTGCCCGCTGTGCGGTCGCCGATGGTCGCGCTGCCGTGGGAGATCGGAGGTGGTTGCCCGGCCACGGGATGCGCCCTGTGCCGGGCCGGGCGCACGGTGTGCCGCCTCCGCAGCCCCCTCGCCGCCGGGCAGCAGGAGAATCGCTCCGCTGCGCCGGTCAAAACGCGGTTGTTCGGGGATGTTCGCCTCCACCAGCGCCCCGGAGGGCAGCTCCCCGGCATCGCCCAGCAGGGCCAGCCCGCCTACGCCGCAGGCATAGCGGGCGCGCCCGGGCAGGCCGGGCACGTCAAAAGGCGCGGAAAGCACCCGCAGGGCCGCGCGGCCGAGTCCGCCCCCGCTCTCCTCATGCCGGGCGTCCAGCCCGTCCTGCAGCGTTTCCGCTGCGGGCGAGAGCAGGAGCGGCGCAAGGCTGAGACTGCTCTTGGCCAGTCCCGCCGCCTCGGCAAGCTGGTTCAGCCAGTCCGGCGCGCCCGCGCAATCAAAGGTCACATGACACCAGCCCCGCCCGCTGCGTCCCCGCTCAAGGGGGCAGTCAGCCGCATGGGTGCAGGGAGTCAGCGGCACAAGGCCGCGCTCCAGTGCCGCAGCCCGCAGGCGCATGACCGTAGTGCCGCCCAGCCGTGTGCCCGGCTCAATGACCAGCAACGACGCGGGCAGGGCCGCATCGGCCAGTTCCAGCACCTCTTCCAGCCCGTCCAGCACCGTTTCCAGCCGCTGGCCGAACACGCTGTCTTCACGCGCGTCCCGCTCGTTGTCCGCCATGCCGTCCGTCTCCGCAGCCATCCAATCGTCCGGACGTTCCTTGCGGGCCGCACGACCGGCAGCGCCGCCGGACAGCAACTCGTTGAGCACATTGGCCGCCGTGGCCAGCCAGAGCGCGGGCGCGTCACGCCCCGCCGCCCGGAACGATTGATGCGGCCCGAGGCAGCGGGCGGCCTGCCGGGCGGCCTGCGCCAGCGGCCCGCGCAGGGTGCGCACCGCCCAGACCGGCTCATGCAGCTCGCCGGCCAGCGCGTTCAGCAGCTGCCGCCCCAATTCCAGCGGTTGCGAAGAGGCATCCAGCGCCAGCACCTCCAGCGGCAGGCCGCGCCAGTCCGGTCGGGCCAGCCAGAGGGCCAGCGGCAGGCTGAGCGGGCCGGAACCCATGTCCAGCAACAGCGGACGCCGCCCTTGTTCCAGCCAGAGGCGGGGATCCGGCAGCGGCAGGGCCGCCAGCAGACGCGCCTGCCGCAACACGTTCCAGGGCAGGAAATAATAGAGGTAGGCACTGGTCAGGGCCGGAGAGGCCCAATAGGGATGATGCAGCTGCGCCCGTTCCACGGTGAGCAGGCGCGAGAGCGCGGCCACATCCTGCGGCAGTTGCCGGGCATGGGCCGCTGTCAGCGGACGCACGCGCGCCAGCGCCGCGCCCAGCAAATCCAGCCCCTGCCGCAGCGCGGCGTCCGGCTCGGGCAGCAGCAGCGACGAGGCCTGCCAGCGCGTCCGGGCGGACGCCTCACGCCGGCGGCCTTCCGTTCGCGTGGATTCCGGAACGGCGCGCCGGGCGACAGCCTGTCGAGGCAAACGCTGCGAACCGACGGCATCCGCGTCATGGGGCCGGCGGGCTGAGCGCACGCCGTCTTTTCGCGTCTGCGCGACAGGCGCGGACGGCGTCTGTCGCCCTTCCCCGCCCTGCCGGTCGCGCCTGCCCGGCGCAGGCGGCTCCCGCAGAAGCAAGTCCTCATCCAACACCGAAAAATCTTCCGGGGGCAGCGTGTCCGGCAGCCTCTTCCGATGTTCCCGTGACCGGGGCCGATGCGGGTGTCGTGTCATCTCAAACCGCTCCAAAGCGCATGTGGCGCAGATACTTCTGGTGAAAATCCGGGGCCTCGGCCAGCGGCAGCAATTGTGCCCGCGCACAGAGACGGGCCAGCGCTTCCCGGCGCTGCGCTTGCCGGGCCAGCAAAACGGCCCCCCGCAGCGAGGCATTGCCCACGGCCCGGATGCGCTGCCCCATGCCCTGCGGCACAAAGCCCAGCATTTCCAGATGGCCGGCGGGCACATGCTCGCCCAGCGCCCCGGCCAGACAAAGACAGGCCAGCGCGGAGGGCGTCAACCCGGCGGCCTCCAGCAGGCTGTGCAGGGCCAGCGAAAACGCCGCCTTGACCTTGAGCAGCTCCTCCACATCCTGCGCCGACAGCCACAGGCCATGCGGCAGGCGCAGACAGGGACGGCCCTGCCGCATATCCAGCTGTTCGGCCAGACGCCGGGCCAGCGGCATGACCGCTCCCCCCGGCTGAAAATGGCCGTCCGCATCCATGACCCCGGTCTGGCGCAACAGGGACAGCAAGGCCAGATAGCCCGTGGCGCTGATGCCCTCGCATGGCGCGACCGGCCCGGCGGCCAGCGAACTGACGGGCACCAGCCCCTGCGGCCCGAGACGGAAATCCGTCACGCTTTCCGGCCCGGCCTGACAGCCGCATTCCGGCCCGATGCCCTCCAGCGCCGGGCCAAGGGGCACGCTGACGATAAAGAGCCGATCCGCCGCATCCAGCAGGGCCAGTTCGCCATTGGTGCCCAGATCGGCCAGCACAAGGGGCCGGGGCGTGTCCGCCGCCACAAGGGCGGCCAGCCCGGCGGCAATGTCCCCGCCCACAAAGGGCGCCATGAGCGGCGGAATATAGACGGGCGGCAGGCCCGGCAGGCGGGCCGTCTCGTGCCCGCCATGCGAGAGGCGGTAGGGAGCCGCGCACAGCCCGGCCACGGAACGGCCCAGAAAGATGTCGGTCATGGCCGGATTGCCCGCGACGCACAGGGTCTCAGTGCGCCCGCCCGCCGCTGCCGTCTCGCTCAGGCAGCGCTCCACGGCTTCGCGGGCCAGGGCGGCCAGCCGGGGAGCCGTGTCCGGGCGGCTGGCCGCAGCCAGTCGGGACATGACATCCGCGCCCGCCCCGGCCTGCGGGTTGAGAAAATGCCCCTCGGCCAGCGGGCTGCCGTCGCTGAGGCGCTCGGCGCGATAATAGACGGAGGTAGTGCCCAGATCCACGCCCAAAGCGACGGCTTCCCCGCCCTGTCCGGCGGGCGCGGCAGGGCCTGCCGGACGCGCGGCGGTCAGGAGGGCCGGCACCTCCAGCGGCAGCACGTCAACGTCAGGGACTTGACGGCGGCAGGCCAGCCGCCAACCGTCGGTCACGGCTGCCGCGCCGAGAATTTCCGTCTCTTCCGGCAGGGGAGGCGGACAGGCCCCGCTCGTGAGATAGCGCACCCGGCAACGCCCGCAGCGTCCCAAACCGGCGCACATGGCCCGCACGGGCAGATGGCCGGACAGCCAGAGCGTGCGCGCCAGCGGCGCGCCCGCTGCGGCGGAGAGGCTGCGTTCTTCCCCGGCCTCGCCGCCCGAAGCATGCAGAATAATTTTCATGCCCGCAGAGTGCCGCAAGACGGACACCAAGGCAAGCCCGTCCTGTCTGCCGGTGCGGCTTGCCTTTCGGTCTGTTTTTTGCAAAGGTTGGTGGGTCAAGATTCTGCCGTTATGGGGGAGACATGAACAAGGTACTGGCACAAGACGAAGTGGATGCCCTGCTGCGCGGTCTTTCCGGCGGGGACATCGAAAGCGAAATGGACATGCCCGAGGAGGATGCCGACGGCGTGGTCGCCTTTGACCTTGCCAATCAGGATCGCATCATCCGCGGGCGCATGCCTGTTCTGGAAATCGTCAACGACCGCTTTGCGCGCCTCTGCACCAACGGCCTGTCCAATGCCGTGCGCAAACGCGTGGAGCTGAACCCCATTTCCATCGACATGACCAAATTCGGGGAGTTCATGCGCTCCCTGCCCGTGCCCACCTCCATCAACATCTTCAAGATGGATCCCCTGCGCGGCAATGCCATCATGGTGGTGGACTCGCGCCTTGTCTTTGCCCTGGTGGAAAACATCTTCGGCGGCGCCGGTTCGCAGCCCAAGATCGAGGGCCGCGAATTTACCCGCATCGAACAGGCCGTGGTGGATCGCATCGTCAAGATCGCCCTGGAAAACATGGAAGAATCCTGGCGTCCGGTTCACGACGTGAAGCTGGAACTGGTGCGCAGCGAAATCAATCCCCAATTCGCGGCCATTGTGCCGCCCAGCGACGTGGTGGTGGTCATCACCTTCGAAGTGGAGCTGGATACGGCCCTTGGCTCCATGATCATCTGCCTGCCCTATGCCACCATTGAACCCATCCGCTCGAAGCTGCATGCCAGTTTCCAGACCGAGCGGCTGGAAATCGACCATGCCTGGGTGGCCCGCCTCAAGGAACGCCTCATGGAAACGCCGGTGGATCTCAAGATTCAGCTGGGCACCACCACCATTACCGGCAATCAGCTTCTGCGCATGCAAGTAGGCGATGTGCTGGTGCTGGATACGGACGTGGAGGATCTTTTGCCCTGCACCGTGGCGGGCGTGAAGAAGTACGAGGGCATTGCCGGGACGGTCAAGGCCATGAAGGGCTTTCAGATCATCAAGGAAATCGAACCCCAGTATACCTAGTCGCCCGGGCCGCTGCCCGGCGCGGCATGACCCGGCCAAGAACGGACAAAGGCGGCGGCCCGCACGGGCTGGCCGCCTTTTCACGCCACGAGGAGGCGGCAGCACTACTTGCCGCGTATCCAGTAGGTTTCAAAGCCGTCGTCCAGCCAGCCGTCGGAAACCGCGGTGAAGCCCGCCCGCTTGAACAGCTGCTGATACTCGCGCCGCGTCCTGCGCCAGCCCCAGAACTGCTGCCGCCGGATGCCCAGAAAATGCAGCGCCCCGCGAATGACGATCTTCAGGGCATTGACAAAGCTGCCCACAGCAGAATCCTCTTCCAGCAGGGAGGCCGACAGGCAGATGAGTTCGCCGCCCGGAGCCAGCTGGGCGCGCAGCTCGCGCAGCAGATATTCCAGTTCGCGCTGCGGGATGCCGTAATCCACCGTGGAAAGGTAGATCATGTCGTAACTGACGTCCGAGGGCAGGCAGGCGGGCGGCAGGCCGATATAGATGCGCTCGTTGGGCACAACCTTGCGCAGCCAGCGCAGGCTGACCGTGCTCGGTTCATTGACGTGCAGTTCCAGCTCAGGCATTTCTTCCAGCAGGGTCTTTTCCATGAAGCCCACGCCGCTGCCGATGGAAAGCACGCGCACAGGTTCTGTCCGGCCGGGGTCTTCATTGGCCAGATGCGCCCGCAGCTCGCCGATGAGCCAGCGCGCATCCTTGCGTTTGTTCTCGCGCCAGGCGGCGGGCAGGTCATGCCAGCTCTGATAGCGCCGGAACAACTCCTCATAAAAGGTGGCGTAGAACTTGGGTTCGGCCAGATGAAAGAACGAAATGTGGGAAAAGGCCGTAAAGGGAATCCCTTGCCAGCTTTCCTGATAAAATCGCCGCACGTTGCCTCCGTAAGCCCGCGCATGTCTCCCGCGAGGCGGCTGTCCTCGCAAAAGCCTTCCGGCCATGATGACGCTGCCCGCGCCGCGCGAAAAGCGCTTTCGCGCGCCGGTGCATTCGCTTCGCCCCCCTTCCGCCGCCTCCCCCACGGGGAAACGCCGCCGGGAAACTGCCGATGCTCAATATTCTCCATATAATGCATCCCGGCAAGGGGCGCAATGCCCTGCCGGGGATGCGGGATCAACACAGCCGGGATTTTTCTCCCCGGCCGGCTGCGGACGACCGCCACAGCGGGAAGCGGCCGCCCGCATGTCGGATTAGCAGCTTTCCAGCGCGGCCACCGAAGGCAGCTTGATGCCTTCCAGCAGTTCGAGCGATGCGCCGCCGCCGGTGGAGATGTAGCCCATGCGGTCGGCAAGGCCGTAGCCTTCCACGGCAGCCACGGTATCGCCGCCGCCCACCACCACAAAGGCCTTGTCCGATGCCAGCGCATCGGCCAGCGCCCGGGTGCCCTTGTCAAAGGGCGGGAACTCGAAGGCCCCCACCGGGCCGTTCCAGACCACCGTGGCCGCGTCGGCCAGCAATTTTTCGTAAGCCGCCACGGTCTTGGGGCCGATGTCGAGAATCATGGCCCCGGCAGGCACGGCGTCCACGTCGCAGACGGTGGCCGTCTGCCCGGCGGCCAGCTCGGGCGCGGTCACCACATCCACGGGCAGGGGCAGCATCTTGCCGAGATCTTCGGCCTTTTTCATGATCCGGCGGGCATCGTCCAGCAGCTCAGCTTCACAGAGCGATTGCTGCACATTGTGCCCGGCCGCGGCGAGGAAGGTATTGGCAATGCCGCCGCCCACAATGAGACAATCCACCTTGTCCAGCAGGTTTTCCAGCAGGCCCAGCTTGGTGGAGACCTTGGAACCGCCGATGACCGCCACCAGCGGACGCGCGGGCTGATCCAGCACCTTGGCGAAGGCATTGAGTTCGGCCATCATCAGCGGCCCGGCGCAACCCACCCCGGCCTTGCGGATGGCGGCTTCGGTGGAGGCGTGGGCACGATGGGCCGCCCCGAAGGCGTCCATGACATAGATATCGCCCAGTCCGGCCAGCTTGGCAGCCAGATCGGGATCATTCTTCTTTTCGCCCTTGAAGAAGCGGACATTTTCCAGCAGCACCACTTCGCCGGGGGCCACCTTCACGTCCTCGATCTTCGCGGCCAGGGTCACGGGCTTGCCCAAAAGACCCGAAAGGTGCTCGGCCACGGGCGCCAGCGAGAATTTGGGGTCAAATTCCCCTTCGGTGGGCCGCCCCAGATGGGAGAGAAGCACCACGCCCGCGCCCTTGTCCAGTGCCAGTTTGATGCCGGGCAGGGCGGCACGGATGCGCTTGTCGTTGCTGATGTGACCGTCCTTCATGGGCACGTTGAGATCCTGACGGATGACGACGATCTTGCCCGCGCAATCCACGTCTTTCAATTCCTTGATGGCCATGCTGTCTCCTTGCACTATCCAGAGGTTGCGTTATTTCGCCACGCCCGCGTCGCGCAGCACGTCTTCGGCCAGCGCCACAAGGCGCTCGGCCGTAAAGCCGAATTCCCGGGCCAGCACCTTGCCCGGAGCCGAGGCCCCGAAACCTGCCATGCCGAGCACCGCACCATCGAGGCCCACATATTTGCGCCAGTAATCCGCCGAGGCCGCTTCCACGGCCACCCTGGCACGCACCGATGACGGCAGGACGGCTTCGCGATAGGCCGCATCCTGCGCGTCAAAGCGCTCGCAACAAGGCAGGGACACCACGCGCACGCGGCGGCCGGCCTCGCCCAGCTTTGCCGCAGCTTCCAGCGCCAGCGCCACTTCCGAGCCGGTGGCCAGCAGGATGAGTTCCGGCGTACCCGCGCAATCGGCCAGCACATAGCCGCCGCGCGCGATGGCCGTCACCTGCGCGGCATCACGCCGCACAAAGGGCACGTTCTGGCGGGACAGGGACAGTACGCTGGGCGTATGCGCGCTTGCCAGCGCGCACTGCCAGGCCACGGCGCTTTCCACCGTATCGCAGGGCCGCCAGACGTCCACGTTGGGGATGAGCCGCAGCCCGGCAAGCTGCTCAATGGGCTGATGGGTGGGGCCGTCCTCGCCCACGCCGATGGAATCGTGGGTAAAGACCCAGATGGCGCGAATCTTCATGAGCGCCGCCAGACGCACGGCATTTTTCGCATAATCGGAAAAGACCATGAAGGTGCCCGCATAGGGGATGAAGCCTCCGTGCAGGGCCAGGCCGTTCATGATGGCGCTCATGCCGAATTCGCGTACCCCGTAGGAAAGATAGTTGGCCTCGGCCCAGTTGCCCGCCGCTGCGTCCAGCGGTACGGAAGCGGCGGTTTTTGTACCCACGGAGCCGGTCAGATCGGCTGAACCGCCCAGCAGTTCCGGCAGGCGCGCGACGAGCGTTTCCAGCGCCCGCTGCCCGGCCACGCGGGTGGCGATGCTTTCTTCGGCGGCCACGGCCTGTTGCACGGTTGCGGCGGCAATGTCCGCCCAGTCGGCGGGCAGATCGCCCCGCATGCGACGGGAAAATTCGGCGGCAAGCTCAGGATGGGCGGCGGCATAGGCGGCAAAGGCGTCTTCCCAGGCGGCCTGCGCCGCCCTGCCCTTTTCGCGGGCGTCCCAGGCGGCGGCGATGTCCGCCGGAATCTCAAAGGGAGCGGCTGTCCACTCCAGCGCCGCCTTGGTGGCCGCCGCCTCTTCGGGGCCGAGGGGCGAACCGTGACAGGCGGCGGAATCCGCCTTGTGCGGCGAACCGAAACCGATGTGCGTGCGACAGATGATGAGGCTCGGGCGCGCCCCGTCGGCGCGGGCCTCGCTCAGGGCGGCGTCCAGTGCGGCGGCATCGTGCCCGTCCACCGGGCCGACGACCTGCCAGCCGTAGGCCCGGAAACGGCCCGCCACGTCCTCGGTGAACCAGCCCTCCACCTTGCCGTCAATGGAAATGCCGTTGGCGTCGTAGAGGGCAATGAGCTTGCCCAGTTTCCAGACGCCCGCCAGCGCGCAGGCCTCGTGGGACACGCCCTCCATCAGGCAGCCGTCGCCAAGCAGGACATAGGTATGATGATCCACAATGTTGTGGCCCGGCCTGTTGAACCGCGCGGCCAGCAATTTTTCGGCCAGCGCCATGCCCACGGCTGAGGATATGCCCTGTCCCAGCGGGCCGGTGGTCATCTCCACCCCGGCGGTATGCCCGTGTTCGGGATGACCGGGCGTGCGCGACCCCCATTGCCGGAACTGCCGGATGTCGTCCATGCTCAGGCCGTAGCCTGCAAGATGCAGGAGACCGTAAAGCAGCATGGACGCATGCCCGTTGGAAAGCACGAAACGGTCGCGATCCGGCCAGTGCGGGTCGGCGGGATTGTGGCGGAGCACATGACGCCAGAGGGCTTCGGCCATGTCGGCCATGCCCAGCGGCGCGCCGGGATGCCCGGAACGGGCCTGCTCAATGGCATCAATGGCAAGGGCGCGCAAGGCGTTGGCGCATTGCCTGCGGGTAGGCATGAACATTTCCTCGTTGGGTTAGCGGTTGCAGGGCGTCCATTGGGCGGCAAGCGCGCGGCGATTTTCGCCGGCGGCGCTGCCGGCATGACGCACGGCCTCCAGAAAGGCGGCATGGCGCGCATCATACGGAGGATGCCCGAAAAAGGCCGAGCCGGAAACCAGCACATCCGCGCCCGCATCCGCCAGCGCGGCGGCATTTTCCGGGCAGGCGCCGCCGTCCACCTGCACGAGCACGGACTCGCCGTTCGCGGCGTCCAGCAGTTCGCGCACGGCGCGCACCTTGGCGTAGCTTTGCGGAAGGAATTTCTGCCCGGAAAAGCCGGGATTGACGCTCATGACGAGCACCATGTCGCAATCGGGAGCCAGCCAGCGCAAGGGAGCGATATCCGTGCCCGGATTGAGGGCAATGCCCGCCTTGCAGCCCAGACGGCGAATTTCGGTCAGGGTGCGCTGGGGGTGACGGTCGGCTTCCAGATGAATGACGATCATGTCGGCCCCGGCTGCCCGGAAGGCTTCCAGATGCCGGGCGGGCTGCTCAATCATGAGATGCACATCGAAAAAGAGGCGGCTGCTCGCACGCAGGCTGCGCAGCAGGGGCGGGCCGAAGGTGATGTTGGGCACAAAGCAGCCGTCCATCACGTCCAGATGCAGCCAGCGGATGCCGGCCCGCTCGAGAGCCGCCAGCTCGTCGCCCAGCCGGGCAAAGTCCGCCGATAACAGGGAGGGGGACAGGATCATGCGATTCTCCTCAGTCCTGACGCGCCAGAATGTCGCGAATGGCCAGCAATTCGTCCCGCACATGACGCAGGAAGGCCGGATCGGACGTTGCGTCCTTCTGGCAGGCTGCCGGCTCGATGGTTTTAGCCCCGCCTTCCAGCACCCGGCGCGCGCCCTCGATGGTCATGCCCTGCTCATGCAGAAGCTGCTTGATGCGCCGCAGGAGGGCCACATCTTCCTCTGTATAGCGGCGCTGCCCCTTTTCCGTGCGCGAGGGGGCCAGCTGGGGAAATTTCGATTGCCAGAAGCGCAGCACATGCGTCTCGAGTTGCAGCAGTTCCGCTGCTTCTCCAATACGGTAGGTGGGTGCGCTCATGCGGGCCGCCTGAGGTTTTGCGGCAGCCGCGCCCCGGGGCGCGGCTGCCCGGTTTGCCATGCTAGACGCGCACGCCAAGATGCTTGACGAGCGATTGTGCCACCTTTTCCCGTTCCTTGTCCACTTCCGCATCCTTGAGCGTGCGCCCGGCATGGCGGAAGGTCAGGCGGAAGGTCAGGTGGCGTTCCTCGCCGCCCGCCGGCTCAAAGCAGTCCTGCAGCACAATGTCTTCCAGCAGGGGCAGATGCAGATCCCGCACATGGGCCAGCACCTGCGCCACCTGCACCTGCGGCCCGGCCATGACCGTGATGTCGCGGCGCACCGGCGGATAGACCGGCAGGGGGCGGAAGCGCAGGCGCACCGCATCATGCAGGCGCCGCAGCTCGTCCAGATTCAGTTCGGCCAGCCACACGGGCTTGCGGGCATGGAAGGCGTCGGCCATGTCCGGACGTACGCGGCCCATGACGCCCACGACGCTTTCGCCTTCGGGGCCGGGCACGGCGATTTCCACGCCGGGCAGCAGGAAGGGGTGTTCCCCGGCCTGCCGGTACGCAGCGGCGGGCAGATGCAAAAAGGCCAGCAGATGTTCCACCACGCCCTTGAGATCCACATATTCCATGTCGCCTTCGGGCTGCGGCCAGGCGCTGTCGTAGCGCGAGCCATAGAGCAGGACGCCGATCTTGCCCGTTTCCGTGGCACCGGTATCGTGGGCGTCGTTCAGGGGCCGGGCATGAAAGACATGGGCCAGTTCAAAGAGGCGCAGCCCCGCCGCCCCCTGGGCCAGATTGTTGCGCAGGCTGTTGAGCAGGCCCGGGGCCAGCCAGGTGCGCAAGGCATCCTGCTCGGCAGACAGGGGATTCATAATGGAAATGCGCCCTTCCCGCGCAAGGCCCAGATGGTCAAGATCCTTGTGTCCCACGAAGCTGTAGTTGATGGCCTCGTTGAGGCCCAGCCCCGCGCCCCAGCGCTTGATGCGCGACCAGAAGGCAAAGCGGGATTCCGGCTCGCCGGCGCGCTCGAGATCGCGGGCAATGGGCGGCAGCACCGGTTCGATGGTGTCCAGCCCGTGCATGCGGCCCACTTCCTCGATGAGGTCGGCCTCGCGGGTGAGGTCGGGCCGCCAGCTCGGCTGGGCCACCTGCCAGTTTTCGCCCCGCGCGCGGATTTCGCAGCCCAGCCCGGCGAGCACCCCTTCGCAGAAGTCCCCGGCCAGTTCCACGCCCAGCAGGGCATTGGCGCGGGCCGGACGGAAGTCCATGAGCACCGGCGCAAAGGGGCGCGGCTCGGCCACGGCCACCCCGGGGCAGACCTTGCCGCCCGACAGTTCGGCCATCATGGCGCAGGCGCGATCCAGCGCCCAGCGCGTCCGGCACTGATCGATGCCGCGCTCGAAGCGGTAGGACGCCTCGGAAGAGAGGCCCAGACGGCGCGAGGTCTTGCGGATGGTGCCCGGACGGAAAACCGCGCTTTCCAGAAAGACATTGGTGCTGTTGTCGTCGATTTCGGTATTCAGGCCGCCCATGACCCCGGCCAGACCCACGGCCCGCTCGGCATCGCGGATGCAGAGGTCGCGCGGGTCGAGGCGGCGCTCCTGCCCGTCGAGGGTCACGAAGGTCTCGCCCTCCTCGGCGCGGGAGACGATGATCCGCCCGCCGCGCAGCTTGTCGAGGTCAAAGGAGTGCAGGGGCTGGCCGCATTCCATGAGGATGTAGTTGGTCACGTCCACGATGTTGGAAATGGGGCGCACGCCCACGGCATGCAGGCGATGCCGGATGCGCATGGGCGAGGGGGCGATGTGACCGCCCGTGATGACGCGGCCCGTGTACAGCCAGCAGAGATCGGGATCGCGGATGTCGATGGGCGGCAAGTCCACGCGGGGGCCGTCCTCGGCAAGTTCGCGCTCGGGGATGCGGAAGGGCAGGCCGAAGGCCAGCGCCGTTTCCCGGGCCAGTCCCAGCACGGACAGGCAATCGGCGCGATTGGGCGTGATGGAGATATCCAGCACCTCGCGATCCAGATCCAGGGTGTCCACGAGTTTCGCCCCGGGCACCGCCGTTTCCGGCAGCACCATGATGCCGGAATGATCCTCGGTGAGGCCCAGCTCCCGTTCGGAACAGATCATGCCGCAGCTCGGCGCGCCGCGCAGCTTGGCCTTCTTGATGACCAGCCCGCCGGGCATGGTGGTGCCCACCAGCGCCACGGGAACCTTTTGTCCGGCGGCCACATTGGGCGCGCCGCACACGATGTCCAGCAGTTCGCCCTGTCCGGCGTCCACCTTGCAGATGTGCAGGTGATCCGACTCGGGATGATCGACGCATTCCACCACATGGCCCACCACGATGCCGGCAATGGCGTCATAGGGGCGGAGGATCTCTTCCAATTCCAGCCCCAGCATGGTCAGGCGGTCGCCAAGTTCCTGCGCCGTACCTTCATAGGGGACAAATTCACGCAACCAAGACAGGGAAAGCAGCATAGGTCATCTCACTGGCCTGACGGCCGATTATCAGTTGAAATTCCACGCGGGTTTGGGGGCGTCCACTTCGGGCAGGGGCCGCACGGCCTCCGGCTCGCGGGCATAGCCGCCGTAGGCGCCCGGGCCGGGGCGGTTGCGGGACTTGCGCTCGGCCGGCGGCATATCGGTGAGGCGCCGGCCATAGGCATCGGTATAGCCCATGCCGCCGTCATCGGTACGGCCGGCGGTCTGCCCGGGCAGGGTCTGACTGGCGCGCGGCCCGCCCGGCGGCTCCAGGCCGGAATGGCGGGGATTGTAGGCCGATCCCGCTTCGACCCGCGCCGCCCCGACCGGCGACAGGACAGGCAAGATCAGGGCAAGGCAGGCGCAGAGACAGGCGCGGCGCAGGCTGGCGGCCATTGTCACGCACTCCTAGGCGAACTGGCCGAGAAAGCGCACATCGTTTTCAAAGAACATGCGCAAATCGCCGATGCCGTACTTGAGCATGGCCACCCGTTCCACGCCAAGGCCGAAGGCAAAGCCGCTCACTTCCGGCGCATAGCCCACGGCCTCGAACACCGCGGGGTCAACCATGCCGCAGCCGAGAATTTCCACCCAGCCGGTGGTCTTGCAGACCCGGCAGGGTTCGCCGTCCAGATGACCCGCACCGCCGCACATGCAGCAGGAAATGTCCACTTCGGCCGAGGGTTCGGTGAAGGGGAAGAAGCTGGGCCGGAAACGCACACGGGTGGCGCTGCCGAAGATTTCGCGCACAAAGGCGGTGAGGATGCCGCGTAAATGGGCCATGCTGATGTTCTCGCCCACCATGAGGCCCTCGATCTGATGGAACATGGGCGTATGGGTGAGGTCTGAGTCGCGGCGGTAGACCTTGCCGGGGCAGATGACGGCCAGCGGGGGCTTGCGGGCCAGCATGGTGCGCACCTGCACGGGCGAGGTATGGGTGCGCATGACCACCTTGTCGCTGACGTAGAGGGTGTCCTGCATGTCGCGGGCCGGATGCTCGGGCGGCATGTTGAGGGACTCGAAGTTGTAGAAGTCGTTTTCCACTTCCGGGCCGGAGGCCACATCAAAGCCCAGCCCGCGCAGCACATCGCAAATTTCCTGCGTCACCAGGGTGATGGGATGCAGGGAGCCGCGCCAGGGCAGCCGCCCGGGCAGCGAGGCGTCAAAGCGGCGCAGGGCCTCGGCCTCGAGGGCCTTTTCCAGCGCAAGCCGCCGTTCTTCCAGCAGGGCCGTCAGGCTTTCCTTGACGGCATTGGCCTTCTGGCCCACGGCCGGACGCTGGGCGGGTTCCAGCTGCGGCAGGGCGCTCATGATATGGGCCAGCCGTCCCTTGCGGCCGAGAAAATCGACCCTCAGGCTTTCCAGTGCATCCAATGAACGGGCATCCGCCAGGCCTTTTTCCAGCTCAGGGGCCAGTCCTTCCAGTGCGGTAATCAGATCCATGAATTTTTCCCGTGCCGCCAGGCGGCCTTCGGCGCGGACAATGCGCCGAAAAAAAAGATGCGCGGCACGTCAGGCACAGGCCGAACCTGTTGCCAGAGCGTGCCGCGTCACACACAATCCGTACGATGTCGCCTAGTTCAGCGCGCCCTTGGCCAGTTCAACCACCTTGGCGAAGTCGTCCTTGTGGTACACGGCCAGGTCAGCGAGAACCTTGCGGTTCAGGGCGATGCCGGCCTTGTTGAGACCGTGCATCAGGCGGCTGTAGGACAGCCCGTTCAGCCGCGCGCCCGCGTTGATGCGCAGAATCCAGAGCGTGCGGAAATCGCGCTTGCGGTGCTTGCGACCGATGAAGGAATATTGCAGCGCGCGTTCCACGGCCTCGCGGGCGGTGCGATACAGGCGGCTGCGACCGCCGCGAAAGCCCTTGGCGGCGCTCAGGTATTTTTTGTGCCGGCGATGGGCGGCAAGACCTCTCTTCACACGCATGGGTGTTCCCTCCTTTCACCCGGACAAGGCGGAGGCATAAGCCCGCCGGGGAGCTAGAAATATCCGTTTTTTTCCGCCGTATGCGGCGGGCGGCAGGATTGAACGCCCGTGCGTCGCGGCTCCTGCCTGCCGCCGGCCTTGCGGCCTCGGGCCGTCATGCGCCCGCTAGCCGTTGGGCAGCATGCGGCGCACGGCCTTTTCATTGGTTTTGTCCACAATGGCGGACTGGCCCAGACGCATCTTGCGACCGGGGGCCTTCTTGGTCAGGATATGACGCAGATTCTGGCGGCGGCGTTTGAACTTGCCGCTGCCGGTCAGCTGAAAACGCTTGGCGGCGGCGCGCCGGGTCTTGATCTTAGGCATGATGTACTCCTTGCACAATAATCGTACGGCCTGTCCGTGCCGCAGCAGGGACAGGTGGGCATAATGCCCCAAAACGCTGCCATGTGCAAGCGCATTTTCTGCGCTACTTCTTGGGCACCAGCAGCATTTGCAGGGTGCGGCCCTCGGCGCGGGGTTCCTGATCCACCTTGGCCACATCGGCCAGATCCTGCACCACGCGCTCCAGGATGCTCAGGCCGCGATCCTTGTGGACGATTTCGCGACCGCGAAAAAATACCGTGACCTTGCAGCGGTCGCCGTCCTCAAGAAAGCGGCGGATGTGGCGCACCTTGGTCTCGTAATCATGGTCGTCGGTCTTGGGACGCACCTTGATTTCCTTGATCTGCACCACAGACTGCCGTTTCTTGGCTTCCTGCTTCTTTTTCTGCTGTTCGTACTTGAACTTGCCGTAGTCCATGATACGACAGACAGGCGGCTCCGACGTGGACGCCACTTCCACAAGATCAAGTCCCGCTTCCTTGGCGAGGGCAATGGCCTCGTTGCGTTGCAGGATTCCCAGCTGCTCCCCGTCGGCGCCGATGACGCGCACCTCTCTTGCACGGATCATCTCGTTGCGGCGCACACCGTCCTGCGGAACGTCGCGCCGCGGTCTCATGTTAGGCGAAGCTATAGCGCATACCTCCTCGCTTGAAAGGCTCTTCCCCATCCGCGCGGATCATGGCGGCCACCTCCGGCACGGACTTGAGCCCGACGTTATCCCCATTGCGCAGGCGCACATTGACGCCGCCGGCCTGCGCCTCCTTCTCGCCAATGACAAGTATGTACGGAATCTTGGCCAGCTGCGCCTCGCGCACCTTGAAGCCAAGTTTTTCGTTGCGCAAATCGGCCGTGGCGCGGATGCCCGCGGCCTTGAGTTCCGCCAGCGCCCTGCCCGCGGCCTCGTCCCCGGCTCCGGTCACCGTGAGAATGCGGGCCTGCTCAGGCGCGAGCCAGGTGGGCATGGCACCGGCATACTGCTCGATGAGCACGCCGATGAAGCGTTCCAGCGACCCCATGATGGCGCGGTGCACCATGACCGGGCGGTGCCGCTCGCCGTCCTGTCCCACATAGGTGAGGTCAAAACGTTCCGGCAGGGTGAAGTCCACCTGAATGGTGGAGCACTGCCATTCGCGACCGATGCAGTCCAGCAGGCGCACGTCGATTTTCGGCCCGTAGAAGGCGCCGTCGCCCTCGTTGATCTCGTAAGGCATATCGGCCTTTTGCACCGCCTGGATAAGGGCATTGGTGGCCAGTTCCCAGGCTTCGTCGGTGCCGATGCTGTCCTTGGGCCGGGTGGAGATGGCGACCTTGAACTGGAAGGCAAAGAGATGCATGAGGTCACGGATCAGGTGGATGACCTCGAGAATTTCCCCTTCCAGCTGCTCCGGCGTGCAGAGAATGTGCGCGTCGTCCTGAGTGAACTGGCGCACGCGCAGCAGGCCGTGCAGCACGCCGCTCTTCTCGTGCCGGTGCACCACGCCCAGCTCGAAATACCGCTGCGGCATGTCGCGGTAGCTGCGCAGTTCGTTTTTGAAGATGAGCATGTGCGAGATGCAGTTCATGGGCTTGATGCCGTAGGCGTCATCCTCGATCTGCGTGAAGTACATGTTCTGGCGGTAATGATCATAATGCCCGGAGCGCTGCCAGGTTTCCACGCGCAGAAGCTGCGGCCCCTGCACCATGTCGTAGCCGCGCTTGAGGTGTTCGCGCCGCCAGAAATCCTCGAGAATGGTGCGCAGCAGCATGCCCTTGGGCAGCCAGAACACCATGCCCGGGGCCACATCCTCGTGGAAGGTGAAAAAGCCCAGCTCGCGCCCGAGCTTGCGGTGATCGCGGCGCTTGGCCTCCTCCAGCTGCTGGAGGTAGGCCTTGAGGGCCTTCTCATCGGCAAAGGCCGTGCCGTAAAGGCGGGAGAGCATGGGATTCTTTTCGTCCCCGCGCCAGTAGGCTCCGGCCACGGAAAGCAGCTTCGCGGCATGGGCAAAGCCGGTATGGGGCACATGCGGGCCGCGGCAGAGATCGCAGAAGTCGCCGCAGGTATAGAGCGTCACGCTGTCGGCGTCGATGTCCTCGATGATCTCCACCTTGAAATCCTCGCCCATGTCGCGGAAGAGCCGCACGGCCTCGGCCTTGCTCACGGCCCGGCAGGTGAAGGGCAGCCGGGCATCGGCAATTTTCCGCATTTCGGCCTCGATGGCCTCGAAATCGTCGCTGGAAAAGGGCTTTTCCACGCTGAAGTCATAGTAGAAGCCATTGTCGATGGCCGGGCCGATGGTCACCTTGGCGGCGGGAAAGAGCTTCTTCACCGCGGCGGCCATGACGTGGGCCGTGGAATGGCGCAGGATGACCAGCCCCTCGGGCGAGTCGGCGGGCACGGGCACAAGCTCGGTACAGCCGCCCGGCACGGGGGCGCTCAGATCCATCAGGCGCGGGCCGCCCTGCTCATCCGGGCAAACGGCGCGGGCCGCTACGAGAGACTTGTATTTCTTGCCGCTCAGGGCCTGTTGCAGCACATCGGAAATCACGGCTCCGGCCGCCGCTTCCACGCTCTGCCCTTCCACAAGGATGCTCATGGGAAAACTCCTTATCGCTTCGCCGTCGTCACGGCGGATGGCACAAAAAGAAATGGGGAGGCGAAACACCTCCCCATCACTCTCAAAAATACCGCTTGGCGGCTATAGTGGCGGGCTTGCAGCCCTTTCGCCGAAGGGGAACATCCCCGAATCATCACTGGTAGGAACGAGCAGACTTGAACTGCTGACCTCTTCCGTGTCAAGGAAGCGCTCTAGCCACCTGAGCTACGCTCCTACATGAGGCAGGACTTTTTTTATACGCATGCCGGGAAATGGTCAAGTCTTTTTTGCCCGCACGGCAAAAAAATCTCTCCGCCGCACCGGACAGGCCGCGGGCCGGGCACGGCCTACGGCAGCACGCCGGCGAACTGCGTCTTCATGTGCTGCACCTTGGCCACATAGGAACGGGTTTCCCGCACGGGCAGCTCCACGGTCAGGCGGCGATAAAGATCCGGCACGCTCAGACTGTTGATGCGGGCCACGGCTTCGGCATTGGTCGCCCCCCAGTAGCGGAGAAAGCGGTTCGGCCCCATGTTGTAGGCGGCCACGGTGCAGTATTCGCGGGCCACCGGATCCCGCACGTCCTGAAAATAGCGGGTCATGAGAATGTGCAGATAGGCCGTGCCATAGCGGATGTTGATCTCCGGCACCGCCAGCTCGTTGAAGCCCACATTGCCCCGTGTGCCGTAGAGGAAACGGTGCACCTCGTCGCTGGCCGTGCTGGGCAGGAGCTGCATGAGGCCCATGGCCGAACTGCGGCTGACCAGAGTTGGCCGGAAGGTGCTTTCGCTGTGAATGATGGCATAGACCAGGGCGGCATTGAGTCCGTAGCGCCGGGAGAAGTTCTCCACCAGTTCCCGGTAGGAGCCGGCATGCGCCCGCAAGGTGCCCGAATCAAAGCGCGGCAGGGCAATCGGCGGCGCGACCGGCACGATGTTGCGGCGCTGTTCGGCCAGCGCCTCCCAATCCACGGGCTGATACGCATGCATAAAGCCGTTGGAAGCCAGCCAGCGCAGGGGCCGACCCTGCGCGTCCAGCATGTCCCCGTAGCCGTCGGGCTGCACGCCGTAGAGCACGGGCATGCTGGAGCCGTCCAGCGCCAGCAGGGGCGCCAGCATGATGGCGGCATCGCCGTCATGGGACAGGCCCTTGTCCGTCAGGGCCAGACGGACGCTGCCCCCGTCAAAGCGCACCACATTCCGCGTTCTCGGCGCGGGCGCAGGCCCTGCCGCCGTGAAGGGCGCTTCATTCACCGGTTGCCGTATGGCCCAGACGCGCCCATCGGCTCCCTGCTCCACGATGGGCTGCGGCCTGTCCTCGGGCCGCAGGCTGATTACCTGCGGGTTGGCCAGACCGCGCATCTCAGGCCCCCAATACTGGGGAACAAAGCCCGCCAGCAGCGGCAACAGCCCCAGGAGGCCCAGGAGCATGCATGATGCCAGAACGAGGGTGATACGCCGGGTCATGGACAATCTTCCTTGCCGTCAACAACTTGTCTTCTGTCCGTTCCAGTATGCAATGATTTTGCCATAAAAACAATATCGCATGATTTCATGTGATTGCCGCACGACTGACAGTCGGCGGGCCGCGCGCGGGCGTCAATTTTCTGCTGTACGTTCCCCGCCCCCCGCATTGACCCGCACGCGCAGGCCGGGTATGGTCGGAACACCCTTGTCATGTGGCGAGTCGCGAGGCTTGAGCTTCACCCGACTTTTGCGTATGTCCTTTTCGGCACAAGCGGATGCGGCAAGACAGGCGGCGCACGCCGGCGTCCCGGCTGCCGGGGCGACGGCGTGCGCCGCACCGGCCACCTTTTTCGGGAGCAAAAGGCTCCGGGCATGAGCGCCATGAAACACTTTACCCTGTTTCCGTTCTGGAAAGAGCTGAAAACCTATCGGCCGGACGACTTTCGCGCCGATCTGGTGGCAGCCCTCACGGTTACGCCCGTGGCCGTGCCGCAGGCCATGGCCTATGCCCTCATGGCCGGCGTGCATCCGCAATATGGCATCTATGCCTGCATGCTGCCCGTGGTGGTGGCGGCGCTCTGGGGTTCCTGCCGCTTTCTTGCCGCCGGGCCGACCAATGCCACGTCCATCGTTCTCCTGTCCGCCATCGGCTCGGCCACGGTGGGCGGCGTGGCCATTTCCGGCCTGCCGCCGTCCTATCAGATGACCTGCGTGTTCACCATCGGCCTGCTCTGCGGCCTCATTCAGATGGCCATGGGCCTGGCCCGACTGGGCGATCTGGCCAACTTTATCTCGCAATCGGTCATGCAGGCCTTTGCCACGGGGACGGCCCTGCTCATCGCCTCCAGTCAGATCGAAACCGTGCTCGGCCTGCCGGACAGCCATTCCAGCGGCTTTTTCCTGCCCATCTGGTCGGCCATCCAGAATATCGATCAGGTCAATGTCTGGTGCGTGGGCATTGCCGCCCTGAGCATCGTGCTGGTGGAGGCCTTCCGGCGCATCTCCCGCCGCCTGCCCGCCACCCTGCTGGCCCTGGCCGGCGCGGGCGTCATCTCCTATGCTCTGGATGCCGTGGGCAAGGGCGTGCCGCTGGTGGGGGCCATTCCCTCGGTCATTCCCCCGCTCTCGCGCCTGCCGCTGGATCTCACGGTTTACCGGGATCTGTTCATGCCCGCGCTGGCCCTGGCGCTCATGGGCGCGGTCACCTCCCTTTCCACGGGCAAGCAGCTGGCCAGTCTCAAGGGCGAACGCTTTGACGGCAGTCAGGAACTCATCGGGCAGGGACTGGGCAATGTGGCGGCCTCCTTCACCTCCAGCATTGTGGGCTGCGGTTCCTTCAGCCGCAGCGCGCTGGTGGTCACCTCAGGAGCGCGCACCCGCATGGCCACGGTACTCTCGGGCCTGCTGGCCCTGCCCATGCTCTGGATTATCGCGCCCTTCATGAGCTGGCTGCCGCTTTCCGCCCTGGGCGGGGTGCTGCTCACGGTCTGCGTGCGCATGGTGGATGTGCCCGGCCTGCGCCTTTGCTTCCGGGCCACCCGCATCGACCGCACCGTTCTGCTGGTCACCTTTGCCGCCACCCTGCTGCTGGCCCTCGAACAGGCCATTCTGCTGGGCGTGCTGCTCTCGCTCATCCTCTTCATTTTCAAGCTGGCCCATCCGCGCGTCTTCCGGCTGACGCGCGATGATCCCATGATACAGCATGCCCCTGAACCCCTGCCGGACGAAATTGCCGTCTACATCATCGAAGGCACGCTTTTCTTCGGCGCCATCAATGAGCTGGAACGCCGCATCTATGAGGAAGCGGATACCCCGGTGCGGGTCATTGTCCTGCATCTGGCGCGCGTGTTCTGGCTGGACGCGGCTGGCTCGCACGCGCTGGAACAATTCGTGGAGCAATGCCATACGCGGCACATCCCGGTCATTCTCGTGGTGGGCAGCCGCAGCGTGCATGACGTGCTCAAGCGCACGGGCATGCTCAGCTACCTGGGCAAGGGCTTTGTGGCTCCCACCTTTGCCGACGGCCTGAAGCTCGGCTTCCGAACCTATCACCGGCTGCAAAGCGACGATCGCCTGCACCTGCCCAAGCTGCCGCCCTCCAAGCGCAATCAGGGACGGCATGTCCATCATCCCCACCCGCATCACAAGGGCAAGAGCCGATGAGCCGTCACCGAGATCGCGGCCTGCCGCCCTGCCCGCCCTGCGCGTGCGAACGTCTGCCCTTCGGGGCGGACGCCCCGTGGCTTGCCCCGCTGGCCGGCTACAGCGACCTGCCCTTCCGTCTGCTCTGCCGGGAATACGGGGCCGCGGTCTGCGTGACGGAGATGGTCAGCGCCAAGGGTCTTGCCTATTTCAGTCCGGGCACGGCGGAACTTTTGCGCAGCCTGCCCGAGGATCAGCCCCTTGTGGTGCAGCTCTTCGGCGCCGAGGCGGATTTTCTCGCGCAGGCCGTCACCATGCTGCGCGCCGCGGGCTACCGCTGGTTCGACCTGAACATGGGCTGTTCCGTGCCCAAGGTGCTCAAGCAGAAGGCGGGTGCGGCCATGCTCGGGGATCCGGACAACGCCCTTGCGGTGGCCCGGGCCATGATTGCCGCCGCCGAACCGGGCCATGTGGGCTTCAAACTGCGCCTGGGGCTGGACGACAACCGCCCTGTATGGCAGGATCTTGCCCTGCGCCTGCAGGATGCCGGGGCCGGCTGGCTGACCCTGCACCCGCGCACGGCCCGGCAGGGCTTTGGCGGCGAAGCCCGCCACGAGGCGCTGGCCCGTCTGGCCCCGCAACTTTCCCTCCCCCTGCTGGCCAGCGGCGATCTGTTCAGCGCCGACGACGGCCTGCGCGTCCTGCGCGAAACCGGCGTCAGCGGCGTCATGTATGCGCGCGGAGCCATGTTTGATCCGACCATTTTCGCGGCCCATCGTGCGCTGGTTCAGGGTCTGCCTGCGCCGGAACCGACGCCGCAACGCCTGCGGGCAGTCATTCTCCGCCATGTTACACTGGCCCGGCGCTACTGTTCCCGGGAGTCGGCCCTCTGGAAGATGCGCGGCGTGGTGCCGCGCTACGTCAGGCACCTGCCCGGGGCCAAGGCCCTGCGGCACGGCTTGTGCCAGTGCAGGGACTGGCCGGAACTGATGAGCCTGCTGGACGCCTTTCTGCCCGACGCGTTGCCGCAAGATGTTTCCCCGCATGCGGGAGCGGGCTGAGTCTCTGTGCCAATTCCCCGGCAGGCGGACGAGCGCGGTGCACAGCCCCAATCGGGCGGGCGCGACCGGCATGACCGCTCCCCCCATCACCTTCAACGCCGGCGTCATGGCCGCGCATGCGGATGCGCTGCCGGCGGACGCTGCATACCGAGGTTATTCCATGGAAATTCTACGCGCCAAAACAGCCGGTTTCTGCATGGGCGTGAGCCTTGCCCTGCAAAAGCTGGACACGGCTTTGGAGCAGGCTCACGGCAAGCGCATCTGTACGCTCGGCCCCATCATTCACAATCCGCAGGTGCTGGCGGACTACGAGCGGCGCGGCGTCTTTTGCGCCGCCTCCCCGGACGAGCTTGGCCCCGGCGACTGCGTGCTCATTCGGGCGCACGGCATTACCCGGCAGGTCGAGGAAGCCGTGCGGGCTTCCGGGGCGCAGGTGCAGGACGCCACCTGCCCCAAGGTCAAGAAAGCCCAGCTGTCCATTTTCAAGGCCACGGAGGGCGGCGCCACCCTCCTGCTGTTCGGGGAGGCCGAACATCCCGAGGTGCGCGGCCTGCTCTCCTACGCGCGCGGCGCGGCCCATGTCTTCGGCAGCAGCGCCGAACTGGCCGGACTGCCGCTGGATCCCGCCGTGGACTATGTGCTGGCCTCGCAGACCACGCAGGACAGGGGCGTCTTTGAAAATCTCGTGCGGGAATGGCAGGCGCGCCTGCCGCATCTTGAGGTTCTCTCCACCATTTGCGACGCCACCCGCGAACGTCAGGATGAAGCCCTGAAAATCGCGGCCTGCGTGGACGTCATGGTTGTGGTGGGCGGCCGCCAGAGCGGCAATACCCGCCGTCTGGCGGATCTGGCCGCGCAATGCGGCCGCACCACCTTTCACATTGAGGAGCCGTCGGAACTGCGCGCGGAGAATTTCTCAAAAAAATCCCGTGTGGGCCTAACGGCAGGCGCATCTACGCCGAAAAGGCTTATTGACGCGGCGCAATCGTGGCTGGAGGCCCTGCCTTAGGGAGTCTTGTCCCTACCCGGCAGAAGGCCCTTGCGGTGCAGGGACGCCGAGGAGCATGCGGGCCGCCGGGGAAAGTCCTTTCCCCGGGCGACGGCGCAGCGTATTTCATGGAGGCAGCATGGCACAGACCAATATTCTGCTTGAGGCAGGCACCAACGAACTTGAGGTTGTGGAGTTCTATCTTGATGAGCCGGCCCCGCCCAACGGCGAGCCGGGGGATGGGCAGATCACAACGGAGCACCCGGACGGAACGTGCTCCTATCGCGGGTATTATGGCGTCAACGTCGCCAAGGTGCTGGAAATCATCCGTATGCCCAAGGTCACCGAACTGCCGGAAGTCCAGCACCCCAGCGTACTGGGCGCCTTCAACCTGCGCTCGCGCATCATCCCCCTGGTGGATCTGGCCATGTGGTTGGAAAAGCAGCATGCCCAAACCACCGAAGAACCCAAGACCATCGTGACCGAGTTCAACAACGTCACCACGGCCTTCATGGTGTCCGGGGTCAACCGCATCCATCGCATCAGCTGGGAAGAGGTCGAGCCGCCGAACAAATATGTGGCCGCCGTGTCCAGCAATACCATCATCGGCGTGGTCAAACTCGAGGGCCGCATCGTCTTTCTGCTGGATCTGGAAAAGGTCGTGGCGGATCTCAATCCCCGCCTCGGTCTGCGCCTTGACGATCTGGGAGCCAACTGGGACGCCTCGCGCGGCTACCGTGCCCTTGTGGCCGACGATTCGGCCCTTGTGCGCGAAATGCAGCGCGACCTGCTGGAAAAGGCCGGCTTCACCGTGGAAGTCACCACCAACGGTCGTGAGGCCTGGGATCGCCTCATGAACTTCAAGCGCCGCTCAGAAGAAGAAAACCGGCCCATCACCGATTTTGTGCAGGTGGTGGTCTCGGATATCGAAATGCCGGTCATGGACGGCCTCAACCTGACCCTGCGCATCAAGGAAGATCCCATGCTCAAGAACCTCCCCGTGCTGCTTTTCTCCTCCCTCATTACCGACAAGCTGCGGCACAAGGGGGAAAGCGTCGGGGCCGACGGGCAGATTTCCAAGCCGGAAGTCACCCAGCTGGCCAAACGGGCTGCGGCGCTCATTCAGGCGCGCGAAGCCGCACTGGCCGAAAAACAGGCAAACAGCTGACGCTCTGCCCACAGACGACTGCTTTCAGAGGGGAGGGAACGATCGCGCCCGCATCGCGTAGCCGCCGGTGCATGCGCAGGAGTTTCCTCCCTGTTTTTCCGCCCGCTTTGCCCCGTCTTTCGCCACAGGCGGCTCACCATCCGAAGCATACGTGTTTCCCGGGCGACCCGGTCTGAGCAGCGGCAACCAGCGGAGATGCCATGCCCCGTCCCTCCGTACCGCATAGCCCGTTGGCCGTGCTTCTTGCGCTTGCCTACGCGGCTGCCGCCGTCCTGCTTTTGCTGCTCGCCCGGGGAGCACTGGATGGCGCGTCAACGCATGAGGCAGCGCGGGGCAGTCTTTTCCTTGCGCTGGTTCTGCTTTTGCCCTCCCGGCGCATTGTTGTCGCGCACGCGGCGTTCTTTGCGCTGTTCGCCCTCTTTCTTCCCGTTGTCGCCGCAGAATGGCACACCCATACCCATTCTCTCGCCTCGCCCGATCTGACGGATTTCATCGACTTCCTTTTTCATCCGCCCCAGACCACCACGGAGCTGCACGAATTTCTCTGGTCGCTCCTCATCATGGCCCCGCTGGTTCTGTTTGCGCTGCTGTGCTTCCATGCGGTGCTGCATGGGGCGCTGAGGGCTGTCCGGCGTCGCCTCGGCGAACGCTGACGTACGCATCCGCACGCGGGCCAGGTTCCGCGCGCACGAACGAATCGACAAAAAAACGGCAGGATGACCCTGCCGTTTGCCGCAAACCCTCATTGACGAGAGTTTCATCCTAGAACAGCCACTTCTTGCCGTCGTGACGAATAAGCTCATTGAGGTTGCGGGTACGCACGCGCTCGCACTGATTAGTGGTCAGCGCTTCCTGGCGCGTCGCGCCGCGGCACTCGTATTCATATTCGCTGTAACGGATGAAGCCCACATGCTGCCCCTTGCTGCCGGGCCGCACCTCGGTGGACACATTGTTCTGATCCACCTCCACATAGGTGGCCACATAGCCCTTGCCGTCCTTGCGCACGGAACGGCTGGCCTTGGAGGGCATGACAGTACGGGCGGCACGGCCCACCAGCTGTTTGCCGGTCACATCCAGATCCGCCTTGATCCGGGCCTCGCCCTTCAGATTGGCGGAAGCCGCGCTTTCCTTTTTCACGGGGGCCGGGGCGGGTTCAACCTCGGCAGCAGGTTCGGCCTTGGGGGCCTCGCCCTCGTGATCCACGGCGATGGCGGGGTCGCTGTCGGCGGCATCACCGCCAAAAAGGCCGCAACCGCTCATCCCGAGGCAAAGGACAAGGGCAAGGGGGGTCAGAATTTTCTTCATGCTCACTCCTGAATGGCGAGAACCCGGCGCCAGACGCCGGGTCCTCGAGGGTATTGCTGTGTCGCTACGCGTTTCGCACTAGTCGAACGAAAGTTCGGTGCGGCGGTTCATGTAGCGGCCTTCTTCGGTCTTGTTGTCGTACTTGTAGGACTTGCCCTTGCCGATGGCGGTCATGCGGCTGGCCGGGATGCCCTGCTTGGCCAGATAGCTCTTCACGGAGTTGGCACGATTCTGGGAGAGCTTGGCGTTGTAGGCATCGGTGCCGAGGGAGTCGGTCCAGCCGGTCAGGACAACGCGCTTGTTCGGATTGGCCTTGATGAGTTCGGCGGCTTCGTTGAGGATGCCCATGGCCTTGCCGTCAAGGGCATAGGAATCGAAGGCGAAGTTGACGCCACGCAGCACGATCACGCTTTCTTCCTGGCAGAAGACGGCCAGCACGAAGCGTTCCACGGCGGCATCGCTGTTCACCAGATCTTCACCACGCACCACCACGGTGGAGGGGTTCAGAGCGGCGATGGCCTTGATGGTGGCTTCACCGGTGGGGGTGTCCGCAAAGGAGATGATGTGCAGGGTCACGCCGCGCTGGCTGGCATACAGCTGACGGGCGATTTCGACCATGTCCACGCCGCGGTTGTTGTCGCCGTCGGTCACGAGGATGATGGCGCCGGGCTTCTTCATGGCGTTGAAGGCCGGGCTGTAGACCTGCAGGCCGTCGCCCATGTTGGTCATGCGACCGAAGATGGTGAAATCGGACTTCAGCTGATTGATGCCGGAATCCATGGCCGCACGATTCCACGGGCTCTGCTCGATGATGGCGCCGTTGGGGCTGATGGTATGCAGACCGCCGTAGTAATCCAGCGCCGGAATGGCGGCATTCACGCGCTTCAGAGCCGTTTTGGCGGCTTCCATCTTCACCATCTTGAGATCCTTGTTGTGCATCATCATGGAACCGGAATAGTCCACGACGAAGTCAAAGCTCTCAATTTTCTTGTTGCACACGGGCGCCGCAGCGGCGGCAACGGCGTAGCCAAGCACAAGGGTTGCGGCCAACGCCAGCAGACGAATGGACTTCATAAAGCCTCCCATTAGGTTTTCTCCCGAAAACAGGATTTTTGCCCGCCATACCACCCTCCCGCACACGTCGTTTGGGGAATGGCTTTTTCTGGATATACACTTCCCGACCGAAAATCGCAAGCAAATATCGAAAGAGGGGGGTTCCGTGCGGCCAATCATCTGGACAAGTTCGCCCGCCTTGGGCATAGTCATATCATTGCCAAGCAAAGGATATGTCATGCCATCACTGCCATTTACCAAGTGGAGTCCCAGCGGCAACACGACGCTGCTCTTTCCCGCGGATGCCGTGGCCCATGCGCGGCAGGCCCAGGTGGCCCGCGCGGCCCTCATGCCCCACATGCTGGGCGGCGAGCAGGCGGGCTTCTGCGACATGCGCGCACGCCGCCTGCGCATGGCCGGGGGCGAATTTTGCATCAATGCCGCCCGGGCCTTCGGCGCGCTGCTGGCTCTGGAGGATGCCCGCCGCGCCGGGCAGGAGCGCGATACAGACCGGGCCTACGCCTGCGAGGTGCAGGTATCCGGCTGGCAGGGCACGGTGGGCCTGCGGGTGCGCGGCGGCCTGCCGGATTGGCGCGTGGCGGCGGATCTGCATCTGCCTGCCTGCCCGGTACGGCAGGAGGCCGAGGGGGTGACGCTGGTGCGCCTGCCGGGCATTGCCCATCTTTTGCTGGATGCCGCCCACGCCTTTCCCGACGACTACCTGGCCGCTTCCGCCCTGTTGCGCCGTCAGTTCGAACTTGCGGATCTGCCCGCTGCCGGGGTCATCTGGTGGCGGCAGATTCAGAATCAGCTGGAAATGTTCCCGGTGGTGCATGTGCGCGAAGCCGGCACAACCTGCCTGGAGAATGCCTGCGGTTCGGGCGCGCTGGCCCTGGGCCTGCGCCTCTGCCCCGACGGCGCCCAACGGCGCTTCACCATTCTTCAGCCGGGCGGAGAGCCGCTTGACGTGAACATTGACCGCAGCGAAGCCCCCATCCGTGCCACGGTGGACGGCCCGGTTCAGCTCGTGTCCGAAGGCCGCGTCTGGCTGCCGGAGGCGATGCTGCGGCAGGACTGACCCGCCCCGCCCCCCGACGTGGGTTAGCCGATTTCCACCGCCCGCTGCAGGTGCGCGCCCAAACAGGCCAGATCCCGGTGCAGGCCATGCTCATGCAGGGATTCGAACTGTTCGGAATCCGGGAAATAGGCCAGCAGATCGCCGGCCTCCATATCAAAGTACCAGGCATGCAGGGAAAGGCGGTGCTCGGCCACACGGCGGCGTATCCAGGGATAGGAGAGCAGATTTTCCACGGACAGGAGGACGGCGGCTTCTTCGCAGTCCCGCCGCCGCGCGGCCGGATCCGCTTCGCTGTGCCCGAGGCGTTCGATGGCCGGGCGGGCTATGCCCACCCACTGGGCCACATGACTGTCCGGCGGCGTGCCTTCCGGGTGCAGCAGGGCATGGATTCCCCCGCAGCAGGAATGCCCCAGCACGATGACGTGCTCGACCTTGAGGTGACGCACGCCGTATTCCAGCACGGCCAGCACCGCGTCTCCCCGCCCGACTTCTTCGGCATGCGGCACCAGATTGGCCACATTGCGCACGACAAAGATATCGCCGGGATCGCAGCCCATGAGCAGGGCGGGATCCGCCCGCGAGTCGCTGCAGGCGATGACGAGCGCCTTGGGGTGCTGTCCGTCGCGCAAGGCCTCGTAGTAGTTGACTTCCGCGTCATAGTAGAACTGGCGAAAGTTCTTGAAGCCGTCAATGAACTTGTGAAAGTCCCGCATGCACCGTCCCCGGGGGGCTTCTTACGGCAGATCGGCGGCCCGCGGCAGTCTCATCTGCCGCAGACCGCCGTCCGACGCATATGGCCTGTCAGTTTTGTCCTATTGCTTGAGGCGGTCGATAAGTTCCTTGAGTTCGGCCGCCATCTCCACCAGGGCGCGCACCTGTTCCGCCGCGCTGTCCATGGCCGCAAAGTTCCTGTCGGCAATGGCGCGCACCTGGCGCATTCCCTCGGAAACAGTCACCACGATGCCATGCTGCTGCTGGGCGGCGGTGGCTATCCGGGCCGCGCCGCTTTCGCTGTGACCGGCGGCATCCACGATTTCCTGCAGGGCCGTACCCGAGCGCCGCGCCAGATCGTCCGCTTCCTCGGCGGCCAGACGGGCATCCTGCATGAAGCTGACACAGGAGTGGATGGCCTGCTGAATCTCGCCGATCTTGTCGCCCACCGAGGCGGTCGCCTGCACCGTCTTTTCGGCCAGCTTGCGCACCTCATCCGCCACCACGGCAAAGCCCCGCCCCGCCTCGCCGGCGCGCGCGGCCTCAATGGCGGCATTGAGGGCCAGCAGATTGGTCTGGTCGGCAATATCCACAATGACGTTCATGATGTCGCCGATGGAGCTTGCGCTTTCATCCAGCTGCAGCAAATCCTTGCTCTGCTTTTCGGCCATGACCAGCAGCCGGTGCATGGAGCTTTCACAGCCCTTCACGACCTCCAGCCCCCGCCCGGCGCTGTCGCGCGACTTTCCGGCGTCTTCCGTGGACAGAGCGGCATCCTGCACGATCTCCCCGGCGGCCACGGCCAGTTGTTCCACGTTCTCCATATTGCGCTTCATCTGGATGTTCTGGTCGCGGCTGCCGGTATTGACGGCCTCCACCTGTTCGGCCAGATAGCGCGAGCTTTCGGCCAGATGCGCAGCAATATTGTCGGCCTGCGCGGCGATCTGGGTCATTTCCGTCAGCAGGGAGCTGATGCGCGCCTCTTTCTGCTCGGCTTCGCGCAGGGCCTTTTCCGCCCGGGCGGCGTGGGCCAGGGCCTCACTGGATTTCTGCTCGTTTTCCACCAGCTTCTGCTTGAGGCAGTCCAGCAGCGAGCCAAGGGCCTGCGAGAGCTGGCCGGTTTCATCCTTGCGCGGCAGGCGCAAGTCGATATCCAGATTGCCGGCCACCACTTCTCTGGCGCGAGACACCAGAAGGCCCAGCGGCTGGCTGATGGAGCGGGCAAACAGGATGCTGGCCACAGCCAGCACCAGAATGGCGAAGGCCTGCATGATCAGGAAGAAAATCTGGGTGGAATGGCCCACATCCTGATATTCGCCGGCATCCCGCTGGGAGGCCGCATCCACCATATTGCGAATGGTCGATAGCTCGGACAGCACATCTTTCGAGGCCTGCATGGTCACGGCCTCAAAGCGCGCCTCAGCCTCCTGCAAATTGCCGGAGCGGGCCTGTTTGAGGATGTCCGCCGCGCTCTCATGCAGCACGAGGTGCGGCTTTTCCAGGGCGGCGAAATGACGGGCCGTATCCGGCAGCTGCCGTTCCAGCTCCCTGCGCTCGTCGGAATAGAACCATTTGCCGAAGGCGCACTTGTGCCCGTCCGTCTGAATATCGGACAGATCGCCCTTGGCGCCGGCAATGATGTGCTTGTTCAGATTTTCCGTCCAGTTGAGGTGATCCACTTCCCGCAGGGTCAGGATCACGGCCGCCCGCTGTTTGTACAGGGCCGCATCGGCCAGATGCATGATGTTTTCCGAGGACAGCCACGCGACCGCCGAAAAGAAGAGCATGGCGATCAGCGCCCCCACAAAGCCCAGCAAGAGTTTTTTGCTGATGGATAGATTTGCCCAGAGCATAAGCCCTCCCCTGTTTGCCTGGAAACATACGTGATCTTTGTCCGTACGGCAAGCCGCCTTGCCCGGTCGGGGCTTTGCGCAAGACGTCTTAACAGTACCCTTTCCTACTAAAAAGGCAAGTCTTGCCAGAGATTCCTATTTGGTGAAAAATGGCACCACATGCCCGCGTTCTTGCCGGCCCGGCACGCCGGCACGGTGACAGTCGCCTTGCGATAGAACGCAACCACAAGGCAATTCGGATTTGGAGGTTGGAATGAAGGATTGGAAGCGCATGACGCTGTGCTCCCTGGCTGCGGTCGCCACGCTGACCGCTGCCGCCACCCAAACGATTTTCGCTGCGGAAATCAAACCGCCCATGGCCAAGTTCAGCATGGTTTCCGATGTGGTCATGGACAAGTGCATGGCCTGCCACAGCCGCAATTATGACCTGCCCTTCTACGCCAAGATTCCCGGCATCCGGGAAATCATCGAGCAGGATTACCGCGACGGTCTGCGGGCCATGGATCTGAATGCCGAGCTTGTGGAAACCGCCAAGGACAAACCGGTCGGCGAAACGACGCTGGCCAAGATGGAATGGGTCATCAACAACGACACCATGCCCCCGGCCAAGTTTGCCGTGGTTCACTGGGGCAGCCGGCTTTCCGCCGGGGAAAAGCAGATGATTCTGGACTGGGTGCGCACCACCCGGGCCGAATACTATGCCACCGGCACGGCGGCGCCCAAGTATGCCAACGAACCGGTGCAGCCCATCCCGCAGGCCCTGCCGATCAATGCGGCCAAGGCGGCGCTGGGCGAAAAGCTCTTCAACGACAAGCGGCTTTCGGCCGACAACACGCTTGCCTGTTCCGGCTGCCACGCCTACGACAAGGCCGGTACGGACAACTCCCGCTTCTCCGAAGGGATCCGCAAGCAATTCGGCGACGTCAACGCCCCCACGGTCTTCAATGCCGCCTTCAACCGCTGGCAGTTCTGGGATGGACGTGCGGCCGATCTGCAGGAACAGGCCGGCGGCCCGCCCATGAATCCCATTGAAATGGGCTGCCGGAACTGGGAGGAAATCATCGCCAAGCTGGCCGGGGACGAGGCCCTGACCGCCGAATTCCGTGCCGTCTACCCCGGCGGCTGGACAGGGGACAACATCACCGATGCCATTGCCGAATACGAAAAGACCCTGCTGACCCCCAACAGCCGCTTTGACAAGTGGCTCATGGGCGACGCCAAGGCCCTGAGCGCCGACGAGGTGAAGGGCTATGAGCTGTTCAAGCTCTATCGCTGCGCCAGCTGCCATGTGGGCAAGGGCATGGGCGGCCAGTCCTTTGAATATATGGATCTCAAGGCCGACTACTTTGCCGATCGCGGCAGCCCGCTCAATTCGGACAAGGGGCGCATGAACGCCACCAACAAGGAAGAGGATCTGCACCGCTTCAAGGTGCCCAACCTGCGCAACGTGGAGCTGACCCACCCCTACATGCACGATGGCACCGTGACCTCGCTTGACGAAAGCGTGCGCATCATGGGCAAGTATCTGTCGGGCATTCCGGTTTCGGATCAGGATCGCAAGCTCATCGTGGGCTTCCTGCGCACCCTGACCGGGGAATATCAGGGCAAGCCGCTCGCAGGCAAGCCGGTGGAACGCTGATCCCGGGGCATTCCCGCTGTCCGCTGCCCCCGGCAGGGGCTGCGGCCAGCGCCTTCCCGCAAGGGCAAGTCCAAACAAAACGGGCATACGCCAAGGCGTATGCCCGTTTCTGATATGAAAAGCCCAGCCGTGCCGCGCGCTTTTCCCCGCCCCGGCACATCGCGGCGGGGGATCGGCAGGGCGGGATCAATGACCGGATTCCCGTTCTTCCTGACAACTCAGGCACAGGCCGACGCCGGGCAGGGCTTCAAGACGCTTGGCCGGAATGGGCTCGCCACATTCGCGGCAGCAGGCAACCCCGTCAATCCATTCAGGGCCGCCGCGATCCATCCGGGAGCGGGCGCGCAACAGGGCGGATTCCCTGTCCAGTCGTTCCAGTTCGGTGGCCTGATCAAATACGTCCATGCGTTTCTCCTTGGCAAAGCAAGCGGCAACCCTGTCGAAACAGGGTTGCCGTATGAAGTGATGCCGTCGTGTAGCACACAGCCCGGTCGCTGTAAACAGAAAACGTGCATGCGGGCAAAGCCGCGCCTAACGGCCCTGCAGGATATCCTCCAGCACGGCAAGGAAGGCATCCAGATCGGCCTTGTCCACATTGAGGGGCGGCAGGAGGCGCAGGGTCACGCCGTGGCTCAGGTTGCAGATGAAGCCGCGGCGGATGAGTTCCTTCCAGACCTCAGTGCCGTCCTCGCAGAGTTCGATACCGATCATGAGGCCCAGACCGCGCACCTCGCGAATTTTGCCGGGCAGGCGACGCATGAGCGCCTCAGCCTCCGCGCGCACCTGCGCACCGAGTTGCCCGGCCCGTTCCACAAGGCCGTCACGCTGCATGATCTCGATGGTCTTGGCCGCCACGGCCGACACCAGCGCCCCGCCGCCAAAGGTGGTGGCATGGCTGCCCGCCACAAAACCCCGCGCGGCCTCGCTGGTGGCCAGCATGGCCCCCATGGGCAGGCCGTTGGCCAGCGACTTGGCCACGCTGATGGCATCGGGCCGGATGTCATAATTCTGGAAGGCCCAGAATTTGCCGGTGCGGCCCATGCCGGCCTGCACTTCATCGCAGAGCAGCAGGATGTCCTTCTTGCGGCAGAGGGCCTCCACGCCCTTGAGGTATTCGGCGGGCAGGGGCAGCACGCCGCCCTCGCCCTGCACGCATTCCAGCAGCACGGCGGCCGTCTTGCCGCTGATGGCCGCTTCCAGCGCCGCCAGATCCCCGGCCGGCACCTGGGCAAAGCCTTCGGGCAGCGGCGTGAAGCCGTCGCTCAGGCTCTCGCGTCCGGTGGCGGCCAGAGCGCCCAGGGTGCGCCCGTGGAAGCAGTTGCCGAGGGTGATGATCTCAAAGGCGTCGCGCTGCTTGACGCTGCGCATGTAGCGGCGGGCCAGCTTGATCAGGGCCTCGTTGGCCTCTGCCCCGGAATTGCAGAAAAAGGCCTTCTCATGATGCGTGGTGGCCAGCAGCTTCTCCGCCAGCTCAAGCTGCTCTTCCTGATAGAAAAGGTTGCTCACATGCCAGAGCTTGCGGCTTTGGGCCGCCAGCGCGTCGCAGATTTCGTCGTTGCAATGCCCCAGGCCCACCACGGCGATACCGGCCAGCAAATCCACATACTCCTTGCCGTCCACATCCCAGAGGCGCGACCCCTTGCCGCGCACGATGGCCAGCGGGTAACGGCTGTAGGAACGGCAGAGCAGGTTTTCTTCACGGGCGACAACGGCGTCAAAGGCTTTTGACATGACATCCTCCCAAAACAGGGCGACCGCAAGGCGGCGGTAAAATGTTCGCGGCAGTTCCGCTGCCGAAGGGGCGGCGTTCCGACCGGCGGGGCAGCACAATGCCGGCCGGCGAGGGCCGTTCAGCGTCCCGTATGCCCGAAACCGCCGCTGCCGCGCTCAGTGGCTTCGAGCTGCGGCACAATTTCCCAGCGGGGACGGACAAAGGGTTGAAAAATGAGCTGCGCCATGCGCTCGCCCCGGCGCAGAATGCGCTCTGCGCCAGAGGTATTGAGCAGCATGACAAGGACTTCCCCGGTATAATCGGGATCAATGACTCCGACCCCCTGGGCCACGGTCAGACCATCGCGCGCGCCAAGGCCGCTGCGGGAATAAAGAAAGCCCGCCAGATGCGGCAGACAGGGCTGGACGCTGATGCCCGACGGCACACAGACCCGTTCGCCGGGGGCAATGCGCACCTCCTCCGTCTCGAGGCAGGCACGCAAATCCAGTCCGGCCGACAGGCGGGTGGCGGGTTCCAGCGCCCCGGCGTAGAGGGCTTCCGCCCCGGGACGGACAAAGGCAATGCGGACGGCGCAGGACTCCGGCGCGACAGAAAGGCTCATGGTCGGCATCAACTCCCGAAAAAATGACGTGATCGCCGCGCCCGGCAGCATGACGCGCGGGAAGCGGAACGGCGCAAGCATGCCAAACTTGCGCCCGCAGGTCGAGAGGAGAAAGGCCGCTCCGCCCAAAAAAATGCCTTGCCCCGTGCCCGGGGGCACACGCCGCGCGCTCCCCTACTCCGCCGGCCTGTCCAGCACGCGCAGGGCAATGGCTTCGGCCAGATGCTCCGCCCCGATAGCGGCGCGGTCGTCCAGATCCGCAATGGTGCGCGCCAGACGCAGAATGCGGGTATAGGCCCGCGCCGACAGCCCCAGACGCGCCAAGGCCTCCCGCAGCAGGGCCTGCCCTTCGCCGCCCACGGCGCAATGCTGCTCCAGCAGGCTGCCGGACAGCCCGGCGTTGCAGCGGATATTCGTGCCCGCATAGCGTTCTTCCTGTCGCCGCCGGGCATCGGCCACGCGCCGGGCCATGCGGGCGGAACTTTCGCCGGGTTGGGCCGCCCGCAAGTCCTCATAGGGGACGGCGGGCACTTCCACATGCACGTCAATGCGATCGAGCAGCGGGCCGGAAAGACGGCTGCGGTAGCGCGCCCGCTGATCCGGACGGCAGGTGCAGGCATGACGCGGATCGCCGAAGTAGCCGCAGGGACAGGGGTTCATGGCCGCCACCAGCATGCAGTCCGCCGGAAAGGCGACGCTCTGGCTGGCGCGGGCAATGCAAATCACGCCATCCTCCAGCGGCTGCCGCAGGCTCTCCAGCGTGGTCTTGGCATATTCGGGCAATTCGTCCAGAAAGAGCACGCCCCGATGGGCCAGCGAAACTTCGCCGGGCCGTGGCGTCGTGCCGCCGCCCACCAGCGCCATGTCCGACACCGTGTGATGCGGAGAACGGAAGGGCCGCCGCCGCACCAGACCGCCGCCCTCGGGCAGGCGTCCGGCCACGCTGTAAATCTTGGTGACTTCCAGCGCCTCCTCAAAGGAGAGGGGCGGCAGGATGGAGGGCAGGCGCTGGGCCAGCATGGTCTTGCCGCTGCCCGGCGGGCCGATCATGAGCAGGTTGTGCCCGCCCGCCGCCGCCACTTCCAGCGCCCGCTTGGCGGCCAGCTGGCCCTTGACATCGGCATAATCGGCCTGCGGCGTCTCGACCGCGTCCTGCGGCGTCTCCTGAACAGCCAGCGGCTCGAGGGGCTGTTCGCCTCGCAAAAAGGCCACGCATTCCGCAAGGGTACGCGGAGCAAATACGGCCACGCCGCGCACCACCGCCGCTTCCTGCCCGTTGGCCGGCGGCACGATGCAGCGGGCCGCCCCCTCCTCGCGGGCGCGAATGACCAGCGGCAGGATGCCCGCCACGGGCCGCAGCGCGCCGGAAAGGGAGAGTTCTCCGGCGACAAAGGCGCCGTTCAGGCTCTCGACCGGCAATTGTCCCGCCGCCGCCAGCAGGCCCAGCGCCAGCGGCAGATCATAGGCCGTTCCGCCCTTGCGCCGCCCCGCCGGGGCCAGATTGACGGTGATGCGCGCCGGCGGCAGGCGAAACTGCCCGGCCCGCAGCGCGGCAAAGACGCGATCCCGCGCCTCGCGCACCGCCGTTTCCGGCAGACCCACCAGCGAAAAGGACGGCAGCCCCTGGCGCACCAGCTCCACTTCCACATCCACGCGGTAGGCATCCACGCCTTCCCAGCCGGCGCTGCTCAGCCGAACGACCATCTGTGTCCCTCATGCCAAAAGGGCATGGCCCGCGCCATGCCCCACACGCCTCATTCAATGGCCTTGCCCAGACGGCTGAAACGCACGGAATCCAGCAGACCGTCGGCCTGCGAATCCCACGACCAGTAGATGCGCCAGGCTCGCGCACGAATGGCATCCCGCGAGACAAAGCCCCAGAAACGGGAATCCTGCGAATTGTCCCGATTGTCGCCCATCATGAAATAATGCCCCTCGGGCACGGTGACCGGCCCGTAATTGTCGCGCACGCCCATGATGTTGTCCGGGTCGGTGAAGCGGGCATAGCTTTCGCGCACGGGTTCGTTATTGCGGTAGAGCTGCTTGTTGCGCACCTCGATGACATCGCCGGGCACGCCCACCACCCGCTTGATGAAGTCAATGGACGGATCCTTGGGATAGGCGAAGATGATGACATCCCCGATGCGCGGCTCACGCCCGTCATAGATGGAAATGTCCGTGAAGGGAATCTTGACCCCGTAGGTGAACTTGTCGCCCAGCAGATAGTCCCCCACCAGCAGGGTGTTCATCATGGATTCCGAGGGGATCTTGAAGGACTGCACCACAAAGGTGCGGATGACCAGCGCCAGCAGCAGCGCCAGAATCAGGGCCTCGGCGTATTCGCGCAGCAACGATTTCTTGCGGCGGCGTCCGCCGCCCAGTATTTCACTCATAACGTACCCTCCCGCCCGCCTCGGGCGGATCTGCTCACAGGTTCACGGAAACAGGCAGGCGTCGCGGCCTACTTGCAGAACTTGTCCACATAGCCCATGACCAGCACGAAGATGATGAGCCAGGGCAATACATAGGTCAGATAGCCGTGCAGCCAGCGCGGAAATTTCAGGCCTTCGCCCTGATCCACCTCGGCAAGGAAATTCTCCCAGCCCCAGGCCCGGCGCAAGGTGCAGAACAGCAGAAAAATCAGCCCGCCCAACGGCAGGATGTTGTTGCTGATCAGGAAATCTTCCAGATCCAGCACCGACGACCCCGGGCCGAGCGGCTGAAAACCGGACAGCAGGTTGAAGCCCAGCGCGCAGGGCAGGGACAGAAGCCAGATGCCGATCATGTGCAGCACCGTGCCGCGACGGCGCGGGATGCCCCAGACGTCCGCCGTATAGGAGATGATGTTCTCGAAGACGGCAATGACCGTGGACAGGGCCGCAAAGCTCATGAAGATGAAGAAGAGCGCGCCCCAGAAGCGCCCGCCGTCCATGCTGTTGAAGATGTTGGGCAGCGTCACGAAAACCAGCCCCGGCCCGGCATCGGGCCGCACGCCGAAGGCAAAGCAGGCCGGAAAGATGATCAGCCCGGCCATGATGGCCACAAAGGTATCCAGCCCCACGATCCAGACCGCCTCGCCGGTGAGGGAGCGCTCCTTCGGCTGGTAGCTGCCGAAGATGCACATGGCCCCGATGCCCACCGACAGGGTGAAGAAGGCCTGATTCATGGCCGCATTGATCACGGCAAACAGCCCCGTCTGCCCGATCTTGGCGGCATCCGGAGCCAGATAGAAGGCAATGCCCCCGCCCGCGCCCGGCAGCGTTACCGAGCGCAGCACCAGGGCCGCCAGAATGAGCAGCAGGCCCAGCATCATGAACTTGACCACCCGCTCCACGCCCTTCTGCACGCCCAGCACGCAGACGCCGCAGCCGATGAGCACCACGAGCGTCATGCCGAGCACCTGCCCCCCGGCATCGCCCAGCGTCGCGCCGAAAAAGGCCCCCACCTCGTCGGGACTCAGCCCGCTCAGCGCGCCCGAGGCCATGTACCAGCAATAGGCCAGCATCCAGCCCGTCACCGTGGTGTAGAACATCATGAGCAGGTAGCTGCCGATGAGCGCGAACCAGCCGCAATGATGCCAGCGCGTGCCCGCCGGTTCCAGCAGACGGAAGGCCAGCCCCATATTGCGCCGTGCGGCACGGCCCACGGCAAATTCCATGATCATGGTCGGCACCATGGCTATCAGGCAGAGCAGATAGATGCCCACGAATATGGCGCCGCCGTAGGCCCCCGTGATGTAGGGAAAGCGCCAGACATTGCCCAGTCCGATGGCGCAGCCCGCCGAAAGCAGCAAAAAACCGAGGCGGCTGCCCAGCATTTCACGTTCCACATGTTCCGACATGGCCCGTTCCTCTTGTGCGTGACCTCTCACACGCCGCCCCTTCCCGGGGCCGCGCGCAGCCGTCTACCATAGCCCAGTCCGTCCCGCGACGCAATGCCGCGTCACCCGAGCGCCCGGGAGGGGCATGGCCGCCCCCGCCGCATGGCCGGCGCATCAGCCGAACAGCTTTTGCAGCCGCTCCACATAGCCCATGATGAAGATGAACAGGATCAGGGCGGGCAGCAGCCAGCGCAGATAGAAGCGCAGACAGACCGGAAAGCGCAGACCGCGCCCGGCATTGGCCTCGGCAAGAAAATTCTCCCAGCCCCAGCCGCGCTGGCGGGTGCAGAAAAAGAGAAAGAGCAGGGTTCCGGCAAAGAGCAGATTGTTGCTGATGAGAAAATCCTCGAAATCCAGGACATTCGTCCCCGGCCCCAGCGGCTGGAAGCCGGACAGGACGTTGAAGCCCAGCCCGCAGGGCAGGGAGGCCAGCCACAATCCCGCCAGATGCAGCGCGGTGGCCCGGCGGCGCGACATGCCCCAGACGTCCATGCTGTAGGAAATGATGTTCTCGAACACGGCAATGACCGTGGACAGGGCCGCAAATCCCATGAATACGAAAAAGAGCGTGCCCCAGATCCGTCCGCCGTCCATGCTGTTGAAGATGTTGGGCAGCGTCACGAAAACCAGCCCCGGCCCGGCGTCGGGCCGCACGCCGAAGGCAAAGCAGGCCGGAAAGATGATCAGGCCGGCCATGAAGGCCACAAGGGTATCCAGCCCCACGATGAGGGCCGCCTCGCCGGTGAGGGAGCGATCCTTCGGCTGGTAGCTGCCGAAGATGGTCATGGAGCCGATGCCCACGGAAATGGTGAAAAAGGCCTGATTCATGGCCGCATTGACGGCCGAGAACAGCCCGGCATCCCGCAGGCGCGAGGCGTCGGGCGCCAGATAGAAGGCAATGCCCTCGCCCGCGCCCGGCAGGGTCACGGCGCGCAGCACCAGCGCCGCAAGGATGATCAGCAGGCCCAGCATCATGCATTTGACCACCCGCTCCACGCCCCGGCGCAGGCCGAGCGCACAGACGGCGCAGCCCAGAACGACAACCACGCTCATGGCCGCAATCTGTACCGCGGGCGAGGCCAGCACCCGCGCGAAAAAGTCCCCCACGCCCGCCGGATCCAGCCCATGCAGCGCGCCCGTGGCCATGTACCAGCAATAGGCCAGCAGCCAGCCGGTCACGGTCGTATAGAACATCATGAGCAGATAGCTGCCGATGAGCGCGAACCAGCCGCAGCGATGCCAGCGCGTGCCCGCCGGTTCCAGAACCCTGAGCGCGCGCCCCATGTTGCAGCGCGCCGCCCGGCCCACGGCCAGTTCCATGACCAGAATGGGCGTCACGGCCAGCAGGCAGAGCAGATAGATGCCCACCAGCGCCGCACCGCCATAAGCGCCGGCAATGTAGGGGAAGCGCCAGACATTGCCCAGACCGATGGCGCAGCCCGCGGACAGCAGCAGAAAGCCCAGCCGGCTGCCCAGCATTTCACGCCCGGCGCTCATGCCGTCTCTCCGCCGTCCACCCGCCGCAGCAGACTGCCGGACTCGCGTGCGGCCTCCACCAGCAGTCCTTCCCAGTCCACGTCCACAAGCCGCCTTTCGTCTAGCAACACCCGGCCGTCCACAAGGGTATGGGTCACCTGTTCCGCACTGCCGCCGAACACCACCCGCCGCACCACATCCTCTCCGGCTTCGCCGACCTTGCCGCCCTCCAGCTTCAGGACAAGCAGATCCGCCTTGCGACCCGGCATGAGCGAGCCGATTTCCCCGGCCAGCCCCAGGGCGCGCGCGCCGCCGATGGTGGCCATTTCCAGCACGGCCTGCGCCGAAAGGGTGGCCGGGCCGCCCTCACGGGCCTCCTGCAGGGCAATGGCCCGTCGCATGACCTCGAACATGTCCAGCGAGGGATTGCGCACCGGATCGTCGCAGCCCAGGGCCACATTGACGCCGGCCGAAAGCATTTCCGGCAGGGACACCAAGCCCTCCCCGCAGATGGGCGCTTCGCCCGGGCAGTGGCAGATGCTGCCGCCGTTGCGCAGGAGCAGGGGCAGTTCCTCGACCCGGCAGACGTCGCACTGACCCAGCACCGTGTCTGGCCCCACAAAGCCGCTGTCCAGCAGCATGCGCAGGGGGCTGACGCCGTAGCGTTCCCGCAGTTCGCGCGCGCTCTCCCTGTCCGGCGCCACGCTGGCGGAGAGCGGCAGCTTCTGGGCGCGGGCCAGCTGGCAGGCCTTGCTGAGCAAAACCTTGCCGCACCAGAGCGGGCCGCGCACGTTCACGCCATAGCGCAGCCTGCCGCCGGCGGCATTGTGCCAGCGCCGGCAGAGCGATTCCGCCTCCTGGATCGCCCTTTCCGTCGGGCGGCAGAGCGGCGCGGGCAAGGACTCCCGGCGGTCGGCCAGGGTCAGGCCCGACACGCCGCGCAAGCCCATGCCGTCCAGCGCCTGAAAAATCATTTCCGCCTGCGTGCCGTCGCCCATGTCCAGCACGGCGGTGGTGCCGCCGCGCAGGAGTTCGGCCGCGCCCAGCGCCGCCGAGGAAAAGGCCGAGGCCCGATCATGCCCGGCCTCCAGCCGCAGGAGGCGTTCCCGCCGGGCGGCGATGCCCGCCTCGGTCGAACGCCGGAAAAGCATGCGATTCAGCCGGGTATGGCACTGCACGAAACCGGGCAGGATCACGCTGCCGCTGGCGTCGATGACGCGCCGCGCCCCTTGCCGGGCGCCGGCCTCGATGGCGGCAATGCGCCCGCCGCTGACCACGAGATCGGCCCGCCGGACAGTGCGCTGCGTGTCCATGCAGATCAGGGTGCCGCCGCGCAGGATCAGATCCGCTTCCATATCAGAGGCTCCGCAGGACAAAGTTGGCGGCAAAGCAGGCCGCCACAATATAGAGGATGGGGCTGACCTCCCGCCCGCGCCCGCTCAGCAGGCGCAGCACCACGAAGGCGATGAAGCCGAAGCCGAAGCCCGTGGCAATGTTGAAGGTCAGCGGCATGCCGATGATGGTCAAAAAGGCGGACAGGGCCACCGTGAAATCCTGAAAACGGATGAGAACCACGTCCTGCATCATGAGCGCGCCCACGATGATCAGCACCGGCGCGGTGGCGTAACCCGGCACCAGGGCCACCAGCGGCGCGAAGAAGAGCGAGAGCGCGAACAGTCCGGCAATGACCACCGCCGTCAGTCCCGTTCGCCCGCCCTGCGTCACGCCCGCCGCGCATTCCAGATAGCTGGTGGCCGTGGTGGCCCCCAGCACGGCGCTGGTCATGGTGCCGATGGAGTCGGTGATGAGCGCGCGATCCAGATGGTCGATATGCCCATCCTCGTGCATGAAGCCCGCCCGGCGGGCCAGACCGATGAGCACGCCCATATTGTCGAAGAGATCCACCATGGTCAGGGTGAAAATGATGGAGAACAGGCCGTGATGCAGCGCGCCCACCAGATCCATCTGGCCGAAGGTCTCCGTGGGCAGCGGAATGTCGAGGCGCACAAGGCTGCCCTCCGGCAGGCTGTTCACGCCGAGCGCCAGCCCCGCCACCGTGATGACCGCGATGCCGATGATCATGGCTCCCGGCACGTCACGGACCATGAGCGCCCCGATGAGAAAGACGCCCGCCACGGCCAGCAGGGTGGGGGCGCTGTTCAGTTTGCCGAGGGCCACGAAGGTGGAGGCGTCCGCCACCACCAGCCCGCAATTCTTCATGCCGATGAAGGCAATGAAGGCCCCGATGCCCACCACGATGGCGTATTTCAGATCCGTGGGCACGGCGTCGATGATCATCTGCCGTACCCGCGTCACCGTGAGCAGCAGAAAAACCACCCCGGAAATGAAGACCGCGCCCAGCCCCGTCTGCCAGGTATAGCCCGCCGGGCCGCAGACGTAATAGGCAAAGAAGGCCGTGATGCCCAGCCCGGGCGCCACCCCCACGGGAAAATGCGCCCACAGGCCCATGATCAGGGTAATGATGACCGTCACCCAGATGGTGGCCGCCACCGCCGACTCGTGCGGCATGCCCGCGTCGGTCAGCATGTTCGGCACCACAAAGATGATGTAGCACATGGCCATGAAGCTGGTCAGACCGGCCAGACATTCCTGCCGGATGCTGGTGCCGTGGGCCGAGAGGCGAAAAAGACGTTCCATCATGGCGAAGCGCTCCTTCTCAAGGGGACTGTCACGCCGGGGGCAGGCACTGGATGCCGCCTGTCGCGGAAAGGCCTGCAACGGCAGGATCCTCCTTGCCGTTGCGGACGCGCACCGGGACACGGCCTACTTGAGAAAGGCCTTCATCCCCGTAAAGATGACCTGGGCGGCAATGGCCGCCAGCAGCAGACCGGTCAGCTTGGCCAGCACGGCAATGCCGGTCTTGTGCAGCACACGTTCCACGCTGTGCGACATGAGCAGCAGGAGAAAAATCCCCGTGGCGGCAAAGAGGAGGGAAAAGACGCCCACCAGCATTTCCCGCAACGTATTGGCCGACGCGCCGATGACCATGATGGCCCCGATGGAGGCCGGCCCCATGCACAGGGGAATGGCCAGCGGCACCACGCTGATGTCGCCCTCCTTCTGGGTGTGCTCCTTGTCCTTCTCCTCGCCCATGAGGGAAACGGCGGTCAAAAAGAGCAGCACCCCCGAGCCGATGCGGAAGGCATCCAATGTGAAGCCGAACAGCGCAAAGATGTGCGCCCCGAACAGGTAAAGCACCAGCCCGATGATGAAGGCCGCCAGCGATGTCTTGAAGGCGGTGGCCGTCTTGCGGCGCCTGTCGTAATCCCTGGTGCCGCTGATGAAGGCGCTGAGCACGGCGGGCGGCGTCATCATGGCGTAAATCTTGATGGTGGTGCTGACAACTTCGCTGATAATGTTCTGATCCATGCAACTGAAACCCTTGTTGGCGAGCCGCTTCCCTTGCCGTGGCCGCACGGGGCACGCGAGCAGGCCGGGAACGCCGTTGCCGCCCCAGACCGATCCTGCGCGCACGAAAAAGCGCCCATGTGCGACGGAAGCCGCCTCGGGCACGTCCGCCCGATATGACCGGCGTGAAGCGCCTTATACGCGCCCTTGTCCTGTCTGCCAAGTCAAAAGTTGCGAAGCTAATCTTCTTCTTTTTTGGTCTTCTTCCAGCGGACGGCTTTGTAGATTATGAAGCCTAATACTAGGAACATTGGAAGCCCGGTTAGAATCGGATTTCCACTCATGCACAAAACTTATACCAGATAAAGGCATAAGCAAGAACAGGAACAGCGATAATAATGAGCAGCAACTTGAGCCAAGGATTTTGAATCTTCATATTCCTCACCTACGGAGAACCAAAAAACGTATCAAACGTGGTATTGATTCGGCGGTTACACCGATATGCTCAGGCGGCCCCGCCGGAAAGCCATTCGCCCCGCATCCCGGCTGCGGCGTCCGGCTCGCTGTCGCCCGCCCGGCACACGCAATGCCCGCGCACCCAGACCGCACGCGGCCAGCCGCGCACCGTCACGCCTTCAAAGGGCGTATAGTCCCCCTGATGCAGGCGGCGGGCCGTAAGCAGGCGCTCTTCCGCCGGATCCAGCAGGCAGATGTCCGCATCAAAGCCGGGTTGCAAATCGCCCTTGCGCTCGCCGCAGCCCAGAAAATGCGCCGGCTGGCTGCACAGGCACTGCACGAGCCGCGAAAGGGTCAGCCGCCCCTTGAGCACCCCTTCGGAAAAAATCAGCGGCAGGCGCGTTTCCACCCCGGGCACCCCGGCCGGACAGGCAAAGGCATCGGCAGCGCCCGCCGCCCACTTGGCCTCAAAGGTCGTGTCGCAATGATCGGAAACCACGGCATCCAGCAGGCCGGATGCCAGCGCCTCCCAAAGGTGACGGGCCTGCCCGGCCTCGCGCAGGGGCGGCAGCATGGTATATTTCAGCCCCTCGGCCGCCCCTTCCTCATAGGCGCTTTCCTCCAGCAGCAAATACTGCGGACTGCTCGCCGCCCAGACCGCCTGCCCCCGCTCCCGCGCCTCCCGCAGGGCGCACAGGGCCTCCCGTGTGGAGAGGGGCAGCAAGCCCGCGCCGCATCCTGCCGCACGCGCCAGCGTCAAGGTCAGGCGCACGGCTTCCTCTTCCACATAGACCGGCGCGGCCAGCGGCCAGCTGCGCACGTCCCTGCGTCCGGCTGCCCGCAATTCCTCTTCCAGCAACTGCGAGACGGCGGGCAGTTCGGGGCGCAGCAACACGCGCGTTCCTCCGTCAGCCGCCGCGCGCAGGGCGCGCACCACACTGGCCGCACCGTCCGGCCTGTCCGCATGCAGCCAGTGCGGGACGGAACCGGACGGGCGTTCGCCGGGCACAAGCTCGGGCAGGCGCACCATGTCCACCGGCAGGGGCGCGGGCATGTCCGTCGCGTCCGCCGCACCCAGCCAGCCGCAGCAGGTCGTCCCGCCCCGCGCCGCGGCACGCCCGGTTTCCGTCAGGCGGTCGGGCAGACAGCGCACGCACACATCCACCGCGCCGGGCATGACATAACAATCCGTGGCGTCCACCACCTCCGCGCCATCTGCGGGCAGGCGCTCGGCCATTTCCACGATGCGGCCATTCTCAAAGGAAATGTCCGCGGCAAACACCCCATCCGGCCGCACGATGCTGCCGCCCTGAAGCACGGTTTTCACGCTTGCCTCCCAAACGCATGTTGCACGCAAGGCACGCCGCCTTGCCGGCGAATGCCCGGCCTTCCCCGTACGGCGGGGAAGCCGCCCTTGTGACGCGCCCATCCCGCCTGCCGCAACGCGGCCCTTTGCCGCCCTTTGCCGCCCTTTGCCGCAAGACGCCGCTGCCGGCGAAAAACGCCCTGCGAGATGTCGCTGCCGCTTCGCCCGATTTTCCCCGGCGCTTGCCCCGCGAAAACAGCGGCCTTCCGCGGACGGCAGGCGTATGCGCCCCGCCCTAGCGGGGCCGCTCCTGCGCCACCCGCGCGCCCACCGGCACGTCGTTGGTGATCCAGACATTGCCGCCGATGACCGCCCCCCGGCCCACGGTGACCCGCCCGAGAATGGTCGCGCCCGCATAGACCGTGACGTTGTCTTCCAGAATGGGATGACGCGCAATCCCCTTGGTCAGGGAGCCGTCCTCGTTCTTGGGGAAGGAGAGCGCCCCCAGGGTCACGCCCTGATAGAGCCGACAGCTGCGCCCGATGATGCAGGTTTCGCCGATGACCACGCCCGTGCCGTGGTCAATGAAAAAATCCTCGCCGATGGTCGCGCCGGGATGAATGTCGATGCCCGTGTGGGAATGGGCCATTTCGGACATGATGCGCGGCACCAGCGGCACGCGCAGCATATACAGCTCATGGGCAATGCGATGATGCAGCATGGCGTGCATGGACGGATAGCAAAAAATCGTCTCCCCCGGGCTGGTGGCCGCCGGGTCGCCCTCATAGGCGGCCTGGGCATCGCCGGCAAGCAGCGAGCGGATATGCGGCAGCCTGTCCATGAACGCCAGGGCCAGTTCGCGGCTGTCCTCGCGGCATTGCTCGCAGCCGTCGTGCGTGCCGTCACAGGAAAAGCATTTGCCGCATAAAATTTGCCCGGACAAGAGGCGGTAGATGCTGTCCAGATTGGCCGCCACATGATAGCGCAGGCTTTCGCGCACCGGCTCCACACCGAAATAGCCCGGGAAAATGGCGGCGCTCAGCCTGTCCATGATCTCCCTGAGCGTCATCAGGGACGGCATGGGCGCGCCCTTGGCCGGACAATGCCAGACCCGGGACAGCGACTCGTCGTGGCACAGCCGCTCCACCACCGTTTCCAGACGCTGCATGGCCGGAGTCCGAAGCTCGTGATTATCGTTCATGGCACATCCTTTTTTTGCGCAGTGTACACGGCAGCGCCCTTTGCCGCAATCACCGGCGCCCGCTCCCCCCCGCCGGCCCGCCAAAAAAGAGCTTGTGCGGGACGGTAAAAAAACTTATCCTCTCACTTTGCAAAAATTCATTCGCCGACGGAACATCCGTTGCGAGAGGAGATTCTCATGCGTATACGTTTTCTGGCCCTCCCCCTCCTGCTGCTCAGCCTGCTGTGCGCCGCCTGCCAGCAGGGCGAGGAAAAAGCCTCCGGCGCCAACTTTGCCGTGGTGGACATCGTGCGCGTCATGCGCGACAGCGAACCGGGCAAGGCCGGCATCAAGTATCTGGAAAGCCTGCAGGCCGACATCCAAAAGCAGCTTGACGACATTCAGGCCGGCCTCGAAAAGGATCCGGACAATGAAGATCTGCAAAAGCAGCTGCAGACCGTCTACATGAATGCCCAGCAACAGATGGGCGAGGAACAGCAGAATGTGCTCTCCCAGCTCCAGAATGTGACCAAGCGCGTCATGGACGATTTTCGCAAGGCCAAGGGCTATGATCTGCTGTTCAGCGCCGAAACCCTGTCCTCCTATGACGAAAAGCTGGACGTGACCAACGCCCTGCTCGAAGAAATGAACAAGCAGAAGGTTACCTTCGTCCCGCTCGACAATCCCGCCGACGAAGCCCCCAAGGCCGATGCCCCCGCGGACAAGAAGGCTGACGCTCCGGCTGACACGAAGACGGAAGCTCCCAAGCAATAACTCTCGCCAGCCCAGCTGCCCCGCTTCGGCGGGGCTTTTTTTATGAGGGAGGAAGCGCCTCCTCCGGCGGCGTCGCTCCGCCAGCCTTGACGGTAGGGCATACATAAGGCAGGCTGATCGCCGAGGTACGACATGCGAATCATCTGCACCGCCATTCTGCTTTCCTGCCTGCTCCTGCCCGCCGCCTGCTCGAGCGACGGAAACAACAATACGTATTCCTCGGCGGCTCCGGTACGCGTCACCCCCGTCACCCGGCAGAGCCTGCCGCGCCTGCTCCATGTGGTGGGCAACGTCAAGGCTTCCGCCTCCGTGGCCGTGACCCCCCGCGTCACCGGCGAAATCCGCGAAATCCACTTTACCGAAGGGCAGGACGTCAAGGCCGGCGATCCCCTCATCACCATCGATCCCCGCCCCTTTGAAGCCGTCCTGCGCGAAAAGCGCGGCCTGCTCGCCAAATCGCAAGCCCAGCTCACCAAGGCCCTGGACGACCGGGGCCGCTACGGCAAATTGGTGGGCGGCGGCTACGTCAGCCGCGAATCCTACGAACAGACCGCCACCGAAGCCGCAGCCCTCAAGGCCACCGTGCAATCCGACAAGGCCGCCGTGGAAAGCGCCGAACTCGACCTCTCCTATTGCCGCGTGACCGCCCCCATCAGCGGTCGCGTGGGCGCGCTCGCCGTGGACAAGGGCAATATGGTGCAGGGCAATACCACCACCCCGGTGGTCACCATCGATACCCTCTCCCCCATCTATGTGACCTTCTCCGTGCCGGAACGCCACCTTTCCGTCATCCTCGACCGCATGCGCCTGGGGCCGGTACACTTCACCGCCACCCCCACCGGCGGCAAAGCCGCCGACGGCCTCCTCACGCTTGTGGACAATGAGGTCGATACCCGCACCGGCACCATCCGTCTGCGCGGCACCTTCCCCAACACCGATCGCAGCCTCTGGCCCGGACAGTTCGTGGCCGTTGACCTCCCCCTCGGTCAGGCCGACAATGCCCTCACCGTCCCCGCCACCGCCGTCCAGTCCGGCCGCGACGGCGCCTACCTCTACATTGCCGATGACGACAATACCGCCGCCCTGCGCAGCATCCGCGTCCTCTTTGAACACGAGGGGCGCTGCGTCGTCGAAGGCGACCTCAAGGAAGGCGACCGCATCGTCGTCGAAGGCGTCGTCCGCCTCGCCCCCGGCCTGCCCCTCAAGGTGCTCGAAAACTAATTTTCATTGTATTGAAATATGAGGAAATAGTGAGGGGGGAGAGGGAAACCGTGCTGAAAAACGGTTCCCCTCTCCCCCCTCCCTTCCCCAAAGGTTTGCCGGGGCATGCCCGGCAACGAGGCCCGGCAGCGCGTCCCTCACCCCAGCCAAAGCCTGAAAGCACCATACCGACACGCCCGTCGTGTGCCCCGAACGGGGATACGCCGTTGCCCCCTGCCGCCCCATCTCCGCCCAGCGCTCCCCACCATCCTGCCCGACGCCGCCCGCACGCCCGCCTGCGGGACATGACGCGCGACAGGGAAAAGCTGCTGGGGACGCCTGACGAGAGACGCTCCCCACAACGAAAGGCTGCCCCAGGGCGGGATTGGGCAGTGTAGAGAGGTGCAGAGGCGAAGCTGTCGATGCCCGTAGCTTCCTGCGTCACAACGGGCACGCCCCTCGGGATTTGATCGCCCTCAGGGCAGGCGGCCAAGCCCGGACGCCGGGCCGAAACCGTCATCCGGCGCCGAAAAAGAAAACCCAAGGCCGCCGCCGGCCCGCCGGGTGACGGAACGGATACGCGATGCCCTGCCGTGCCACGGGATAAGGCATTGACCTTGCAAAGTTTTTGGGAAGGGAGGCGCTCGGGGAGGGAGACCTTTAGTTCACAAAAGGTCTCCCTTCCCGAAAAAGAGCGTTACCGGCTAGTTGCCGTTTTTTTCGGGGCTGCCTTTTTTCATGACGATCTGGCCGTCGATGATGCCGCCTTCTTCGGTGAGCAGGCAGGGCGTATGCAGGGTGCCGTCCAGCACGCCTGAGCCGTGGACAACGGCGCGCCGTTTGGTGGTCACGTCGCCGCGCAGATTGCCGGAAAGCATGAGTTCGCCCACCTGAAAGGTGCCTGAAATCTGGGCGTCCTTGCCGACGATGAGTGTGCCGTCGCTGGTGATTTCTCCGGAAAAGATGCCGTCAATGCGCACTGCGCCCTGAAAGGTCAGCTTGCCTTCATAGACGGTTCCCGCACCCAGAAAAGCATTGATTTCGTCCTTGCCCACGCTCAACCCCCATTTGGCCATATGTGTTATCCTTTGAACATGAAGCGCCGCATGGAGACATTCAGCACGATGCCCAGCAGCGTGAAATTGACCACGGTGGCGCTGCCGCCGTAGCTGATAAACGGCAACGGAATGCCCACCACCGGCATGAGTCCGATGACCATGCCCATGTTGATGACAATCTGTGAGAAAAAGTAAAAGAAAACCCCCACCACAAGCAAGCTGCCGAAGCGATCCTTGGCCTGCATGGCCGTGGAGAAAATGGACAGCAGAAAGAGGGAAAAGAGGGTCACGAGGGCCACGCAACCCACGAAGCCCCATTCCTCGCCGAAGACGGCCACGGCAAAGTCGGAATGCCGTTCCGGCAAAAAGCGCAATTTTCCGGCCGTGCCCTCGGTGAAGCCCTTGCCCCACATTTGCCCGGAGCCGATGGCAATGAGGGATTGCAGAATGTGGTAGCCCGCGCCGCGCGGATCGGAACCGGGATCGAGGAAGGTGAGGATGCGTTGACGCTGGTAGTCATGCATGACCACGAACCACATGAGGGCGGCCACGCAGGGTACGGCCAGCAGGCAGGTCTTGAGCACATAGCCGCGCAGGCCGTGAAAGAGGATCATGCCGCCCATGATGAGGAGCACCAGAGTGCCGGTGCCGAGATCCGGCTGTTCCAGGATGAGGGCACAGGGAATGAGTCCCACCATGAGCACCTTGAAAAAGTCCTTCCAGCCCAGGGAGCGATTGTGCTGGGCGAGGATGCGGGCCGTCAGGGCCAGCACGGCCAGTTTGGTGGGTTCCGAGGGCTGGAGGTTCATGAAGCCCAGGGAAATCCAGCGATTGGCCCCCATTGCCGTCACGCCGATGACCGGCACGAGCAGAAGCAGGCCCACGCAGACCAGCCAGAACGGCCAGGCCAGATTGCGAATTTGGCGGTAATCGAAGCACATGGCCGCGATCATGCAGCCCAGACCGCACAGCCCCCAGATCAGCTGCTTCTGATAGAAGCTGGAAAAGCTCAGTCCCTCCTCCACCCGGATGGCGCTGGCGGAGAAAAGGTTGCCCACGCCCACGAAAAACAGCAGGGTCATGCAGGCGAGGAGGCTCCAGTTGAGATGACTGAGAAGGCGCTTGTCCATAACGTCTCCTGCGGCTACCGCGAGGTGAGGGGCGTGGGCGGCGCGGACGGTTCGATGACTCTGCCGCGCGGGGCGGTGCGTCGGGCAGGCGCGGGGGCGTCCCCGGCAGGGGGCAGGGTCGGCCCGGGGGCCTGCACGGTACGCCGGACGCCGCGTCTTTGCGCCTGCCGGCCTTCGGGAACGGGCCGCATGAGGCCCGGCAGATCGAGCGGCGCCAGCGCGGCATTGCGGGGAATGGCCTCTTCGCCCGGGGAGGCGGCCAGCACCTGCTGCACGCCCGTATCCGGGCCGAAAAGATGCTCATAGACCTTTCTGGCCACCGGCCCGGCCACGCTGGAACCGCCGCCGCCGTGTTCCACCATGACAATGACCACATAGGCCTTGCCGTTCTTGTAGCCCCAGGTGGCGATCCAGGCATGGTCGCGCTGGGCGTATTCCATTTCCGCCGTGCGCAGGCGGCGTTCGCCGCTCATCTTGAGCTTGACGACCTGGGCTGTGCCTGTCTTGCCGCCCATATCGGCGTCCTTGCGGCCCACCACGCGGGCCGTGCCGCCGCCGGCGGTCTTGCGCATGGCTTCCACGATGAAGCGCAGGGTTTCCGGCTTGCCGGGAATTTTTCCGCGCACTTCGCGGGAGGCGTCGTTGAGCAGCTGCGGCTTGAGCAAATCGCCGCCATTGAGCAGGGCCGAGACATAGACGGCCATTTGTACCGGCGTCACAAGGGTGTAGCCCTGACCGATGGAGACATTGTAGGTTTCGCCGCGTACCCACGGGGCATTGAAGCGCCGGCGTTTCCATTCGCGAGATGGCACGAGGCCGGAGCGTTCATGCGGCAGATCGATGCCCGTGGGCGCGCCGAAGCCGCTGGCCTTGGCAAAGGCTTCCAGCTTGTCGATGCCCAGCCGTTCGGCCATGATGTAGAAATACACGTCACAGGAATTGATGAGCGCGGATTCCAGATTCATGCTGCCGTGACCGCCGCGTCGCCAGCAGCGGAAAATCTGGTTGCCCAGCTTGACCTGACCGGGACAGAAGACGGTTTCATGACGGCTGATGCCGTTTTCCAGAAAAAACGCGCCCATGAGCAGCTTCCAGACCGAGCCGGGCGGATAGACGCTCTGGATGACGCGATTTTGCAGGGGGTAGCGGTTGCTGGTGCGCAGGGCGTCCCAGTCGCGTCGGGAGATGCCCGCGGCGAACAGGTTGTTGTCGTAGGCCGGCGAGGTGACCAGCGCCCGCAGCTTGCCCGTATCCGGTTCCATGACCACCACGCAGCCCGCCTCGCCCATGAGGGCATTCCAGGCGGCTTCCTGCAAATCCCGATCAAGGGACAGACTGATCTCCTCGCCGCTGCGGGGTTCCTCGCGCAGGGTCTTGCCGAGCATGCGCCCGTGAGCATCCACTTCCACGCCATAGAGGCCCTTGCGGCCCCGCAGGCGTTGTTCCAGCTTGAATTCCAGCCCCTGCTTGCCCACCAGATCGCCCATGGCCAGTGCCGGGTCCTTTTCCATCTCCTTTTCATTGGCTTCGGCCACATAGCCCAGCACATGGGCAAAGAGTTCCTTTTCCGGGTAGCTGCGCTTGCTGTGCACGGAGATTTCCAGTCCGGGCCAGTCGATGAGTTCGGCCTCGATGCGCGCCACCAGCTCGAAGTCCATGTCCGTCACCATGAGCAGCGGCTCAAAGGATTTTACCTTGAAGCGGTCGATCTGGTACTTTTCCCAGACCTGTTCCAGCGGAATGTCCGTCCATTGGCTGATCTGGGCCAGGGTGGCGGGAATGTCCTGACAGTCCTCGCGGATGAGGGCCAGACCGCAGGCGGTACGGTTGTCGGCCAGCACCTTGCCCGTATCGTCAAGAATGCGGCCGCGCGGGGCGAAGATGCGTTCCTCGCGCAGGCGGTTGGCCTGGGCCTGCCGGGAGAAGTCCTCTCCCTTGTGCATCTGCAGGTACCAGAAGCGGGAAACAAAGACGAAAAAGAAGACGGCCACCAGCCCCTGCAGGAGCAAGGCCCCGGTACGGGGCGGCTGATAGCCTTCATTGTCCACCTGCTGCGGGCCGAACCAGCGGAAGCGCCGGGGCTTCTCCGGCGTCTGGGTCAGGGGTGCGGGCGGCGTGGCGGCCAGGGGCTTATTCTTCACGAGGCAGTATCCAGCGGCGCAGGGCGGCCAGCAGCCACCAGGCCACCGGCACATAGAGCGCCTGAATGAGACTTTTATCCAGCGTTGCCCGCATATCGAAGGCGGGCACATCCTGCAGGGGCGCCATGAGCCAGGCGACGCCGAAATAGGCCGCGCCGAACCATGTGGAGAGCAGGAGCACAAAAAACAGGTTGTTCACTTCAAACAGCCAGCGCCCCAGTTTGTAGAGCAGCACAAGTGCCGTATACCAGACCACGCTGCTGCCGAAAAGGGCCGTGCCCATCCCCTCCTGCAAAATGATGAAGGTGGGCAGCAGCCAGGCCAGGTTGCGATAGTCCCGATCCTCCAGCAGGATGATCAGCCCCACGGAAAAGGCGTCCAGTCCCGGCACGGCGGACTGCAGGGCTATGCCCGCCATGAGGAAGGCGGCCCACCAGATGACATGGCGCAGGGCGTTCATGGCAGGGGCTGGGCCGTGGCGGGCAGGGGCGGCCCCACAAATTCCGGCGGCGGCCCGCTGGGCAGGTTGGGACGGACGATGCCGGTGGACTCCAGCAGCAGCACTTCCTCAAGGGTGCGCAAATCCACCAGCGGCTGGGCCTTGATGGTCAGAAACTGATTGTAGTTGGACGGTTCGGCGCTGATGACGCGGGCCACGGGCACGCCCTTGGGATATTTGCCGTCCAGCCCTGAGGTCACCAGCACTTCGCCCGGGCGTACCGGCGTGCCCAGCTGGGCAAAGCGCACCTCGAGGGGCTGATGCACGCCCTGCCCCGAAAGGATGCCGGACACGCGCCCTTCCTGCGAAAAGACGGCAATGCGGCTGCCCGGATCCGTGAGCAGGAGGACGGTGGCCGAATGGGGACTGGCCCGCAACACCCGGCCCACCAGACCGAGCTGGGTCACCACGGGCGTTCCCGGTCGGCCCCCGGTGCTGTAGCCCCGGTTGATGGTGATGCTGTCCAGCAGACCGTTGGGGCCCATGCGTCCGGCCAGCACGCGCGCGCCCACCGGTTTCCAGGCCTCGTCCAGGGGCAGCTCCAGCAGCTTGCGCAAACGCCGCAGTTCGGCCAGTTCCTCGCCGGTGGCCATCATGCGGGCTTCCAGCTCCTCAAGGCGCTGCTTGAGCCGCTGGTTTTCCTCACGCACGCCCACCAGATCGAAATAATGATCCCAGGTATCGCCGACGCTCCGCTCAATGGCGTGGACAAAGGTCAGCACGGTTCCCGTGACTTCCAGGCCCAGCATGCCGGCAAAATCGTCCAGGGCGCGCGTCCGCTGATTCCAGGTGAACATGCCCAGAAAGAGGATGAGCAGCGTTCCCGCAATGAGGAGAAGTCGGCGAAAGGTCACAGGCGGTTCCGTCTTGCAGCACAGACCGGCATGCCCCGGCCCGGCGCGCACCGGGCGGGAATGCGCAAGCCCTCCGGCGCATCCGATGAGGGTCGCGCGGAGGGCAGCCGGAAAAAGGGGCGGTCGCGCAGGCGTTCCTGGCCCTTTCCCCTGCGCCGCCGGCAGGGCGAGCGGGCAGCCGGTCTGTCAGCCTGTCCGGCGGACAGGCCGTTTTATGGCATCATGTCAAACGTGGCCAGGCCCGCCCGGCGGAAGAGGGCGCCCCTCTCCCCGTATCGGGACGGATTGCGGCCACGCCCGGCCCAAGCGGCGGGCGCTCGGCCAGGCTGCCTAATCAATGCACACTTCCTTGAGTACGCCCAGATTGTCCAGCGCCTTGCCGGTACCCACGACCACGGTGGAGAGCGGGTCATCCACCACGGTAATGGGCAGGGACGTTTCCTCGCGCAGCAGCTGATCCAGTCCCTTGAGCAGCGCGCCGCCGCCGGTGAGCACAATGCCGCGATCCACGATATCGGCGGCCAGTTCCGGCGGGGTCTGCTCCAGGGCGATGCGCACGGCCTGCACGATGCTGTCCACCTGTTCGGATATGGCCTTGCGCACTTCCTCGGACGTGATGATGATGTTCTGCGGGATGCCGGTCACGAGGTCGCGGCCCTTGACTTCGAGCTGCTGTTCGGGATCCAGCGGATAGGCCGAGGCGATCTTGATCTTGATTTCCTCAGCCGAGGACTCGCCGATAAGCATATTGTACTTGCGCTTGACGTGGGTCATGATGGCTTCATCCATCTTGTCCCCGCCCACGCGCACGGAACGCGAATAGACGATGCCCGCCAGCGAGATGACGGCCACTTCCGTGGTGCCGCCGCCGATATCCACCACCATGTTGGAAGTGGGTTCCTGAATGGGCAGATCCGCACCGATGGCCGCGGCCATGGGTTCCTCGATGAGGTAGACTTCGCGCGCGCCGGCGGACTGGGCGGATTCCTTGACCGCGCGCTTTTCCACCTGGGTGATGCCGGTGGGTACGCAGATCATGATGCGCGGACGCACCAGCCGGCGGGAATTGTGCACCTTGGCGATGAAGTGGCGCAGCATGGCTTCGGTCACTTCAAAATCCGCAATGACGCCGTCCTTCATGGGACGGATGGCTTCTATATTGCCGGGAGTACGCCCCAGCATGCGCTTGGCGTCATGCCCCACGGCCAGCACGACCTTGTTGCCGCGCGAATCATTCTTGACGGCCACCACGGACGGTTCGCGCAGTACGATGCCCTGCCCCTTCACATAGACGCAGGTATTGGCCGTACCGAGATCAATGGCCAGATCATTGGAGAAAATTCCCAGAGCGAAATCCAGAATCTTGGACATGGATGATGCTTGCCTCGTTTTCGTGGTATGCGTATGGTTGCGGCTGCCAGAAACAACGGCAACGGGCCGCACGGGCAGGAGTGGGAACAGCGATCGCCGCACCATACACGGAGGTTCAGCCGCTTTTGTTCGACTAAAACGAAACGCAAGTCAAGCGATTGAAGGGACGGTACAAAAATTTTCCCTGCCGTCCGCAACCGCGCGACAAGGCAGACAAGGCTGAATTTCATGCTTCTCTGGCATACTCTGGCCACCTGGTTCCGCCGCCGCTACGGCAAACGGGTGCAAAAAATTCCACTGGACGCCCGCTCATCCTGCCCCAACCGGGATGGCACGCTTTCCCGGGCGGGCTGCATTTTCTGCAATGCCGATGGTTCCGGCTCGGGGCTGGGCGGGCTGACGCTGGCCGAACAGTGGCGCATCTGGCGCGACAAGTACACGGCCACGGATGATGACCGTCTGTTCATGGCCTATCTGCAGGCCTTTTCCAATACATACGGCCCCGCAAAACGGCTGGCCCGCCTGCTGGACGAGGTGCGCTCCCTGCCGGGCTGCATGGGTCTTGCCGTGGGCACGCGCGCGGACTGTCTGGACAGGGAGAAACTGGCCCTGCTGGCGGGCTGCGGCCTGCCGGAAATCTGGCTGGAATTGGGCCTGCAGAGCGCATCAGACGCCACCCTGGCCCGCCTCAACCGGGGCCATGACGCGGCCTGCGTGGCCCGCGCCGTGCAAGCGGCCGCCGCGCACGGCCTGCAGGTCTGCCTGCACCTCATGGCCGGCCTGCCCGGCGAGACGGAACGGGATTTTCTGGCCTCGCTGGATTGGGCGCTCGCGCTGCCCATCGCAGGCCTCAAGCTGCACAACGTCTATGTGCCGCGCGGCACGGCGCTGGCCGCTGCCTGGGCGGCGGGCCGCTATCTGCCGCCGGGCCGCGACGAATATGTGGATCTGCTTTGCGCCGCCCTGCCGCGCATCCCCTCCCGCATCGTCCTGCATCGCCTGCAGGCCGACCCGGCCCCGGGCGAGCTGCTGGGGCCGGCCTGGGCCGCCGACAAGCGCGGCGTCATTACCGATATCCGGCGGGCGCTGGCCGCCCGCAACCTCTGGCAGGGCTGCCGGGCCGACGTGCCCGACGGGCGGCCGGACTGGTACGGCGGCTGAGAAGGCCGTCAGCCTGTTCGGCAGGCAAGGCAAGCGATTCGTGAAGCGTGCCGCAGCGGCAAATCGTCCCGCGCGCGAACACGCAAGGCAGAGCCGCCGTCCTTCCTACCGGCGCAGATCTGGGGCACGCACGGTCAAAACGGACGACGCCAGTCCAGCCTGCCCCGGATCCCGCGGCGTCGCGGGCCACATAACGCCAATGTGCCCGCGCTGTGCGTCCTATTCCCCGTCCTCGCCCGCGGCGGTATCGAAGAAATCAGCGATCATTTCCGTCACGATATCCAGATAACGCGGCAGATCGCGGTCAAAGATCTCCGGCGAGACGAGAGCTTCCACGGAAAAGCGCAGGGCAAAGCCCTCATCGTCGTCATAGACGATGACCTTGCCCACCTTGTAGGTCTGGGAAAGGGCGGCGGCCAGCGCATAGCAGGCTTCATGCAGTTCCTCGTCAATGTCCTCGAAGCCCGCGCCGAGGGAGATATAATTCGGGTCATCGTCGTCGTGGAGCAGGGTCATGGAAATGTCTTCGTGGGTGAAGTGAATGTCCCCGTCCTTGTCGGCTTCGGCCTGAATGTTGTGACGCTGGATGATTTCCAGCAGTTCCTGAGTGGTCATGACGGCTCCTTGCGTTCTGAAGCGACCGACCGCGAGGGTCAGCCCTTGGGATTGATGATGGCGCTGTTCTCGTTGAGAGCGGCATCCTGATTGATGCGCCGGCAGATCTTCTGGAAACGGGCATTGACCGCCTGAAAGAGCTTCAGACGGGCGGCAAGGCCCGGGCCTGCGGCGGCCATGTCCGCCTCGACGCGCTCCCTCGCCCAGCGGTAGAGGGCCGCATCCAGGCTGTTGCACTCGGCGGCCAGCGCCCTGTCCTCCGCGCTGACGGGCGCAAGGCCCGCCGGGTTGAGCATGTTCTGCGGCTCGTAAAAGAGTTCCTTCAGGCCGATGCGGTCGGCCAGCATGAGCAGCGAGGCGTCAAAATGATCCTGCACGCCGAAGAAGAAGAGATGTTCCAGATTGTGCCGGGCCAGATCCAGCAGTTCGTCCCCGGGCACGTCCTCGCGAAAGCAGTGGGCCAGGGTGTGGGTCATGAAGTTCCGTCCCCGGTAGCGCAGGCCCTTTTCCCGGCTGGTGAGATAGTCCCGGAAGCTCACCGAACCGTCATTGAGGCGGGCATACAGATGATTCTTCGGCCAGAGCTTCTGGAAGCGGTATTCGGAAATGATGCGGGCCACCGGTTCGCGCAACAGGGTAAAGATGCGGATTTCCCGATCATAGAAGCGGGGCGGATGCACGGACTGGGGCATGAGGTGCCCGATGATCAGCCGGATGGGGGCCAGTTCCGCGTCCGTCAGTTCCCGGCAGCGGGCGTAGTCCTCGCGGCGATAGATGCTCAGGATGGCTTCGGGCGCGAAGTTGGCCCGCAGCACGCTGTTGAGCGTCGTGCCGCCGGTACGCGGCAGATGCAGAAAAAAGAGCATGGGTTCCATAATCCGTCCTTGAGACCCGGCGGGGGAAACATGGGGCATGTTACATGGCGCGCGCGTCGCAGGCAAGGCCAAGACTTGCGTGTTGCCGGGCAGTCTGGCATACTTCCGCGACAAGCCGCGGGACGACGGCCCCGTGCGGCGGGGCGTGGCCACAATGCCCGGAAGGAGCCATTATGCGGGCGGAACTCCTGCTTTTCGACATCGGCAATACCTCCACCAAGATCGGCCTGGCCGGGCGGGAAGGGGTGCTCGCCACCTATGCCCTGCGCACCGATGTGGAACAGACCGCCGACAGTCTGGGTCTGAATCTGCTTGCCCTCTGCCGGCATGCGGGGCTGGTGCTGGAAAGCGTGCGCGCCTGCATGGTGTCTTCGGTTGTGCCGGATTTCGCGCCCGTGCTGCGCGAGGCGCTGGGACGCTATGTGGATCGCCCGATTTTCTTTGTGCCCGCCGACATGCCCCTGCCGCTCGAAAACCGCTATGCCCGCCCGGAGCAGGTGGGCGCGGACAGGCTGGTGGGGGCCTATGCGGCCCGACGCCTCTATCCCGAACCGGAATCCCTCATGGTGGTGGACTTCGGCACGGCCGTGACCTTTGACTGCATCTCAGGCAATGCCTATGAGGGCGGGCTGATCTTTCCCGGCCCCAAGACCGCGCTGGCGGCGCTGGCCCGCCATGCCGCCCAGCTCATGCGCGTGGATCTGGAGGTGGATGCCCTCACGCCCGCCGTGGGGCGCGACACCATCACCAGCATACAGCATGGCCTTGTGTTCGGCTTTGTGGGCATGGTGGAAGGGCTTGTGGCCCGGCTGCGCGCCCAGCTGCCGGGCTGCACGCGGGTGCTGGCCACCGGCGGCTTTGCCCGCTCCATCGCCCGCTTGAGTCCGGTTTTTGACGAGGTGCTGCCCTCCCTTCTGCTGGAGGGCCTGCGCCGCCTGTTTTATGAGCGCCGCCCCGTGTAGGGAGAGGCCGCATTTTTTTGCCGCACGCTGCGCATGGGCGCGCGAGACGGCCTTTTGCGACACCGCCTTCCCCGGGGAAGGCTCAACTCAAAGGAGCAGCCATGAGCAGCATTGCCTCTGTCTATGGTCGCGAGATTCTCGATTCGCGCGGCAATCCCACCGTTGAAGTTGAAGTGACCCTCGAATCCGGCCACAGCGCCCGCGCGGCGGTGCCCTCCGGCGCCTCCACCGGCAGCCGCGAGGCCCTGGAAATGCGCGACGGCGACAAGGAGCGCTTCGGCGGCAAGGGCGTGACCAAGGCCGTGGAAAACGTCAACGGCGAAATCGCCGACGCCCTGCTCGGCCTGGACGTGCTGCATCAGGTGCAGCTCGACAATACCCTCATTGATCTGGACGGCACGGACAACAAGAGCCGCCTCGGCGCCAATGCCATGCTCGGCGTGTCCATGGCCTGCGCCCGCGTGGCCGCCGACTACCTCGGCCTGCCGCTGTACAAATATCTGGGCGGGGTCAACGCCAAGGTGCTGCCCGCGCCCATGATGAACGTCATCAACGGCGGCGCGCACGCCTCCAACAATCTGGACATTCAGGAATTCATGATCATGCCCCTGCGTGCCCAGAGCTTCCGCGACGCCCTGCGCATGGGCGCGGAAATCTTCCATGTGCTCAAGAAAATTCTGGAAAAGGACGGGCATTCCACCGGCGTGGGCGACGAGGGCGGCTTCGCCCCCAACTTCAAGAATCATGACGAGGCCTTCAGCTACCTCATCAAGGCCATTGAGGAAGCGGGCTACAATCCCGGCAGCGAAGTGGCGCTGGCCATTGACGCCGCGGCCTCGGAATTCTATCAGGACGGCAAATATGTGCTCAAGGGCGAAAACCTCAGCCTCAACAATGCCGAAATGGCCCAGTGGCTGGAAGAATTCACCCGCAAGTATCCCCTCATCTCCATCGAGGACGGCATGGCCGAAGGCGACTGGGACGGCTGGAGCATGCTGACCGGCAGCCTGGGCGACCGCATCCAGCTGGTGGGCGACGACGTCTTTGTGACCAATCCCGCCATCCTGGCCGAGGGCATTGCCGAGGGCGTGGCCAACTCCATCCTCATCAAGCTCAACCAGATCGGCACGGTCACCGAAACCCTGGACACCATTGAAATGGCCAAGGAAGCCGCGTACACCACGGTCATTTCCCACCGTTCCGGCGAAACCGAGGACAGCTTCATTGCCGACCTCGCCGTGGGCGTCAATGCCGGTCAGATCAAGACCGGTTCGCTCTGCCGCTCCGAGCGCATGGCCAAGTACAATCAGCTGCTGCGCATCGAGGAGGAACTGGGCGACGGCGCGGAATTCTTCGGCCCCATGCTGGCCGAATATTACACGCTGGACGAACAGGATTAGGCGTCCAGCGACTGCAGGCCCCCGCCCCGGCCGCGCGCGGCATGCGCCGCCGGGACGGGGGCTTCTCCCCGGGAAAGAAATTGTCATGGCCGCTCCCCTCACCGCCTACGGCCTGCTGATCGCGGCCATTGTGGCCGAGACCTTTGCCACCTCCTGCCTCAACGCCTCGCAGCAGCTCTCCCGACTCTGGCCCACCCTGGGCAGCATCGCGGGCTACTGCGTTTCCTTCTATTGCCTCTCGCAGGTATTGCGCTATCTGCCGGTGGGCATCGCCTATGCCATCTGGTGCGCGCTCGGCATCATCCTCGTCACCCTCATGGGCTATGTCTGGTTCGGGCAGAAGATGGATCTGCCCGCCCTCATCGGCATGGGCCTGATCATCGCCGGCGTGCTGATCATCCACCTCTTTTCGCGCACAGCGACCCACGGCTGAGCCGCCGGCAAAGGCCGCCCCGTGCGGCGCGTCCCGGGAAGCCCTGTCGTCCTGCGAGCGTCACGGCTCACCCGCTGCAGACAGAAAAAGCGGCCCCCGAACCATTCGGGAGCCGCCGTTGTTGCGTCAGCCTGATCGCAAACGCTTCCGTCTAGTAGGCGTGATCGTCCTTCAGATCCTCACCGGTCACCGGCTTGCGGAAGAGGTGATAGGCCCAGGCCTGATAGATCAGCACGATGGGCACCATGACCAGCGCCACGCCCAGCATGATCTTGAGGGTCAGCTCGGAGGACGAGGCATTGTAGGCCGTGAGCGTGGCCGCCGGATCCAGCGAGGAAATGATCATGCCCGGGAACATGCCCGCCACGCCGAAGAAGGTTACGCCCACGATGAAGAGGCCGCTGCAGGCCCAGGCCAGCCAGAGCCGGCCGTCGCGCAGCATGATCCGCACGCCCACCAGACCGGCCAGCGCCAGCAGGGGCAGCAGGAAGAGCGCGGGCTGGGCGAAGTAGTTGTCAAACAGCCGGGTAAACTTGGCCGTCAGCCCCAGGAAGACCAGCAGCAGGAAGAGCATGATGGGCCAGAGCAGGCTGGCCGTGGCCAGCGCCCTGAGCTGCAGATCCCCTTCGCTCTTGATGGCCAGCCACAGCGCGCCGTGCTGCATGAACATCACGAGGAAGAAGATGCCCCCCGCCAGCCCGTACAGGTTCAGCAGACTGATGAGGCCGCCATAATACACGCCCTGCGCATCCACATGGATGCCCATGAACAGATTGGCAAAGGCCACGCCCAGCAGGATGGAGGGCACAAGGTTGGAGATGAAGTGCACGATGTCCCAGAAGCCGCGCCAGGCCGCGCTTTCCACCTTGCCGCGAAACTCGAAGGACACGGCCCGGAAAATGAGCGCGAACAGCAGGAGCAGCAGGGGCGCATAGAGGGCGCTGAACATCACCGCATAGACCTTGGGAAAGGCCGCGAAGGTCACGCCGCCCGCCGAAATGAGCCACACCTCGTTGCCGTCCCAGAACGGCCCGGCGGCATTGTACATGATGCGCCGCTCCTCCTCGGTCTTGCCGAGACAGGGCAGCAGGGAACCAAGGCCCAGATCAAAGCCGTCCAGCACAAAATACACGGCCCAGAGCAGCGCCCAGAGGATGAACCAGACAATTTGCAGTGTTTCCAGCATGACTAGACCTCCTCAGGCCCCTTGCAGGCATACTTGCGCAACAGCCAGATGTCCAGCACGCCCAGCAGGGTGTACACGACGATGAAGCCGATGAGCGAAAAGAGCACATTCCCGGCAGGCACCGGGGACACGGCATCGCTGGTGCGCATGAGATTGTAGACGATCCACGGCTGACGCCCCATTTCGGCCACCAGCCAGCCAAGGGCAATGCTGATGTAGGGCAGCGGAATATTCCAGACCAGCGCCTTCATCAGTCCGCCGCAGGGCATTTCCCGCTTGCGCTGAATGGTGGCCGCCGCCGCCAGAATCAGGAAGACGACGCCAAGCCCCACCATGATCCGGAAGCCCCAGAACACCGGCCCCACCGGCGGCCGGTCCTCCTTGGGGAAGTCCTTGAGGCCCTTGACCTCGGCACCGGCGTCGCCATAGGCGATCCAGCTCATGAGACCGGGGATGCCGATGGCCTCAATGCTGTTGCGCTCGTTTTCCGTATCCGGCAGCACCAGCATGTAGAAGGGCGCGTTGGCCGTGGTTTCCCAGTGCGATTCCATGGCCGCCAGCTTGGCGGGCTGCAACTGCGCCACGTTCTTGCCCTGCAGGTCGCCGGTGGCCGCCAGGGCCACGGCCAGCACCAGCGTGATGGGCGCAGCCATGCGGAAGGACATGCGGAAGAAGTCCGTATGGCTCTTGCGCAACAAATGCCAGGCCGACACGCCCAGCACAAAGAAGCCCGCCAGCAACCACGCGGCCATGAGCGTATGCGCGTACATGCCCCAGGCGTAGGGGTTGCACAGCACGGCAAAGAAGTCCGCCAGCTCGGCCCGGCCGTTCTGAATCACATAGCCCACCGGATTCTGCATGAAGCCGTTGGCCAGAATGATCCAGAGCGCGGACAGATTGCCCGCGATGACCACCAGCCAGATGCTGAGCAGATGCACCTTCTTGCCCACGCGGTTCCAGCCGAAATGCCAGACCGCCAGAAAGGTGGATTCGAGGAAGAAGGCGACCGTGGCCTCAATGGCCAGCAGGGAACCGAAAATATCCCCCACATATTCCGAATAGCGCGACCAGTTGGTGCCGAACTGGAACTCCAGCGTGATCCCCGTCACCACCCCCAGGGTGAAGTTGATGACAAAGAGCTTGCCCCAGAATTTGGCATGCCTGCGCCAGGCCTCATTGCCGGTTTTGACATACCACGTTTCCATAAGGGCGATCAGCAGGGAAAGCCCGAGCGTCAACGGTACGAAGATGAAATGGAAAAAAACGGCGACAGCAAACTGTAGCCGTGAGAGCAGTATAACGTCATCCATAGAGACATCCTCCTGAGTTGCTCCCCTAGTATCCTGCTCTGTTTCAGAAGGCAAGAGCAAATCCTGATAAGGCTCCGAACCTCTTTATTTTTCTTAGTTTCTTTTTATAAGCCTTTTTATTCGGCCCGGTTGACCGGCTGCGGCCCGGCGGGGCCTGCGGCGGCTGTGGCGTTTCTGCTTTTGGCTTTCGTCGTTCGTTGGATTGCGGCTTCGGCCCGGCATTTGATCTTGGTCGCCTGCCCGGCGGGGCCTGCGGCGGCCGTGGAGTTTCTGCTTTTGGTTTTCGTCGTTCGTTGGATTGCGGCTTCGGCCCGGCATTTGATCTTGGTCGCCTGCCCGGCGCGGGGCAGGGGGCAGGGGCTTGGCAGCCCCTAGCCCCCCACACCCCCTACCCCGCCTTTGGGCAGCCATTGCTTGCGGGGAGCGTGACCCTTCAGGCGCACCCTGCCTCCCTTTGCTGTCGCGCGTCCTTTGGCGTCGCCCTTCCGCTGTCCCGCCTTCGCGCGGGACGAGCGTCCGGGCGGCGTCGGAGCTTCCGCCCCTCCGGGGCGGCGATC
>NHCFC04200__coassemble_366_pt1 | contig 94736 bp, 81 predicted proteins | sample NHCFC04200__metabat2_low_PE_055 | metagenome-assembled genome bin NHCFC04200
GTCATCTATGGAAAATCATAAAAAATTCAGTGTCATTACAGCACTAAAAAATTTGTGCAAGGAAAATGCGGTAAAAAAAGAACATATTGAAGCATGGCGCTCTCTTAGAAATCAAATTTCTCATGCCAATCCTAGCGGCGAAACGCAGCAGAAGATAAATAAAGCCTTTACATGCCTCGAACTTTTTTACTTACTTAACTTTATCGTTGTCGGCTATGAGGGAGGCTATAGAGGTTTCGACAATGAGTCTGATAACAAAAAAATATTTACTATTCCTGAAAAAATAAAAGAAATTGATTTTACACAGTTTAAGATAAAAGAGGAACAGTAGGGGGGCTTTGCGATCCCCCCTACTGCCGCCACCCTACAAGCGGGCAGCAGTGTCGCCAATGCCGGCAGGCAGGGCCTTGGGGGCGTCGGTGCGTCCTTCTCTCTGCCTGGTCAGCAATTCATCCTGAAGCTGAATGATCCTTTCCTGAGCTGCCAGCAATCTGGCCTGCAGTTCCTGGATCTGGCGGCTGTCGGCCGCCGGTTCCGTTCGCACGCCTTCCGCCCGTGCAGCATCCACGATGTAGGTCAGCACATCGCTCCAAGTCCCGCCCGCTTCGGCGGCCATGGCCTCGGCCGCGACCGCGATCTCCTGCAGGGGCACCGGCCTGTCCAGCGGCGTGCCGTGCCCGATGAGCATGGGGCCTTCCCCAAAATACAGCCATTGCCGCGACAGGCGCGGGAATGCCTCCAGCATGGCGGGCAGGAGCGGCCAGAGGTTGTGCTGCCGCTTCCGGTTCAGGTAGCCGAGGAACGTCCGGTACTGCACCCCCACCATTTCCGCGAACGTCGGGATGCCCCCGAAAAATTTTCCGGCGGCGGCAACGCGCTCGTATAGTTCGTTTTTCTTGGAATCTTTCATTTCAATTCGGGAAATTTTGTTGACAAGAACGAAAGAATTTTTCACATTGTCTGCATACATGTACGTTTACCTCTCACCCCGAAAGGGAAAGGTCGTTTTATGGAACAGCCTATACCAATGAAAACCGGCAGGCAAGCCCGCATTCTCAAGCTGAAGATCTGGATGCTGGAGCGGGATCTGACCTTTGAGGCCCTGGGCAGGCTCCTGGGCATCTCCGGGCGTGCCGCCAGCATCAGCCTGAAGCAGGACCGCATGCCCGTGCGTCATCATGAGAAGCTCCGGGGCTGCCTCAGCATCCCGCTGGATCTGCTGCCCCGGGCCGAAGACGTGCCCACCGGTCCCAAACCGCGCGATTGCTGACGCCATGATGACGGCATAACGCGCATTCGACGCCAGAACCACGCAAAAGATGGAGAGTTTTTTACATGAACGCCCCCTGCCGCCCGTATCCTTCCCTGACGGCCGTGCTGCACGGCATGGTCAAGGCGGCGCCCTCCGGCCTGGACGTGCGCACAGTGGCCGATCTGGTGGGCAAGCCCTATGCCACCCTCATGAGCGAACTGTCGCAGCAGCCCGGCCACAAGCTGGGCGCGGAGCTGCTGCTGCCGCTCATGGACGTCTGCGAGTCCGACCTGCCGCTCATCTTCCTTGCCCGGCAGCGCGGCGGAGCCTTTGTGCCCTTGCGCATCCCCGCCGGCGGGCCGGAACAGCTGGTCGCCGGGCTGAGCGCCAGCATCCGCGAATTCGGCGAATTCGCCTGCGCGGCGGCGGACCATATCGCTGACGGCAGGATCACCTCGCAGGAACTGCACGACATGACCCGCCGGGGTCATGAGGCCGTGGAAGCCATCCTCGCCATCCTCAGGCTGGCGCACGAGACCCACGACCGCCAGATATGAAAAAGAGCTGCGGACGCTGGAACCGTCCACAGCCCGAACTTCCGAAGGAGCAAACCTGTGTCCCGACCCCATGTTGCCCCATCCGCTCTTGTCAAGGTCGCCAGCTACCGTGTCCGCCTGCCCGGCATGCCGCCCCGGCGCGTGCTGGCCAGCCATCGCCAGATGCTGCACTGGCTGCTGACCGTCCTCCCTTCCCGCAAGGAGACTCCCCGTGTCCGCTGACGCCGTCATCCCGTCCCCTGCTCCCGGGCAGGCTCCGCTCCCCTCCCCGACCGCCGCAGGAAACCACCTGTGCCGGACGCTGCTCGTCGATGCCGGTCTGGCGGCGCAGGCCGTGCGCCGCTTTGGCCTGGATGCCCAGCTGCAGGTGCTGCAGGAAGAACTGGCCGAGGCCATCGTGGCCATCAGCCACCTGCGGCGCGGCCGCCGTGGCGCGCGTGAAGAGGTGGTAGAGGAACTTGGCGACGTGCTGGTGCTTATCGATCAACTGCGCACCGAACCGTTCATGGCCGCCGAGATCGACCAGAGTGTGGCCCACAAATGCAGCCGGCTGCGTGCCCTGCTGGAGGTTTAGCCATGCGTGCCGCCCATCCTGCGTCCGTCTCCTGCGCCCGCCTGGGCCGGGTCATCCCGCCGTCAGACTGCGCGGCCCTGATCTGCCGGACCGGCGAGGCTGCCGATCTGCAAAGCTGCTTCGTCTGCCCGGCCGGCCAGGCGCTTGCCGCCGGCTGCCCCGATCATGCCCGGCTCGTGCGCCGACGGGATGCCGTGCCTGATGCCGTCGTGCTGCTGCGCGTCCTGGGAGAAGCCCTGCGGGACGACCCGTCCGCGCCGCAGATAAGCATACGCGCCCTGGCGCGCAACGCCGAACGAAGCTTCGGCGGCGACGGCGATCCCTATCGTCTGGCCCGTGCCGCACAGCGTTGCGGCCTGACGGTCACCCTGCGCCCGTGGGCCATCATCCGTGATGCCGCCTGCCGGCGTTTTGCGCTCAAGGAGGTGTGAACATGTCCAAGCCAACAACCATGCCCGCCCCGCCCCAGCTGAAGGTGCTGGGCTGCTTTCTGGACAAGCTGCCGCCCATGATCGCCCGCAAGGAGGTCAAGTATTTCACCGGCGGCGCCATCAGTCCCAAAAGCGTCTCCAATGACGATTATCTGGGCAACGGTCCCCGTGTCCGCATGAAGATGGGTGACGCCGTCGTGTACCCGACGCCGTTCTTTCTGGCATATCTTGAAGAAAAAGGAGTGAAGATCATTGTCCCGCCGTCCTTTTGATCTCCGTCTGCCGGGCCAGCTCCGCTTTCGCCAGAGCGGCCCGGCGCTTGTCCATGTCGCAGATGTGGAGGTAGATCTCCGTCGTCGTGACGCTGGCATGCCCCATGAGCGTCCGCAGGGCGTAGATGTCCAGCCCGGATTCCAGCATGCGTGTGGCAAAGGTATGCCGCAGCGTGTGCCAGACCACCCGGTTGCGCGGGTCCGTCACGCCGTCATTGAAACCGAGCTTGTCCATGATGCGGCGCATGGCCTGCGGCAAGCCGAAGGGAGAGCGCATCTCTCCGCCGGGTCCGGGAAAAAGGTATTCGCTGGAGGCATGCTTCAGCCTCTTGCGCAGCATGGCGAGGCTCTCGGGAAAAAGGCGTCCGGCATGGACGATGCGCGTCTTGCCGCCCTTCGTGGATCGCTCGCTGCCTTTTGCGCCGGTAAGTACACGTATGGCTCCCGTTTCCGGCGTGCAGCTTTCACAGCGGAGGGTGATCAGCTCCCCCGCTCTCAGGCCCGTATCCAGAGAAAGGAGTATCATGTCATGCAGATCGCTGGCCCCTTCCCGCCGGCCCTGGTAGGCCAGCAGGGCCTCGATCTCCGTATCGCTCAGGACGCGCAGGCGGCGGCTGTCCGTTTCGGGCAGCACGACGGCACGATTGCGGCGGCTCAGCATGGCCGGATTGGAGCCGTTGAACAGCATCACGCCCGACAAACCCGGGGCGGGCGTCTCCAGCGCGTAGTTGTAGACCTCCCGCACGGTCTTGAGGATGTGCAGGACCGTCTGGGGAGCAAGACCGGCCGATGGGTCATTCTTGTTGCGTCCGGTGAGCGGTCGCTTGGCGGCCACGATCCGTCCAAGCTCCGCAATGTCCTGCGGGGTGATCTCCCGGGCGAGACGATCCCCAAGGACAGGCAGGATATGGTTCGTCAGCAGCTGGACGACCTTGGCATGGCTCGCCCGATGCCGCTGTGTCCAGTCGGTATAGCATGCGGCCAGCTCCCTGAACGTCAGCCCGGCCACACGCTCCTTGCTGCGCAGCAGAGCCTCGCGCTGCCGCTGCTCCTCTGCCATGCTGCGCATCTCTCGCAGGCTCTGCGGGCGCTTGCCGGTACGGATGTTTTCCTTCAGCTCACGCAGCAGGGCAATGGCCTTGGCGACGGTCCAGCCGTCACTGGCCCAGCCCAGGGACTCGTGCATGCGCTTGCCGCCTCCTGCCCGGTAACGGATGGAGAAGCAACGGTCCGGCACGCGGCCATTTTTGCGAGTGGGATGTTCGCGATAAAGGACGCCCTCTTTGCCCGGGACGGTCTGCCAGCGATACTTGTCACCCAACTGTCACCCACCTTTTTTGACGTCATGGGCATTTATGGGCATCTGTTATCATCGGCCATGCTTATAAATCAAGATGATAAGACAGTAAGGGCAACCATGGGAAATACCGTCAGCCTTCTTCTAAGCTCTTGGTCGGGGGTTCGAATCCTCCCGGGCGCGCCAGCAATTCAGGGACGTACGGAAAAAGCGCCGCACGTCCCTTTTTCTCGCGCACAGACGCGCAACGCCCGCCGGAGCTGTCCGACGGGCGTGTGTTGTTTTCAGCGAAAAGGGCGCGCGGGGCGGCGTCCCTGCCTCGCCATATTGATGCGCTGTGCCCTACAGGCCGCGCAGGTAGTTGACGGCATTGACAAAGAGCATGGTGCCCGGCGCATCCACCTCGCCGCGCGTCCAGGCCGGGTGATTGGTGACGTGGTGGAAGGCTTCGGGATGGGGCATGAGGCCGAGCACGCGCCCGCTGGGGTCGGTCAGGCCCGCAATGCCCAGCGGGGAGCCGTTGGGATTGAGGGGATACGCCTCGGTGGGCCGACCGGTGGCCGGATCGGCGTACTGGAGGGCAATGAGATTTTCCTCCTGCAGGCGCTGCAGGGTGGCCGCATCGCGGGTCACGAGCTTGCCCTCGCCGTGGCGCACGGGCATGGCCAGCATGTCGAGGCCGCGCGTGAAGACGCAGGGGCTGTTTTTATTGGGCAAAAGGCGCACCCAGCGATCCTCGTAGCGGGCCGAGTCGTTGTGGCTCAGGGAAACCTGCCGCTCGAAGCGCGCATTGTCCAGCGCGGGCAGCACGCCGAGCTTGACCAGCAGCTGGAAGCCGTTGCAGATGCCGAGCACCAGCTTGCCGTCGTCGAGGAAGCGGGTCAGGCTTTGCAGCAGGGGCGTGCCGGCATCATCCTTCAGATAGCGCCAGCGCAGACTGGCCGTCTGGGCCGCGCCGAGGTCGTCCCCGTCCAGAAAGCCGCCGGGAAAGACGAGAAAATGATAATCCTCCAGACGCACCCGGGCGGCCACGATGTCCGAAAAATGCACCACGTCGGCCCTGTCCGCCCCGGCAAGGCGCGCGGCATGCGCCGTTTCAAGGTGGGAATTGGTGCCGTAGCCCGTAATGACCAAGGTATTGACAGCGCCCATGCGGTCCAGCCTCCTGAAGGAACAAGCATCCTGTGGTGAAAGGGAATGTACATTACGTTTTGTGGGTCGCATAGTCAATGCTGGTCAGCAGACCCGACTTGGGGTATAGCCTTGCGGATGACATGGCGCGGGAGCGCGCCCCCGGGCACGGACGCGGCCCGAGGCATCAGCCTTTGGAGGAGGCTTTATGAAAACCAAATACATCTTTGTGACCGGCGGCGTGCTTTCCTCACTGGGCAAGGGCCTGGCGGCGGCTTCCCTCGGCGCTCTGCTGCAGACCCGCGGTCTCAGCGTGACCATTCAGAAACTTGATCCGTATATCAACGTCGATCCCGGCACCATGAATCCCTTTCAGCACGGGGAAGTGTTCGTCACCGACGACGGCGCCGAAACCGACCTCGATCTCGGCCATTACGAGCGCTATCTCAATGTGCCCATGTCCCGCAAGAACAACACCACCTCCGGGGCCATTTACAACAACGTCATCGCCAAGGAACGGCGCGGGGACTATCTGGGCGGCACGGTACAGGTGATTCCGCACATCACCGACGAGATCAAGGCCAAGATCCTTTCCCTGTCCGAGGGCGATCAGGCCCCGGACGTGGCCATTATCGAAATCGGCGGCACGGTGGGCGACATCGAGGGCCTGCCCTTTCTGGAGGCCATCCGCCAGCTGCGCACGGAACTCGGGCGCGACAACTGCCTGAACATCCACCTGACCCTTGTGCCCTATCTGCGGGCGGCCGGCGAGCACAAGACCAAACCCACCCAGCACAGCGTCAAGGAGCTGCTGTCCATCGGCATTCAGCCGGATATCATTCTCTGCCGGTGCGAACAGAGCATCCCGGCGGAAATGCGGCGCAAGATCGCGCTGTTCTGCAATGTGGATCAGGATGCCGTCTTCTGCTCCGTGGATGTGGGCAACATCTACGAGGTGCCCCTGCGCTTTTATGAGGAAGGCTTTGACCAGAAGGTGGCCATCATGCTGCGCCTGCCTGCGCGCAACGCCAATCTGGAAAGCTGGAAGCAGCTCGTCTACGACTGCGCGCACCCGCAGGGCAAGGTGACCATCGCCATTGTGGGCAAGTATGTCGATCTCAAGGAAGCCTACAAGAGCCTGCACGAGGCTCTCATCCATGCGGGCATCGCCAACCGGGTGGCCGTGGAACTGCGCTACGTCAACTCGGAAAATGTGGATGCGGGCAACGCCCGCGACACCTTTGAGGGCTGCGACGGCATTCTTGTGCCCGGGGGCTTCGGTTATCGCGGGGTGGAAGGCAAGATCGAGGCCATCCGCCATGCCCGGGAAAACAACGTGCCCTTCTTCGGAATCTGTCTGGGCATGCAGTGCGCGGTCATCGAGTTTGCCCGCCATGTGGCCGGGCTGGAGGACGCCAATTCCGAGGAATTCAACCCCCTCTCCGATCACAAGGTCATCTACCTGATGACCGAATGGTTCGACTTCCGCACCAAGCATCTGGAAAAACGCGATACGGGCAGCGACAAGGGCGGCACCATGCGCCTCGGGGCCTATCCTTGCAAGATTCTGCCCAATACCCATGCCGCCGCGGCCTACGGCAAGGAAATGGTGGAGGAACGCCACCGCCACCGCTATGAATTCAACAACGCCTTCCGCGACATTCTGGCCGACAAGGGCATGATCTTCAGCGGCCTTGCGCCCGACGACTCGCTGGTGGAAATCGTGGAACTGCCCGATCATCCGTGGTTCGTGGGCTGCCAGTTCCATCCCGAATTCAAGTCCCGGCCCATGCATGCCCACCCCCTGTTCCGGGATTTCATCAATGCCGCCAAGCAGCGGACAGCCGGGCGGCAGCATATTGCCGAAGGCTAGCGACGCCTTTTGCCGCAACAATGACGAGGGGGCGGGGTTTGCCCGCCCCCGGGCGTGCGCAGCCCCGCCGCGCCTCCTTCCCGCCCCTCCCCCTTCCTTCAGGATTTGCCGTCCGCGTGCCTTCCCCGCTCCTTTTCGGTCGCCAATTCAGGCCGTTTTTCGGACAATATGGCGCAACACAAGGCTATTGCAAGTTTTTATGACTTATGGCATGGTATTTGTAACGGGGTAAAAGACTCAACAGGAATCACGACGACTTATGGCATTGGAACTTCGTCAGCAGCTCAAGCTTGCCCAGCAACTGCGCATGACGCCGCAATTGCAGCAGGCCATCAAGCTGTTGCAGCTCTCCCGTGTGGAACTGCTGGAGACCGTCCAGCAGGAACTGATGGAGAATCCCTTTCTGGAGGAAAGCGAATCGCCTGCCGCCGCCGACAGCCAGGTGATCGAGGACAGCCGCCATACCCATGAGGAGGATCCCGTTTACGAGGCCGACCTTGTGCGCAATGCCGACTGGGAGGATTACCTCGGCGAGTTCGCCAGTACGCCGCGCCTTGTCCAGCCGCGCGAGTACGAAGTGCCGGAGGAGAGTTCCCCCCTTGAAGCCCGCCATGCCGCCAAGCCCTCGCTGGAGAGTCACCTCATGTGGCAGCTGCGCCTGTCCACTCTGAGTGATCGGCAGAAGGATATTGGCGAGGCCATTATCGGCAATCTTGCCTCCTCCGGCTATCTGCAGGCCAGTCTGGAAGAAATCGCCGCCCTGACCGATGCCGCGCCCGAGGAAGTGGCCACCGTGCTGGAGCGGATACAGTTTTTCGATCCGGTGGGCGTGGCCGCACGCGATGCGCGGGAATGCCTGCTCATCCAGCTCCGCAACCTCCATTACGACCGTGACCCCGTGCTCAGGGAGCTGGTGGAATATCATCTGGAAGATCTGGAGGCCCACCGCTACAAGCCCCTGCTGCGCAAGTTCCGGCTGGACATGGACACCCTGGGCGAATATCTGGAGATCATCCAGAGCCTTGACCCCCTGCCCGGGGCCAGCTTCGGCGGGGGCGAACCCACCTATGTCAGTCCCGATGTCTATGTGTACAAGCTGGGCGACGACTTTGTCATCGTGCTCAATGAGGACGGTCTGCCCCAGCTGCAGCTTTCCGAACTGGCCAAGGCGCCCATCGATTGCGAAAGCAGTACGGAAAAGGACTACTGCGCGGATAAGATCCGCTCCGCCTCCTGGCTCATCAAGAGCCTGTACCAGCGGCAGCGCACGCTGTACAAGGTCATGGAAAGCATCGTGCGCCATCAGCGCCCCTTCTTCGAGTACGGCGTGACCCACCTTGCGCCCCTCATCCTCAAGGACATTGCCGACGATATCGGCATGCACGAATCCACGGTCAGCCGCATCACCACCAACAAGTACGCGGCCACGCCGCACGGCATCTTTGAACTGAAGTTCTTTTTCAACAGCGGGCTGGAGCTGGATGACGGCAGTCAGGTCGGTTCCGAAAGCGTCAAGGCCCTGATCAAGAAGTTCATCAGCGAAGAGGATCCCCGCTCGCCCCTGAGCGACGAACGCCTGGGCGAAATGCTCAAGGATCATCTCAAGGTGACCATCGCGCGACGCACCGTCGCCAAGTATCGAACGGCACTGAACATTCCCTCGTCCTCCAAGCGCAGGGAACATTTCTAACCGCCAACCTCGGAGGCCCCATGAACATTTCCTTTGCCTTCAAGAATTTTGATGCGTCCGATCATCTCAAGAAGTACGCCCGCCGCCGCATGGAAAAGCTGGGCCGCTTCTTCGGCAAGTCCTCCGGTCTGGAAGTGGCCGTGGTGCTCACCGTGGACAAGTTCCGCCACCGTTGCGAAGTGACCGTCAGCGGCGAAGGCCTGCATATCAATGCCTCGGAACAGACCTCAGACATGTATGCCGCCATTGATCTTGTGACCGACAAGGTGGAAGCCCAGATCAAGAAGCAGGTGTCCCGCGTCAAGGAACAGCGCCGCAAGGCCCGCAATGCCGATGTGGATGTCTTCACCTACAATCTTGAAGCGCAGCCCGAGGAAGAGGTGTCCGCGGATGTGGTGGGCACGGATCGCTTTGCGCCCAAGCCCATGCATCTGGATGAAGCCCTCCTGCAGCTGGAAAACGTGGGCGGGGACTTCCTCGTCTTCATCAATGCCGAGTCCACGCGCGTCAATGTGGTCTATCGGCGGCGCGACAGCGGCTTTGCCCTCATCGACCCCGTATTGTAGGATCGCAACGGCCCCCGCAAGGGGGCCTTTTTCCCCGCCGCAGCGAGGCCGCATGAACACCTCCCCCGCCCCTACCGCCGACTGTCCGCGCGTTTCCTCCACCGTCTGCATCGTCACCGGCCTGTCCGGCGCCGGCAAAAGCACCGCGCTCGGCGTCTTCGAGGATCTGGGCTACTTCACGGTGGACGGCCTGCCCGCGGCCCTTGCCCCGGACATGGCCGCTCTCATGGCCCGCCCTTCCATGAATCGTTACAAGGGCGTGGCCCTGGGCATGGATATCCGCCAGAGCGACTTTCTGGAAGACATCACCCTGGCCCTGTCCCGCCTCTCCGGCGACGGCTACCGGCCCCTGCTGCTCTTTCTGGAGGCCGCCCCGGCCGAACTCATGCGCCGTTACGCCACGACGCGCCGCCCGCATCCCCTCGAACGCGAAGGCATGGGACTCGAGGAGGCGCTTGCCACGGAGCAACGCCGTCTTGCCCCCCTGCGCGAATCGGCGGATCTCGTTTTTGACACCACGCGCTTTTCCATTCACGATCTGCGGCGCGCCATTCAAAAGCGCTGGCGCTCCAAGGAAAAGCTGCGCGCCATCCGCGTCAACGTCCTTTCCTTCGGCTACAAGTACGGCGTTCCCCGCGAGGCGGACATGGTCTTCGACATGCGCTTTCTGCCCAATCCCTACTTTGATCCCGCCCTGCGCCCGCTCTCCGGCAAGGACAGGGCCGTGGCCGACTATGTGCTGCACTCGCCGGGAGCGCAGGAATTTTTCCAGAAACTGCGCGATCTGCTCTTTTTCGTGCTGCCGCTCATGGAATCCGAGGGCCGATACCGCGTCAGCATTGCCGTGGGCTGCACGGGCGGTCGTCATCGCTCGGTGGCCGTGGCCGAGGAGCTGACCCAGGCCCTGCGGCAGGCCGATTACGCAGCCGTGGTCGAACACCGGCATCTTGAACTTGGCTGAAAAAGCTGGCAGGCTGAAAAAAGAAATTATCGCAACCGACAGAAGGGCAAGGTCCATCATGGCAGAAGATCAGAGCAGCTCCGCACAGGTCGGCATCATTGTCGTGGCCCACGCCGATTATGGCTCGGCCATGCTGCGCACGGCGGAATTCATCCTCGGCACGTTGAGCGACTGTACCTCCATCAGCGTCGATATTGCCCAGGAAGTGCCGGAAACCGTCAGGCGTCTGGATGACGCCGCCCAACGCCTCGACAAGGGCGCCGGGGTCATCATTCTCACGGACATGTTCGGCGGCACGCCCACCAATCTGGCCCTGTCGCTGCTGGGCAATCACCATGTGGAAGTGGTGACCGGCGTCAATCTGCCCATGCTGCTCAAGGTGTTCAGCAGCCGCGACAAGAGTCTGGAGGAACTGGCCGAACTGGCGGGCGAGGCGGGCACCCGGGGCATTGTGGTGGCCGGCAAGATGCTGCGCAACAAGACCCGCGAAAAGACGGACAAGGCAGGCGAAAAGGCATGACGTGGTTCCGCGTGGACAATCGTCTGGTACACGGGCAGGTCATCGAGGGCTGGCTGCCCTATGTGGCGGCCAAACATCTTGTGGTGGCCAATGATGTCATGGCCCGGGACGACTTGCGGCAGCAGATCACGCTTCTGGCCGTACCGCAAAGCGTGGAAACCTACTTTGTCACGCTGGATGCGCTGGCCGACACCTTGCGGGCCTGCGGCGACAGCACCTTTGTCCTTTTCGAGGACTGCAAGGATGCCCGCCAGGCCAGCGATACCGGCGTTGTCATGAAAAGCCTGAATATCGGCAACCTGCATTACGGCCCCGGCAAAAAACAGCTGCTGCCCCATGTGGCCGTTTCCGAACAGGACAGCGAGGATCTGCGCACCCTGCTTGCGCGGCGCGTGCAGCTGGACTTTCGCTGCGTACCTTCCGAGAAGGTGAGGGACTCCATTGAACAGCTTCTCTGACATGGCCCTGGCCGGGATACCTTACGCTTTTTTTTTGTCCTTCTGGGACTCTGCCGCCACACGCTGGTTTTTCGCCTCGCTGACCGGCCGCTCTTTGCGGCCCTGCTCATGGGCGGCCTGACCGGCGACTGGCTGCTGGCCCTGCCGCTCGGCATCACCCTGGAACTGCTCTGGCTGGATGTGGTGCCGCTGGGCAGCGTCGTGCCGCCGCAAGGCGTACTGAGTTTCCTGCTCATGTTCCCGCTGGCCCGCCTCTACGGCTGGTCAGCCCCCGGCGCCCTGCTGCTGCCCCTGCTCCTTGCCGTCCTTGCCGCCTACGGCGCGGCCTTTGCCGAACGCAGCCAGCGCGTTCTGCTCAACCGCCTCATGCCCGCCGTGGAAAACTTCTGCCGCAGCGGAAAGGGCTGCCCGCCGGGCGGGGCGCTGCTCGTCGGCATCAGCCTGCGCGCCTGCTGGCAATTTGCCCTCTATCTCGCCTGTTTCATCCTGCTGGCCGTCATCTTTGACGGGCTGGACTCGCAGCGCCGCGGCCCGCTTCTGCGCACCATCAACTGGCCCATGATGTATGTGGCCGCCATGCTGGGGGCCATTCTCTCCCTGCGCGTGCGCCGGGCCTATGCCACGCTGCTGGCGGGACTCTGCCTTGCCGCCGTGGCGCTCCTTCTGGAGTACAGGATCTGATTCACCCGGCCCCTGCCGGCAACCCACAAGGAAGTCTCATGAACATCCGCTCCCTGCCCCTGCTTTCCCTCTGCCTGCTCGCCGCCTGCCCCACCGCCCTCATGGCCGAGAGCCTCAGCCTACCGGCCCCGGACACCACCGGCGGCAAGCCGCTCATGCAGGCGCTCGCCCAGCGGCACACCACCCGCGCCTTCCGCCCCGATCCGCTGGACAATGCCACCCTGGGCAATCTGCTCTGGGCCGCCTGGGGCCAGAATCGCCCCGACGGCAAGCGCACGGCCCCCAGCGCCCGCAACCGGCAGGCCCTGCAACTCTACGTCAACAAGGCCGACGGCCTCTGGCGCTATGAGGCCGCCACCCACAGCCTTGAGCGCATCAGCGATGCGCTGGGCAGTCCCCTCGACGAAGCCCCTGCGGTGCTGATCTTTGCCGTGCCCGAAAACGACCCCTACGGCGGCATGCACGTCGGCTCCGTGTACCAGAATGTGGGCCTGTTCTGCGCTTCGGCCGGACTGGCCAACGTGGTCAAGGCCTCCACCACCCGCGATGCAAGCCGATTCGGCTTCCTGCCCCGGGGCTGGAAGGCGGCGGCCACCCAGTCCGTGGGCAAGCCGCGCTAGCATTTCGGGCCGCATCAGGCCCTGCGCCAAGTCTTCGAGGCCCAAAAGCCGACCGCCAGACGCGCCGACCCCTGCCGCCCTGCCCCGCATGGCGCACACCGGCGCATCGCACAGGCCCACAGGGCGTCATGCCGCCCCGTGGACGGTTGGCAAGAGATCAGGCCCGTCCCGGCAGGCATCCTGCCCGCCGCAGCAGACTTTCGCTGCAGCAGATGGGTGATTGCGCCGTTCTGACCAGCCGGTTGCGACAGGCAAGCCGGTGCGCCGCATCATCAGGGACGACAAGGCGTTCAAGGCTGTCATGCCGAACCGCCTCTTCCAGTCGGGGAATATCGAGCAAACCATCTTTCCCGACATCAATCCGCTTGTAGAAAAAGCCTCTCCGCTGTCGGATCGTCACAAAATTTTCATTTTCATCTCGCCTGATGGCATACATCCTTGTTCGCAACTCCCGAAAAAGCAGAATCGTATGAAAGGCGGAACCCTCAATGCCAAGCACGATTTCCGAGCTTGCGATCTCGCGCAGCTGCTCCCTGACGGACAGGGTCTCAGGAGAAAGGACATTCCAGCCGTGGCCTCTCAGCATCTCTTCGGCCTCGGCCTCGTTGGCATAGACCCGATTGCCGGCCAGCGCGCGGGAAAGATAGGTTTTTTTCCCCGTGATCATTTCCTCCGGGGTGACGCAGGCCAGAAAGGCGGCATGTTCCGCCGCGAATTCCGTGGGGATGACATAGCCGGGCGGCGGAACGACAAGTTTGCGAAAGGCCGTCGGGCGGGTGACTTCCCAAAACGTGTTCCGTAGGCCCAGAAGCGAAAGGATCTCCCGCTGCCATGCGGCAAGCTCTCCCTGCCCATCACTGACATAGCAGCAGAGCAGCGAAGGATGCATTTTGGCAAGCGTCAATCGCGAAAGACTTTCCAGCAAAAAATGCCCGTAATGCGAAAAAAATCGTCCACAGTAAATGGCCGGAGCGTCAATGAAGACTTCCGGTTCGGCATATGGACGCAAAAATTCGACTCTGGCGTAGTGCCGGAAAAGCAGGGCTTCCGGAAGAGGCCGCCCGCGACAATACACGCCCGCCAGGTAGACCCGGGGGGGGTTGCAACAATGTGGCCGAGGGCATGACCACGTAGGGATATGCGCGGGATTCCTTGCCTGCCGCCATGATGACCTGTTCCGCTTTTCTGCTGCGACGACACCGCGCCGGAAGTCATTGCGACAGCTGCATTATGTGCCATGTCGTCCGGTCAGGCAAGCGGGAAGGGCCGCCCTCCCCCTCCTTGCCAAGCGCGGCGCACTTGGGCAACATACGGCAAACATCTTTTCAAGGAGTTTCCGTGTCCCCAAAACGATATGCCGTGGTCGGCGGCGGGCTGGCGGGCTGCGAATGTGCCCTGCGGCTTGCCCGCGCCGGTCTGGCGGTGACCCTGTTCGAGCAGAAGCCGGGCCATATGTCCGCCGCCCATGTGAGCGGTCAGCTGGCTGAGCTGGTGTGTTCCAATTCCCTGCGTTCCGACGAGCCGGTCTCGGGCATCGGTCTGCTCAAGGCCGAAATGCGCGCGCTGGGCAGCGACTTCATGGCCGCCGCCGATGCTCACCGCGTGCCGGCGGGCAAGGCGCTGGCCGTGGATCGGGAAGCCTTTGCCGCGGACATGACGCGGCGGGTGGCCGCCGCGGAGCGCATTCAGCGGGTGGAGGCCCGCATCGCCTCGCTGGAGGATCCCCGCCTGCAGGGGCATGAGGTCATCATCATCGCTTCCGGCCCCATGACGGACGACAGCCTGTCCGCCGCCCTGGCCGAGGCGGTGGGAGCGCAACACTGCTATTTTTACGACGCCATTGCGCCCATTGTCTGGACGCACTCGCTGGACATGTCCGTTGTCTTTCGCGCCTCGCGCTACGGGCAGGAAAAGGGCGAGGAAGGCGGCGACTATCTGAACTGCCCCTTTGAACGGGACGAATATGAAGCCTTTTACGAGGCCCTGCTGGCAGCGGAAAAGGTCACGCCGCACGGCTTCGAAAAAGAAAAGCATTTCGAGGGCTGCATGCCCATCGAGGCGCTTGCCCAGCGCGGGCCGCGCACGCTCACCTTCGGCCCGCTCAAACCCGTGGGCTTTGTGGATCCGCGCAGCGGCCGCCGCCCGTGGGCCGTGCTGCAGCTGCGGGCGGAAAGCAGCAATGGCGAGGCCTGCAATCTGGTGGGCTGCCAGACCAAGCTGACCTATGCCGAGCAGGCCCGCATCTTTCGCATGGTGCCGGGACTCGAGCGGGCCGAATTTGCCCGCTTCGGCAGCATGCACCGCAATACCTACGTCAACGCGCCGGAAGCGCTGACGCCGGAACTTTCGCTCAGGACGCGGCCCCATGTCTATCTGGCCGGGCAGATCACCGGGGTGGAAGGCTATGTGGAATCCGCGGCCTGCGGCCTCTGGCTGGCGCTCAGCCTCATAGCCCGCGAACAGGGAAGAGAGCTGCCGCAGCCGCCCGCGGAATGCGCTCTGGGGGCGCTGCTTCAACACCTTCGTACCCCGGTCAAGCATTTTCAGCCTTCCAACGCCCATTTCGGCCTCATGCCGGAACTGGGCGAAAAGGCCAGAAAAAAGGATCGCAAGGCCCTCTACGCCCAGCGGGCGCAGGCCGCCTTTGCACGCTGGCGCGAAGCGGCGGGGGCTGCTGCCCTCCTCTTCCCGGACGCGGCGTTTTAGGGTATCCTCAGCGCGTACTGTTCATGGCAACAAAGGAGCCATTATGGAAATGGAAGCCCTGCAGGCCAGTCTCAACGTCGCGTTGAGCCGTTCCATCCTGAACATGCAGGCCAGTCTTGCCAGCCAGCTCATCAACGGCAGCACGGCGGGCGCGGCTGCCCCCGCCACGCAGACCGATCCGGCGCGTGCGGCCGGCCTGGCCGCCGAAGGCATCGGCACCCGGCTGGATGCCGTGGCCTGATCGTCCGGCGGGAACATCCCCGGGGGCGCTCCTGTTTGCCGAAACGGAGCGCCCCTGTCGTATCGCCCCGGTTTGCGTCCGATGTTTTTTTCCATCCCCGCAGGGAGGTTTGTATGAAAGTTCTGGTGACTCCGCGTTCCTTCGGCAAAACCGATCCGGGCCTGTTTGACCGCCTGCGCGCGGCGGGTCTGGACATCGTACGCAATGAGACCGGCGGCATCCTCAAGGCGGATCAAATGCGCGCCCTCCTGACGGATTGTCAGGGTCTCATCGTCGGCGTGGATCCGGTCAATACGGATGTGCTGGCGGACGCGCCGGCGCTGAAAGCCATTGCCAAGTACGGCGTCGGTCTGGACAATATCGATCTGGCGGCCTGCGAGGCGCGCGGCATTGCCGTTTCCCGCACGCTGGGCGCGCCCACCGAGGCCGTGGCCGACTACGCCCTGGCTCTCATGCTGGCCGTGGCCCGCAAGGTGCCGCTCATCGACAGGCGCTGCCGGGAACGCGACTGGAGCAAGATTACCGGCATCGATCTTTTCGGCAGGACACTGGGCATTGTGGGCCTGGGGGCCATCGGTCGGGCCGTGGCCCGCCGGGCGCAGGGCTTTTCCATGCGAATCCTGGCCAATGACATCCGCTGGGACGAGGACTTTGCCGCGGCCAACCGCATCGAACGCGCCAGCCTCGACGAGATTTGCGCCGAGGCCGACTTCATCTCCCTGCATACCCAGCTGGATGACAGCACCCGCCACTGCATCGACGCCCGCCGTCTGGCAAGCATGAAGCCCACGGCCATCCTCATCAATACCGCGCGCGGCGAACTGGTGGACAATGCCGCCCTGCTGGCCGCCCTTCAGGAAGGCCGCATCCACGGCGCGGGCCTCGACGTCTTCGAGCAGGAACCGCCCGTCGAGGAGGCGTGGTACCAGCTGGACAATCTGGTCATGGGTTCGCACTGCTCCTCCTCCACGCGCGGCGCCACGGAACTCATGGGCCGCATGGCCGTGGACAATCTGCTGCGGGATCTGGGGCTTTCACAGGGCCAGGACGGCCAAGGTCTGTCAACGTAAATTTTACAAACAATTTCAACAGATAATGCAAATAGGCCGTACACGCTCAGCTTGCTTTTGGAGGCAGGGTTGCCTCGTGTCCCTGTCTCTTGCCCGGTAAACGCGCGTTGGGGATGGGATGAAGGACTTGGGGCCGGCAGCGACCGAAAGGCGGCCCGCAAGGGCCGTGCCCGTTAGGGCAGGAACCTTGCGGGCACCGACAGCAGAGCGCGGGGTGCCCCTTCCCCCCAAAACACGCAGCGAATCGTGGTAACAGGCCCGAGCGGCGTAAGGACAACGGGCGATCCGCGTCACACCCCACGGCTGCCGCCCTCAGTGCTCGACGCCGTCGGCGATTCGGGCCGTCGGCGGGGCGGCAACAGGCGGCATGTCGGATTTGTGCGGGCCGGCGACGGCAACGGTTTTCACCGCGCCAAGCACGCGGCAGGGCGACGGCGGAAAAGGGCAAATGCGCCGTTGCCCAGGCGGCGGGGCGTGTTGCGCGCGAGGGGCTGACCGCCGCTTTTTCTCACGGCCCCGGCCTGCCGCCTCCTTTCGCGTGTGCCGGCGGCCCGTCCCGGAACGCGGCGAGACGGAAGGCCGCATCAGGCCCGACCGGGCGACGGCATACGCCGGGGGAGAGACCTTTTCCCTCTCGACAGGGACGTGCCGTCATGACAATATTGATTGGAGCGACCTTTGGGCCTTTTTCCTTCCTGATCTATGGCGAACAGAATCATCCACTGGCATCATGCGGCACCCGCTGCCGGGGCTGCGAAGCCGCCGGCGCTTGCCGCCCGCGCCCTGCGGCATGGCATCCGCACAGGGCTGGCCGCTCTTCTGCTGCTGGCGGCCCTGCCGTTCTGGCCCACGGCGGCTCTTGGCGCCGGCCTGTTCGGCACGGTGGAATTCAAGCGCCCCCTTTCCAGCCTGCCCGCCTGGGAGACCGTTCGCAACAAGAACGCCGAGGAACCCATTTTTCTCAAGGAAAAAGTCTTTCGCAAGGGCGTCACCTGGGAAAAATTCCAGCAGGAAGCTGCCGGGAAAACAGGCGTTGAACTGTTGCGGTACGTCAATGCCTTCTGGAACCGCTTTCCCTATCGCGAGGACAAGGAGAACTGGGGGCTGCCGGATTACTGGGCCTGGCCCAATGCCTTCCTGCAAAAGTCCGGCGATTGTGAGGATTACGCCATTATCAAATATTTTACGCTCAAGGAACTGGGCGTGCCGGTCGAAAAGATGCGCATTGTCGTGCTGCGGGATACGCTGCGTCGCCTGCCCCATGCCGTGCTTGCCGTCTACACCGATGATGATATTCTCATTCTGGACAATCTCAGCAACAGCGTCCTGTCCCACACAAGGCTGCGCAACTACTCGCCGCAGTTTTCCTTCAATGAGCAGGGCCGCTGGGCGCATATGAAAGGTAAAAAAATCAGTGAGTAAGCCATGAGCACCTACTTCCCGGAAATGCCACGCAAACTGCGCTGGACAAAACGGCAGCTCGTCATCGGCAGCATCCTTTTCTTCCTTCTGGTGGTCGCCTTCTGCTATGCGCTTTGCCAGCTCGAGATCAGCCGGACGGAGCAGGAGATTTTCAGCGCCAGAAACCGCTTCCTCCTTTCCAAGATGGATACCATGCAGCAGCGCCTCCAGTTCTGGCGCTCAGACATCCTGGATCAGGTGCAGAATGTGCGAACCTCAGAGGCCATACGCCTTTTTGTTCAGGACATGGCCACCCTGCCCGCAGACCTGTTGCATGCCCCGGAAGCGTCGCGGGAAACGCTGGATGAGGGCCAGCAATCCCTGCTGGAGCAGCGCGACTATATGCAGCGCCTGCTGGCCGACATGGCCCGGGGCAGCAGCAGCATACAGCGCATCAGCCTGTTCCTGCCGGACGGCAGCAAGATTGTCGATAGCGCCGCAAGCGCCGCCCCCTCATTCACCGCCCAGCTCGTCCAGCTCAGCATGGCCTCGCGCCAGACGCTCTTTTCTTCGCTGGAAGCGAATGACGAAGATATCCTTCTCGGCGTGGCGGCCCCCCTGCTCGAACTCAGCGGCGTGGAAACGCCCGCCGTCATCGGCTGCGCAGTATTCACCTTCAAGATGAACACCTTTTTGTTCACTCTGCTCCATGACAAGGAAGTGCTGCTGGAGCTGGCAGACATCTCTCCGCAGGGGCAGTCCGTCTTTTTTGTGCAGGACAATGCCCTGTGCATGCGCCCTCTGGCGGACGGCGCCCGCACGTCTCAATCCCAGACCTTTGCGAAACGTGCCGGACTGCGAGGGGACGCCGAGGTTTATTCCCTCATCAGGCTGGCGCACCTGCCTGACAGCTTCCTGCTGGAAGCGGCCATCCCCGCCCGGCTTGTTGACGATGAAATCAGCCGCAAAAGCCTGATCGTCTATCTGGGGGCAGTCATCGGCTGCGCCGGCGTTGCGCTGCTGCTGGCCTTTGGCGTCTCCTTTCTGGCCGGTCGCGCGCATCAGGCCATGGCCGCCTATTTCAAAACGCTCTATACCCTCATTCGGGATCAGAAACAGCTGCTGGACAGCATCAATGCCTCGCTGCAGGTCGGCATCGTCCTCTTTTCCCCGCAGGGCGGCATTCGCCTCTTTACCCCCGAATTTGCCCGCATCTGCGGCATGCTGGGCCACGATCAGCCCGAAGGGACGGCCCTGGACGACATTTTTCCGGCGGAAGCCGCCCGGACGCTGCGGGATGGCATTGCCCGCAAGCAGCAGGACGCTTCGGCAGACGACGTGGAAATCTCCCTGACCGGGCAGGACGGCGAGCAGCGCCTGTACCGGGTCTCTCTCTCCCTGTTCAGCGGCGATGAGGGCGGCGAGACGCACGAGGACGCCCTCAGTGTCGTCGCCATGTTCAACGACATTACCCAGTTCCGCAAAAAGGCCCTGCAGGCCAAGGCCCTGCAACGCAACCTGATGGACGCCCTGATTCGGGCCGTGGAAAATGTGGATCCCAATCTTGTGGGGCACAGCCTCAAGATGGAGCAAGTCGCGGCCGTGCTGAGCCGCCACATGGGGCTTGACGCCCCGGACGTCACCACCCTGCACATGGCGGCCCGGCTTTGCCAGATCGGCAAGATATTCGTGCCGCACGAGCTGCTGCAGAAAAGCGGCAAACTGACGGACGAGGAGCAGCAGGCCGTGCTGCGCTCCACCGAATACGCCTTCAATATTCTGAAAGGCATTCCGTTCGGCCTGCCTGTCTCAGAAGCCGTGTACGACATGAACGAAAAGTTCGACGGCAGCGGCCCGCGCGGCCTGAAGGGCATGGACATCAATATCCATTCCCGCATTCTGGCCATTGTCAATGCCTTCTGTTCCATGACCAGCGACCGGGCCTACCGCAGCGGCATGCCCATCGAACAGGCGCTTGACATTCTGAGCCAAAGCGACGCCTTTGATCCGGATATCGTGCAAACGCTGCGGCACATTCCGCCGCAGGAACTGCGGGCCGCTCTGGAAAAGCAGGAGGACACGCCGCAGGGAGCGTAAGGCGAGCGGGCAAGGACAGCAAGAAAATGACAGACGTCTGGCGGCGGCCTGTCCCGGGAAGGCGCGCCGCCCGTCACGCCGGGCTTCATGGCCGCGTCCAGTCGCCGCAAAAGACCGTCCTTCGTCTTCTGGTCAAGCGTTTTGTCGGCGTACACGCGGGCGCGTTCGTCGTCGATGAGCCGCCGCACGGTCTGTTCCGGGTTCGGCCCCAGCCGCTCCATGAGCGCCACGGCCCGCGCCATGCGGTCAAGGTGGCGCACGGTGGCGTCGATGAGGCTGCCGGAGCCGAAACGGTCATGGTATTTCACGGCGTCCCTGCCGCTCGCGAAGTGGAGGACGCGCGACTGTTCCAGCGGTCGCGCGGCGTTTTTGCCCACGCCCTTGCCGCTCCCGCTCCCGGCGGCGAGAAAGGGATTCCTGCCGAGGGTCAGCGTATCATAGATGCCGTCCAGCACCTCCGAGACGCGTTCCGCATCGGCGGCGTGGCGGCCGAAGGTGCGCTCCCTGTCCAGCAGGGGCAGTATTGCCTCTTTCCATTTCTCCCGCCCGGCCCTGAGCAGCTTTTCCGCGCTGTGGAGCTGCGGCGTCCAGCCCTCGAGGCGGCCCATGTCGCCGCCCGTCAGATTGAAGCGCCGCCGCGCCGCCTCGGCATAACGGGTGACGACCTCAGCCGTTTCCCGCACCAGCGGCGCGGCCTCCGCATCCGGTTCGCGCATGGCGATGATGACCGCGTCATGAAAGTCCTTGTCCTCGCGCAAGAGCTTCAGCACGCCGCCCTTGCCCATGCCCTCCGCGCCCCCTGCTCCCAGGCCGTCCAGCTCGCGCACCAGCGGTTCCGCCCAGGCCGTGAACACGGCGCGGCGCTGGGCGGCGATGGATTGACGCGCGCCGGTGAAGCGTTTGGACCTGCCCACGAGCAGGGCTTTCAGCCCGTCCAGAAAGTCGAAGCCCGCATCCTGCGCGCGCCGGATGTCGGTCAGGGCCTCGTTGCGCCGTATGGCGGAAAGCATGGCCCGCCGCTTTTTGAGGTCCGCCGCCCGTTCCACCTCCGGCGCGCGTTCCCGCCAGGCCTGTTCCAGATTCTCCCGCGTGAGCCGCCCTTCCTCCCTGAGGCGCTTCTTTTCCTCCATGATGGCGTCCACGATGTCCGCCGCCTGCTCCTCCGTCGCGCCCGCCGCCACGGCCGCGCGTATGCAGTCCGCCCGATTGGCCATGCTCACACCTCCACTGTCCAGGCGCAGTCCATGACCTCATGGCCCAGTGCGCCGGTATCGCCGTTTTCCGTGCGGGCGGCGGCGATGTCGTCCGCATCCGCCGCGCCCCGCGCCTCCAGTTCCTCCATGCCCAGCCGCAAGGCCTCGTCCTGTCCGGCAAGCTCCTCCATCTCCGCCAGCCGCGCGGCCTCCGGGGTCTCCCATGTCTCCACCGGCAGGACGGGCGCTTCGGCGGCCGGGGAATAGTCCGGCGCGAAGGGCTTGACAGACTCCGCCCCGTCAGGCATGCTGGAGTCAGTCATATGACCAGCCCCCTGTTCGCCCGCCGGGTGTGAGATCAAAATCCCCCGGCCGGTATCTCCATCCTCGTTGGCTGCCGGGATGGAGGACGCGATAGGGGGTTTTCTCCTTGAGAACTCTTCCCCTTCTTTCAGCGGCCCCACATACATGCTGACCAGCCGCGCCCCCGGCCCTTCTTCTCCGTGCCGCGTGACAATGCGCAGGACATTGCCATCCTCGCGCGGGATGCGCCATACACGATGATCCCCCTCGACACGGCTTTCATATTCCCGCAGCAGCCGGGGCAGGGAAATGACGTCCTCCCGCGTGACCGGCGGCATGTCCGGTCGCTTGTTGCCGCCTTCCCCGTGGGCAAAGATGATCTTCACGAGGCCGTAGCCATTTCTTGATCCCGTGGCCCGCCGCAGCTCTCCGCCCTGCACCACGATCTGCCCGTCCCGCATGATCGCCGGGCCGCGATGCACGAACACGGCCTCGATGTCCTCCGGGCGGATGGCGGCCAGCACCTCGTCCGGCTCTCCGCCCAGCGGGTCTTGGCGCACCCTGTCGTAGGCCCGTTCCAGCACCCCCGCCTCCCTGAGGGCCTCGCCCACGTCAACGGGCCGGGCGGCGGCGATGTCGTCCAGGGCGGCGTCCGTGGCGGCGGCGAGCGTGCGCCGGTCGCCCGCCGTCAGGGTCCCCCGCAGGGCGTCATTGTCCGCGTTGCGCGCAGGCGGGCTTTCCGGCAGCGGCCCGACCGCTTCCGCAGCTTCCAGCGTGCCGGGGACGGCTTCCGCCCCGCGCCGCATGGCCGAACGCCGGGCCAGCGCGCCGCCGCCCGCGCCGAAGACGGAGCCGAGCACGCCCCCGGCCAGCACGTCCAGCGCCAGATCGGCAAAGTCCACGTCCTCCCCGCGCGAGGCCAGATCGGGCAGCACGACGGCATCCGCCAGCGCCGTGGCGGCCGCGCCTTCCACGGCCCCGGCCCGCGCTCCGGCCAGCACGGCCTTGCCCAGCGAGTCCGCCGTGCGGGCGGCCTTCAGGCCGCCGCCGAAAGGGATGACGTTCACGGGGTCGGGCAGGGAGCCGAGCAGGGAAGCCCCGAAGCCCAGCGCCATGTCTCCCCATCCGTCATATGCCTTGCTCCCGGCGGCGATGAGGCGGTCACGGCGGCGGCGTTCGTCGAAATTCTCCGCCATGATGCGCGCCCGCGTGGGCGTCATGTCCGGGCGGAACGGCATCTCCTTCCTGTACCAGGGCGAGGCTTTCCAGTCCCGTTCCGTCAGGGCGTGGGCGTGGGGCGACCCGGCCTCCTTCGCGCCGGAGAACTCCAGCGCGTCGGAGAGCGCCTCCCCCATCTCGTCGCCCAGCCCTCCGGCGGCCCGCCGCAGCATCCATGCGGCATCGCTTTGGCCCGCGTCCGCCTCGGCCTGCGCGATGTCCGCCGCCTCCATGAGACGGGCGGACGTGGTGCGGTCAAAGCCCGCCGCGACCTGGGCGGACAGCCATTCGCCTGCCACCTCCCGCACACAATGACGAGCGACGCGCTCCCCCTTCCCTGCCCTTTTGCGAACGGGAGCCCTCGGCCACCATCTGCCGAGCTTCCCGCGCGGCCAGCCATGCCGCCTTCAGGCTCACCTCGGGATAGACGCCCAGGGACATGAGCCGCGCCTTGCCGTGAAGCGAAAAACTGAATCGCCACCATTTTCCCCCTGACGGGGAAACCTCGATGTACAGACCGGGCACGCTGCCGGCATCATGATACCGGCGCGGCCTGTCTTCCGGCTGCAATGCCTTGATCTGCCTGTCTGTCAGAGCCATTGTGGGCTAACTCCGAAATATGGGACAACAGGTTGAAAAGTTACCCCAAGAGTTACCCCGAAAATATTGCGGCAGACAACGAACCCGGACACACCACGGTGCACCCGGAAAATGAGGAAGTCCGCGTCTCCCGAGGGAAACGCGGACTTTTGCGGACTTGGGAAAATGCACTAGGAGGCCCCCAATGGGCCTCCCGGCGGGCATTTCAGGGCCGAAGAGGCAAACCCTGAAAGTTGTTCTCCTTTCCGGCGCGAGCTAGTCGGCCTGGGTGCGCAGGAAAAGGGGAGTTTCGCAATCGTTTTCGTTGTAGAGGAAGTCTTCCTGTCCCGGCGCATGGCGCTGCTGGCGGCGACGGTCGCCCTTCATGACAAAGGGGTAGTCGTTGCTGTTGGCGTTGTACCAGGAGCCGATTTCCTCCGCGCGGGACTGGCGCCGCACCGGACGAACCTGCGCATCGATCCCCTGATCGCCGTAGGCGGACTGCCCATAGACCGGGGGCTGTTCCGCCCGCACGACCCGGCGGGCTTCCGTGCGCACGGCATTGGCGCCGGCCTTGTTGAAAGGCGTCACCACGGCGGGAGCGGGTTTGCTCTCCACGGCCGGGGTGGGCTCAATGCCCGTAGCCACAACCGTGATGCGGATTTCGTCGCCCACTTCCTCATCAAAGACCACCCCGAAGATGATGTTGGCATCTTCCGGCGCGGCTTCGTGGATGATGTCGCCGACTTCCTGAATTTCCTCGGCGGAGATGTCCTGCGGCGCCGTAATGTTGTACAGCACGGCCTTGGCGCTCTCCAGCGAGACGTCTTCGAGCAGCGGACTCATGATGGCGCGCTGTGCGGCCTCTCTGGCCCGGTTTTCGCCGGAGGCCATACCCGTGCCCATGAGGGCAAGGCCGGATTCGGACATGATGGTGCGCACGTCGGCAAAGTCCAGATTGATGATGCCTTCCCCGACGATCACATCGGAAATGCCCTTGACGGCGTAATACAGCACCTCATTGGCGCGTTCCAGCATGCGCGAGAAGGGTTCCTTCTTGGGCGAAAAGGCCATCAGTCGATCATTGGGAATGGTGATCAGGCAGTCCACATGCTGGCGGAACTCCTCCAGACCGGCTTCGGCAGCCGCCCGCCGTTTCTTGCCCTCGAACATGAAAGGTTTGGTGACCACGCCCACGGTCAGCGCGCCCAGTTCCTTGGCGGCCTGCGCCACCACCGGCGCGGCGCCCGTGCCGGTACCGCCGCCCATGCCGGCGGTCACAAAGACCATATCGGCATCGCCAATGGCTTCGCGGATGGCATTGATGCTTTCCAGCGCGGCTTCGCGGCCCACATCGGGATTGGCCCCGGCGCCAAGGCCGCGCGTCAGGTTTTCGCCGAGCTGCACCTTGAGGGGCGAAGTATTTTTATTGAGCGCCTGCACGTCGGTATTGGCGCACACGAATTGAACCCCCTTCAGGCCGGCGTTGATCATATTCTGCACAGCGTTGCCGCCGCCGCCGCCAACACCGATGACCTTGAGTTTGGCACTGCTGGCCAGCGAGGTATCAATTTCATCCATGATCGACTGTGACATGCTTCCTCTCCTCGTTATGTTGCCTGTATTGCCCGCAAAAAAGAAAACTAGGAAACGTCGGCAAACCACTTCTTCATGCGCGACAGCAGCCCCTCGAACATGCTGCTTTCATTGTGCGAAGAGGTGAATTTCTTTTGCCCGCTCATTTCCTTTTCCGCGCCGTAGCACAAGAGTCCCACTGCCGTGGAGAACTTGGGACTGTTGACAACGTCCTTGAGGCCGCCCACATTGCGCGGATAGCCTATGCGCGTCGGAAGGTTGAAAATCTGCTCGCCAAGCTCCTGGCAACCTTCGATCAGCGATGTCCCGCCCGTGAGGACCACGCCGGCGCCGATGAGATCCTTGTAACCGGAGCTGACAAGGCTCTGATCCACAAGGTAGAGGATTTCCTCCATGCGCGGTTCGCAGATTTCCGCCAGCACCTGCCGCGTCAGGCGGCGGGATTCCCTGCCGCCCACGCTGGGCACTTCAATGTATTCGTCGGCGTGCACCAGTTCGGTCAGGGCACAGCCGTACTTGATCTTGATCTTCTCGGCCGAGGCCAGGGGCGTCCGCAGGCCGAAGGCGATGTCGTTGGAGAGGTTCTGCCCGCCAAGGGCCAGCACCGAGGTATACTTGATGGCATTGTTGGCAAAGACGGCAATATCCGTCGTGCCGCCGCCCAGATCCACCAGCGCCACGCCGATCTCGCGCTCCTCGTCCGTGAGGACGGCCTTGGCCGAGGCAAGGGATTCGAGTACGATTTCCGACACCTCAAGCTGCGAACGATGGCAGGAACGCACAATATTCTGCGCCGAGGAAATGGCGCCGGTCACGATGTGCACGCGCACTTCCAGCCGTATGCCGGCCATGCCAAGGGGATCGGCGATGCCGTTCTGATTGTCGACGGTATATTCCTGCGGCAGGATGTGGATGACTTCGCGATCCGCGGGGATGGCCACGGCCCGCGCCGCATCGAGCACGCGCTCGATATCGCGCTGAGAGACTTCCCCACCCTTGACCCCAATGATCCCGTGACTGTTGATCCCCATGATGTGGCTGCCGGCAATGCCCACATAGACGGAATTGATCTCGCAGCCTGCCATGAGTTCGGCTTCTTCCACCGCCTTGCGCACGGATTGCACGGTCTGCTCGATATTGACGACCACGCCGCGCCGCAGCCCGGTGGACACGCTGTTGCCGATGCCGACCACCTCGATGCCGCCGGCCTCGTTGAGCTGGCCGACCACCGCGCAAATCTTGGTTGTGCCGATATCAAGACCGACAATGAGATCAGACTTGTTCATTCCTGCCACCTGAGGTCAACCCTGTACATTTTCGTTCAAAATCACCCACACATTGCCGTGAACCGCTCGCACGTCCCGCACATTCCGCAATTCTTGACGCCGGGCCAAATCGCCCAGGGTGGCTCCCAGTCGGGCCAGATTGCCGCTCCAGTCGTCAATGGCGATGGAAAGCCGCATCTCCCGATCTTCCAGATACACTTCCACGCCTCGTGCCGGGCTGAGCGTCACCGAAGCGATGGCCCCGGACTCCACGGGGAGGCTGCCGCTGTTCAAGTCCTCCATGAGGCGGCCCAGAAAGGGAATGGCATCCTCACCGCCGGACTCCACGGACAGCGTGGGCAACGAAAGAAAATTCTCGCTTTCAACCGGGGCAATCAATTCCCCGCGTTCATTGGCGTAATACAGCACGCCGTCCTTGTGCACCCAGAAAGAGGGCATCCTCTCCTTGATGCGAATGATGAAACGATCCGGCAGCAGCCGCTTGACGGAGACCTCCTCCACCCACGGCGTGGCGCGCAGCTTGCGTTCCAGCTCGGTAATGCTGACGGCAAGACTGTTGTCCCCCTCGCTGAGTCCGCCGTATTTCAGCACCATATCCCGGGAAAGTCGGACGTTTCCCGTCACGTCAATATGCGTCGTGGCAAAAAAGTCGCTTGTGGTCGCCTTGCCGTAAAGCCAAAGGCTCAGGGAGCAGACGCCGGTCACCACAACCGCCACGAATATCAGCAGCGCGCATATCGTCAGTATATTGACCAGTCCGCCGCGCGACATCTGCCACCGGGGCAGAGGAAGGCGAAGCGTTCGCAGGGCGGCCCAGCGCGATGCCTTCTCCTTGCGATAGCTGTTGCGAGCCTGTTTTTTCCTTTTCAGCGACAGGCTCACGACAGCAACCTGACTTCCGGTTCCAGCGTCACCGCAAACCGGCGCTTCACTTCTTCTTCGGCCAGCCGCATCAGGTCATGCGCCGCCGTGGCGCTTCCCCTGCCCGTATTAACAAGGAAGTTGGCATGCAGGGGAGAAAACATCATACCGCCCAGCGATTTTCCACGAAACCCTGCGAGATCCAACAATTTTCCTGCGGTCTGCCCAGGGGCGGGATTCTTGTAGATGCAGCCGGCGCTCCATGCGGTCACAGGTTGTTTAGACTTTTTCTCGAAAAAGTTGTGACGCATGAGTAAAGCAATGCCATTCCTTGCCTTGCGAGTCAAGCGAAAGGTGCCGGAAAGCACGAGATATTTTCCCTCTTTTTTTCCGAAGCGCATCCGCCTGTAGCCATAGTCCAATTGCGAGGCGTCCAGATCGGCAATGCCCGTTCCGTCAAAAATCCGTACCGAAGCCAGTTGCGGGCCGACCTCGCAGCCGAAGGATCCCGCATTCATGGCAATGGCCCCGCCCACGCTTCCCGGAATGCCCACCAGTCCTTCCAGACCGCCAAGCCCGTGGGCGGCACAGTAACGCAACAGTCGCGGCAGAGGCACAGCGGCGCCAGCACGCACCCATACCATATCGTCGCGTTCCCTAACCATTTCCGGCCCATCGGCAACTGCATAACGTACAAGAACAATAGGCAAATCGCCATCGCTCGCAAGAATGTTCGTTCCAGCGCCGAGAAAAAAAATACTTCCGCCAAGTTGCGTGCAGCGCTCAGTGATTCGGAAAATGTCGCTTTCCGATTCAATAAGCAATTCTGCAATGGCTTTTCCGCCGAGGTGAATGCTGGTACGTTGGGAAAGATGCGGCTCCATGATTTCACGCATGGTCTTTTTCCTCCAGCCAGAGCGGCCCCACCCGGGTGATGCTGCCCGCGCCGAGAGTCAGCAGCACATCGCCGGGCACAAGTTCTTCGGAGAGCGCAGCGACCAGTTCTTCCAGCGTCTGCACATAGCGCACCGGCGTGGGGCACACCTGCCGCATGCCCTGAGCGAGACTTTCCCCAGAGACGCCCGGAATGGGATTTTCGCCGGCGGCATAAATCTCTGTGAGCATGATGCGGTCGATCCCTTCAAAAACTTTGCAGAATTCGCCGAAATGCGCCTGCGTGCGGCTGAAGCGATGCGGCTGGAAGGCAGCCACGATGCGCCGCCCGGGAAAAACCTGCCGCGCGGTTTCCAGCGTGGCGGCTATCTCCGCCGGGTGATGACCGTAATCATCCACCACGGTCACGCCGTTGCGTTCGCCCTTGAATTCAAAGCGCCGCCCCACTCCCGCAAAGGCCGCCAGCCCCTCGGCGCAGCGCGCAAAGGGAATTTCCGCTTCCAGGGCCGTGCCGATGGCCGCCAGCGCATTGAGCACATTGTGGTGGCCCGGGTGCGGCAGGCGCACTTCGCCAAGGCATGCGCCGTCCAGATAGACGTCAAAACGGCTGGCCGCGCCGCTCTCACGCATTTCCGCCCGCAGCCGGGCTTCGCCGCTGAAGCCGTAAGTCAGCACAGGGCGCTTGACCTGCGGCAAAAGCCGCCGCACGCCCGGATCATCCACGCAAACCACATTGCGCCCGTAGAAGGGAACCTTGTTCATGAAGCGGACAAAGGCTTCATCCAGCGCCTGCTGCGTGCCATAGTGGTCGAGGTGATCCTCATCCACGTTGGTGACCACGTTGATGATGGGAAACAGGCAGAGAAAGGAGGCGTCCGACTCGTCGGCCTCGGCAATGAGGTATTCCCCGGTTCCCAGATGGGCATTGGTGCCATAGACATTGAGCCGCCCGCCGATGATGACCGTGGGATCCAGACCGGCGGCGTCAAATATGGCGGCGGTCAGCGAGGTGGTGGTGGTTTTGCCGTGCGTGCCGGCAATGGCGATGCCCTGCCGCAGGCGCATGAGTTCGGCCAGCATTTCGGCGCGCGGAATGATGGCGATATTGCGGCGGCGGGCCTCAGCCACTTCGGGATTGCTGTCGGCAATGGCCGTGGATTTGACGAGCACCTGCACGTCGCCCACATTTTCCGGGGCATGCCCCACGGCAATCTGCGCGCCAAGGGAACGCAGATGCCGCACCACGGCCGAATCCGCCATGTCGGAACCCGAAATCTGATAGCCCTGACTGAGCAGCACCTCGGCAATGCCGCTCATGCCGGCCCCGCCGATGCCCACCATATGGATGCGCCGCACCCTGTTGTTCATTCCGCTCCGTTCCACGCGCAAACCTCGCATCCGTTCTGACGCCTTTCGGCTGTTGTTGTTCCTGTCCGGCGCCTCAGGCCCGCGCCACGCCTTCCAGCACATCGCAGACGGCCGCCGCCGCCAGGGGCCGTGCCGCGTGCCGCGCCGCCTCGGCCATGCGCCGCCGTTCGTCCGGCGCATCGATCAGGGCCAGCAGCCGCGTCAGCAAGCCATCGGGCCGCATGCGGCATTCCGCCATCCAGTCGGCGGCTCCGGCCCGGCTCAGAGCAATGGCGTTGCCGCTCTGGTGGTCGTGCGCCGCATAGGGGAAGGGGATCAGCATGGCGGGCAACCCGGCGGCGCACAATTCCGCCACTGTGGTGGCCCCGGCCCGGCACAGGGCCAGATCGGCCCAGGCATAGGCCGCGCCCATGTCGTCCATGAAGGCGCTCACACAACCGGCGTCATAGCCCGCCGCCACATAGGCCGCGCGTACGCCGTCATAATCCCGTTCGCCGGTCTGATGCCGTATTTCCACCCCTGCCTCGCGCAGGGCCGCCAGATGCTCCACCACATATTCGTTGATGGCATGCGCGCCCAGCGACCCGCCCATGACGAGCAACCGCCTGCCCGTAAACGTCCGTTCCCGTTCTCCGGCAGCCGCCACGGCCGCGCGCACGGGATTGCCGGTGAGCACGCATTTTTCCGGGGCAAAACCGCTCGTGCCCTCCAGCGAAAGGCATACCCTTCTTGCCAGCCGCCCCAGCAGCCGGTTGCTGGCGCCGGCCACGGCGTTCTGCTCATGCAGCACGCAGGGCACGCCGCAGAGGCGGGCCGCCAGCAGGGGCGCAAAGGCCGCATAACTGCCGAAGCCGATGGCCACATGGGGCCGGAAGCGCCGCACCCGGGCCAGGGCCTGCCCGCAGGCCGCCGCCAGCCCCGCCGCCGCAGCCGCTCCCCGCCAGCCGCGCCCCACCAGACCGCGCACCGGCAGACCCGCAAAGGGCAGTCCGGCCTGCGCCGCCAGCCGGGCTTCCGGGCCGTAGAGCGCGCCCATGAAGAGCAGCTCCGCCTGCGGATGCCGCCGCCGCAGCTCCTCGGCCACGGCCAGCGCCGGAAAGATGTGTCCACCGGTGCCGCCGGTGGTCAGGAGGATCTTTTCCATCCCTCGGCCGTCCTTGAGAAGTTGAGCAGCAGGCCCACGCAGAGCAGGGTCGCCACGAGATTGCTGCCGCCATAGCTCACCAGCGGCATGGGCACGCCCTTGGGCGGGGCCACGCCCATGACCACAGCCAGATTCATGACGCAGCCCATGGCAATGATCACCGTGAGGCCAAAGGCCGTGAAGCGGTCGCGCAAATCCTGCTGGCCCATAATGATGCGGTAGCAACGCCAGAACAGCATGGTGAAGAGCAGCATGACCACGCTCACGCCCACAAAGCCCAGTTCCTCGCCCAGCACGGCCATGATGAAGTCGTTGTGGGCTTCGGGGAGGTAAAACATTTTCTGCTTGCTGGCCCCCACCCCCACGCCGAGGAAGCTGCCCGAGCCGAAGGCCAGCAGGGACTGCACCAGGTGGTAGCCGGTGTTGGACGGATCGGCAAAGGGGTCGAGGAAGGCCAACAGCCGCCGCAGGCGGTACGGCGAGGCAATGGCCAGCGCCATGGCGCCGGCGACCACCAGGGCCATGGCAAAAAACAGGTAGATGAAGCGCGTTCCTCCGGCCACACACATGAAAAAGAGCAGGCTGGCCAGCACGACCGAGCTGCCGAAATCCGGCTGCAGCAGCAGGAGGAAGCAGAAGAGGCCGGTCACGGCAAAGGGCGGGATGACGCCGCGGCTGAAGGTCTTGATCAAATCCTGCTTGCTGCTCATGAAGTAGGCCAGATAGAGCGCCATGGAAATCTTGACGAATTCCATGGGCTGGATCGAAATCGGCCCGATGGGGATCCAGCGGCGCGCGCCGTTGATGGCGGGCGCGAGCGGCGAAAGGGTGAGCAGAAGGAGCAGGAGCGAGAGAAACAGCGCCGGATATTGCAGCTTGTAGAGCCAGGCGCGCGGCATGAGGGCCGCACCCCAGAGGGCCAGCAGTCCGGCCACGGCAAAGACGACCTGACGCTTGAAGAAGTAGTATTTGTCGCCGTTGTCGATCTCCGCCACGATGCCGCTGGACGAGAGCACCATGATCAGGCCGATGGACAGGATGATGACGGTCAGCGTGAACAGCCACCAGTCAAAGCCCCCCGGCAGGGCCTTTTCGGCCACGCGCGCGAGGACGCCGTTTTCCTTTTTTTCGCGAAAGCTGTTCTTCTTCATGCCAGCATCCCCACAATGCGCTTGAAGTCCTCGCCACGCTTCAGATAATTCTCGTACTGATCGAAGCTGGAGGTGGCCGGGGCCAGCAGCACCACGTCGCCCTTTTGGGCTGTGCTGGACAGCAGGGTTACGGCTTCTTCCAGATTTTCGTGCCAGTGCAGGGGCACCACATCGCCCCAGGCCTCTTCAAAGACCTCGCGACTGCCGCCAAACAGGGCCACTTCGTGCACCTTTTCCTGCAGCAGCGGCACAAGGGCCGCCAGATCGCCGCCCTTGAACTTGCCGCCGCAGAGCAGGCGCACGGGCTGATCAAAGGACTCCAGCGCCACCTTGAGCGCAGCCACGGTGGTGCATTTGGAATCATTGACATAGAGCACCCCGCGATGGCGGCGTACCCGTTCCAGACGATGCGGCAGGGGATGGAAGGCCGCCACGGCGGCTGCGGCATTGGCCTCGCTTACGCCGAAAAAGCGGCAGGCCAGCCAGGCGGCTTCCATATTGAAGACATTGTGCGCGCCCAGCAGGCGGCTTTCGGCAAAGCGCTGCGGGCAGCGGGCCGGGATGAACAGCTGCTGCCGCGCCCGCAGCCGGAAGGCGGCGGCCACCTTGCGCAGGCCCTCGCCCATGATGGCAAGATCGCCTTCGTCCTGGCAGCGGAAGATGCGGAACTTGGCTTCGATGTATTCGGCCATGTCCTTGTGGTGATCCAGATGGTTGGGCGAAATATTGAGAATCACCCCCACGCGCGGACAGAAGGTGGAACAGCCCTGCAGCTGGAAACTCGAGGCTTCCAGCACCAGCACATCGGCCCGGCGGCCCGCCAGCACATATTCCGAAAGGGGCGTGCCGATATTGCCGCCCAGAAAGACGGCATAGCCCTGCTTCTGCAGCATGGCGGCGGCCAGACTCACGGTGGTGGTCTTGCCGCTGGTGCCGGTCACGGCCAGCACCGGTTCGCCGTCCAGATAGCGCCAGGCCAGTTCCATTTCCGCCAGGATTTCGCAGCCGGGGCGCTGGGCCTGCGGCCCCATCATCTCGCGCAGGGCGGCAAGGGGCAGGCCGGGACTGGAAACCACCATCGCGGCATTCTCGAAAAGTTCCGGCGTATGTTCGCCGAACAGCACCTCGATGCCCGCACGCTGCAAATCGGCCAGCGTGCCCAGATCAATGGCATTGCGGTGGCGTTCCAGAAGGCGCACCCGCGCGCTTTCCCGGCGCAGCAGGCGGGCGGCGGCAAGACCGGAGCGCCCGGCGCCCACCACCACGGCCAGTTCTCCGGGCTGAATGCGACGACCTCTATTGCGTTCCAAAGCCATGTGCGTTCTCCTCCCCCGTCCCGTCTAGCGCAGCTTGAGGACGGACAGGGCCATAAGCCCCAGCAAGATGGACGTGATCCAGAAGCGGATGATGATTTTGGACTCCGGCACGCCCTTGAGTTCAAAGTGATGGTGCAGCGGCGCCATGCGGAAGAGCCGCTTGCCCCCTGTCCAGCGGAAGTAGCCCACCTGCATGATGACGGACAGGGTTTCGGCCACAAAGAGTCCCCCCACCACGGCCAGCACCAGTTCCTGCTTGCTCAGCAGGGCCAGATAGCCCAGCACGCCGCCGAGACTCAGCGAACCCACATCCCCCATGAAAATCTGTGCCGGGTAGGCATTGAACCACAAAAAGCCCAGGCCGGCCCCCACCAGCGCGCCGCAAAAAACCGTCACCTCGCCCATGCCCGGCACATAGGGCACGAGCAGATAGGAGGCCATGCGCGCATGGCCGGTGATGTAAATGAAGATGGCAAAGACCGCGCCCGCCACGATGGTCGGCCCGATGGCCAGCCCGTCCAGCCCGTCCGTGAGATTGACGGCATTGGAGGCGGCCATCATCACGAACATGCCGAAAGGAATGTAGAATATGCCCAGATCCGGCGTCCATTCCTTGATGAAGGGGATGGAAAGCGTGGTATTGCAGCCCTCATTGCTGTACAGGGCCAGCATGGCCAGCATGGCCACGGCGGCCTGTCCGGCCAGCTTTGCCCGCCCGCTGATGCCCCGGTTCTGGTGGTGGCGCAGCTTGGTCAGGTCATCCCACAGGCCCACCGCGCCAAAGCCCGCAAACACGAAAAAGGTCTGCCAGATGTAGGCGCTGGTCAGATCCGCCCAGAGCAGCAGGCTCAGGCCGAGGCTGAACAGCATCATCAGGCCGCCCATGGTGGGCGTGCCCGCCTTGCCCGCATGGGCGGCCACATCCTCGTGAATGTACTGCCCGCACTTGATCTTGCGCAGCCAGGCAATGAAACGCGGCCCCACCAACACGGAAATGACCAGCGCGGTCATCAGCGCCGCCAGCGAGCGGAAGGTGATGTAGCGGAAAACGTTGAGCGCCGTCCATTCGTTGGCCAGCGGCACCAGCAGATGGTAAAACATGCGCTACCTCTCCCGCCGTTCGCCGGCCCCGTCCCGCAGAGCCGTCAGCCAAACTTCCAGCGCGTTGCCGCGCGAACCCTTGAACAGCGCCAGCCCGCCCTGCGGATGTTCCCTGCCCAGCGCCGCCATGCAGTCAACAAATTCCGCGGCGTCTTGCGGCTGGCGGAAAAGGCCCGCATAGCCGCCCCGCTCCAGTCCGGCACGCACGGCCTCGCCCTGCCCGCCCTTCCAGATGACGGCACAGGGCCGCAATTCGGCAAGATGCCGCCCGAGGCGTTCATGCTCGGCTTCGGCCAGTTCGCCCAGTTCCCGCATTTCGCCCAGCACGGCCACCAGACAATCGCGCTCGTCGCTCTGGGCCAGCTCGGCGGCGGCGTCCAGCATGCGCAGCATGGACAGCGGATTGGCGTTGTAGGTATCGTCAATGACGCTCCACGGGCCGATGCTCTGCCGCACGAATCGCTGAGCGGGCAGTTCGGCCCCGGCAATGCCCCGGGCAATGGTTTCCGGCGCGAGGCCCAGCAGACTGGCCATCGCCGCCACGGCAATGCAGTTTTCCGTGCCGTAGCCGCCCCGGAAGGGCGCCGACACGTCGCAGGATTTGCCGTCCAGACTGAGGCGGTAGCGCCCCCGCTCCCCGTCCCGTCCGGCTGCCGCGCCGCGAAACTGCAGGGGACGGCCCTCGGCGGTAAAATAGTGCAAATCCCCCCGCACGGCCCTCGCCTCGCGTACCAGATCGGGATAGTCGGCGCTGATGAGACAGATGCCCTCGCGGGGCACATGGCGCAACAGGCGCGCCTTGTGCCAGGCCACGCCGCGCGCCCCAAGCCCCTCGGTATGCCCGGCCCCCACGTTGAGGATGAGGGCCGCATCCGGGCGCAGGATTTCGCCCAGCTCGTCCATGTCGCCCTCGTGGCTGATGCCGACCTCCATGACCCAGAAGGCTTCATCGCCGTCCGTGGCCAGCAGAGAGAGCGGCAGGCCGATCTGATTGTTCAGGTTGACGGGATTGCGCGCCGTCTTGCCCTGAAGGGCCAGGGTCTGAGCCAGCAATTCCTTGACCGTTGTCTTGCCGGCGGTACCGGTAATGCCGACGACCTTCACTCCGGTGCAGCGGCTGCGCCAGCAGGCTGCCATGCGGCCCAGGGCCGTTACCGCATCATCCGCCCGCAGATAGGGGATGCGCAGTCCGGCGGGCATGTCCTCAGCCGCGCGCGTGCCGAGCACGGCAGCAGCCCCGCTTTCCTGGGCTGTGAGCGCAAAGTCGTGCCCGTCCGCATGTTCGCCCGCCAGGCAGACAAAGAGCGTGCCGGGCCGCACGGCACGGCTGTCCGTGACCACGGCGGTGACGGTCACGTTCCCCGCGGCCTCCGGCAGCGTGCAGCCGGCGGCAGCAGCCAGTTCTTCCAGTTCTAGGCGCACCCCAGTATCTCCCGTACCACTTCCTGATCGCTGTAGTGGTGCTTGACGCCCTGAATGATCTGATAATCCTCATGCCCCTTGCCCGCGATGAGCAGGGCATCCTCCGGCCCCAGCATCTCGAGGGCCTTGCGGGTGGCCGTGCGGCGGTCGGCTTCCACCAGCACTTCCCGGGCCGTTTTCAGGCCGGGCAGCACATCCCGCAGGATGGCTTCAGGCTCCTCAAAACGCGGATTGTCCGAGGTCAGCACCGCCACATCGGCATGGCGGGCCACAGCCTCGCCCATGAGCGGGCGCTTGCCGCGATCCCGATTGCCGCCGCAGCCAAAGACGGCGACAATGCGTTTGAAGCCCGCACCGCGCAACGCCTGCAGCACATTGACCAGCGCATCGGGCGTGTGGGCGTAATCCACAAAGACATTGAGGCCGCGCGGATTCTCCACCCGCTCCAGCCGGCCGCTTACGCCGCGAAAGTCCTCCAGCGCCCGCAGGGCCTCCACATCCAGCCCCAGCCCCAGCGCCAGAGCCTGCACGCCCAGCAGATTGAGCGCATTGAACTGCCCCACCAGCGGCGAACGCAATTCCCATGCACGCCCCTCGAGCGTCATGCGCAGTTGCAGGCCGTCCGTGCCCGCATGCCGGATTTCGCCGCGCAGGTGGCGATGCCTGCCGCCCGCCTCCCCGGCGGCCGGCGCAACCTGCAGGCCGTAGGAAAGGGCTGCGGGGCAGAGATCGAGCAGCCGGCGGCCCCATGCGTCGTCCGCATTGACGGCCAGCGCCTTGTCCTGTCGGGGCAGTTCCGTGAACAGTCTGGCCTTGGCCGCGAAGTAGGCGTCCATGTCGGGATGGAAATCCAGATGATCCTGCGTCAGATTGGTAAAGAGCGCCCCGGCAAAGGGAATGCCGCCCACCCGCTGCTGATCCAGCGCGTGGGAGGAGACCTCCATGATCGCCACATCCACGCCCGCCTCGGCCATGCGGGCCAGCATGGCGTGCAGGCTCAGGGGATCGGGGGTGGTGAGAGGCGCATTTTCCACATGGCCGGGCCAGCGGTAATTGACCGTGCCCAGCACGCCGACCGTGTGCCCTGCGGCCGTGAAAAGATGCTCCAGCAAATAGGCGCTGGTGGTTTTGCCGTTGGTGCCGGTGACGCCGATGATGGTCATGGGATGCGCCGCCGTATGCCAGCGTGCCGCAGCCAGACGCCAGAGCGCCTCGCGCGGGTCGGCATGGGCGACGATGCGGCAGGCCCCGCCCGCTTCGAGGGAGGCGGCGGCCTGCGGCGTGCAGACGATGACGCCTGCCCCGGCCTCGAGCGCGGCGGGAATGAAGCGCGCTCCGTCCTCGCTTGCGCCGGGCACGGCCACAAAGATGTCGCCGGGCTGTACCTGTCGCGAGTCGGCGCGAACTTCCACGCCGCCCTGTTCCACCTGTTCGCACAATGCGTCAAAGGGGCCGTTCATGCCTACTTCTCCGAAAGCCAAAGGATGTATTTGACGTTCTTGCTTTCCTCAGACCAGCTGCTGCCCGCGGGCGGACTCTGCTTGATCACGCGGCTGCCGCTGCCCTTGAGTTCGGGCACGATGCCCGCCCGGGCAAAGAGTTCCACCGCATTGCGCAGGCTTTTGCCCCGCACGTCGGGAACTCTGGCACCGGCCCGGCTGCGATGGCCGGGCAACTGCATGCCTTCGGTCACATGGCGGGCGGGCGTCACCGCCGCCTCGGCCAGATACGGAGCTGTCGGCAGGGAGAGCTTGAGACTGCGCTGCCGCCCGCTGCGCTTTTCTTCCTTTTCCTCGGCTACGGCGGTGGGTACGATGGCGCCGCTGTAGGTGATGGTGCGGGCCGCGATCTCACGGAAGACCGGCGCAGCCACCACGCCGCCGTACTGGTTCTTGGTGGGTTCATCCACGAGTACGAGGATGAGATACCGCGGATTCTCGGCAGGCAGAAAGCCCACAAAGGAAGCCAGACGCTTGTCGCCATAAGCACCGGCCCGGCGGTCGGCCTTCTGGGCCGTGCCCGTCTTGCCGGCCACCTCCACGCCCTCGATACGGGCACGTTTGCCGGTACCGTCCTTTTCCTCCACCACATCGCGCATCATCCTGCGCACTTGCTCGGCCACTTCCTCACGGAAGATGCGGGGCTGACGCTCCTCCACATGGCTGTCTTCCCTGAGCAGGCAGAGCGGTTTGCGCACGCCGTTGTTGAGCAGGGTCAGATAGGCTTGCGCCATTTGCAGCGCGGTGACGGATACGCTCTGCCCGAAGGCGGCGGACATGATGTCCACATCGCTCCAGTCCCGGGGAACGCGCAGGATGCCGCGACTGTCGGCCACCGGCACGGCGGCATGTTCGCCAAAGCCCAGCGCGCGCAGGTAGCGGTAGGTGGTGGGCGCGCCCAGCTCCAGACCGATCTTGGCCATGCCGATATTGGAGGAGTAGCGCAGCACCTTGTGAGCGGGCAGCACGCCCTGCCGCGAGGTGTCGCGCAGGGTGACCTTTTTCGTTTCCCAGCGCCCGTTTTCGCAGTCGATGGCCGTGTTGGGATTGATCTTTCTTTCCTGCAGGGCGGCGGCCATGATGAAGGGCTTGAACGTCGATCCCGGTTCCAGGGCGTCCGCCGCCAGCCGGTTGCGATAGACCACCGGGCTGGATTCCCGATAATTGTTGGGATTGAAGAAGGGATACTGCGCCCAGGCCAGAATTTCGCCCGACGGCACGTCCACCACCAGCGCGCCGCTCCAGCGGGCATCAAAGTCCTTTGCGGCGCGGGCCACGGCCTCCTCGGCAATGAACTGCATCTGCACGTCGATGGTCAGGGTGATGTCCTCGCCGCGCGGCTCGGTGCGCCCCTCCTCATGCAGATAGAAGCGGCGGCCCGTGGCATCGCGCTGCACCACCTGCCGGGTGGGCAGCGAACCCAGACGCCCGTCGAGCGAACGCTCGATGCCTTCCAGTCCCTTGTCGTCCAGCCCCACAAAGCCCAGCAGCTGTCCGGCCAGATGCTTGAAAGGATAGACGCGATCATATTCCTTGGTCAGGCCGATGCCGGGAATATTGGCCCGGCGCACGGCCTCGGCAGTATAATCGTCCACCTTGCGACGCAACCAGACAAAGCGGCGGCTGGTTTTGGACAGATTATCATAGAGCTTTTGCGGCTCCATGCCGAGCAGCGGGCCGAGAGTATTGGCCATGGTCAGGAAATCCTGAATCTCGCGCGGCTTGGCATAGACGGAACGGGCTTCCACACTGCGGGCCAGCACCTGTCCGTTGCGGTCGAAGATCATGCCCCGCCGCCCGGTCACCAGTTCAGTGGCCGTGTGCTGCCGGTTGGCCCGATCCGCCAGGCGCGGCCCCTCGATCATCTGCAGATACCAGGCGCGGCACCAGAGGCCGCCCCACAGCAGACAGAAACCGGCAACGACTAGATTGATGCGGGCGCGCGTCCAGTCCACATCGGCCCAGAAACTCTTTTTGGCGGCCTGACGTGAGGCATTGGCCCTGTTGCCCGAGGATTCGCCGAGAAGGCGCGAGACGGCAGGCTGACGCTTGCGCGGTCTGCTTTCGTTCTTTTTCGGCGTGTTGCGCTTGCCGCGCGACAGCGAAAATTTCAGCATGCTCCGAACCCCTTTCCTCTTTCCGAATGCCGCCGTTGCCGCAGGCCGTGCGGGCTTTTTCCGGCCCGCTGCCGCACCGGCGGAAAATGCATCAATTGACTTGCAAACGCCGCACCTGCCCGGGCTTCGGCTCCTTCATGCCGAATTCCTCCGCCCGGCGGCGCAGTTCATAGGGCGACAGCAGACGCTCGCGCTCCACCTGCAGCTTGGCCCGCAGGGACTTGCGCTCTTTGAGCGTATTCTGGGCAATATTGATAAAATAATTGGTGTCCATGCGCTCGATATTCACCCAGACCAGCACAAGCCCCATGCTCATGCAGGCAATGACGCCCCAGGCCAGCACCAGCAGCCAGCCGCGTCCGCTTGTGCGCTGCAGCATTGCCGTCTTCATGCGCATGGCGATTCACTCCCTGCCGTCGCGGCTTCAGCGATCTTTTCCGCGGCGCGCAACTTGGCGCTGCTTGCCCGCAGATTGCGGGCCAGCTCGTCCTCGCCGGCCTGCACGGGCTTCTTGAACAGAATGCGCACCTCAGGCTCGTGACCGCAGACGCAGCGCATGACATGGCGCGGACAGCGGCAGCCCTCGGCCCAGTGCCGCATGGCCTGCTTGACCATGCGATCCTCCAGCGAATGAAAGCAGATGACGGCCAGCCGTCCGCCCACCCGCAAGCGCCCCAGAATGGCGTCCAGAAAGGCCTGCAGTTCGCCCAGCTCGTCATTGACGGCCATGCGCAGGGCCTGAAAGGTGCGCGTGGCCGGGTGACGGCGGGCCTTCGCCCGCCAGGCTGGCGGATAGGCGCGCTCCACCAGCGCGGCCAGCTGGGCGGTGGTATCGATGCTGTCTTTTTGCCGGGCCTCCACAATGGTGCGGGCAATGCGCCCGGCCTGCGGCTCCTCGCCCAGGGTGGCGATGCAGTCCCGCAGGCGATCAAAGGATTCCCGGTTGACCCAGTGCCAGGCCGAGGGCCGGCCGGACTGCTGATCCATGCGCATGTCCAGCGGGCCGTCGCCGTAAAAGCTGAAGCCGCGCTGGGCCTCGTCCAGCTGCAGCGAGGACACGCCGATGTCCAGCAGCGCCCCGTCCAGCCTGTCCCAGCCCAGTTCGTCCAGGGCCTCTGCAAAGCGGCTGTAGCAAATATGGAACCCCCGGAAGCGATCCCCGTGGGGGGCCAGCCGCTGCCGGGCCAGGGCGAGCGCCTCCTCGTCCCTGTCCAGACCGCAGACGCGCACGCGCGGCGAGGCTTCCAGCAGGGCCTGGGTGTGCCCGCCGAGACCCAGCGTGCCGTCCAGCAGGCGCACATCCCCCTCGCCCTCCGTCCAGAGCGGGGCAAAGACCGCCAGCGTTTCGCGCGGCAGCACGGAAAGATGGCGCGAGGCAATATCGCTGACAGAGGATGCAAGGCTCATGCGCACCCCTTTACAAGGAGAATTCTATGCCGCTGGCCGCCAGTTCGGCGGAGACATCCGCAAGCTCAATGGCGTCATGGCGGCCCTGATCCCAGATTTCAAACTTGTCGAGCATGCCCACCAGCACCACGTCCTTGCACAATCCGGCCTCGCGCATGAGCGGTTGCGGTATGCGCACCCGCCCTTGCGGGTCAGGGATCATCTCCTGTGCCAGCCCGATGACCTTGGACTTGAAATGGGACAGCGCCGGGGAAGGAAAGCGGATACGGCTCAGCTGCTCGATGATCTTTTCCCAGTCATCGGGCAGATAGGCCGTCAAATGTCCGTAGTAGGCCGTGAGCCAGAATGTCCCGTTCCCGCCTTCGGCCTGCAGGCCGTCGCGGAATCCGGGAGGCAGCATCAGACGCCCCTTGGCGTCCAGGCTGCGATGAAAACTGCCACGAAAGAGCTTTCTCACGATCTACCACACAATTACCATGTTTTACCACTTTTTCCCACTTATGCCCCAAGCCCTCCCCTCTGTCAAGAGACGATACCCACGGCAGCATACAAACTTTTTCTTGAAATTCAGCATATTACTTATCAAAAATCATTCTCGCTCTCCCACGGTTTCCCACCCTTGCCGCAGGGCCGGCCAGCGCCGCCGCCGTGGCCGAAAGCCCGGCCCACAAGGCCCCCCGCGCGCGGCCACCCATCCCGCGCAAACCATGCCGTCGTCCTTCTTTCCGGTCGTGTTTCGGGCCGCTTCCCGCGCGCCCATACGGCGGGTTGCAACAGATTTGAACTGGAGAGTTTGATTCTCAGCTTCCCGCGCGCCCATACGGCGGGGGACGCAAGGGGGGGACTTGCCAAAGCCGCCATTTGCGGCAATACTTGCGGCCACTCTTTTCTAGCGAGGCTGCCATGAGCAACAAGATCAAAAAAGTGGTGCTCGCCTATTCCGGCGGGCTGGATACCTCAGTCATCCTCAAATGGCTGATTGAAACCTACCATTGCGAAGTCATCACCTGCACGGCTGACCTCGGCCAGCCGGAAGACCTGAGCGGGGTCGAGGCCAAGGCCTACAAGACCGGCGCTTCCAAGGCCTATGTGGTGGATTTGCGCGAGGAAATGGCGCGGGATTTCGTCTTTCCCATGATGCGCGGCGCCGCCCGCTACGAGAACCGCTACATGCTGGGCACCTCCATCGCCCGGCCCTGCATCACCAAGGCCCTTATCGACATCGCCCGCAAGGAGGGCGCGGACGCCATTTCCCACGGCGCCACCGGCAAGGGCAACGATCAGGTGCGCTTTGAATTTTCCGCCAAGGCGCTCGCGCCGGACATCAAGGTCATCGCCCCCTGGCGCGAATGGGATCTCATGTCCCGCACGGCCCTCAACGCCTTTGCCGAAAAGCACGGCATTCCCATTTCCTCCGCGGCCAAACGCTACAGCATGGACGCCAACATGCTGCACACGAGCTTTGAAGGCAGCGAACTGGAAGATCCGGCCAATGCCCCGCACGAATCCTGCCACGAGCGTTGCGTGCCCGTGGAGCAGGCCCCCAACGAGCCGGAAATCATCGAAGTGGGCTTTGAGGCCGGCAATCCCGTGTCCGTCAACGGGGAAAAGCTCTCGCCCTACAACATTATTCGCGTGCTGGCCGAAAAGGCGGGCAAGCACGGCATCGGCCGTGACGACATGGTGGAAAACCGCTATGTGGGCATGAAGTGCCGCGGCGTGTACGAAAATCCCGCCGGCACCCTGCTCTTTGCCCTGCAGCGCGACCTTGAGGGCATCTGCATGGATCGCGATCTGCTGGCCATTCGCGATCAGCTGGCCGTGCCCTACTCCCACGCCGTTTACAACGGCTACTGGTTCTCGCCCGAACGCGAAGCCATGCAGGCCTTTTTCGACAAGTCGCAGGAGACGGTCACCGGCACGGTGAAGGCCAAGCTCTACAAGGGTGGGGTCTGGCCGCTCTGCCGCACCTCTCCCTATTCCCTCTTCTCCGAGGATCTCGCCACCTTCGAGGGCGGCGATTACGATCACAAGGATGCGGCGGGCTTCATCCGCCTCAACGGCCTGCGGCTCGGCATGTACGCCGCCATCAAGGCCAAGCTGGGCAAATAGCCCGGCATCGGCGTCATGGACAGGCGCGGACGGCCCCGGCGGGTCTCCGCGCCTTTTCCGCACCTTCTTCTTTTGCGAGAGCTGACTATGAGCACCAATCAGAGCTGGGGCGGCCGCTTTGCCGAAGGCCCCCGGGAGGCCGTGGCCGCCTATACCGATTCCCAAACCTATGATCGCGCCCTCTACGCGCAGGACATCCGCGCCTCGCAGGCCCATGCCCGCATGCTGGGGCGGCAGGGCATCATCACCCCGCAGGAGGCCGAAACCCTTGTGCGCGGCCTCAATGCCGTCAGGAAGGAAATCGAGGACGGGACATTTGACTGGCAGCCCGCTCTGGAAGACGTGCACATGAACATCGAGGCCCGCCTCACCGAGCTGGTGGGCGATACCGGCAAGAAGCTGCATACCGGGCGCAGCCGCAATGATCAGGTGGGCCTCACTTTCCGGCTCTTCGTCAATGACCGGCTGGCCGACTGGCAGAAGGCCGCCGCGCATCTGGTGGCCACCCTCGTGCGTCTGGCCGACGGCCATCAGGCCGACATCCTGCCCGGCTGCACCCATCTGCAACCGGCCCAGCCCGTGAGCCTTGCCCATCATCTGCTGGCCTATGCCTGGATGTTCGCCCGCGATGTCGAGCGGCTGGACGACGTGCGCAAACGGGTGCGCGTCTCCCCGCTGGGCTGCGCGGCCCTTGCCGGAACCACCTATCCCCTCGACCCCGAAAGCGTGGCCCGGGAAGTGGGCTTCGAGGCCATTTACGGCAATTCCATGGACGGCGTGTCCGACCGGGACTTCGTGCTGGAAGCCCTGTTCGCCGCCTCCTGCATCATGGCCCACCTGTCCCGTCTCTGCGAGGAAATCATCCTCTGGGCCAATCCGGCCTTCGGCTTCGTGAGCCTCTCGGACGGCTATTCCACCGGCTCTTCCATCATGCCGCAAAAAAAGAATCCCGATGTGGCCGAACTCATGCGCGGCAAGACCGGCCGGGTGTATGGCGCGCTCATGGGCCTGCTCACCACGGTCAAGGGCCTGCCCCTCACCTACAACCGGGATTTGCAGGAAGACAAGGAAGGTTTCCTCGATGCCGACCGCACGGTGGAAGCCTCGCTCAGCCTCATGGCGGGCATGCTGGAGGAAGCCTCCTTCCGTACCGATCGCATGCGCGCCGCCTGCGCGCGCGGCTTCCTCAACGCCACGGAACTGGCCGACTATCTTGTGGGCAAGGGCCTGCCCTTCCGCGAGGCCCATCACGTCACCGGGCATGCCGTGGCCCTGGCCGAAAAGGAAGGCAAGGGCCTCGAGGATCTGAGCCTCGAGCAGCTCAGAACGCTGGATGCGCGCATCGACGAGGATGTGTATGCCGTGCTCGATTACGACGCCGCCGTGCGCCGCCGCGAAACCCCGGCCGGAACCGGGCCGAAGTCCGTGGCGCGCCAGCTCGAACAGCTGCGGCAGTGGCTGGCGGGCCGCGACTGATCCAATGTCCCGTTGCCCTGTTCCCGACGGACAGGGCATGGCGCGCCCCCGCCGGAATGGAACCCTTGCGGACGGCGGGAAGATGCGCCCTTCATCAACCTGCAACAGGATAAACGCCTTCATGAGCAAACGTCTGTTGACCGCGACCTTTGTCGCCGGACTGGGCCTCGGCCTTGCCGCCTGTGGCGACAGCGATGTCATTCCCGAAAAACTGGAACAGCGCGCCCTCCTGCTGGAAGACGCCGTAACCAGGATTCAGGAGGATCCCGGCAATGATCCGCTGGCCCAGACCCTGGCGGCCATTGTCCTGACCCGCGACATGCCCGAACACAAGGACGAGCGCCGGGCCAATCTGGCGCGGGAAGCCCTCGAACAGCACCGTTACGACGCCGCCTGCGCCTCGGCGCTGGCCATGAGCCATACGGATCGGCGGGACGACATCCTGGCCGACGTGGTGCATGCGGCCGCTGTCCAGTGCCGCAACCTGCCCTGGGCGGCGTATGCGGCGCTCAAGATCGGCAAGGACGGCATGGCCGGGGGCCTGCGGCGCGAGGTGGTGCGCCGCTGGCAGGCCTGCGAAAAGGAATAGGACGGAATACGCGCGGGAGGGGCTTGCCCCTCCTTTTTTTCGCCCTGCCGGTCGTTCCGGCAGCGGGACAGGCCGGGTCTGGCTCCGGCAAAGCGGGTGTCGCGACGGGCCGCGCGGCCCACTGGCGCACGGGACAAGGTTCTGCTATGCTTGTCGGGCAGCGCTGCCGCGCGTGGACGGCGCTGCCGCCGGAGACATGCCCTGCCCAACGAGGAGATTCCATGAACGCCGCCACCCTTCCCGACATTTTTGACGATCCGGCCGCCGGCTGGCCCCAATGGCTGGACGCCCGCCGCGTGGACGACGCGGCCTGCGCCGCTGCCTACGAAGGCACATCCGCTCCCCTGCGCGCTTTTCTCAAAACCGGTCTGGCCCTGCTGGCCAGCCATTTCGGCCGCCCGGCCGCGCAGCAGCACGGCGGCTGGAGCGATCCCTTCAACGGATTCTGGCAGGAGTCCCACCGCTGCCCGGCCCCGTGGGCCATTGTGGCCTTTCCTCCGGCCTATGCGGCGGCGGCGCGCCTGACGGCGGCCTTTTTGCCCGGCCTGCTGGCCCAGGTGCCCCTGCTGGGAGCCGTCTGCGTGGGCGCGGGTTCCTTCACGCCCACGCCGCAGGCCCTGCTGGCTCTGGAACTGGGCGGCGTGGAGGATGTGTTCTGTCTGGACGAAACGGGCCTCTGCCGCCTGCTGGAAGAAACCCAGCCCGGCCCGGGCCGCCTCGTTCTCCTGCACAAGGGCGAGCTGGACATTGCCGTCCAGACGGCGCGCCATCTCAACATTCCCTGCTATGAGGAGCGCTGCGCCCCGGCCCTGGCCCTGCCGCAACCGGATCTTTTCGACATGGAGGCCCTTGTGCTGGCCCACGGCGAGGGCTGCGTCAAGCGCGCCCGCACCGCCGCCCTGCCGGAAAGTCCGTCGGCCATTTATACCACTCCTGAGGCCGCCCGCGCCCACTGCCACCTGAGCGCGGATCGGCCCTTCGGACGCGGCGCGGCTCCGCTGGCCCTGACGCCCGGCTGCGAAGGCTTCTGGCTGCATGACGGCCTGACGCCCGAGTTCTTCGCCATCCGGCGCATGGCCCTCGGCCCGCTGTAGGCGCGCCTTTTCCTCTTCCCGCCAGCCCGACAGGACAGCGCATGAAGGACATTCGCAACATCGGCATCATCGCCCACATCGACGCCGGAAAAACCACCCTTTCCGAGCGCATGCTCTTTTACAGCCGCAAAATCCACCGTCTGGGCGAAGTGCATGAGGGCACGGCCACCATGGACTACCTGCCCGAGGAGCAGGAACGCGGCATCACCATCACCTCGGCCTGTACGTCCTGCCAATGGAACGACTGTACGCTCAACCTCATCGACACGCCCGGCCATGTGGATTTCACCATCGAGGTGGAGCGTTCCCTGCGCGTGCTGGACGGGGCGGTGGGCGTCTTTTGCGCCGTGGCCGGCGTGGAGCCGCAGTCGGAAACGGTCTGGCGGCAGTCCGAACACTTTGCCGTGCCAAAACTGGCCTTCATCAACAAGATTGACCGGCTGGGCGCGGATTTCGAGGCAGTGCTCGCGGCCATGCGCGAGCGTCTCGGGGCCAATCCCCTGCCGCTCACCGTACCGCTCGGGCAGGGCGAGGACTTCCGGGGCCTCGTGGATCTGCTGAGCGAAGAAATGCTCACCTTTTCCCCGGAGGATCAGGGCCGCACGGTACTGCGGCAACCGGCGGCTGAGGCGGGCGGCGATGCGGCGGCGCTCTGCGCCCGGTGGCGGGAACTGCTGCTGGAAAAGCTGGCCGAGGCTGACGACGCCTTTCTGGAAGCCTATCTGGGCGGCGACTACGGGCCGGAGGACATCCGGCAGGCCCTGCGCCGGGCCACCCTTGCCCGCGCCGTGACGCCCGTCTATTGCGGTTCGGCCCTGCGCAACAGCGGCGTGCAGCCCCTGCTGGACGGGGTCTGCGCCTGGCTGCCCTCGCCGCTGGACATTCCCGCGCCCGTGGGCATGGATGCCGAAGGCCGGGAAAGCCCCATCCCCGCCGACCCGGCTGCCCCCGTGGCCGCGCTGGTCTTCAAGGTGCTCATGGAAAACGGGCGCAAACTGAGCTTTCTGCGCCTCTATGCCGGCACCCTGCATGAGGGGGACAACCTGCGCAACGTCAACGGCAACTGTGACGAGCGTGTGGGCCGCCTCTACCGCATGCACGCCGATCGCCGCGAACAGCTGGACAGCGCCTCGGCGGGCGACATCGTCAGCGTCATCGGCCTGCGCTCGGCCCATACCGGCGAGACCTTCTGCGCACGCGAACGGCAGGTGCGACTGGAAGCCATCGAAAGTTACGCCCCGGTCATCACCCTGGCCCTGGAGCCGCGCAATGCCGACGAGGGCAAGGTGCTGGACGAGGCGCTTGAACGCTTTGCCGCCGAGGATCCCACCCTGCTCGTGCGGCAGGACGAGGAATCCGGCTGTCGCATGGTCTCCGGCATGGGGGAACTGCATCTGGACATTTTGCTGGAGCGCATCCGCCGCGAATACGGCATCGAACCGCGCGCCGGGCATCCGCAGGTCATCCTGCGCGAATGCGTGCGCAGGACGGGCGAGGCCGACGTGGTTTTCGACCGCGATCTCGGCAAGGAGCACCATCAGGGCCATGTACGCCTGAGCATTGCCCCGCGCGAGCGCGGCACGGGCAATGCGGTCACGGTGGGCGACTTTCTGCCCGTTGATCCGCAGGAGGCCGCGCGCCTGCTGCCCAAGGCCCTGCTGGACGCCGCCCTGTCCGGCGTGCGGGACGCCCTGCAAAGCGGCGAACGCACCGGCTATCCGCTGGAAGATGTGGCGGTGCGCCTTGAGCTGGTGGAGCGCATCGAGGGTCTGACCACCGTGCCGGGCACGCACCTTGCCGCCGGGCAGGCCCTGCGCGAGGCCGTGTCCGCCGCCTCGCCCGTGACCCTGGAACCCATCATGAAGGTGGAAATCAGCGTGCCGGACGATTTTCTGGGCGCGGCCATCAGCCTGCTGGGAACCTGCGGCGGCAAGGTGGACGATTTGCAGGATCGGGCGGGCCTCAAGCAGGTGCAGGCCACGGCCCCCCTGCGCAGGCTCTTCGGCTTTTCCACCCAGCTGCGTTCGGCAACGCAGGGCCGTGCGGGCCTCATGCTGGCCTTTGACCGCTTCGACCTGCCCTGATCGCGGGATGCGCGCCATGAAACAGCCCGCCCCTGCCGCCCAGCCCGCAGCCAAAAAGAGCCTTGGCCAGCATTTCCTGAAGCACGACCATATCTGCCGGCGCATTGCCGCCCTGCTCCTGCCCGAGTCCGGAGATCGCGTCATCGAGATCGGCCCCGGGCCGGGCGCGCTGACCCGCGCCCTGGAGGCCCAGCCCCATGCCCGCCTGCTCCTGCTGGAAAAGGACAATCACTGGGCCGCCGAGCGGCAGCGTCAGGCCGGGACGCGCACACAGGCCGTGCTCTGCGACGCCCTGCGCTTTGACTGGTCGCGCATCACGCCGGACTATCCGTGGAAAATCGCGGGCAATCTGCCCTACAATGTGGCCTCGCCCATGCTCTGGGACATGGTGGCGCAGGCACGCGGCCTGCTGCGTGGAGCCTTCATGGTGCAAAAGGAGGTGGGGCAACGCCTTGCCGCCCGACCCGGCACGGCCCAGTACGGCGCGCTGTCGGTCTGGGTGCAGAGCTTTGTCAGCCCGCGTCTGGAATTCATCGTGGGGCCGGGAGCCTTCAGCCCGCCGCCCAGAGTGGATTCCGCCGTGCTGTCCTTCACCCCTCTGCCGCCCGAGGCCCGGCCGCTCCATGCTGACCATTTGTCGCGCCTGCTGAAAATCTGCTTCCAGCAGCGCCGCAAGCAGATCGGGGGCATCTTTCGCCGCAGCGGGGAAAGTGCCCTTCAGGATCTGCCGCAGGCGGCAAATCTTGACCCAAATCTGCGTCCCGAGCAGCTTTCCGTGGCCGATTTTCAGAATTTGAGCCTGCTTTGGGCTGCCAGAGCTTGACAACCTTTCGGAAAATTGTTCCTTTCAGCTTGTGCGGCCTTTCTTTTTCCGCCTGATCCCGATACGCCGCACAACAACCCTGGCCGGGGGGGCCGGGAAGAGTGTAGGAGGAAAGAAAATGACCAAGTCGGATTTTATTGAAAAAGTTGCGGCCAAGTCCAATCTGACCAAGGCGGCCGCTGAACGAGTGCTCAATGCCTTTCTTGCCGCCGTGGAAGAAAGCCTTGTGGAAGAAGGCAAGCTCACGCTCACGGGCTTCGGCAGCTTCAGCGTGGACAGCCGCGAAGCCCGGCAGGGCCGCAATCCGCGCACCGGTGAAACGCTGAACATCCCTGCCGGCAAGGTTATCCGTTTCCGTCCCGGCAAAATGCTCAAGGACGCCTTGGGGGACTAGGGATCGCAGTCCGTTTTTCCGCGCCGGCAGCCCTTCCGCGGAAAACGCCATTGCCATATGTCGCGCCGCAAACAGGTGCGCTTTTTTCCCGGTCGGGCATACGTTTCGCGTATGCCCGTTTTTTTTCGGGCGCCGTATCCGGCGTAGCCGCCTCCTGTTCTGCCGCACCCGCGTCATGCTGACTGCCGGCATCTGCCAGCCAACTGAGTATCCATGAAAATCCTCTGTCTTGCCCTATTCCTTACTTGCCGGGACTATCGCCTTACCCGGCACGGGCCGCCCGCGTGGCGGGCGACGGCATCCATCACCCGAAGGAGTATCCATGAAACTTCTCTGTCTTGCCCTTTTCCTTGCGGCACAGCTTGTCGGCGGCACGGCCGCCCTTGCGGCCTCCCCCTGGGGAACATCCTTTGCAGAGATCCGGCGGGAGGCCGAAGAAGGCAAGCAAACCGCGCAATGCAAACTCGGATACATGTACATGACGGGCACGGATGTTCCCCGGGATGATGCCAAGGCCTTTCACTGGTTCAAAAAATCCGCCGAACAGGGCTTTTGTACGGCGCAGAACTATCTCGGCTCGATGTATGCCGAAGGTCGCGGCGTGAAGCAGGATTACGCAGCAGCCCGCCATTGGTATGAAAAGGCCGCCGCACAGGACTATTCCCCGGCGGATCGCAATCTCGGCCTCCTGTATGCCGAAGGTCTCGGCGTGAAGCAGGATTATGCCCGGGCGCGCGCACTGTGGGAAAAGGCCGCCGCCGATGATGACGAGGGCGCCCAGTTTTATCTGGGAGTCATGTACGCCAACGGCGAGGGCGTGGAGCAGGATTACGCAACAGCCCGCCAATGGTGGGAAAAATCCGCTGAGGAGGGCTTTCTGCCCGCCCTCTACATGCTCGGCCTCCTCTATTGCGAAGGGGGAAAGGGCGTTCCCCGGGATTACGCCAAGGCGCGCGCGTGGTTCGAGAAAGGGGCCCGGAAGGGCTTTCCCGCCGCGCAGGTGCAACTCGGCACCCTGTATGCCGAGGGCAAGGGCGGACAAAAGGACACCGCCGCCGCCTTGACGTGGTTTGAAACGGCCTGCCGCAAGGGCAGCAGGGAAGGCTGCGAACAAGCCGCACGACTGAGCCCCCAACGCTGACGCGGGGCGGCCCTCAGGCCTCGCCGCTGTCCTTCCGCGCTGTCCGTCCGCGTTATCCGTCCGCATTGTCCGTCCGCATCCCCTCGACCTTTGGCCGTGCCTGTGCCATACTTGCCCGGACTTTCGCCTTTCCGACGCGGACCGCCCGCGCGGCGGGCGGGCGAGGGCATCCATCACCCGAAGGAGTCCCCATGAAACTTCTCTGTCTTGCGCTGTTGCTTGCGGCACAGCTTGTCGGCGGCACGGCGGCCTTGGCGGCCTCGTTTGACGAGGTGAAAAAAGAGGCCAAACACGGCGAAAAAACCGCGCAGTTTGAACTCGGCTCCCGCTACAGCCGGGGCGAAGGCGTCGCGCCGGACGAGGACGAGGCCTTCCGCTGGTTCAAGAAGTCCGCCGAACAGGGCTACGCTCCGGCCCAGAATATCCTCGGCCTCATGTACGCCAACGGCGCCGGGACAAAGCAGGACTACGCCCTTGCCCGCCGCTGGCTGGAAAAGGCCGCCGCGCAGAATTACCCGGGTGCGCAATACAATCTCGGCCGCCTGTATGTCGAAGGTCTCGGCGTGAAGCAGGATTATGCCAAGGCGCGCGCATACTGGGAAAAAGCCGCCGCGGAGGGCGAGGATACCGCCCAGTATGCGCTCGGCAACCTGTACGCCAACGGCTGGGGCGTACCGCAGGACGACGCCAAGGCGCGCGACTGGTGGGAAAAGGCCGCCGCGCAACTCAATCCCTATGCCCTGCACAATCTCGGCTATCTCCATTATGAAGGCCGGGGCGTGAAGCAGGATTATGCCAAGGCGCGCGCATACTGGGAAAAGGCGGCAAATGACGGTTTTTTTGCCTCCCAGATGTATCTCGGCACCCTGTATGAAGAGGGCAAGGGCGTCAAACGCGATCCCTTCAAGGCCCGTCATTGGTACGACAGGGCCTGCCAACAGGGCTGCGAGGAAGGTTGCGAGCGTTCCGCGCGTCTGGCCGGGGCCAGGTAGCGGGATGACGGCGGCGGGCGGCGCTGCCGCTCCCGTTCACGCGCCGGAGCATGCCGCCCTTTTCTTTTCGGGAAAAGACTTGCCTTTTTTGCAAAAAGGGCGTAAGCATGCCTTTCCGTTCCGACGGAACGGCGGCGATCTGCCCGCCGAAGCGCCCGGCCACGGCCGGAGCCCTGAAAAAAGGGGGTGATGTCTGTGCCCGGAGTGTTCCTCAACGAAGACGATTACAACTTTGATATCGCGCTGCGCCGCTTCAAGAAGCAGGTGGAAAAGGCCGGCGTGCTGTCCGAAATGAAGAAGCGGCAGCACTATGAAAAGCCCAGCGTGATGCGCAAGAAGAAGAAGGCCGCTGCCCGTAAGCGCCTGATGAAGAAAATGCGCAAGATGAACGCGGCGTAATGTCGCGCCCGCGTCCATTCGGGCGTGAGCGACGCTGTCCGTTTGCGGGAGGCCCCCTTGTCGGGCTTCCCGCTTTTTGATTTTTTCCGGGGGTTCATCCCCATGAGGTTTTCCATGAGCCTGTTTGAACAGATTGAAAAAGACTATGTGCAGGCCTACAAGGCCAAGGATGCGGTGCGCCTGACCGTGCTGCGCCTGCTCAAGACGGCGGTCAAGAACCGTCTGGTGGATCTGCGCCGCCCCGGCGGAACCCTGAGCGATGAAGAAATGCTGGATGTCATCATCAAGGAAGGCAAGCAGCGGCAGGACTCCATCGAACAGTACAATGCCGCCAATCGTCCCGATCTGGCGCAGAAGGAAGCCGACGAGCTGGCCGTCATTCAGGAATATCTGCCCAAGGCCCTGAGCGAGGAGGAACTCGGCCGCCTCATCGAGGAAACCATCGCCGCCGTGGGCGCGGCCTCGCCCCGCGACATGGGCAAGGTCATTTCCGCCATCATGGCCTCGCACAAGGGGCGCGTGGACGGCAAGGCCCTTTCCGAGGCCGTCAAACTGCGCCTGACGCCCCAGTAATGCCGACGACGGGCCGTGCCGTAGCGCGGCCTTTTTTCTTGGTTCCCGTTTCCTGCGCCGCGCCCCTGTTGCGGCGCGCCGTCCACACTCTCACCCGGCCCCGTGGCCAGCCCTGCCCATGATTCACGCGCGAACCCTTGCCGCTCTGGAATTTGACGCCATCATCGCCCATCTGGCCGCACTCTGCGCTTCCGGCGTGGGCCGCGATCTCGCCCTGCGCGTCGCGCCCCTGTCCGATGCCGGGGCCGTCACCCATGCCGCCCGCCTTTTCGAGGAATTTCGCGTCTGGGCGGCCCGTCCGCAAGGCGGCTTTGCCCTGACGGCCTTCCCGGATGTGAGCGGCCTTCTGCGCGCCGTGGAACGGCCCCATGCCCAGCCGGACACCGACGCCTTCTGGGCCCTGCGCGAGGTGCTGCGGCTGGCGCAGGCCGCCGTGGAGGCCGTCGCCGTGCCGGAGGCCGAGGATCAGTGGCCGCATCTGCTGGCCTTCGCCCGCCAATCGCCCCTGCCGGTGCAGCTCACCGCCGCCCTCAACCGCTGCCTGTCCGATGACGGCTACATCCGCGACGAAAGCTCGCCGGAACTGCATCAGGTGCGCGGCGAACTGCGCCGCCTGCATCAGAGCTGCATGCGCAAGGTCAAGGACTACGCCGTGCAGTACAATATGCTGCCCTATTTGCAGGACGAGTTCATGACCCTCTCGTCCGACCGCTATGTGCTGCCGCTCAAGGCCAATTTCAAGGGCCGCATGCAGGGCATCATTCACGACTGGTCGCAGACCGGCGAGACCTGCTATTTTGAACCCATGTTTCTGGTGGAGATCAACAACCGCCTTCAGGAACTCAAGCGCGAGGAGCGCGAGGAGGAACAGAGAATCCTCATCTATCTGCGCTCCCTGCTGCTGGCCGAACTGCCCGGGGCGCGCGCCGCCCTCGATCTGCTGGCCGATCTGGATGTTTTGCAGGCCAAGTGCCGTCTGGCCGACCGCTATGACGGGCGCTGCGTGCCCCTGACCCCGGCCGCCGAGGGCATCAGCCTGCTGGAAGCCCGCCACCCTCTCCTCCTGCTGGGCCATGCGGACGGCAGCCGACAGGCCGCGCCGGAACGCGAACGCCGCAACGCCCGCGACGAGGCCGAGGCCCGCGAGGCGGCCCGGCGCCGCGTGCGCCCGCTGGACATCGTCCTGCGCCCCGGCGAACGGGCGCTCATCATCACCGGCGGCAATGCGGGCGGCAAGACGGTCTGCCTCAAGACGCTGGGCCTCATGGCCGCCATGACTCTCAGCGCCCTGCCCGTGCCTGCGGGCGCGGGCTCGCATCTGCCGTGGTTCGGGCGGGTGGATGCCTTCATCGGTGACGAGCAGAGCCTTGCGGACAACGTGTCCACCTTCACGGCCCAGATTCAGCATCTGGGCAAGGCCTGGAAGCATCTGGACGCCGAAGCCCTCGTACTGCTGGACGAATTTGGCGCGGGCACCGATCCGGCGCAGGGCGCGGCGCTGGCGCAGGCCGTCCTCGACGAACTGCTGGAAAAACAGACCTATACGCTTGCCGCCACCCACTTCCCGGCCCTCAAGAGCTATGCCCTCACCCGCGAGGGCGCGCGGGCGGCCTCGGTGCTCTTTGACCCGCAGAGCAAGAAGCCCCTCTTCCGGCTGGCCTACGATCAGGTGGGGGCCAGTCAGGCGCTGGACGTGGCCCGCGAACACGGCCTGCCGGAAAGCATTTTGCGCCGCGCGGAACAATACCTTTTGCAGGACGGGCAGGAGACCGGGCAGGTGCTCCAGCGCCTCAACGATCTGGCCGCCCGCCGCGAGGAGGAATTGCGCGATCTGAAGAAAGCGCAGGACAAGGCCCGCCACGAGGCCGAGCACGCCCGCGAAAAGTACGAAAAGGAACGTCTGCGCCTACATGACGAGGTACGCGCGCAGGCGCAGGAATTGTTGCGCGCCTGGAAAGAGGGCCGTGCCACCCAGAAGCAGGCCCTGCGCGAAATGTCCCGCCTGCGGGCCTCGCTGGCCGCGCCCCCCCAGCCGGAAGCGCAGGCCGCGCCCCAGCCCGCGGCCGCCGATTTCCGCGTGGGACAGGAGGTGCTGCATACGGCCTTCAACAAGCGCGGCCGCATCACGGACATTGACGAACGCCGCAACCGCCTGCGTCTCGACCTCAATGGCGTGAGCCTCTGGGCCGCCATGAAGGACGTGCGCCTGCCCGTGACCGCCGCTCCGACAGCTGCCCCCTCGGCTGTGGGCCGGGCCGTGCGCGCGCAGGCCGGGGCCGATGACGGCCCCTCGCTCAAGCTCGATCTGCGCGGCATGCGCGCCGATCAGGCGCTGGCCGAGGTGGAGCGCTTCCTCGACAAGGCCCTGCTGGCGGGCTTCCATGAGCTGGAAGTGGTGCACGGGCGCGGCACCGGCGCATTGCGGCGGCAAATCCACGAGTTTTTGCGCGGCTTCCCGGCGGTGGCCCATTTTGCCCTTGCCCCGGAAGATCGCGGCGGCGACGGCATGACCATCGTGGAACTGCGCTGAGGCGGGACGCGGGGCGGCAAGGGCGGGTGGCGTTGCGCTTCCCCCTGTCTCTCCTGCCGCGTCGCGAGGAAGCCTCGCCGGGGAACAGCCGCCCGCCGCCAATGGCAGGGCCCATGCACGACGGGAGACATGCGCCATGAAAACGCCCACCCCCTCCGCACACAGCCGGGACGCGAATGCGCTGGCCTACTTTGTGGGCACGGCCTTTGTCGCAATCCTTTTCTTCCTGCCGCTCTGCACCCTGCTCAACCTCTACGTTGCGGACGGCCTTCTTTCCGCCCTGACAGGCGACCCGCTGCGGCTCAGCCGGGATAACGATTTCGCGGCGGCGGTCGTCTGCTTCAGCCTCACCATCCCCGGGATCTGCGGCGGACGGCTGGCGGCCCACGCCCATATCGCCGCCACCTTCATCGCCCGATATCTGCCGCTCCTCCTGCCGCTGCCGCTCTTTCTTGCCGTTCTGATCCTGTGCGTCCGCTCATGCTTCGGCTCCGCCCCCCTCTACAGGCTGGCAGGGCTGGCCTTTCTGCTGACCTACGGCCCGTTTCTGCTTAATTTCCTCAACTGGAGCCGCGCCTGTCCGCCCGCACGGGGACGCCGCGCGGGCATGGCCTGCCTGCTGCTTGTGCTCGCCCCGTTCTGCGCGGGCCTTGCCGTCAGCCTGCACGACACGCAAGCCACCCTGATCACGGGCGATCATGATGCCGTCGGCGTGATGGGAAATGAGGATTTCTGGAAGGCATTTACCCCCGACAGGCCGGACAATGCGCTGGCCCGACCGTCCGCGCCGCCCTCCCTGCGCCTTGGCGAAACCCTGCCCCGGCTGAACGGCATACTGGCCGCCAGACCTCTCTATGTCGCCGCCATACGGGCCGTCAGCCGTCTTGATGCGGACGGCCGCCCCCTCCCCGACAAAACCTGGATCGAACGGCTGGCCCGGGCAGGTGTGCTGATGCCGCACCATAGCCCGGATTCCGTGGACATCTTTTTCGGCCTGCCGCCGTCCGAACGGCAGCTTGCCGCCCTGCGCGCCGAGTGGCTCACGCCCGTCGTGCGGCCCGTGGCCCACGAGGGCCTCATCTTCTTCGTCCACAAGGACAATCCCGTAAGAAGCCTGACCAGCGAACAGCTCCGGCGCATCTATACCGGGGAGATCGCCAACTGGCAGGAGGTGGGCGGTCATGACGAGCGCATCCTCCCCTTCCAGCATGAAGCGGAGGACGAGAATCAGATCCTGTTGGAACGGCTCATCCTGCGCGGGGAGGAGGCCGCCCCGCCTTTGCGGGAGGAGTATTCGCCGTCGGAACACAGCTTGACGCCCGAAAGCAGGGTGGCCCGCTACCGCAAACGGACGGGCGCGCTGGGCTTCGGCCTGCGCCGCTATCTGGCCGACTGGTTCCCCGACGGCGACATCCGCCTGCTGGCCGTGGACGGGGTAACGCCCACGGACGCGAACCTGCGCGACGGCAGCTATCCGCTGGCCCTGCCCCTCTGCCTGATCACCTGCCGTCCGCTCAACAGGGAAGGCCACGCCTTCCGCGACTGGCTGCTCGGCCCCGAAGGCCGCGACCTCATCCGCCGGGCGGGCTATCTGCCGTGGGAGGACGAAAACGGCGGCGAAAGCGACGGCGACGCGGGGAAAGGCAGGGACAGGGACGCCCCACCATGCCGATGACGGCAACACATGTGGAGCGCGCCACGGTAAGCACAGCCTTCGCTCTTCTGGCGCTGGCCGAAGGGTTTCTGCTCGCCGTCATTCGGCAGGCGCTGCATGATGAGTTCTTCGATCCGTCCATCCTGGCATTCATCTGTCCTTTCCTCTTCCTGCCCGCATATGCCGGGCGGCGGATCAGGATGGAGGCATCCGGCTCGTTCCCGGCAAGGTTCCTGCCCCTGCTGCTGCCGCTGGCGCTGCTGCCGCTGGGTCTGGAGCTACCTTTCCGGGAATGGCCGGACGGGAGCGTCCTGCTCCTTTTCGTGCCGTACGGCCTGTTCCTGCTGGGCCTTTTTACCGGCCCCGCGGAACGACAGCGGAAGATGACGGGAAAAGCCTACGCGCGCTATCTGCTCATGGCGGTGGAGGCCACTATCCTGCTGGCCCTGTGTCTGGGCTGCTTGACCGCGCCGCTGCTCCTTGTCTGCGCCTGGGATCTTTATGCAGCGTCCAGCACTCAGGTAAAGAGCTTTTTGTCGGCGCCGCTCGGCCTTTCCGGCCTCTTCGTCGCACTGGACTGCGGCCGTCGGCTGGCGTCCGGGGCGCCTTCTCCCAGCAGCTTCGCCGCGCGTTATCTGCCCCTCCTGCTGCCGCCGCTGTTGTTTCTTTCCCTCGGCTATTCCTTCATGCACGCTTTTTCTTCCGCGTCGTTCCTTTTGTTCGAGGCGGCGACCCTGGCCTTTCTGCTGATCTACAGCCTGTTCCTTTTTGCCTTCCGCCGCGAGGATCGTTGCCGGAAGCCCGCGCGGGGACGCCGTGTGGGCGTGGTCTGCCTGCTGCTCGTGCTTGTTCCGCCTTGTACAGCCTATGCGGTCAAATTCGCTTCGCTGGCGAGCGAGAACTACAGCAGCGTGCATGATGCCATCCCCTCGCTGGGCTGGGAATTCGCCAAAAGGTATTTCCCCCTTGAGACGGACAACGATCTGGCGCTGCCCGCCGCGCCGCCCTCCCTGCGCCTTGGCGCAAGCCCGTACCGGCTGGACGGCACGCTGGCCGCCCTGCCGCTCTACGCCGCCGCCCTGCAGGCCCTGACCTGCCTTGACGAAAACGGCTGCCTCCTCTCCGAGAGGGAACGAGAAGAGCGGCTGGTGCGGGAACGTGTGGACTACAGCCCACGCTACGATGTCCAGCGCCTGGCCGACGGGGAGATCGACATCCTTTTCGGCCCGCCGCCGTCACAGCGGCAGCTTGACGAACTGCGCGCCCGGGGACTGACGCCCGATGTGCGGCCCGTGGCCCGTGAGGCCCTCATCTTTTTCGTCAGGAATGACGATCCCGTCACCGGCCTGAGCCGCGAACAGCTCCGGCGCATCGTCACCGGGGAAATCGTCAACTGGCAGGAGGTCGGCGGCCCGGATGCGCGCATCCTCCTCTTCCAGCATGCGGCGGAGGATGAGAACCAGCTCGCGCTGGAACAGCTCATCCTGCGCGGAGAGGAGGCCGTCGCTCCTCTGCGGGAAGATTACTTGCCGTTCATGTACAGCATCCCGCCCTCCACACGCGTGGCCCGTTACCGCAAGCGGGCAGGCGCGCTGGGCTTCGGCCTGCGCTGGTATCTGGACAAGTGGTTCCCGGACGGCGATGTCCGCCCGCTGGCCGTGGACGGAGTAAGGCCCACGGACGCGACCCTGCGCGACGGCAGCTATCCGCTCTGCCTGCCCCTCTGCCTGATCTCCTGCCGCCCGCTTGACGAGGACAGCCGCGCCTTCCGCGACTGGCTGCTCGGCCCCGAAGGCCGCGGCCTCATCCGCCGGGCGGGCTATCTGCCGTGGGAGGACGAAAACGGCGGCAGAAACGGCGGCGACACCGGGAAAGGCACGGACACGGAGGACGGCCGATGACGGCGAAGCACTCCTCTTACTATGCGGGCATGGGCAGTGGCTGTGCTCTTCTGGCACTGCTCGCGGGATTCGTCATCGCTCTTGCGCAGGACCTGCTGTACGATAATTTTTTCGCGCCGCACGTCCTGGCGTCCCTCTGTCCTTTCTTCTTCATACCGGTATATGCCGGTCGCCTGATCAGCGACAAGGCCCCTCTCGATCTCCCGGCAAAGCTCCTTCCTCCGCTGGTGCCGCTGCTGCTGCCGCTGCTGACGCTGCTGCAGATCATGGCGCATCCTTCCATGAAGATCCCTCCCTTCGCTGAGGTGCTGCCGATCTTTGTGCCGTACGGGCTGTTCCTGCTTGGCCTTTTCACCGGCCCCGTGGCGCAACAGCCGGAAAAGGCGGGAAGAAGCCTCGTCCGCTATCTGGTCATGGCGACCGCCGCGACCGTCCTGCTGGCCCTGTGTCTGGGCTGCATGACCGCGCCGCTGCTCCTTTTCCTCGGTCAGGAAGTGTATGGCGAGTCCGACAGCATGGCATGGCTGCGCTTCTCCTCGTCGCTTTCCCTTCTGGGCGTTGCCGTCGCGCTGGACTACGGTCGCTGGCTGGCTTCCACAGCGTCCTTTCGCGCCACCTTCGCCGCACGCTATCTGCCCCTTCTGCTGCCGCCGCTGCTGTTTCTTTCCCTCAGTCTTTTTTTCATGCACACGGATCTCTCCGTGCCCTTGCTTCTGTACCAGTCCACGGGGATGGCCTTTCTGCTGGTCTACAGCCTGTTCCTTTTTGCCTTCCGCCGCGAGGATCGTTGCCGGAAGCCCGCGCGGGGACGCCGTGTGGGCGTGGTCTGCCTGCTGCTCGTGCTTGTTCCGCCTTGTACAGCCTATGCGGTCAAATTCGCTTCGCTGGCGAGCGAGAACTACAGCAGCGTGCATGATGCCATCCCCTCGCTGGGCTGGGAATTCGCCAAAAGGTATTTCCCCCTTGAGACGGACAACGATCTGGCGCTGCCCGCCGCGCCGCCCTCCCTGCGCCTTGGCGCAAGCCCGTACCGGCTGGACGGCACGCTGGCCGCCCTGCCGCTCTACGCCGCCGCCCTGCAGGCCCTGACCTGCCTTGACGAAAACGGCTGCCTCCTCTCCGAGAGGGAACGAGAAGAGCGGCTGGTGCGGGAACGTGTGGACTACAGCCCACGCTACGATGTCCAGCGCCTGGCCGACGGGGAGATCGACATCTTTTTCGGCCCGCCGCCGTCACAGCGGCAGCTTGACGACCTGCGCGCCCGGGGACTCACGCCCGATGTGCGGCCCGTGGCCCGTGAGGCCCTCGTATTCTTCGTCCACAAAGACAATCCCGCAAGAAGCCTGAGCAGCGAGCAGCTCCGGCGCATCTACACCGGGGAGATCGTCAACTGGCAGGAAGTCGGCGACCGGGACGAGCGCATTCTCCCCTTCCAGCATGCGGCGGAGGACGAGAACCAGCTCGCGCTGGAGCAGCTCATTCTGCGCGGGGCGGCGGCCGCCGCTCCCCTGCGGGAGGACTATTTGCCGTCTCCGTACAGCGACAAGCCCTCGGTGCGCGTGGCCCGTTACCGCAAGCGGACGGGCGCGCTGGGCTTCGGCCTGCGCTGGTATCTGGACAAGTGGTTTCCGGACGGCGACATCCGCCTGCTGGCCGTGGACGGGGTAAAGCCCACGGACGCGACCCTGCGCGACGGCAGCTATCCGCTCTGCCTGCCCCTCTGCCTGATCTCCTGCCGCCCGCTCGACGAGGACAGCCGTGCCTTCCGCGACTGGCTGCTCGGCCCCGAAGGCCGCGACCTCATCCGCCGGGCGGGCTATCTGCCGTGGGAGGACAAAAACGGCGGCGAAAGCAGCAGCGACACAGAAAACCACGAAGACAAGGAGGACGCACGATGATGACGCGGAAATATCTTTGCTACCTGACGACGGCCACCCTCGTGAGCCTCCTGCCCCTGCCGCTGATCCTGGTGCTGCATGTGCCCCTTCCTCTCCTGCTGCTTACCGTCCTTCCCCCCCTGTCGCATACCGCCTTCCTTGGCACGTTACTGACGGCCATCTTCCTCCTTCTGGCCATACCGTCAGCCTGCGGCTGGCTGTTGGCGGCGCGGGCGCATTTTCCGCCAACCTTCGCCGCCAAATTCCTGCCCCTGCTGCTGCCGCTGCTGCTGTATCTTTCCATCACGGTCTATTTCCTGAATTTTTCTTCACCGATAGCGTTGGTTTGGTATGGTCAGTCAGGACTGGCCTTTGCGCTGATCTACGGTCTGTTCCTTCTCGCCTTCTGCTTCAGGAACCGCAAACGGGAGCCCGCGCGGGAACGCCGCAAGGGCGTGGCCTGCCTGCTGCTGGCGGCTGCCCCGTTCTGCGCGGCTTTCGCCTTCAGCCTGCACGGCGTGCTGATCAACACCGTCCACGGCAGGGAGGATTCCGTCAGGAATCTGCGCTGGGATCTGTACTGGGGGGATCCCGGCAGCACTCTTCAGGATTACCTCCCCCAATGGGCCGGCAACGTTCTTGCCCTGCCGTCCGCGCCCCCCTCCCTGCGTCTTGCCGGGAACCTGCCCCGGCTGGACGGCAGGCTGGCCGCCCTGCCCCTGTATGCCGCCGCCTTCCAGGCCGTGACCTGCCTTGACGAGGACGGCCGCCCCCTCTCCGACGAGGAGCGGGACGAGCGGCTGTCCGGGGAGGAGGTGGAATGTCGCGAACAATACGGCTGGCAGCGGCTGGCCGACGGGGAAGCGGACTTCTTTTTCGGCCCGCCGCCGTCCGAAAGCCGACTTGACGAACTGCGCGTCCGCGGCCTCACGCCCGATGTGCGGCCCGTGGCCCGTGAGGCTCTCATCTTCTTCGTCCAGAAGGACAATCCCGCAAGAAGCCTGAGCCGCGAACAGCTCCGCCGCATCTACACCGGGGAGATACGCAACTGGGAAGACGTGGGCGGACGGGACGAACGCATCCTCCCCTTCCAGCATGCGGCGGGAGACGAAAACCAGCGCATGCTGGAACGGCTCGTTTTACGCGGCGCGGAGGCCGCCCCGCCCCTGCGGGAGGATCGCCTGACCGATCCCCATGCCTTCGGGCCATCCAACATCGTGGCCCTCTACCGCAAGCGGACGGGCGCGCTGGGCTTCGGCCTGCGCTGGTATCTGGACAAGTGGTTTCCGGACGGCGACATCCGCCTGCTGGCCGTGGACGGGGTAAAGCCCACGGACGCGACCCTGCGCGACGGCAGCTATCCGCTCTGCCTGCCGCTCTGTATGGTTTCCTGCCGCCCGCTCAGCGACGAAAGCCGCGCCTTCCGCGACTGGCTGCTCGGCCCCGAAGGCCGCGACCTCATCCGCCGGGCGGGCTACCTGCCGTGGGAGGACGGGAACGGCGGCGGGAAGAGCGGCGGAAAAAATTTTTCGCCGGAGCCTTAACAAGTCCGGCGGCGGACTTATCCTCTCCGCAAGGGGTGCGGGCACGGCGCACCGTCGTGTCGTTTGCGCAGGGGGGAGCTTCAGCCGTATGCAGTCGCGGGACGCCATTCGCGCCATCAAGGAGCGCCTCAACATCGTGGACGTGGTGCGCCGCTATGTGGAGCTGAAGCGCAACGGCCCGCGCTGGGTGGCGCCCTGCCCCTTCCATCAGGAAACCAAGCCCTCCTTCTCCGTCAATGAGGAGCAGGGGCTGTTTTATTGCTTCGGCTGTCAGGCCTCAGGGGATATTTTCGATTTTTACGGCCGCATCAACGGGCTGGATTTTCGCGAGACCCTGGAACAGTTGGCCGCCGAAGCGGGCGTGACCCTCGAACGCGGCCCGGCGGACGCCGGACGGCAGCAGCGGGATCGGCAGGAACGCTCGGCCCGCCAGCAGATGCTGCGCATGTCCGAGGTGGCGGCGGCCCATTTTGCCGCGGCCCTCAAGGGCAAGGACGGCGAGGAATGCCGGGCCTATGTGGAGCGGCGCGGCCTTGCGCCGGAAATCGTGGAGCGCTTCGGCCTCGGCTGGGCGCGGCGGGACTGGCAGTCCCTGACCGGGGCCTTGCAGCGCGGCGGCTTTTCCGAAAAACTGGGCGTGGAATGCGGGCTGCTCGGCCGGTCGGACAAGGGGCGGGCCTATGATCGCTTTCGCGGGCGGCTCATGTTTCCCATCAAGAACCTGTCCAATCAGATCATCGCCTTCGGCGGCCGCATCATTGCCGACGAGGACGAAGCCAAGTACATCAACAGCGCCGACACCCCCATCTACAAGAAGGGCGATCACCTCTATGGTCTGGCGCAGGCCCGCAAGGGCATTACCACTAAAGGTTCGGCGCTTCTGACCGAAGGATATATGGACGTGCTCACGCTGCACCAGTTCGGCTACGACAATGCCGTGGGCGTGCTGGGCACGGCGCTGACCCCGGAACAGATCAAGCGCCTTTCCGGCTTCACCTCCCGGCTGGTGCTGCTCTTTGACGGCGACCGGGCCGGACGCAAGGCGGCCCTGCGTTCCTGCGAAATGCTGCTGACGCGCGGGCTGGCCTGCACGGTGGTGCTCATGCCCGAGGGCGAGGACATTGACAGCCTGCTGCGCACGCAGGGGCAGGAGGCCTTTGAGGCCCTGCTGCGCGGCGCGCCGGACGGCCTGCGCTTCTGCGTGGACGTGCTGCGCACCCTGGCCCCGCGCGAAACCGTGGAATGGGCGCGCCACTTTCTGGAACAGGTGGAGATCCCGGAGCTGCTCAGCCAGTATGCCTCGCGGCTGGCCACGCAGCTGCACCTTTCGGAGCGGCAGCTGCGGGAAGGGCTGGACAAACGACGGACGAACGAACGCGGCCCGGCCTCCCGGCCCACGGAACGCCAGCGCCAGAACATGCGGGATGTGCAGATCATGCTCTTTGCCGTGCGCCATCCCGAACGCCTGCAGGATTTGCGCAATATCGGCGCGGATCTGGCCCTGCAGTCCACGGCGGCACGCGAATTTTGGGATACGCTGGAACAGTGGGGGCCGGAGGAAGCCCCCTACCACCTCAACGAACGCCAAAAAAGATTCTGGTTCGACCAGCGCGAAGGCCCCGCCGCGCCGCCGCTGGACTCGGGCGATCACGAATTCCAATGCCTGAAGGATCACTTGGACGCCTACTACGCTTCCGCGCAAAAATCCTCTGTTTCCGCAGCCTTGCAGCAGAATATCGGCACAGGTGACTTTGCCGCGGATTTGGAGTATCTTCGCGCGTTGCAGGAAACCATGGAGAAGCGGAATGAACAATCTTAAGGAAATCCAGCAGATACAATCACTCATTGCCAAGGGCAAGGATTCGGGCTTTCTGACCTTTGACGAGGTCACCAAGGCCCTGCCCGTGGAAATGAATACCCGCTTCGAGGAGATCATCGGCATCTTTGAAGAGCTGGAAATCGTCATCGTGGATTCGGAAAAGGAGGGCAAGAAGATCGCCGCCACCCCCACCGAAGTGGATGACGACGAGGTGGGCAACCTTGACCTTGTGGATGACGAGGAATCTGCGGACTATTCCTCGCGCAGCACCGATCCCGTGCGCATGTATCTGCGCGAAATGGGCGCCGTGCCCCTGCTGGATCGCGACGGCGAGGTGGTCATCGCCAAGAAAATCGAACTGGGCGAACAGGATGTGCTCTATGCGCTGGTGGAAGTGCCCGTGGCCGTCGAGGAACTCATCAACGTGGGCGAGGATCTGCGTCAGAACCGCATCAAGCTCAAGGACGTGGTGAAGACCATCGAGGAGGACGACCCGAGCGAGGATGAAATGAACCAGCGTTCGCGCGTCATCCTCCTGCTGGATGAAATCAAGGCCGTCTACAAGAAAAAACGCAAGATTTACAAGAAGCTCGACGACTGCAACACCCTTGAGCGCCGCGTGACCTCCACACAAAAGGAAATCATCGGCTACAAGGAGGAAATCGTCACCCGCCTGCGCGACATCAAGCTGGAAAAAACCCTCATCGACCGCATCATCGAAACGGTGGAAGATTACGTCCGCCAAATGCACAATTGCCAGCGCGATCTTTCGGCCTATATCCTCTCCACCGGCCGCACTCAGCAGGAAATCCAGACCATGTTCGACGGGCTGGAAAAGCGCGAGCTCAACCCCAATGAGGCCGCCCGCGCGCTCGGCCTTTCCGTGGACGAACTCTTTTCCTTCAAGGAGATGATTCTCGGCAAGATCGAGATCCTCAAGCGCCTGCAGGAAAAATGCTGCCACAACGTCACCGACCTCGAGGAGGTGCTCTGGCGCATCAAGCGCGGCAATACCGCCGCCATGCGGGCCAAGCAGGAACTCATCCGCTCCAACCTGCGCCTTGTGGTCTCCATTGCCAAGAAATACACCAATCGCGGCCTGCAATTCCTCGATCTCATCCAGGAAGGCAACATCGGCCTCATGAAGGCCGTGGACAAGTTTGAATATCAGCGCGGCTACAAGTTCTCCACCTATGCCACCTGGTGGATCCGGCAGGCCATCACCCGCGCCATCGCGGATCAGGCCCGCACCATCCGCATCCCCGTGCACATGATCGAAACCATCAACAAGCTCATCCGCACCTCGCGCTATCTCGTGCAGGAGCTGGGCCGCGATCCCACGCCCGAGGAAATTGCCGAGCGCATGGATTATCCGGTGGAAAAGGTCAAGAAGGTGCTCAAGATCGCCAAGGAACCCATCTCGCTGGAAACGCCCATCGGCGATGAGGAAGATTCCAGCCTCGGCGACTTCATCGAGGACAAGAAGGCCGTGGCCCCGGCCGAGGAAGTCATCAATACCAAGCTCAGCGAGCAGCTGGCCGCCGTGCTGGCCGATCTCACCCCGCGCGAGGAGCAGGTGCTGCGCAAGCGCTTCGGCATTGCCGAAAAGAGCGATCACACCCTCGAGGAAGTGGGACGCCTGTTCAACGTCACCCGCGAGCGCATCCGGCAAATCGAGGCCAAGGCCCTGCGCAAGCTGCGCCACCCCGTCCGCAGCCAGACCCTGCGCACCTATTACGACAATTAGAGGCTGGCGTCATGTCCGTTTCCTGCATTCTGCGGGCCGGCCTGCGGCTGGCGGCAACGTGTCTGTTCGGTCTGGTCTGCGCCGCGCCCCTCATGGCGCAGGACAGCACCGCCCCCGCCGTGGAAGAAGCCCTGCCGCTGGCCGCCGCACGCCCGCAGCCTGAGGCGGCCCCGGCCCCGGCCCTGCCGTCCCCGCAGCGCCCCGCCCTGCCGCCGCTGGCCCTCGCGCCCGAGGCCACGGTGGCCGTCTGTCTGGATGGCGATACCCTCAAGCTCACCAGCCGCCGTACGGTGCGGCTGGCGGGCATCGACACGCCCGTAATGGGCGGGCGCAAGAAAAAACCGCAATTCTATGCGCGCGAGGCGCGGGATTTGCTCAACGAGCTGGCCCGGGGCCAGGATGTAACCCTCTATCAGCCCGCCACCCGCCAGCAGGACAAATACGGTCGCCTCATTGCCGACATCTGCCTGCCGGACGGGCGTTCCCTCAGTGCCGTCATGCTGGAGGAGGGCGCGGCCTTCTTCTATCCGCATGACGACCTTGACCCGACCTATCAGGCCTGGCTCAAATCCCTGCAGGCCGAGGCCATTCACGAACGCCGCGGCCTCTGGGCCTGGCTGCTGGCCCAGCCCGTTGCCCTCAAGAGCTATATCGGCAACCGTGAGAGCCTGCGCTTCTTCCCTGCCGCCTCGCAGGAGGTGCAGCGCATCAAACCCCGCAACCGGGTGCATTTCGGCACGCTCATGGACGCCTTTCTGGCCGGCTACGCGCCCGCGCGCCATGTCAGCCCTTGGCCTGAGGCGCCGGCACAATGAAACGGGATGAGGAGACAGGCCGGCCACTGAGCCGCGAAACCGCGCTGGTCGTCTTTTCCGGCGGACAGGATTCGGCCACCTGTCTGGCCTGGAGTCTGGCCCGCTTCGGGCGCGTCCTGACCCTCGGCTTTGACTACGGCCAGCGCCACAGTGTGGAACTGCGCTGCCGGGAACGTGTGCGGCAGGCCCTTGCCGCCCTGTCTCCGCGCTGGCGGGAACGGCTGGGCGAAGATGTCCTGCTCCGGCTTGATCTGTACCGGCAAACGGGCGGCAACGCCCTGACGGATACGGCCCCGCCCGCAGACGAAAGCCCCCTCGGCGCCACCGCCGACGACGGTCTGCCCAATACCTTCGTGCCGGGCCGGAACCTGCTTTTCGGGCTGCAGGCCGCCATCTGGGCCTATGGCCGCCACATCCGCCATCTGGTGCTCGGCGTCTGCCAGAGCGATTCCTCAGGCTATCCCGACTGTCGCGACGACAGCATCAAGGCCCTGCAGCTGGCCGTCAATCTGGGCATGGACGCCCAATTTGTCCTGCATACGCCGCTCATGTGGCTGGACAAGTGCGGTGCCTGGCAGCTGGCCGAGCAGCTTGGCGGCAGCGCGCTGGTGGAAACCATTGTGGAGGAAAGCCATACCTGCTACGCCGGGGAACGCGGCCTGCGCCATGACTGGGGCTACGGCTGCGGTCAGTGCCCTGCCTGCCGCCTGCGCGCACGGGGCTATGCCGCCTATGCTGCGGCCCGGGACGCCGCACCCGGACAGGAGGAAGCCCATGCCTGAGACCCGGCGCCGCCTCACGGCTGCCGAAGGCGTGCAGGCGGCCTGCATTCTCTATGACCTGAACACGGAACAGGCGGCCATCCTGCGCATGGCCGAAGGCTGCGGCTTTCCGCCCGATCTGCTTCAAGGGGCCGCGGCGCGGCGGCTATGTGACGAATGGCGGGCCTTTGTGCATGCGGCGGTGACGGCGGCGCTCATGCAGCATGCCCCCACCGGGGTGGTACTGGCCTATCTGCGCCAGACGCACTCCCTGCTGTCCGGCGATCCGGCTGAGGCCGCCTCGCGTCCGCAGCCCGCCACACTGCGGGCGGACGAGCTGAACGCCTTTGTGGACGGCCCCTTTTCCGCCTACATGCCCCTGCTGGCGCAGGGCAAACCCCAAGCCTGTCCGGCCCTGTTCTGCCGCCGCGCGGGGCTGGAGCTTTCCCCCGAGGCAGGCGGACTGGCCGTGCAGGCCCGGCTGGCAGCCGTCATGGCCCTGCTCATCAGCACCTTCAACGACAGGCTCGAGGCCTATGCGATCCAGAGCGATGAGGCATAGACAGGCCGCCGCACGATCTTCGCCATTTTCAGAGCCGTCAGGCCGGTTGCCGCGGTCATTGTCTGGCGTCATTTTTTCCCTTGCGGACTAAAGAAAATGGCATTTTTTCCGATAAGTAAGATTGAGGCTTTTTTGCATCAGCCATATAGCGTTGAGAGGGAACTAACGTGAACATCGCAACTTCAGTCAAGGGACGTATTCTGCTGGGTCTCATCATTCCTCTGCTCATCATGGCGGGCAGCATCGCCGGTGTTGCCATCTGGAAAATGCGCGAGACCGCCATTGAGGATTTTACGCTCAAATCGCAGCAGGAGCTGGAACTTTTCGGCCATTATGTCAATCAGATGGTCAACGGCGCGGCCTTTACGGCCAATGGCCTGGCCCAATCGCCCAAGATCAAGGCCGGTCTGGGGAAGTTCCCCAACTTCAAGGACACCACTCAGAATACGGTCTACAAGGCTGCCGATCTTGGCCCCGAGGCCAAGGAAATCGCTGTCGAACTGCAGAACATGCAGCGGGCCAATCCCAACTATATGGAAGTGTTCATCGGCTTCAAGGACGGCAGCTATGCCATGTCCTTCGATGAAACGACGGTTCCGGCCGGAACCGACATGTCCACCCGCTCCTGGTATCTCAACTGCGCCAACAGTCCCAAGGCCTCCACGCTGGGCGAAGCCTACCAGACCATCAAGGGCGACATGGTGGTGTCGCCTCTGGCCAAGATCACGGACGACAAGGGCGAGTTTATCGGCGTGCTCGGCATCGACCTCTCGCTGGGCACCATCACCGATACCGTGGGCAAGATGAAGCTGGGCAAGAGCGGGCGCTTTCTGCTCATCGAACATACGGGCCGCCTTATCTGTTCGCCGCTGACGCCGGAATTCGTGGGCAAGGTCATCGGCAAGGAGTTCAGCCACAAGGCGCTGGAAAGGATCCATCAGGGTTCGGACGGCATGTATCGCTTCCAGCTCGGCGACACGGAAGTCATGGCCACGTCCCTGACGACGCCGTATGGCTGGAAGATGGTTTTTGTGGAAGATGTCGCCGAAATCTTTGAATCCGCCGACGAGGCCATGCTGACCATCGCCATTGTCAGCCTGGTCATCCTGCTGGTCATGGTGGTGCTGGGCCTGAGTCTGGTGCGCTCCATCACCCGCCCGCTGGATCTGCTGGTGGGCTATGCCCATGAGGTGGCCGGCGGCAAGCTGGAAGCTCAGGTGGATGCCAGATACTTCTTTGGCGAACTGGCCCGCCTCCATCAGGCGCTGGTGGATATGCTGGACAACCTGCGCAAGTTCATCAGTCAGGCCCAGCAGCAGACCGAGGAGGCCCGGAAGCAGACGGATATTGCCAGAAAGGCGGTGGAAGAAGCCGAATACGCCCGCAAGCGCGCCGAAAACGCCAAGCGGGAAGGCATGCTCAATGCGGCCAATCAGCTGGCCGATGCCGTGAGCATCATTTCCAGCACCTCCACCCAGCTGTCGCGACAGGTGGAAGAATCCACCGCCGGCGCGGAACAGCAGGCCCATCGGGCCATGGAAACCGCAACGGCCATGAACGAAATGAATGCCACCGTGCTCGAAGTGGCCAAGAATGCCGGTCAGGCCGCCGAGATGTCCTCCAATATGCGCCATTGTGCCGATGAGGGCGCGGACATCGTGCGGCAGGTGGTCAAGGGCATTGACGAAGTGCAGTCCATCTCCCTTGCGCTCAAGGAAGATATGGCCCAGCTGGGCGAAAATGCCCGCTCCATCACCCAGATCATGAGCGTCATTTCCGACATTGCCGACCAGACCAACCTGCTCGCCCTCAATGCCGCCATTGAAGCGGCTCGCGCGGGTGAGGCCGGGCGCGGCTTTGCCGTGGTGGCCGATGAGGTGCGCAAGCTGGCCGAAAAGACCATGGCTTCCACCTCTGAAGTGGGCAGCGCCATCAACGCCATCCGCAACAGCACCGAAAAGTCCATCCATCAGGTGGATGTGGCTGTGGAAAGCATCAGCCGCGTGACCGAACTGTCCAACCGTTCGGGCCAGGCGCTCGAACAGATTGTGAACATGGCCGAGCAATCCGCTGACGAAGTGCGTGCCATTGCCGCCGCCGGGGAAGAACAATCCGCCGCCAGCGAGGAAATCAACCGCTCCATTGCCGACATCAATACCATCGCCACCAGCACCTCGCAGGCCATGCAGCAGGCCGCGCAGGCCATCAGCGAGCTGGCCCAGCAGGCCCAGCACCTGAACAGCGTGGTCGAGGACATGAAGCGCGTGTAAGGAATGCGTCCACCCTGCCGTCAGGTTCGGCGGCGAATAGACGATCCTGTGCCTTGAGCCAACAAAAAAAGCTCCTTCGGGAGCTTTTTTTGTTGGCCGCAAAACCGTCAGGCAAAAGAAAAGGCCCGCCGCGCACTCGCGGCAGCCGCACAAAAAACCGCTACCCCTGCCGCATTGCGCGCCCGCCGCCACTTTCCGCGGCCGGAAACGCCGCCTGCCCTTCACGGACAACGGGCGGGGCGTCACTGTTTCGGGCCACGGCGCGCAGGATATCGTCCATGATGATAAGGTCGCGCAGGCTGATGCCGCGTTCCTGAGCGGCGGCAACCGCCACGGCCCTCAGCTCCTCGTCGCCCACCAGAGCGGCAAGGTGGGCACAGGGCATGAGCAGACGGGGATCAAGGCGGGCGCTCTCCCAGAAGGGAGGCAGAGCGTCGGCCAGCATGGCCCGGGCTTCCGCGCCGCTGGAAAAGGAAAGCCACAGCCCCATGACCGGCAGATGCAGGGCACGATACATGCCCGTGTGCGGCAGGCGACTGCCGGCATGTCGCAGCAGGGAACGCCCGATTGCCAGCGCCGCACGCGCAAACGGCGAACAGTTGCCGGCGTTGACGCACCCGGCCATGCCCTGCAAGATGGCGGCCCCCTGCTCAATCCGCCCGCGCTGCAGGCGCATGATGGCCGCCACGGCCCGCAACAGGGGCGGCTCATGTGCTTCCGGCGGCAGATCCTCAGACCTCAGATCCGAAAAATTGAGGATGCCCGCCAGAAGGGGCGACTCGGGCACGCCAATGGTCAGGCAATGCCGCACAGCGGCACGCAAGGCCTCAGCAAGGGCGGGATGATCGCCCTGACAACGCTGCAGGGCGTGCGCCGCCCAAAGGGCGGCAAGGCGATCCTGCGGCCTGCGGCGGCGGCAATGCTCCAGAAAGGCCACCCCCCAGGCGGCGGGCATGCCGGCCAGGGCATGCTGCATCTGAACCGTCAGGGTATCCCGGGCACTGGGGCGTTCATAGCCCTCCCAGGAGCGCAGGCCCGCCCGCAGGATGGCCAGACAGACACGGGGGTCAGGGCCGCGAATGGCATCATGCCATTGCTGGACGGTGGGCACGGTAATGGGATGCCATTGGCCAAAACGCCGCCTGAGCAGGCGCAGCCAGTCCCGGCAGGCAGTGTAGGGGGTATCGCCCTTGTCGATGACGATCCAGTCGGGGGCGGGCGGGTCATTGCGCAGGATGCGTTCCACAGCATCGCACAAATAGGGAATGACCTGGCCAAAATGCAGGCTTTCCCGGTCGCGCAGGGCGCGAATGGCCTGGCGCATAGCCGCATTGTCCGTCAGGGCCATGCGCAGGGCCTGAACGACGGCTTCCGGCGTGGAGGCGACAAAGCAGCAATCCTCGCGTCGGACGGCGGCGGCGTCGGCATCCGTCTGGAAGAGCACGGCGGGCCGCAGGGTCGTGAAGGAATAATTGCGCCAGACGTTGGAATAATCCGTCAGCAGCACCTCGTTGCGCAGCAGACTGTCCGTACCGTCCCGACTGGCCTCAATACGCAACAGCGCACCCCTGCCGCGAAAATGCTGTCTCACCACCTGAACCTGGGGCGAGTCGCGCTGGTTCTCCATGGGCCGCAGGACAAATTCCCAGCCGGGAAAGGCGGCAAAAAAACGCTCAATGAGTTCCACCCACAGCGCGCCCAGCTCCTCTGGAGTCAGGCCGGGGGGCAGGCGCCAGTGCGGAAAGAAGCAAACCCGACGATACGGCCCCGGGGGCAGACGCCCGGCAGCGGCGCAGAGCAGGTCATTCTTGGCATAGCCAGCGGGGAGGATCGTCAGGGTGTTTCCCGCGCCATACTTGTAGCGATTGGGGATGGCATCATACGCAAACGGAATGAAGCGGCGCGAGGGGGTGGCAATATAGTCCGCCCAGTAGGAAACGCGGTCAGGCAAAAGCTCCGTGGGCGAATGCGGCAGGATCAGGGTTTTGCCATGAAAGTCCGCAGGTTTGATGTTCAAGGTCAGGGTATTGGCGACGAGCAGATCCGGCGTGCGGCTTTCCGCAAAAATCTGCGGTGTTTCCACGCGAAAAAAATCCTGCCGCTGGGCGGCGGTCAGGCGCCGGATATGCTGGGGAAGGCTCACGCGGCTGGTAAGAAAGTAGAGCGTGCGGATGCCGCGACGCTCCAGCGCCTCGCGCAACATGAGCATGAGCGCCGTATTGTCGGTGCCGATGGTCGTGGCCCAGAGGCCCACCACCGGCCCGGGGCGGGACGAATGCCGCAGGGCCTCGAGTTCGTGCCGGGAACTGATGAGAGGGATCTCGTACGTGCTCATGGCAGGTCTTTTCCGGGCGGAACCGGCGTCGCCGGCCTTGCCGGGACGGCAAACGGCACGGCGCGGGCGACGGCCTGCACACATGCGCCCACAGCCCACAGCGACTGCCGCCGGCAGGCATCATTCCGCCCGCATTGCCGAGCCGGCAGACAGACACGGGGGGGACGCCCCCGTCCCGGCCCCGACGCCCTACAGCCGGGAAGGCCGCCGACTGGCCGCCCGGAGGCAGGCAGGAATGTTCGCGCCGCAAAAAAGATTTCGCCTTTTCGCAGCCCGCCGCCACCCGGGGCGCGGCGCGCCGGTCGCCCCGCCGGCTAGTTTTCGAGAAACACCCAGTGCAAAAGCCGCTTGTGCACGCGCAGGCGATTTTCCGCCTGCAACAGCAGGAGCGAGCGCGGGCTGAGCGCCAGTTCGCGTTCCACGCCGATGGCGCGGATGGGCTGCGAGCCGAGCAGCACATGGGCGCCGGGAGCGGCCTTGTCCATGAGCGCCCCGGTAATGCGCCAGCGCTCCTCGTCCTGACTGTCCAGCTCGCTGCGGCAACCGGCAAAGACGTAGTTGGCCCCGCCGGCAGCCTGTTCCGGCGTTTCCACAATGTCCACCGTCACACCGTAGCGGGCCGCCGCATCCCGCACGGGAGCGGTGTCATTGCTCGGCGGCAGGGCCACCTGCAGGCCGTAGGGGAAATACTGCATCCCCTCGATAAGGGAAAAGAGCGTGCCGTTGGTGCAGCCAATCCAGCCGACCCGAACGCCCTTGAGGTCATCCTTGGAATACTTGAGCATGCAGGCAATATCCGCCAGCGCGTGCGCCGGATGACCGTCCGGGCTGCCGGCATTGATGACCGGAAACTGCACCTCCACATCCCGCTTTGCCCAGATGCGGGCCGGGAAGCCGTAGAGGTACATGCAATCCACATAGTAGTTGATGACGCCCATGAGCTGATGCTGATGCTGATCCAGCTCCTCACGCCATTCCCCGATGGTGCCCTGATAGATGGTCGAGCCGCCCATCTGCCGCACAGCGGCCGTGATGCACAGCCGTTCGGGCAGGGATTCCTGCGCAAAGAGCAGCATGGCTATGCGTTCGGTCATAAAATCGGTATGCGAACGGGCATCGGGAATGCCGCGCGCCTGCTGCACCAGCAACCAGCTCCCGGCCTCTCCCAGATCCTCCAGACTCAAGACATGACGTACCATAACCTTCACCTCCATAGGGGTTGGCGACTCTTGAACATAGCAATGCGACGGCAAACTGTCCAGCCGGCTGCATTCCCCTCCTTTTCCGTCCGCTGGCCCGCGTTCCCTGATATTTTGACACTTGTCGACACGTTCGAATCCTTATAATATATTAGGTCATTTCCATTGTGGAGGATATATGCGCGCCTTTCTCTTTGATCTTGACGGCACCCTGCTGGATACGCTGGCCGACATCGGCAACGCCTGCAATGCCATGCTGGCGGCCCACGGCTACCCCACGCATCCCGTGGAGGACTACCGTCGCATGATCGGCAACGGTTTCGGCATGCTGGTGCGCCGCGCCCTGCCCGACGAGGCCCTGACGGCCCTGCGGGCGGCCCTGCCCGACGAGGCCGCCGTGGAAGCCCTTGTGCGGGAAACGCGCGCCATCTATGCCGATCACCTCAATGACGCCACCCGCCCCTACGAGGGCATGCCGCAGGCCCTGCGGGAACTGGCCCGGCGCGGCATGCGCCTGGCTGTCTTTTCCAACAAGCCGGACGAGTATACCCGCATACTGGTGGAAGCCCATTTTCCCGGCGTCTTTTCCGTCATCCGGGGCGCGCGGCCCGATACCCCCCTCAAGCCCGATCCGGCAGGCGCCCTGTCTGTGATTGCGGCCACAGACACAACTGCTGGCCAATGCTTCTATGTGGGCGACAGCGACGTGGACATGCTCACGGCCCGCAATGCCGGCATGGTCGGCGTAGGCGTGGGCTGGGGCTTTCGCGGACTGGATGAGGTGCGGGCGGCCGGGGCCGAACGCCTCGTCCGCCACCCCCTGGAATTGCCGGGCCTGCTTGCTGACGAAAATCCATCCTGAAAACTGACGGAACATCCTATGGAACGACCCATTATCCAGATTGACGAGGAAAAGTGCAACGGCTGCGGCCAGTGCGTGCTGGACTGCGCCGAAGGCGCGCTGGCCGTCATTGACGGCAAGGCCCGCCTGATCAGCGAGGTGTATTGCGACGGGCTGGGCGCCTGCCTCAACTGCCCGCAGGGCGCGCTGACCCTGGTGACCCGCGAGGCTCCCGCCTTTGACGAGGCCGCCGCTCTGGCGGCCAAGGCCCGGCGCGAGGGCCGCCCCGCTCCGGCTGTCGGCGCGCACGGCTGCCCCGGCAGTGCGGCCCGCACCCTGACGCCCCTGGGCGAACCCGCGTCCGGGCCTGCCGCCCTGGCGGCGCACACGGCCACCTGGCCCCTGCAATTGCGCCTTGTGCCGCCCACAGCACCCTATCTGAGCGGTGCGCGCCTGCTGCTGGCCGCCCATTGCGCGGGCTTTTGCCTGCCGGATCTGCACCGCGACTGGCTGCCCGGGCGCGTGCCTGTCATTGCCTGCCCCAAGCTGGACGACAGCCGGGAATACCTGCAAAAGCTGACGGACATCCTTGCCGCCAACCCGAACATTGAGGAAATTGCCGTTCTGCGCATGAGCGTCCCCTGTTGCGGCGGGCTGGAAATGCTGGCGCGCAAGGCCGCCGAGGCCGCCGGCGTGGCAGCCCCCATCCTGAGCCATACGGTGCGGCTGGGCTGAGCGCCTGCGGGAGACTTGACAAAACATAGTAAGAAGCTAAGTTTTAGAAAAACCATTTGCGAATCACGAGACCGCCATGCCCATTCAGATTCCCGCCGACCTGCCCGCCCGCCTCGCCCTGGAAAACGAGAACATCTTTGTCATGACCGAGGAGCGTGCCGAACGGCAGGACATTCGCCCGCTGGAAATTGTCATCGTCAACCTCATGCCCACCAAGATCGCCACCGAGACGCAGCTGTTGCGCCTGCTGGGCAATTCGCCGCTGCAGGTGAACATTACCCTCCTGCGCACGGCCCTGCATGAGTCCAAACATACGCCCCTCATACATCTGGAGCGTTTCTACCGCACCTTTGACGAAATACGGCACCGGCGCTTTGACGGCATGGTGGTGACCGGCGCGCCGGTGGAGCATCTGCCCTTCGAGGAGGTGGACTACTGGCAGGAACTGCTGGACATCATGCAGTACGCTGCGGAAAACGTCTACTCCACCTTGTATATCTGCTGGGCGGCGCAGGCGGCACTCTATCACTTCTACGGCGTGCCCAAGTACGATCTGCCCGCCAAGCGGTTCGGCGTCTTCCGGCATCAGGTGCGGCAGGCCAATTGCCGCCTGTTCCGGGGCTTTGACGACAATTTTCCCGCGCCCCACTCCCGGCACACGGAAATCCGGGCCGAGGACGTGCGCAAGGTGCCGCAGCTGCGCATTCTGGCCGATTCGGACGAGGCGGGCCTCACCCTGGTGGAAAAGCTCGACCATACGCAAGTCTTCATGACCGGTCACCTGGAGTACGACCGGGGCACGCTGGAGGCCGAATACCGACGCGACCGCTTGCGCGGCATGAACACCCCGCCCCCGCGCCACTATTACCCGGACGAGGATCCGGACAGACTGCCGGTCATGACCTGGCGGGCGCACGCCCACCTTTTTTACAGCAACTGGCTCAATTACTACGTCTATCAGGGCACGCCCTTCGACTTCACCCGCGAAACCGTGCCCCTGCCGTAAGGAGACAGCCATGAAATTCTCGACCCGAACCCGTTACGGTCTGCGTTTCCTGCTTCGGCTCGCCCAACAATCGGACACCTCGCTGGTGCAGCTGGGGCAGGTCGCCCAGGAGGAAAACATTTCTTCCGGTTATCTGGAACAGATTGTGCGCGCCCTCAAGCCGCTGGGCATTCTCTATGCCGTGCGCGGCTCGGGCGGCGGCTACCGGCTGGCGCGGCCGGCGACCCAGATCAATCTGGAAGAGGTCTTTGCCAGGCTGGAAAGCGAAATTTCGCCCGTTTCCTGCCTGTCCGGCGGCAAGCATTGCCACCGGCAGGATGCCTGCATCTCACGGCACTTCTGGCATGAGCTTGACGAGCATGTCAGAAGTTTTCTGCGTGCCCGCACGCTTCAGGACATTCTGGATTCCGAGAAGGACGACTAGCCTTCGGGAGGACATACCATGTGGAATTATACCGACGCCGTTCATGATCATTTCCTGCATCCGCGCAACGCCGGGCCGCTGGCCGATGCCAACGCCATTGGCGAAGTGGGCAGTCTGGCCTGCGGCGATGCGCTCAAACTGTATCTGCGCATCAATGACAAGGGCATCATCGAGGATGCCGGCTTTGAAACCTTCGGCTGTGCCAGCGCCATTGCCTCCAGTTCCGTGCTCACGGAACTCGTCAAGGGCATGAGCGTGGATGAGGCCCTCAAACTCACCAACAAGGACATTGCCAATGCCCTGGGCGGCCTGCCCAAGGAAAAGATGCATTGTTCCGTCATGGGCGCGGAAGCGCTGGAAGCCGCCATCCGGCAGTGGAAGGGCGAACCGGCCGTGCCCCATGCCCATGAGGAGGGCAAACTTGTCTGCAAGTGCTTCGGCGTGACCGACGCCCAGATCCTGCGGGCCATTCGCGAGAACGGCCTCAAAACCGTGGAGGAGATCACCAACTATACCAAGGCCGGCGGCGCCTGTGGCGACTGCCTTGACCAGATTGCCGAAATTCTTGCCGATGAGCTGCGCCAGCCCCGCCTGAACGAACTCAAGCCCCGCCCCCGCCTGACCAATGTGCAGCGCATGCAGCGAGTCATGCAGGTCATTGACGAGGACATCCGGCCCCGGCTCGAGGCCGACGGCGGCAGCATCGAACTGGTGGACGTGGACGGCAAGCGCGTGCTCGTCAGCCTCGGCGGTCGCTGCGCCCAGTGCCGGGCCAGCGCCGTGACCCTGCATGATCTCGTCCAGCGCATCCTGCGCGAACAGGTGGAAGACGACATCACGGTGGAGGAAGCCTAGCCATGAAAACCATCTATCTTGACAACAACGCCACCACGGCCGTGGCCCCCGAGGTGCGGGACGCCATGCTGCCCTATCTGGGCGAACTCTACGGCAATCCCTCCTCCATGCACAGCTTCGGCGGGCGGGTGGCCGGGGCCGTGGACGAGGCCCGGCAGCGCGTGGCCGATCTGCTGGGCGCGCGGCCCGAGGAAATCATCTTCACCTCCTGCGGCTCGGAAAGCGACAACGCCGCCTTCTGGAGCGCCCTGCAGACCCAGCCCGAAAAACGGCGCATCATCACCACCCGCGTGGAACATCCGGCCATTCTCAATGTGGCCCAGTACTGGGAACGGCAGGGCTATCAGGTGACGTATCTGCCCGTGGACGACAAGTGCCGTCTGGACATGGACGCTTACGCCCACGCCCTGAGCGAGGATACCGCGCTCGTCAGCATCATGTGCGCCAACAATGAGGTGGGGACGATCTATCCCGTGGAAGAGATGGCCCGCATGGCCGCCGACAAGGGCGTGCTCTTCCATACCGATGCCGTACAGGCCGTGGGCAAGGCGCCGCTGCATCTGGGGCAGTCGGCCATTGGCATGCTCTCCCTTTCCGGGCACAAGCTGCATGCCCCCAAGGGCATCGGCGTGCTCTATGTGCGCAAGGGGGTGCGCTTCCGGCCCCTGCTGCGGGGCGGCCATCAGGAGAACGGACGCCGGGCCGGCACGGAAAACGTGCCCTACATCATCGGCCTGGGCGAGGCCGCCCGGCTGGCGGCGGCGCACATGGAGGATGAGCGTACCCGCGTGGCCCGGCTGCGCGACCGGCTGGAAAGCGGCCTGCTCGCGGCCATTCCGGACTGCCGCGTCAACGGCGATACGGAAAACCGGCTGCCCAACACCAGCAATATCGCCTTCAAGAATGTCGAGGGCGAAGCCATCCTGCTCATGCTCGACCAGCTGGGCATTTGCGCCAGCTCCGGTTCGGCCTGCACCTCGGGCAGCCTCGAACCCTCCCATGTGCTGCGGGCCATGGGCGTGCCCTTTACCTATGCCCACGGGTCGGTGCGCTTCTCCCTCTCCCGCTACACCACGGAAGAGGAGGTGGACTTCACCCTACGGCATGTGCCGTCCGTCATCGAGACCCTGCGCAAAATCTCGCCCTTCAAGGGCTAGGCCGCCGGGGAGCGTCCGCTGTCGGACGCTCCCCGTTGCCGCCGCGCGTTTTCCGCGCTGTCCGCTTTGCCGTCACAGGAGACAACAATGAAACAGTGCATGGATGCCGAAAAACTCCATCGCCGTATCGGCAAGCTCATCGGCCAGCTCAAGGCCATTGACCAGATGATCGACCGCGACGTGCCCTGTGAGGAAGTGCTCATGCAGATCAATGCCGTCAAGGGCGCGCTGCACCGGGTGGGGCAAATCATCCTCGAAGGGCATTTGCAGCATTGCGTGCGCGACGGTATCGAACACGGGGATGCCGAAGCCACCATTGCCGCCTTTGCCAAGGCCATCGAGCACTTTTCCCGGCGCAGCTGAAAAAAAATTTTTTTTCGGGCCGCCCTTGACTACCCATACCCCTATGGGTATATAAACCGCATCTGAAGATGATTTTCATTTTTCTGCGGCAAGGAGGTCATATGCTGGCGGATGTGAAACAATGGCTGAAGGAGGAACCCCGACAGGCGGCGACGCTGGGCCTGTCCGCGCTGGCGCTGGCGCTGAGCTTTTGCGGCGTGCGCTTCGGGCCGGTCGATCCGGCCTGGCTGGCGGTGCTGCTCTGCGGGCTTCCCATCGTCCGGGAAGGGGCTGAAGGGCTGTTCACCCGTTTTGACATCCGGGCCGACGTGCTGGTCTCGCTGGCCCTCATCGCGGCGGTCATCATCGGCGAAATATTCGCTGCCGGGGAGGTCGCCTTCATCATGCAGCTGGGCGCGCTGCTGGAGGCGCGCACCGTGGCGCGCGCCCGGGCCGGCATCGAACGTCTTGTGCACCTGACGCCGCGCACGGCCCGCCGCCTGGCCGCCGGCGGCACGGAAAGCGTCATCCCCGCCGAAGCCGTGCGCGTGGATGACGTGCTGCGCGTCCTGCCCGGCGAAACCGTGCCCGTGGACGGGGTCATTCTCACGGGGCAGACGGCCATTGATCAGTCGGTCATGACCGGGGAATCCCTGCCCGTGGACAAGGCCCCGGGCGACGAGGTCAGCAGCGGCACGGTCAATCAGTTTGGGGCCTTTGACATGCGGGCCGTCAGGGTCGGCGAGGACAGCGCCCTGCAGCGCATGATCCGCCTTGTGCAGTCGGCGGATGCGGGCAAGGCGAAAATCGTGCGTCTGGCGGATCGCTGGGCCACCTGGATCGTGCTCACGGCGCTCATTGCCGCTGTCGGAACCTGGATCGTGACCGGCGAGGTGCTGCGGGCGGTGACCGTTCTCGTGGTCTTCTGCCCCTGCGCGCTGGTGCTGGCCACGCCCACGGCCATCATGGCCGCCATCGGCAATGCCACGCGCCACGGCGTGCTGATCAAGGAAGGCGATGCCCTGGAACGGCTGGCGCGGGTGCGCACCGTGGCCTTTGACAAGACCGGCACCCTCACCTGCGGCACACCCGGCGTGGCCCGCATTCACAGCATCCTGCCCGATCTTGCCCCTGACGAATTGCTGCGCCTGACCGCTGCCGCCGAGGAGCGCTCCGAACACCCGCTGGGCAAGGCCATTGTGCGCCATTTCCGGGAAAGCGGTCAGCCTGCCGCCACGGCCGAGGATTTCCGCATGCTGCCCGGACGCGGCGTCAGCGCCCGCGTGGAGGGCCGGGAGGTGCTGGCGGGCAATGCCGCCCTGCTGGCCGAAAGGGGCGTCAGCCTGCCTCCGGAACTGGAAAGCGCCGCGCAGGAGGCACGCGCCGAGGGACAGGCCCTTGTGTTGGCCGCGCTGGACGGCAAGGCCGCCGGCTTTGTGGCCCTGGCCGACGATGTGCGCCCCACGGCCGGGGAAGCCCTCTCGGGCCTGCAACGCTGCGGCGTGGAAACCGTGCTGCTCACCGGCGACAGCGAGGCCGCGGCGCAGGCCGTGGCGCGCCGGCTCCCTGTGCATGAAGTGCGCGCCCACTGCCTGCCCGAGGACAAGTTGCAGTGGATCGCCCGGCGCGAGGCAGCCGGGCAGCCGGTCTGCATGATCGGCGACGGCATCAACGACGCCCCGGCCCTGAAAAGCGCGCTGGTGGGCGTGGCCATGGGCGGCGTGGGCAGCGACATTGCCGTGGACGCGGCAGACATGGCCCTTGTGCAGGACGACATCCGCGAACTGCCGCACATCTTCGCTCTGGCCCGGCGCATGATGCGCACCATTGTCTGCAACCTCTCCTTCTCCCTGATCCTCAATTTCGCGGCCATCTTTCTGGCCATGACCGGCCTGCTCTCGCCGGTGAGCGGGGCGCTGGTGCACAATGCCGGCTCAGTGCTGGTCATCGTCAACTCCGCCCTGCTCCTGCACTGGCAGGCCCGCCGCAGCGCACAGTGAACACAGGCCGGGGCCGCATTTGCGCTTGCGACGCGGCAGAGGGGTGCGAAAAAGGCCGGCGGCGTGGCCCGTCGCCCCCGGCAACGAAACGCAACAGGGGCCGCCCGGCAAGGCGGCCCCTGTTCGTCAGGCATGGCGCGTGCGGCACCGGCTTAGCCGGCCTTCATGTTTTCCACGAGCCGGCCCAGCTCCTGGGACTGGCGGGCCAGTTCGGCCACGGCCTGCGCGCATTCGTTCATGGCGGCCGATGACTGGCTCGTGAGTTCGTTGACGCTGTTGATGGAACGGTTGATTTCGTCGCTGGTGGCGGACTGCTCCTCGCTGGCCGTGGCAATGGACTGAATTTCGTTGGCCGCGCTTTCCGCATCCGCAACGATGTTTTGCAGCGCGCCTTCGGCCTGCTCCGCCAGCTCGGTGGAGGTCTCGATCTGATTGACGGCCGTTTCCACGGCATGCAGACTTTCGTTCATGCTGGCGTTGATGGCCGCAATGGCCCGTTCCACATCAGCGGTGGACGACATGGTCTTTTCGGCCAGCTTGCGCACCTCATCGGCCACCACGGCAAAGCCGCGTCCGGCCTCGCCGGCCCGGGCGGCCTCAATGGCGGCATTGAGGGCCAGCAGGTTGGTCTGATCCGCAATATCGGAAATGACCCCCATGATGCCGGTAATGGCCGTAGTCTTATCCTGCAGATCGCCCATGTCGTTCTTGAGCTTGACGGAAAGGGTATGCAGGGTCTGGGTGCTTTGCAGAGAACGCCGCACCACATCCTTGCCCACGATGGCCTGTCCTCGCGCCTGATCGGCCATGGAAGCGGCCGTCGCGGAATTCTTGGCCACCTCCTGCACGGTGGCGGTCATCTCGTTCATGGCCGCAGCCACTTCCTGCAGGCGCTGGGCGATTTCCTGCGCATTGCCGGAAGCATGTTCGATCTGGGCGGAAAGCTCCACCGATGCCGAGCTGATGATGCCGACGCTGCCTTCCAGATTGCCGGCAGCGGCCATCATGCCGTCGCGCTTGGCGGTTTCGGCCTGCCGGGCGGCTTCCTGCGCCTGCTGGGTGGCGACCTGCGCCCTGTCCGTGGCCTGACGCGCCTCTTCGGTCATCCGGTTGGCTTCGGCGATCTTTTGCTTGAGGGTGGCGACCATGAGGCGCAAATCATCGGCCAGCAGGCCGGTTTCGTCCGTGCCCGTCACGTCCAGTTCGCGGTCAAGATCGCCATGAGCAACCGCCTGGGCAAAGACCTGGGTCTTGGCCAGCGGACGGGTGACCATGCGGGTCAACGTAATGGAAAGACAGATGCCCAGCAGCAGAATGATCGCCACGGCGGCCGTCACGACATTCCGGGAATTGCTCAACAGGGTATAGGTATTTCCTACCTCCTCGACGGTGCGGTTGGAAAGGACTTCCGTCACCTTGCGCACTTCCTCATAGGCAGCGTTATAGCTCGCCACGCGCGTGTCATTGAGGCGGGCGCTCTCGATCTGCAGGGCAACAAGTTGCCTGACCTGATTGCTGAAGTCGGCATAGGCCCTGCCCGCCGTATCGAACATGGCGCGGTATTCGTCGAGCAGGAGATGTTCGCGGATCTTTCTGGCATCGGCATCAATGCCCGCCAATGTCGCCTCGAGAGCGGAAAAGGCCTGCACATCCCTGCGGCGCTCCGCCACCAGCAGATCCCGCTGCACATTGAGCACCCGCGCGACAATGGCATCCGCATCGTCCATATTGTGGGAATACTGCCTGGCAGCGTCAAAATTGCCTTGCTCCACAAAGCCCCGCAGGGTCTGGCCCATGGTGGAGATGAGCTTGCGCATCACATTGATGGATGTGCTTGCGCTGTCCAGCATGCTCTGTGTGGCCGCTTCCGTTTGCCGGGCAACATCCACGCCCTTGACCACTGCGTCATTGTAGGCGCTGAAATCCTTTTCATATTGCTGGATGAAGGCGGTTTCCGTCTCTCCGGGAAAATCCTTGCTCAGGGCGCGAAAACGGTCGAAATGCTCGCTGGCCCTTTTCAGGAAATCTTGGCCTTGCGCATAGCTTGTTTCGTTGCCGGTTTCAAAGAAAACCCGCATGTTGTACGTTCCCAGCAAAAGATTGCCCAGCAGGGCGTTGAGGCTGGTCAATTTCGGCATGTTGTCCGTTGCCGTCTCCTCGGAAACCCGTATGCCGCCGTACATGGCGCGTATGGCGATGTACGAGACGATGCAGGTAAAGACAAGCAGCACGGCAAAACCGCCGCCTATCTTCCTGGTCAGATTCAGGCGCATGGATTACTCCTCCGCTGTCATTTTCGCCGGTGGCGAAAGCACATTCCTTCTTCTTCTTGCGGCTGCGCAAAAACGGCTTTCCACATGACAGACTCAGGGGGGGTAAGAGTTCGTCCAAAGCAAGAAGGAAAGGAGGATGGGGTGATATGTTTTGGCGTCAGCTCTCCGCGTCGTTTCGCTGATGTTATCGGTTTTTTCCTGTTATTGATTAGGGGCCAAGGCATGACATTTTGCTTTTTGTCAGGGATGAACGAAAAAAAGCCTCCCCGCCCGCCGCGACAGCGGCACGCACGAAAGGAGGGCGTTTTCCCCGGGGAAAACGCCCTCCGCAAGTGGCATGGGGGCTGACGCTCAGGCGTCGGCGTTCGCCTTGGCAACGGCAGGCGCATCATGGGCCTGCCGCAGGCGGCGCATGGCCTCCCGGTTCAGAAGACGCTGATTGTCGCTGCCGCGAAATGCCAGCTCCAGATTGCGGCGGCTTTCCACATAGGGGCCGTCCACCAGCACATCCGCCTGTTCCAGCAGGCGGCGCACGGCCGGTTCCCGCTCGCCGCGCTCGAGAAGCTGCTCGAAGGTGAAGCCGGAATAGATCATCACCTCCTTGCCGCGCGCATGCACGGCCTCGGCCAGCACCGCCAGCGCTTCCGGCTGGAGGAAGGGTTCTCCGCCGGAAAAGGTGATGCCGCTGAGCAGGGGATCCTCGTCAAAGCGCGACAATATGGCGTCCGTTGGCATCAGGAAGCCGCCATCGAGCGCGTGGGTGTGCGGATTGTGGCAGCCGGGACAATGGTGTTCGCAGCCTTGGGTGAACACCACAAAGCGCACACCCGGCCCGTCCACGACGGATTCCTCCACAATGCCGCTCAGCCGCAGATCAGGCATGCTTGACCCGGTCGTGCTCTTCGGCGCGCTTGGCATTGTTGAAGCGGTCCAGCGTGCCCACCAGATAGCCGGTGATGCGGCGCACGCGCTCAAAGGCCACGCCCTCGCCCACCAGCTTTTCCTGCAGGGCAGGCTGGGGTTCTTTCAATTTGGACGGCATCAGCATGTCGCAAACTCCTCCTCTTGTTTAGTGTTGCTCATGTTGACAATGACACGGGGCCACGGGCATCCCGGGGAAACGGCGGCGCAGCTCGCGCAGCTTTTCCTCGCTGATCGGCTCGCCGTCGCGGCGACCGCAGCGGGGGCACTGATCATTGATGACGCCCACATAACCGCACACGGGATCACGATCCAAGGGATGATTGATGGAGCCGTAACCCACGCCCTGATCGTGCATGTAGCGGATAATATCTTCAAACGCCTTGAGATTTTTGCAGGTATCGCCGTCCAGCTCCACATAGGTGATGTGGCCGGCATTGGTATAGGCGTGATAGGGAGCCTCCAGCTGGATCTTGCGGAAGGCCCGAATGGGATAATAGACCGGCACATGGAAGGAATTGGTATAGTATTCCCTGTCCGTGATGCCGGGAATTTCGCCGTATTTGCGGCGGTCGATGCTGACGAAGCGCCCGCTCAGGCTTTCGGCGGGGGTGGCGATGAGGGAGAAATTGAGACCCGTGGCCGCGGACTCGTCGTCGCAGCGTTTACGCATGTGGGCCACGATGTCCAGCCCCAGACGCTGGGCCTCCTCGCTTTCGCCGTGATGCGCGCCGATGAGGGCCTTGAGCGTTTCCGCAAGGCCAATGAAGCCCACGGTCAGCGTGCCGTGCTTGAGCACCTCGCCCACGCGATCGTCCCAGCCGAGCTTGTCCGAGTCCAGCCAGATGCCGTTGCCCATGAGGAAGGGATAATTGCGCACCTTTTTGGCGGCCTGAATCTTGAAACGATGCAGAAGCTGCCGGAAGACAAGATCGATCTTCTCGTCCAACAGACGGAAGAAGGCCTGCACGTCGCCGTGCGCCTCCAGCCCGAGACGCGGCAGATTGATGGAAGTGAAGCTCAGGTTGCCGCGCCCGCAGGTGACCTGCCGTTTCGGATCATGCACATTGCCGAGCACCCGGGTGCGGCAGCCCATGTAGGCCACTTCCGAATTGTAACTGCCGTCGTAATATTGCAGGTTGAAGGGCGCGTCGATAAAGCTGAAATTGGGGAACAGGCGCATGGCCGAGGTGGCAATGGCCAGCTGGAAGAGATCGTAGTTGGGGTCGCCGGGATGGTAGTTGACGCCTTCCTTGACCTTGAAGATCTGCACCGGGAAAATGGATGTCTCGCCGCCGCCCAGACCGGCCTGCGTGGCCAGCAGGAGATTCTTGACCGCCATGCGGCCCTCGGCCGAAGTATCCGTGCCGTAATTGACCGAACTGAACGGCACCTGCGCCCCGGCGCGGGAATTCATGGTGTTGAGATTGTGCACAAAGGCTTCCATGGCCTGATAGGTGCGGCGATCAGTGCAGGCGAGCGCCTCCTCGGCGGCATAGGCATGGGCGGCCCGGACAAGCGGGCGCATGTCCTCGGAAACGAGTTCCTCCTGACGGCGGCCGTATTCGTCGCAATGGTTCAGGCGGATGCCGTCGCCGGTGGCCACGCGCAGTTTTTCGGTGAGCGCGCTGGCCTCTTCGGCGGGCATGTCGGCGCGAATGCGCAGATAGGCGGTAAAGGCGCGGGCATATTCCTTGCGAAAGGTCTTGGCCACGCCCTCGGCCATGCAATAGTCGAAGTGCGGCACGCTCTGGCCGCCGTGCATCTCGTTCTGATTGGCCTGAATGGCGATGCAGGCCAGGGCGGCATAACTCTCGATGGACTGCGGCTCGCGCAGGAAGCCGTGCCCCGTGGAAAAGCCGTCCCGGAACAGGCGCAGGAGATCTATCTGGCAGCACGTTTCCGTGAGCATGTAGAAATCCTTGTCGTGGATGTGGATATCGCCGTTGATATGGGCGGCCGAGGCATCCTTGGGCAGAACGTAGTTGTCCGTGAAATACTTGGCCCCCTCGGAGCCGTACTTGAGCATGGTGCCCATGGCCGTGTCGCCGTCGATATTGGCGTTTTCGCGCTTGATGTCCTCCTCGCGGGCCGGCGCATAGGTCAGGGTCTTGTAGATGTCCATGAGGTAGGACTCGGCATTGCGCAGCTTGGCATGCTCGGCCCGGTAGAGAATGTAGGCCTTGGCCGTGCGCGCGTAGTCGTAGCGGATGAGCGTCTCTTCCACCACGTCCTGAATTTCCTCCACATGGGAGAGGCCCTTCTCGTCCAGCTTGGCGCAGACCTTGTCCGTGAGGAACAGCAGATCCGTGGAGGACATGTCCTCCCCTTCCACGGCGCGATTGGCCCGGGAAACGGCATTGAGTATCTTGACGGAATCAAAGGGCGCAACCGTACCGTCGCGCTTGACGATGCTGACCGGCATGACAGTTCCTCGTGGTTATGGGCGGATTCTCGACAGGAGCGCGACAGGCTGCGCCCCTTCCCTCGCACGGCAAATGCCCGTTGCCCGGAGGTCACGTCCCGAAGACGAACGCAAGCAGGTCTTCCGGCTCATCACCCTCTTCCCGGTCTTCCCGGCTGGCCGTTGCGGCAACCAGTGACGCGCGGGGGAAAGAAGTCTCGTGATTTACGGCGGCGGGTCCGCTCCCGCTTTGCACGGGATTCCCTGTCAGGCCTTGCGGCACTTGCGTGTCACCAACATGGCCCACGGCCCGACTTTCTGTCAACGCCGAAAAAAAACTTGCATTCATAACTCAAGAAAATATCTAGAAAAAAAAGGAAATGCCCGCCAGTTCTTGCCTGGCGGGCACCCCCTCTCGCAAAGCCTTGCCGGACGCGGATTTTTTTACGCCGGAAAAGTTATCTTTTATTTGTTTTTAGTCCAAAATGAACGGCCTGCGCCGCTGTCAGCCGATAACCCGGGGCAGGGTCACAGCCCCCTGCGGCATGACGATGGTGGGCACGGCAAGGCTGCCGCCGTGGAAGCTCGCGGCCAGCTCCAGCGCCTTGTCCAGCGTGGGCACGGCGTGCAGGCGCGTGGAGGCGAAAAGGGCCGGCTCCATAGCCGTGACAAGGATGACGTTGTGCCTTTCCGCAGCCTCGGCCAGCAAAAGGCCCACATAGCCGCCGATGGAAAAGGTCTCCCGCAGGGCGGCTTCCCGGGCCGCATGATCGGCATAGGCCGTGAGCTGCCGTTCCGTCTCGGCATTGCCGAAGCCGTCGGGATTGCGGGCCAGCAGGATCATGGTGCCGCCCTCCTCCGTGGCCGCCAGCGCATTGCTGAGCAGCTTGATCTCCTGAAAGACGTTCATGTCGCGCGGCGCGCCGCCCGCGCTGGCCACCACCAGCGGCACGCGGCGGGGAATATCCACGCGATCCATGCGCTCCACCTGCGCACAGGCCGCCCGGTGCGCGGCCAGCCAGTGCCCGGCAAAGGCCGCGATGATTTCCGCTCGGGCATTGGTGATGACGTTGAGGCTGAAGCAGGGCTTGAGCAGGGCCGCGCCTTCGGCCAGATCGGCCTGAAAGACGTTTTCGTCCAGAATGCCCGCCCGCACCAGCGGATTGGTGCCGCTGTCCGCTGCGGCATTGAAGGCCAGATGGTGATGGCGCTGGATGGTTTCGTACCCGCAGATGCCGGGCACGAGCATTTTCGGCCCGCCGCCGAAGCCCGCGAGGAAATGAAAAACCACGCCGCCGCACAAAATGATCCTGTCCGCCGCCACGGCCTCCCTGTTGACCCGGATGGGCGTGCCGCGCGAGGTCGTACCCACCTCCACGAGGTCAGCCTCATCCCGGCACTGGTGATCCACGATGCGGATGCGCCGCGCCACCTCGGGGGAGACAAGGCGGACATGCTCCTCGGGCGTGTGGCGACGGTGCGCGCCCGTGGCCACCAGCAGGGTCATGTCCGCATCCGGGATGCCGCAGGCATTGAGGGCGGCCACCACTTCCGGCACATAGATCTGCGGCGATTGCCAGAGGCGGGAAATATCGGGAATGACGATGCAGACCTTTTCCCCGGGCCGCACGACGCCGTCAAGGCGCGGCGAGTCCACGGGCTGCTGCAGGGCCTGCCGCACCACCTCCGCCGAGGACAGGGACGGCACATCCACGGCATGGGGCCGCAATTCGGCCACCAGACAGCCTTCGGGCACCTCGAGGGCATATTCGCTGTCGCCGTATTTCAGAAGATGTCTGGACATGGGAGAACTCCGGGCTGAGGTGAAAGAAGATTCCATCCGACCCAAAGATGCCGGCAATGTCAAGCCGCCGGGCACAGGCGCGGCATCGGGAACGGCGCGCCGCCGCATGGAAGCCGCCCGGGACGCTGCGACCGTCAGGAGCGAAAGACGCCGCGCGCCAGATCCGTCGCCCGTTGCCGGGCGATCCAGCGATCCAGCGCGGCGATGCCCGCATCATCATCCAGGTTCAGCCAGCGGATGGGGCCTTCGCGCAGGGGCAGAACAGCCTGCTTTGTGAAGCGCATGTGGATGTTGGCGCTCATCTCGCGGCGATTGCGGCTCACGGCCACGCAGCGGGCTGCGGCAAAGACGTTGACGCTGCCCTCCTGCGCGTCATCCAGAGAAAGATAGAGGAGCATGAGGGTGGAAGCGTCAATATGCACATCCTTCAGCAGGGGATCATTGTTCAGGCGCACAAAGGCCCCGCCGGCGGAAATATCCACAATCTCGGTGCGGGCCTTCATTTCCGGCGTGTAGCGGGCAATGGCCCCCAGCATGACCTCGCCCTCTTCGGGCAGCACGGGCGCAAACCAGAAGCAGGCCATATGACATTGGGACGGCTGAAGAAAATAGCGCGGATGCCGCCGCAGTTCCCGCTGCACGCAGCGAAAGGGCGTCTTGATGCGCACGGCCAGCAGTTCCCCGCCCGCTTCCGGCCAGAGACTCGCCGTCTCGCCCGCGGGCATGACCGACAGCACCGTGCTCTTGCTGTAAAAGCCGTAACGCCGTCCGGTCAGACGTTCCTGCGTGGTCAGGCGCAAATCACCCGCCGAAAGCGGCAGACGGATGTCCGATCCTTCCAGGGTCTGCATCTCCTGCCCGGATTCCGGCTCGCGCACCTTGAAATACAGGCTGCATTCCTGCCCGGCCAGCTTCTGCGGCAAGGCCGCCGCCCGGCACAGCAGGGTGGCGCTTTCCCTGTCCATGTGCAACAGACGGCATTCCGCAGGCCCGAGTTCGCGCGGACGCTCCGGGGAGGACAGGCAGATGGGCACCTGTTGCTGCCGGGCGCAAAGCAGGGCTGTGGTGATGGTCGGGCACCAGAGGCAAAGGCTATCCTCATCCGGCGAAAGATTTTTTTGTTCTGTCATCATGGCGGGTTCCGTGGGCAGAATCTAGCTCATGCCCCGGACGCTGTAAAGGCCGCATCCGCTGCCCCGCCAAAGACGAACGCGCCCCGCCGTTGCCGGCGGGGCGTCGTTGGTCATGCATGCGCAGGGCCGTTAGCGGGCGGCCGGTGCCGCCGCCGGAGCGGCTCCGTCCGCCTGCGGCGTGAGCAACAGCTCGCGCCGGGCCTCGGGGTCAAGATACTTGCGGGCCACGGCCTGCACGTCTGCGGGCGTCAGCTTGGCCGCCCTGTCCAGCACATCCCGCCGGAAGGAAGCCGGCAGACCGAGAATGGCGAGGGTGGCGCTCTCCGTGGAGCGCGCGCCGAGGCTCTGCCGTCCGCGATGGTATTCCCCTTCCAGACGGTTGAGGCCCTTTTCCAGCAGGGCGGCGGGCAGGGGATGCTGCCGCACGTCCTCGATGACGGCGGCAAAGCCCTTGCGTGCCTGCTCCACCTTCCCGGGCGTGGTGCCGATGTAAAAGGCCATGAGTCCCGTCTCAGGCAAGCTCTGGTAGAAGGAGGTCACCGTATAGCCAAGGCCCTGCTCGTCCCGCATCTTGCTGAAGAGCAGACCGCTCTGCCCCGAAAGGACGGCATCGAGCAGCATGAGGGCGGGCGCGTCGGGATGATCCTGCGGGACGGTGGGAAAGACCTGCAGAAGATAGGCCTGATTGCGGCCCGGCATGGTCAGGCCCGCCGCCTTCTCAGTCGTCCATTGCGGGGCCTGCACGCCGGCAAAGGCGGCATCCGGCACAGGCAGTTGGGCAGCCCAGTTTTTGACGGCGGCGGGATCAAAATCCCCGGTGATGGTCAGTACCCACGGCAGGGCCGCCTGCCGCTTCCAGTAGTTCAGCAAATCCTCGCGCGTGAAGCGGTCGAGATTTTCCGGCGTGCCGAGACCGTCAAAACCGTAGCAGTGATCGCCGAAAAGGAAGGGCCGTACCCGGGAGAACAGCAGGGCCTGCGGATTGTCATGACGACGGGCCAGTGCAGCCTTCATGTTCTGCACCTGCCGTTCCATATCCCTTTTCTCGAAACGCGGCGAACGCAGCATGGCGTCAAGCTGCTGGAAGTATTCGCCGCCAAAGCGGGCCGGGCCGCTCATGTCCACGGAAAAGGTCTGCACCCCCGCCGAGGCCGACAGGGCTGCCGCCCGCTCGGAAAACCAGCGCTCCACGGCCTGCGCGTCCATGCTGCCGTATCCGTCGGTCAGGGTCTGGGCCGTCAGCTCGGCAAGGCCCTGCTGCCCGGGCGCCAGCAGCGCATTGCCGCCGCCCTGCCGGAAGCTCAGGGCCACATAGGGCACGGTGCCGTCGCGTTGCAGAATGAGCGTCCGCCCCTTGCCGAGATCGATGCGCTCCGGAACCGCCACGTCGCCCTGCCCGCCCGCGAGGCTGCCGGCAGCCGACACGGCCGGCCAGTTGCGCTCGAGAATGGCTCCCAGATCCGGGATAGCCGCACCTTGCGGCACCAGCAGGCGCACGCGCAGCCGCTCGGGCCGCAGCCATTGCCGCACGGTCTCCTTCAGCCGGGCAGCATCCACCGCATCCAGCGCACTGCGCAAATTGCGCTCGCCCTGACGGCCGCCCATTTCAAACTGCACGGTTCCCCGCCAGGAGGCCAGACCGTTGAGCGTCTCTCCGGCGCGATCCATGTTGTCGGCCAGATTGCAGCGCGCGCGCTCAATGGCGTCCGGCGCGAAATCGCTCTTTTCCAGCGCGCCCAGATCCCGCGTCAGGCTCTCCCAGAAAGTTTCCAGATGGGTCACGTCCAGCGTGGCGGACAGATAGATCAGCCCGGCCCGCTTGAGGCTCATATTTCCCATGCTGATGCTGTCCACCAGCCGTTTTTCGTACTGATACTTGCGGTAGAGGGTCGAGGTGCCGTCCCCGCCCAGCACATAGGTCAGCACATCCAGATCCACGGAACGGATGTCGGGCAGGCCCGGCGCGGGCAGGGCAAGGCCCAGATAGACCTTGTTCCACGGGCCGCGCACCACCTCCACCTGCGGGCCGCCGGGAGCGCCGGCCAGATCCACGGGCGCGGGCGCGGACAGATCCGACGTGTTCTTCAGCCCGCCGAACAGTTTTTCGGCATGGGCCAGCACCTGCTGCGGATCAATGTCGCCCGCCACCAGCAACAGCATGTTCTGCGGCTGATACCAGGCGGCAATATAGTCGCGCAGATCCTGGGCCGTGATGCCCCGGATGGTCTCCTCGAAGCCGATGATGGGCCGCCCGTAGACGCTGTTTTTCAGCCCGGCCACCTGCAGGGACTCGAACAGACGCCGCCTCGGATCGTCGTCATCGCCGTGCAATTCGGAAATGACCACCTTTTTCTCGCTTTCCAGCTCCTCGGCGTCCAAGGTGGCGTTGAAGGCCATGTCGTGCACCACGTCCATGCCGGTCTGCCAGTGTCTGGCGGGCATGTCGGTCAAATAATAGGTCATGTCGAAGGAGGTGGCCGCGTTCAGATAGCCGCCCAGCTCCTCCACATCCTGCGCTATCCGCCCCTTGGGACGGTTCGTGGTGCCCTTGAACACCATGTGCTCCAGCACATGGCTGATGCCGGCCTGATCGGGCCGCTCATTGGCCGACCCCGTGCCCACATAGAGGCGCGTGCAGACCAGCGGGAAGCGCGTATCCCGAATGATATAGACCGTCAGCCCATTTTTCAGGCGTGTCAGCATTTCTTCACCCTGTTTCATCTGAGGCGGCTGCGCCGCAGCCGCAGGCGAGGGCGCGGCGTGCGACGGCGGCACAACAAGCCCCAGCGTCAGACAAAAGCCGGCCAGCCAGCCGGCAACGATTTTTGCAGTCATAGATTCTCCCCGGCGCCGTGGCGCCGTTTGCGTTGGAACATATTTTTATTAACCACGGCCCGTGCCGCTGGCAAGCGACAAGATGCCCCCCGAAGCGTTCGCCCGCGTATTTCCAAGGCCGGCTCTAAGTTTTCGGGCCGCCGCGCCGATAAGCTCAGGATAGGGCGACTGGTGAAAAACTGCCCTTCCCCCTCGGAGGTGAACGAATGAAACTGGCCCTGAAACTGAGTCTGAGCGTCTTCCTGAGCGTGTGCGGCGCTGTCGTGCTGGCCCTGCTCGCCTATTTCGGAACCGGCGCCATTCGCCAGTCGGCAGATGAGGTATCGCGCGACGTCATGCCCGTGGCCGCCGCATCCGGCCATCTGGCGGCCATACTGGGGGATCTGCGGGCCGCCGAACTGCAAATGGCCTTTGCCCCCACGCCGGATGCCCGGCATCAGGCCATGCAGCGCGGCGCGGCCCTTCTTGGCGAACTGCGCGACAGCATGAAGGGCTTTCCCCTGAATGCCGGCCCCGACCGCCCGGCGGCCAAGGCCGATGAAAATCCGCAGGATGCCGTCCGGCAGGCGCGGGAATTCCTCGAGCAGCCCCGGGGCCGCGCGGCCGCCGATGCGGATCCCGCCGCCATGCGCCACAGCTGGGAACTCTGCCGGGCAATCCTCGATCGCTATGTGACCGAACATGAACGACTTGCTGAGCAACTGCGGCACATGGCGCAGACGCCCCCCGCCGAAGCCGGGCAAGCCTCCTCCCCGGCAAGCCGTCAGCCGCATAGCCCGCTGTTGGCGGAACATGCCGAACTCTACAGCCTCAGCCACGACCTGCTCCGCGAAATCTTCCGGCGCAGCAGCCGACTGGCCGATGAAAGCGCCCAGTCCGCCCTGCAAAAGGCGGAAAGCACCCAATGGTACATTCTGCTGACGCTTGGTCTCACCATCCTGATCACCGTGGGCTTTACCGCCTGGATCATCCGGGACACCCTGCGCAAGCTGGGCAAGGATCCCGATGAACTCATGGCCGTGACGGATCTCATCGCCCAGGGACGGCTGGACATCGCCGACGACGGCGAGTCCTGTGGCGTCTTTGCCAATATCATCAAAATGGCCATCAATCTTTTTGAACACATGCGCAAGGCCCAGGAAGAAGCCTACAAGGCCTGGGAAGAGTCCGCCGTGGCGCAGGAAGCCATGCAAAAGGCTGAAGCCGCCCAAGCCTATGCCGAACGCGCCCGCAAGGAAGGCATGCTCAATGCCGCCACCCAGATTTCCACCATCGTGCAGGCCCTCACCAGCGCCATCGAACACTTTTCCCAGCAAATCACGCAGGCCCGTGAAGGCTCTTCCACCCAGGCCGCCCGCATTACCGAAACCGCAAGCGCCATGGAACAGATGAATACCTCGGTCGCCAATGTCGCCCACAATGCCGTCAGCGGAGCCGAAGCCGCGCAGGATACCCGCAGCAAGGCAGAAGGAGGGCGCGAAACCGTCAGACGCTGCGCCGCCAGCATCAACAATGTGCGCGATCATGCCGCCGCCCTCAAGGAGGACATGGAAACCCTTGCCAAACACGCCAGCAGCATCGGCGAAATCATGGGCGTCATCAGCGACATCGCTGATCAGACCAACCTGCTGGCCCTCAACGCCGCCATTGAGGCTGCCCGCGCAGGCGAGGCCGGACGCGGATTTGCCGTGGTGGCCGATGAAGTGCGCAAACTGGCCGAAAAAACCATGGCCTCGGCCGGAACCGTGCACACCGTGGTGACCAGCATCCAGCAAAGCACCCGCACCAGTGTGGAACAAATGGAAGTCTCCATGAAGCTGGTGGAGGAATCCACTGAACTGGCCGGCGATTCCGACGCTGCCCTGGCCGACATCGTCACCACCATTCAGCGCGCCGTGGAACAGGTGCGCGCCATTGCCGATTCCAGCGAACAGCAGTCCACGGCCAGCGCCGCCATTACCCGCAATATCCAGCACGTCAGCGACATCGCCGAAGGCAACGCTCAGGCCATGCTCGACGCCGCGCAAAGCCTCCTCGAGGTCATGGAACAAGTGCAGATCCTGCGCGATCTCGTGGATGAACTCATCGAAAAATCCGGCGACTCCCGCAAGTCAGCCAAAGCGGACGCCCCTGCGGAAGCCCTGGTGTGATTTTTGCGAGGGGGAGAGAGCTTTTCCTTCTTTTTTTGTGCGCCGGACAGTGGCTTCGGCCCGGCGTCCGGGCGTGGTCGCCTGCGCGGCGAGGCGGCAGGGGGTAAGGGGTCTGGGCGACCCCTTACCCCCTACAACCCCCAACCCCGCCTTGGGGCAGCCGTTCCTTGCGGGGAGCGTTACTCTTCAGGCAACCCCAGTTCCCTTTCCCTGTCGCGCGTCATATGGCATCGCCCTTCCGCTGTTCCGCACGCGGAACGAGCGTCCGGGCGGCGTCGGAGCTGCCGCCCCTGCGGCGCGGCGATCTCCTCC